>Ga0316206_1000642_pt1 | contig 41812 bp, 76 predicted proteins | sample 6monthpyrite_MG_FD_204942 | JGI IMG/M metagenome (GOLD analysis project Ga0316206, IMG submission 204942) | Microbial mat bacterial communities from mineral coupon in-situ incubated in ocean water Damariscotta River, Maine, United States -... | ecosystem: Environmental > Aquatic > Marine >...
TAAAAACTATGCATTAATGGACGGTGTAACAATTGAAAATCGTTATAACGCTGATCCAATTTATGTTCAGAAGTTATTTAATGGTGGTGTTCAGTTCGTTAAAACTAAGTTAATGTTAGATTGGGAAAATCGCGTAGCGACTCAATCAACTAACACTGCTAACGTAGGTTCATCTACTGCGATTGGTTCAGCTTGGACAGATTACACTAACTCCGATCCATTAGGTGATTGCCAAACTGCTATTGATAATATATCAGATGCACAAGGTATCAAACCTAATCAAGTTACAATGTCTGAAGAAGCATGGCGCAATTTCCGCCGCAATACTTCAGTACGTAATTTAATTTTCGGTGTTGATAATGGCGGTGGTTATCCTAATGCAGCTCAAGTAGCAAATTTACTTGAAGTTGATAAAGTATTAGTTGGCGGTGCTTATAAAAACACCGGTGCAGAAGGTTTAGCAGAATCACTATCTCAAATTTGGGGTGATCATGTTTTATTCTCTTATACAGCAGCAGCACCTTCAATTGTTGTACCTTCTTTCATGTATTCGTTCCGTTGGGAAACTGGCGGCATACCTAACATGCAAGTAGAACGACATGCATTTGATACTAAACGAAAAGTTGAAGATTTTGAATTGGGTTACTACCAAGACGAAAAAATTGCTTATCAAGGCGTGTCATTCTTATTAACTAACGTAACTAGCTCTACATAATCTTAAAGGAGATTTAAAATGGCACTAGCACCACACGCAGAAGATAAGAAAGCGCAAGAAATGAAGAAGGCAGGCAAGTTTAATGTCGGCATTCCTAAATCCGCTTCTATCAAACGTGCTGAAAAAGCACTAGAAAATAAGAAGTAAAGTAATGGGTGACTATATCAATAGTGGTGTAGTCACCTTTTTTAAAATGCCACTGGCTAACGGAGATATAAAATGTATATAGTAATGCACTGCGGCGGTATGAGTTTTAATGGCGATACAATTAAAACTGAATCATTAGGTGGTAGTGAGTCTGCCGCTTATTATATGGCGAAAGAATTAGTATCTAAAGGACATCATGTAAGATTATTTACCAGTTCAAAAGAAGATGGTAAATTTGATGGTGTTCAATATAATTATACTGGTGAAGCTTCAGAACAATACCCATTAGGCGAGTTATTCCATCACTATGCAGAAAATGTACCGAGTGACGTTGTTATTATTCAACGACATCCACAAGCATTTTTAAGAAAGTATAATAGTAAAATTAATTTATGGTGGGTACATGATTTAGCACTTTATAGAAGTAAAGAAAGTGTATCTGCACAATTTATGAATATAGATGGTGTATTAACTGTTTCAGAATATCATAAAGAACAAGTATGTGAAGTGTACGGTATTAATCCTGATATTGTTTATCCAATTACTAACGGCATTGACTTAAGCTTGTTTGAAGGTGATATGAGCCTTAAGGATTCCAAGATTCATGATGCTGCAATAGAACGTGGAATAAAATCTCACTTAGGAGATGAAGTTAAACTCCTTTATTCATCACGTCCAGAACGCGGTTTAGAAAACTTAGTTAAAGAAGACGGTATTATGGAACGTCTTTTACATATTGATACAAAGTATCATTTATACGTGTGCATGTATGCTAATTTTCCACAACATATGGAAGCATACTATAATTACTTATTTAGTCGTATAGAAATGCTACCTAATTGCACAGCTTTAGGTTCACTCACTAAACAAGAATTAGCAGATGTTATGCGTCAATGTGATGCAATGGTATATCCTACAAACTTTGAAGAAGTATCATGTATAACCGCTATGGAATGCATGGCAGCAGGCTTACCTTTTATTAGTTCTAATCATGCTGCATTGCCTGAAACGTGTGAAGGTTCAGGTTCAATATTAATTCCATTGCTAGAAGATGGTGAACCTGATTTAGATAATTTTGTCAGCAATATACTGAATAGATTTTCATTTAGCAGAACAGATTATGATGAAAATGGTTGGTATGGAGATTTAGAATATAAGCAATTAGCGTCTGCTAAAAAGTATTCATGGTCAATAAGTTGTGACGGATTATTAAATCATGTAAGAAGTATTTTTAATAAGTGTCAAACTAATAAAGGATCTATTGCAGAACACTTTATGGCGCACAGTGATTTATATGCATTAAATCATTACTTTGATAATTATATTACTGAAGAAGATATTAAAGGTAGTACGATACTACAAGCTAAGTTAAATGAAATAAAAACTTGTTATAGCTTTATGGCTGAAGCTTCTTGGGATAAACATTACCAAGATTATTATGATTACGAAAAATCAAAAGGTGTACAATATGGATACAATGGGCATGATAAAGAAAACGGTCGTGAAGATGTTTCAGGCAATCCTCGCTTTGAGTCTGTATCTAATTTTGTTAGTACCCTTGATGATAACGCGACTGTTCTCGATTATGGGTGCGCTCACGGTCACTATACAATTAATTTGGCGAAGCGATTCCCTAACCTCAACTTTATCGGCATTGACATTGCCGCTTCTAACGTTGAAACAGCCAAAATTTGGGCAAGTGAAGAAGGACTTGCAAACGTCAATTTCTACAATGCGAGAGTCAACCCAAAAACAGAATATATTGAAGAAGAAGGTACAGGAACAGCAATCAAACTCAATACATTAAATAGAGTTGATTTAATTATTGCAGCAGAAGTAATAGAGCACTTAGAAGATTATACAGGCACAGTAGATTCATTATGTACTTATTTAAAAGACTCTGGAAAATTTGTTGCTACTACTCCATACGGTACATGGGAAGCTTCAGGCTATAAAAAAGAATGGCCTTGGCGAGCGCATGTACATCATTTTGAACGTCAAGATTTAGCTGAAGCGTTTGGGCACCACCCATCATACAACGTTAAAGTTGCGCCTTGTGGCAATGATTTAGGTTCCTATATCTGGTCGTTTGATAAACCTATTAATGATAGTCGTAATATTAATTATGATAGAAAGATTATAGAAACTAAACCTGCTAGACAGACTGTTAGCTTGTGTATGATTGTTCACGATGCTGAAAATACAATTCGTAAATGTTTAGAAAAAGCTTTACCTAATGTTGATGAAGTTATTATAGGATATGATAAAACATCTAATGAAGATACGCGCAAAGCTATTAATGGTTATATTAATAAGTATTGGCCTGAAAAACCTCTAACTATATTTTATATTGATTCACCATTAAAAACAGGTTTTTCAGAAGCGCGTAACATAGTAATAGAAAAAGCTTCTTGTGATTGGGTTATGTGGTTAGATTCAGATGAAGAAATAACTGTAAAACAAAACTTTAAATTAAATTTAAGAAACAATCAATTTAATGGTTATGCTATACCTCAACACCATTTTGCAGTTGAACCATTAGGCGTAATGCGTACTGACTACCCTTGCAAGATGTTTAGAAGCAGTATAGGAATTGAATTTAATGGCTTTGTTCACGAACATCCAGAATCAGAAATTAATAAAGGTATTGAATACACAGCCGTTATAGGCAGTGCTGAAGTTATTCATCCTGCATATGAAAATGAAGAAGTTAGAATGCAGCGCTTTAATCGTAATATTAATCTACTCGTTAAAGATCGCGAAGAAAATCCTAATAGAATCTTAGGGCGTTATTTATGGATACGTGATTTAGCACAAATGAATCAGCAGCAATATCTATCTAATGGTAATCAAATTAGTAATGATATGCTAATACGTTGTAATGAAGGCATCCAAGAATTCGTTAATATGTTAGATGATAAAGATACGCCTTTAAGATTGTTAGTAGATACAATACCTTTTTATAGTACGTTAGTAGAACTAACAGGTAATGGTTTTCAATTCTATGTAAAGACTGATTCAAGTAAAATGAATGGTGGTGTTCATCCAGAACATGCGGCTGATATAGTCGGACACTTCCTTAATAAAGCGCACGTTGAAAAACTAATGAAATTAATCGTTGATGAAAGGACAAAAAATTATGAAAGCAGATACTTCTAAAGCTCGTAGTATTGTTAATGGGTTTTTCAACAAGAAAAACGAATCTATTAATATACAAGGAAATTGGAACTTTGAAATAACACGCGCTAATGGTGATATTGAAAGTTTCGATGTTAAAAATACTCTAACCAGTGCAGGTTTAAACGAACTTGCGCGGTTAGGTGTTTCTAATGGTGTTGGTAGTGCGTTCTTATACCTTGCTATTGGCACACAAACGACAGCAGGTTCATTAGGTTCTGTATTAGGTGGTTTAGGTGAAGTATCGCGTAAGCTAGCCGCTACAGCAGCAAGTTCAGCAGAATATATGGTGCTTGTCATGACTTGGGCAGGTGCAGCAGATTCTTTAACGTCAGTAGATTTAAGAACAGCTTCTGCTATTAACCATGCTAGTTCAGGTTCAGGTATTCCTTTGAATTTTGTAAACTCAGTAGCAACCATTTTAGCGGCATCTGATTTCTTAAAGGTTCAAATGGATGTACGTGTAGGTTCACACGCTCTATAATATGTTCAATGAAAAGGAGACTTTGATTTATGAAAAGTTTTTTAAACCTAAAACAACGCGCAATAAAAGCCAGCATTTTTATTTTCGCGCTAATGTTTGCAGGGGTAATCCAGTCGGCACCAATAAGCTTGGAAGTGGGGAAGTACAGGATTGGGATTATATCGAGTCCATTCTCAGGCGCGGCATTATGGCGGAACGCTCAAAACGAATGGGAATGCCGCTTTGCAAATTCAAGCGAAATGCTTTCAATTCTCGCAGCCGTAGACACCAAAAACGACTCGGAAGCTATCGCGTATGCCGAAAACTTAAAGCAAACAAGAAATTTAACGCCAGAAGAAGTTACATATTGCAAAGAGTTAATTGCGATTAGTGAAGCGCCAAAAGTATGGGCGGTGGCTAAAAACTTAGATAGGCCAGATAGACCAGTTTACCACTACTCAATAACTAACGGACTCTTTGCGAAAGGCAGACCGGCAAAACATAGAGAGCCGATTGGGAAAACTTGCGGTAAGTATCTAGCAGCTAGCACACGCGACAGAACGTGGCGCAAAATGTATTTTAACAGTCAACCTTATGCGGTGGTATGTGAATAATGGGATTTGATAGAACAAACACGGCTAATTTATTAGCTCTAAAAACAGAGGAAGCTACTGACCCGATTGCTATGGGGTATGCTGCTGTTAGAGGCCAGACTAAAGGGACGTTGAACTTCTTTAATAGGGGCGGGAAAAACGTAGGTAATGAAACTACTCCAAGAAAATTAACAACGCGTAGGTTTTTAAACACACTTGTAGTTAATGATTTAAATGCTGCTGGTGTTTCTAATGGTGAAAAACGATTCCTTGAAAGTTTTTTAAACCGTGATTTAGATGAAGTAATAGAACCTTGGAGAGCAAAGATTATAGCTTCTTTTGCCACAGGTTCAGCAACAGAAGCAGCAATTGCTACAGATGTTAGAAAACAAAGTCGTGCCGAGGTTCTATTTGGGCTTGGTACTGAGATAACTAGAGAAGACTGGATAACAGCGAGGGATTCATAAATGGCTGAAACAAAAATAACATACGGAACACCAACAGATTTAGCCATAACATCGGCAGACGGAAACGGTGACGGGGTTTGGTGCTCATCGGCATTATTCAATAACTCTGTATCTTTATTTATGGACGTACTTGTGGGTGGCTCATTACAAGTGGGCACAATCGCGGCAGGGGGTGGCACAATAGATATTTATGTCGCGGGTTCATGGGATGGTACAGAATTCACAGGCGGCTGCGATGCAGGGGATGCTGATATAACATGGGGTACAACAGGGAGTACCTATGTTGGCGGTGAATTCGATTTAATTTTATTGAAATCACTTACAGTTGATGCAACTGACGATGATAATGATATTGTTTTTGGCGCGTTTAGTATCGCTCAAGCATTCGGTGGCGTTATGCCTCTGGAATTCGCTATTATAGTTGAAAACAATACTGGCGCGGCGCTTCATGCAACAGGCGCAAACAATCACATTGATACTACTGGCATAACATACACAACCGCATAATGAGCTTTATTAAGCAAAAAATACGCTGGACAAAAAAGCCTGATAGTGATGTTAGGATAGATTCATCACATCCATTCGCTGAAAATATTAAATTTGCGATGTGGACTGGTGATGGTGGCAACTTGCAGCACTTTGATGCAGCAACGGGTAAGCTATACCCAAGAAGCAGCGCGACATATTCAAGCCGTAAAGTGGATATGCACGGAAGGTTTACTGATTTTGCAGGCACAGGGACATCAACTTTTGACGCTATCCAGTTAGGTGATCCGCCTGAGTTACAAATAAGTGAAGAAATAACCATATTAGCGGGCGTTATGCCTACAGCATTGCAGCCTTCCAATTGGGGGCGGATTGTTGCAAAAGATGATATATGGGGTTTAATTGTTCAAGATTACCCAAATGATGGACAGTTATCATTTAGAGTCAACGGAACAGGGTTAAATGGTTCAGCACAGCTCGTCAATGATGTTTACTATGATTTAGCTGTAACCTATAAAAGTGGTGATAAAAACATCTATATCGACGGTGTTTTAGATGCGAACACAACTGGGCAAACTGGATCGATAACCACTGCCGGCGATGTCTCTATAGGTGAACGACCAGCGCAAACGAATAGACACTTTATCGGGGGCATATATTATGTAGTTGTTGTTGACAAAGCTTTATCTCAAAAAGAAATACAAGAGTTTAGGAGTAACCCCACTAAAATACTAGCGCCACAGGTACGGTATATACCGTTTGAAGTTTCGGCGGCAGGTGGAGTAATAAATAGTATAACTTTATCTGATAATTTAGATGTAACTGATCCAGAACTAAAAGCTTATCGTGAACTTTTTGCTTTATTATCTAGTAATATAGAACTTGTCGATGTTGTTATTATATCTCTACAACAAACAGCAGGACAGAATACAAGATTATTAAATGATGAATTAGTTATAGTTGATAACTTAATTAAATTTGCAACGTTATTTAAATTAGTTAATGAAAATGTAGAGTTATCAGATTCATTAAGTAAGACATTAGAAACATTTAAGCTATTATCAGAAGGCATAGATTTAAGTGATTCATTAATATCAGAACTTACTGGTTTAATTGTTAGAAACTTAACAGATGATATAGAGATATCAGAAGAAGTAAACCACTATTCACAATTATTTAAATTATTTAATGATGGTCTGGATATAACAGATTCTTTATTAACTTTAACAGGAACAGTAGTAGTTAGACTATTACAAGATGGTTTAGATATAACTGATGCTATATCTATAACTATTATAAGAAATAAATTAGTAAGTTTATTAGATAACGTAACTATATCAGATGATTTAATTAAATCATTAGAATCATTAAAAGTCTTAAGTGATAATTTAGATGTTAGTGATGCTTTAATTAAATCATTAGTACAAGCATTAAAAGAAAGATTGTTATCAGATAATATAAGTGTATCAGATAGCATTTCAATAGCTTTGCAAACTGCATTAATTGCGGCTAGTTTAATTAAATCTGATTTAGAATTGAAAGCTATAATAACTTCTATATTAATGAAAGATATTAATACAGATTTGGAGAATTAGAATGGCAAACTATAAAAACGTAATTGCAGGCGATACTATAAAGTTTAAATTTGTTAGTAGTGGCGATACTTTTAACCCTATCTTTATAGATATTCGAGACGGTTCAGAAACATTAGTTCATTCTGCTACTATGTCCAGTTCAGGTAATGGGCATTACTTCTATAACTATACTACAATTAACAGTGATGGGTTTTACTCTGGCAAAATGATTGGGTATATAAACAGCCTAGCCTATGTTCGGCCTGAATGGTATCGTATAACACCTATGGAGGTGGATTAAATGAGTAAATACGCGAATTGGGCAGATGTTACTGCACGTTATACTCAAATATCAGAGTTAGGTGGTGCTAAATCAGTTGATAGTAGTTATATAATTTATGCAGAAGCTCAAATTGAAGGCGCGTTAAGTGCTTCATATACAGTGCCATTTAGCTCTAATAATTTAACGGTTAAAGATTTAGTTATTGACTTAACATATGGCAAAGCAATTGCTTTTAGAGACTTAAAAAAATCTAAAGCTATAATGGATAGTATAGAACATCGAATTAAAATGCTTCGTTCTGGTACTATGAGCATGGTAACAAATAGCGGTGATGTATTAAGTAGTTCAGGGCAAGGTTCTATATGGTCAAGTACAGAAGATTATTCACCTTCATTTGATATGAATGATGCAGAAAATCAATGTATTGATTTAGATATGCAGCAAGACCAATATGATGATAGAAAGTAATGACTAAAAATACATCTATAAAAGTTAAACCACCTTTAAAAGTTGTACGTAAGAAACTTTTAGACGCGCGTAAAAGAGTTTCTAAATTAGCGTCACCACATAAAGACATTTCTTTAATGCTTGATAGATGGGTACAACGTAATTTTAAAGAAGAAGGTAAAAAAGCAGGTGGTTGGAAGCCTTTAGCTTTAGGCGGTCGATATAAAAAAGGTTCTTTCGATTCTTCAGCTAAAATACTACAAGATACAGGACGATTAAGATTAAGCTTTACGCCTTTTAGTAATAAGAAAACAGCAGGCATAGGTTCAGAGTTAGATTACGCAGAACAGCATGAAAAAGGAATAGGCGTACCTGCTAGACGTATGTTACCGATTAGCAAAGAAGTTAGAAAAGATATTTTTAAAATGTATTCTAAATGGCAAGATAAACAAATTAAGGCTTTAAGAAAATGATTAATGTAAGTGATATAACTAAAGCTTTGAAAACACAGTTAGAAAATGATTCTAATTTAATTTCTAACGGCATTACGAATATACATAGAAGTTCCTATGTAAACTACTCGCCTGATTTATGTCCTTGGATTGGTATTTATAAAGATGTATCGACTACAGAACCGTCTTCATTAGGTAGACATAGTTCAAGTTGGAATTCTACAATATCATTTAATATTGTTATACAAGCTTCAGACATGGGAAGTGGTTCAGCATGTGAAGACAAGTTAGATAGTTATATTAAACTTATTAAAGATGCACTATGGGCAGATTCAACTATAAATAATACCGTAGATATGATTAATTCATTTAGTATAGAATATAGTTATGAAATGACTGAAGAAGATTCAATACATTTTCAATGGGCTATTTTAAAATTAACAGTGGAGGCACGAACAGGATGAAATTAAAAAGAGTTAAATGGTTAGGTGAAAATGGGCGTGTTATTCCTAACTATGGAGTTACAGAAAAAGGCGCAGAAAAAGAACTACCATTAGATATGGCAGATAATTTTATTAAACAAAATTTGGCTGAAGATGTAAAAACTAAAGCCGTTAAAGAGAAGGGAGATAAATAATGGCTTATGGTCAATCAAGTAATATAGGTATTAGTTTTCAAAATTCTTATGGAACATTACTAACTAATTCAGTTTATTGGATGCCGCATTTAAGTGATAGCGTAGGTAAAAACATTGAGCAATTAATGTCTGAATCAATGCGCGGTATCTATGATGAAGGTGAAACTTATGAAGGCAAGAACACGTCTGACGGTGATTTAGAATTTGAAGTTCAACCTATTCCAGTAGGCGTAATTTTAAAAGCAATGTTTGGTGAACCTACCAGTGTTAATTCTGGTGCTATTTACAGCCATACATTTAAACCGCGCAATTCTGATTTTGATGAATTATCAGCAGCAGATCCTATTACGTATCATCAATATTTAGATACTGGATCAGCGCAGCTTCATTATGACTTAAACGCTAACACTTTAGAAATGTCAGTAGCACAAGGTGAACTACTTAAAATGACTTGTGGCTTTGTTGGCGGTAACTTTCAACAAGTAGCAGGCATATCTCCAAGCTATCCAAATGAAAAACACTTTACATGGGATGCTACAAGTCTAAGCATAGGCGGTTCAGGTAAAAATGAAATACTTGATATTTCTATTTCAGTCGATGAAACGTTAGAAGCTATGTTTACTTTAGATGGTACTAAAACACCTAGCCGCGTTAAGCGTACAGGCTTAAGAACTATTGAAGTATCTGGTACATTAAAATTTGATAATCAAAATGAATATCAAGAATTTCTTACGCAATCAGAACGTGAATTAATTGCAACGTTTACAGGTGCCACTGAAATTCAATCAGGTTACTACGATACTATTGAAGTTAAAATGCCTAAACTTCGTTATGGCGAACTAAAACCGTCAGCAGGCGGTGCAGGTCAAATAGAAGCAAGTTTTACAGGTAAAGCTAAATACAGTGTATCTAGTGCTACTGCAATGCAAATACTTTTAGTCAATACACAAGCAGCATATTAATCTTAAAGGAGATTTAAAAAATGTCTGGATTTCAAAGGAATTTTAAATACATAACCACCTTCGATGGTGACAATGTAGAATTTACCTTAACAGGTCTATCACGTAAAGATGTAATCTTACTTACTCCACTTTTTGAAAAAGTAAGTAAAAATATTACAGATGAAGAAGCTAACAACATTGCTAATACATTTATGGATGTAGCTAAACCACATGTAGTAAGTATGGTAGGTTTAAAAGATGGAGAAGGAAATGCTATTGATGTAGATACTATGTTATCTGAACAATATTTTTTTAGTTTATCTGGTGAAGTCGTAAATCATTTAATGGAGAAAAGTAACCCAGTAATTAAAAAGGAAGATGAAAAAAAGTTACCCGAGTCCTTACCCATTACTTCGATTCAGGCACAGGGCGAATAATAGATAATTATGTTATTAGCGGCTTACTTTTATCAGATTGGATTAGTATTTTTTCATCTTGCCATAACGTATCAGATAGCAATAGATTAATGTTTATTGCTTGGCCTGATGGTAAAAGTTATTTTGAGCAAGATAATATCTTGTTTAGTATGTTTTCTATTATACGCGGTGCTTATATAGACCACGTAAACAGAGAAGCTAAAAAAGCAGCTCGTAAATTAAAAGGTAGTAATTAATGTCTAGTAATGTAATAGAATTTGTACTAAGTGCTAAAGATAAGATGTCAAAGCCTATGGGCTTAGCCGCTAAATCTTTTAGAGGTGTCACTAGTTCTATCTTTTCATTAAAAGGCGCTTTAGGTGGTTTAGCATTAGGTGCAGTTGCTAAATCATTTATTGATGCTGCTAATACAACTGAACAGCTTAATATTCGTTTAGGCGTATTGCTTGGCAGTGTAGAAGAAGGTAATCGTTTATTTAGTGAAATGACTCAGTTTGCTTCTGAAGTGCCTTTTGAGTTTGAAGAAATAATGGAGTCTTCAACAGCATTAGCAGGCGTAATGAAAGGCGGTGTTGATGAAATAAAAGAATGGATGCCTTTAATTGGTGATTTAGCTGCAACCACAGGGCTAGGTATCCAAGAAACGACTGAACAAGTTCAACGAATGCTTTCAGCAGGTGCGGCCAGTGCAGATAAGTTTAGAGAGCGCGGTGTAACTGCAATGTTAGGCTTTCAATCTGGTGTAAGTTACTCAGCAGAAGAAACTAAACAGCGTTTAATGGATGCTTGGAAAGATCCACTATCTAAATTTAAAGGTGCGACTAAACAACTAGCAACATCATGGACAGGTATTATGTCTATGATTGGTGATAAATGGTTTGCTATAAAAACCACTATTATGGATTCTGGTTTAATGGATTTCTTAAAAGCTATCGGTACAACGATTGACAAGTACATGGGTAATACATTAGCTAACGTAAAAGTAGGTGCTAAAGATTTAACAGGCAGCATTATTGCTTTTGCTGATTCAGTTGCTAGTTTTATGTCTATCTTATCAACGATAGCCAGAGGCGTTCAGATTGCATTTAAGTCTGTTTACATTGTTATACAATCTTTAGTTGCTGCATCTTATGCCGTTTTTAATGCCGTTGGTCAATCCTATGTTGATTTTAGAAAGTTATTAGATGAAGATTTTAAAGAACCTACATTTTTAAGAGTGATAAAATTAGCTTCTATAGATGCTAGAAAACAGGTAGTCGATACTAAGAATGAAATAGTTGAATTGGCTACTTCAGAATGGCCTGCTACTGGTATTGAGAATTTTAAAAATGAAGTTGTTAGCAGCTTTATACAAATTAGAGAGCAATCAAAACTAACAAAAAATGCTAAAGATAAAGCGGCTGAATCTGAAAAAACCTATTGGAAAACTTTAACAACTGAACAACAAAACTATTTAACTAAGAATTCAGAAGACAACATGCTAGAAGTTGAACAACTTCGTGAAAAGTTAGAAGGGAAAATTATAGCGCTTCAAGAGTACAACATGCTTGAAAGTGAAATTGTTAATGCTAAATATGTACAAGATTTATTAAATTTAGAAAACTATTACATGATGTCAGGTATGGCAGATGCACAATACGCGCAGCTAAAAGAAAATTTAGAAGCTAAACATCAAAAGAATTTAGCAGCGACTAGAAAGAATGCATTGCAAGGTTCATTTGATTTTGCAGAAGCGATAAGACAAAAAGATTTAGCAGCAGGTCTAGCAGCAGGTATGCAGATGCTTAGTCAATTAGCTACGCAAAATAAAACAGCTTTTAGAATTCAAAAAGCAATGGCACTTGCTAAAGCCGTTGTAACATTACCAAGTGCAGTTATGCAGTCATTTGATAATGGCGGTGGCTATCCTTGGGGTTTAATACCAGCAGGGTTGATGCTTGCAACTGGTTTAAAAAATATCAGTGATATTAAAAATACACAATACGGTGGTCAAGCGCATAGTGGTTTAACAAATGTGCCGCGTGAGGGAACGTACTTATTAGATAAGGGTGAACGTGTTATACAACCCGATCAAAATAGAGATTTAACATCATTTTTAGGCGGTAGCGGCAGTGAGGGTAGTGGTGGTAGTATCACCATTTCACAACTTAATATAAGTGTTTTAGAAAATGCAACAAGTGGAGATGCTTTGTTAAATATGGATTCGAGAGATTTAGAAGAGGTGATAGCCGCTAAATTTATACCTGCTTTAAATGCTTTATCTAATCGCGGCATAACTCAAGATGCAATTACACAAGCAGAGGATGTATAATGTCTTATCTTCTTTTTATAAGTAGTGGTATAGATGTCTCATTCAATCCGGAGTATGATTTTAGTGATAAGGTAAGGAAAAAAGAATCTAAACATAGAACACCTAGCGGGCGTGAATACGTTTATAAATGGGGTGATTATAGACAATGGAAGTTTTCAGTAATGTATGTAAACAGCAGCTTTACTTCGATTGTTAATAGTTGGTGGTCTTCTAATACTGAATTATTGTTTATGAAAGAAGGTGCTACAGAAGTGTACAGTGTTCGTTTAGGCGGTACAACCTCTCCAATCTCAAAGTTTATAGAGCCTTATGATACATTGTATAAAGGCGAAATAGAGTTAGGCACTTATTAGATGGTACGACAAGTTACATCATGGTTTATAGACCAAGCTGAAAGCCATACCAGCGAGCCTGTTAGAAAGTTTTATATAGGGAATAGTGATTACTCAGATTATGTACACCGTTGGCCTTCTTTTAGCCGTACATGGGATTCAGTTAGACCAACTAATTTAACTGTTAACCTTTCTAATGAAGATAAAACATTTAATTTTTTTATTAGTGATAGAATTAATTTAGTTAATAGTTGTTCTATTCAATTAGGATATACACATATAACAAGTGGTGATGAATTAATAGACTTTTATAACGGTATGATAACTAAAGTCAGTTATGGTAATGGCACAGCTAAAATAAGTATAGAAGATAAATTTAAACCATTATCTGAAAAATTAATAGGCACACAAGATACACCAATAGATTACACAGGCTCCAACCATTTACCAAGTGATTTAGCTTGGTATATATGCACTTCTCATGGTGGGTTAGATGCGACACAAAGCTCTGCTAATACTGATATAGATTATGATAGTTTTCAAACATGGGCAGCTATATTTAGCAGTGATGCTGTATATTTAGAAGGGCGCTTTACAGGGCAGAAATGCACCGATGCTCTTAGAAGGATATCAAGAGTAACGCGATCGTCTATTAATATAAAAGCAAATAAAATAGCATTTCAACGATTTAGTTTAGTTGACTCACTGTCAACTGTAATAACAGAAGATAGTAACTTAGGTATTACGTTAGATTTAGATGATAAAAGTATTATTAATAAACAGCACATGTTATTTAATTATGATACGACTAGTAAGTACCATTCTAATAGTTTAATCCACATTAATACAATGAGTGTAAATAGCTATGGGGCACATGAAGAAGTTGAAAAAGATAATAAAGTTTGGTATGTAGATTCTCCATCTGCTAACAATGCAGCGCAACGAACCGTATTAACTAAAGGCTTACCTTATAATAGTTTAGAAGTTATTACAGCCGCTAACGGTATAGTTAGTGAAATAGGGGATATGATTCAATTAACAGAATCACATTTAGACATTAGTGCAGAAACTTATAGAATAATGAGTTCTAAATATAATTTAGATACTCTCAAATGCTCATTTAAAATAGATGCTTCACAATTAAATAACGCATTCGTATTAAATACAAGCTCATTAAATGGTTCAGATATATTATCTTAAAGGAGATTTAAAATGGCAGAAATAAGAACGTTTTACTGTGATGTTCCAGAGTGTGAAGGACATTATAAAGAAACAAAATTTGGTGAAGGTGCTAAAGATTTTGGTAAGTTTATAGGCATTATTTTAAATGATGTTGATGCGCCTATATTTTGTGAAGGACATCGTGCAATGGTAGCTGATTTTGTTGATTCATTAAAAGGCAATCCTACAGCAATTGATATAAGTAAATAGAGGTAACATTTTATGACTTGGACAGGTCAAAGTTTTAGTGTAGGCCAAGTATTAACAGCAGCACAATTAAATAATATGCAGGCTGATATGACCGCGTTGGCTAATGGTGATGCAGGAGCGCCTGAAATAAAAGAAGCGGCTTTAGCTGCCGCTGTAATTGCTCAACTCGTTACTAATGGAGATTCACATAATCACAGCGGAGGCGATGGTGGCACAATACCTTATTCTGGTCTATCTTTTTCTAATAACATAGCGCAAAGCGATTTAGCGGCTAACTGCACTGGTCAATCTGAAATAAAAGAAGCGACAGACGAACAATCATCATTTTTAGGTTCTACAGTCACGGTAGATTTTACTTTAGCAGGGGGTTACTGGACATTAGGATATCAGTTTAGAAGTTCTGTAGCAGGTTGGGAAGGTAAACAATTGCATAATAGTACAAGTACAAGTTATGCTGGAATGTTAGTTAGAATGACTAATAACACAACTACAAGTACAGGTTATGTTAATTCTTACTATATAAATTCATCGCCTCCTTATAGGCTAGGGTACGGTGACATAGAGCAATTTATATTTCTACTAATAGACAATTCAAGCGGTAAAGTTGTAAGGACTTATATCGCGCCTGAAGCTCCTTGGCACTATAATGGTGATACAGATATAACTCCAAGCGGATATAATAATAAGGGAGAGCCATACAAGATAATGAAGGAAATAGAGTATGAAACTTTCATGCTAGGAATGACTAACAAAGAAAAATTCAACGAGGAAATGTTAAAAGGGAATAAAAATCTTGAAAAATATTTAGATAGAATTTACACAGACGAAAAAATAATTGTGCCAATTGACCAGTCATTTAAAAATAAAGATATGAGTAGTATCCCCCATCCATTTATAGGCGCAGATTTAACAGGAAAAACAATAGTGGTTTTAAATCCACAATCTAAATTAGTTAAGAAGATAGCTAGATTTAAAGATGGTTTATCTAATAGAGAGCAATTCAGTTTTTCTGATGAATTCTTTTATAGTAATGCAATAAGTATTAGAAACAATATTGTTACAGGGAACGGAGGATTTCACCCTTCAGTTAAATGCGTTGATGTGGTGTTAAAATGAGTTGTTCAGTTCCCTTTTTATCTAATTGGTATCACGCAAGAGGCTATAAACCTGCATGTGTAAAACACGATGAAAAGTATGAAGAAGCTAAAAGTTATACTCATAAACTTAAATCTGATTTTGAAATGCTACCTGATATGCTTGAAGAAAATAATTCTTGGTATACTTACTTGATCGCGCCTTTTACTGTTTTTGTTTTAACGTTTCAGCCTTCATCATATTACTTATATTTTAAGAACAAGAAAAATAGAACAGGTAAAGTTTTATCTTATTTCTATTTAGTATTATCTATTTACTCTACTTATCAACTTTGGGAATACTTAAAATGATATTAATTAGCACAGGACATCACGCCTATAAAAAAGGTGCTAACTTTGAAGGGTTCTATGAATTTGATGAAGCTAAGATATGGTCTTCATTAATCGCTTACTATATAGGCAATAATGTAATGGTTGTTCCTAATGGCGTGCTTAAAGAAAAAGTTGATTTTATTAACTCTCAAAAAGATGTATCTATTGCCGTTGAAGTTCATTTTAATAGTGCCCAAAGAAAGATAGGCGAAAAAACAATAGTTGAATCAGATGGTAGTGAAGTAATAGAAAATATATATGAACGTATCGGTAATGGTTGCGAAACGCTACATTATCCAGATAGTGTTAAAGGCATTAAAGCAGCTAAGCTTGTTCAATCTGCTATGGCTAAAGTATTTAAACCAGATAGAGGTATTAAAGAAGGTTACTTCAGAATGGATTCTGCTAATGGTGTAGATTACTTTTTAGCACGTACTAATTGTGTATCACTAATTATAGAACCTGAATTTATACATCATAAAGATTTAATACAAAAAAATCGTGATGATTGCTGTGCAGTAATAGCACAAGCACTAGTAACTTTTTCAAACAACAATAAGGCTTTAAAATGACATCGTGGCACATGGATAAAAAATTAATGGTAGGTATTATAGGTGGCGTTGTTCTAAACGCTTTCGCGGCTATATGGCAAGGACTATATATAATAAAAACACTTGATACTAACCCACCTCTAATTGACAGATTAATAGCATTAGAATATCACGCTTCGTCACATGGAAGAACCAACGAAAAGATATTAGACAAACTAGATGATGTAGTGAAGTTAGTGCATGAATTTGGTGAAGAACAAGCCAGAAGGAGAACAACAGTACATGATGCAGCTAGTCACATGAAAGATAGAGGACTTCATAAATGAACGATAGAATAAAAGCGCAATGGAAAGTAAGAAGGCGTATGGCTATTGTTGCATATGTTTTTGGACTTGTTGTGTTCCCTGCTATGTATATAAAATACCCTAGCCTTAGCCAAATAGCTATGGCTTACTACGGCTTAATAACAGTAGTGTTAGGTGCTTACTACTCATTCGCAACGTATCAAGATATTAAGGCAGATAAAAATGATAGCTAAAGTTATAGGCGGTTTAACTTTATTAGGTATGATTTTTTCATCGTACTTTTTCATAGACTCACGTTATGCTAATAGTGATGAATTAAAACAATATCAACTATTCACACAAGAGCAATTTAAAAAAATTCAATTGAAGGAATTACGCCGTGAAATAAGGCGCATAGAATATTTAGAAGCTAAAAACAGAGCTAGTGAATTAGATAAGCAATATAAAAAAGAATTAATGCGAGATTATGAGGAACTTAAAAAATGAATCCATATATAGTAGGTGCATTAATAGTAACTCATATAGCAGCAGTATCGGTAGGATGGTATAAGCGCGGAGAAAGTGAAGCTGAAGCTGTTACAAAAGCTTATCAATTAGCCGTTAAAGAGTCTGCTAGTGAATGGCAAACTAAACTAGATAGCGCTATTATTAATGCAAAAAAAGAAGCGTTAGTAAAAGCTAAATCAAAAGTAGTAATTAAAAAGGTCATTGAATATGTTAAAACTAAGCCTAGTAATCCTGTTTGCTATGATGATACAAGCTTGCAGTTCGTCAGTGAAGCTATTAGAAGTTCCAGAAACTGAACTACCTGATAAGTATAAAGTAGCATCATTTGAAGCTTTACCTGACTTGCTATCAGGGCTATCTAACAATGTGCTATTACATCATATAGGTGCTATCAATGCCTATAATGAATGTAGCACAATGTATAAAGGGTTATTAGACTTTTATTAAAATCCTACATCATTTCCACAAGTTGTACATTTAAAATGTGGTCTTATTACACTAATAAATAACCATACTGGAAGCCATAAGCCTGCACTAAAAACAGATAATAACAAGTGTAGTAAGTGATTTATAGAATTCCTAATTGTTACTTTTTTACCTTCGCAGTGTTTACAAAATTGTATCTTTTGATCAATGGCCATTTTTACTCTCCTATGTAGTTGGGTTATCTTTTTCAAAATCTTGTCTATCTTTTATAGCACATTTATAATGTCATAATTCATTATCATCTAAATCATGTACATGTAATACTTTTACATTAACTTTCTTTTTACAATATGGGCAGATTACCACCTGCACGATAGACCGCCACTATTACCTTTATCTACGAACACGCACTCTCTACCACTAGGCGTTTTAAATTCATAAATTTCAGCTTGTAAATTATAATCATATTGAGAATGTGCAGATTTTTGAGGATTACAACTTAACAAAAACGCACAAGTAAACATTGCTAATAAACTACTTTTTACTATCATTTTTAAATCTCCTTTCATTATTAAAAACTTGCTTTACTCTTTCAACATGTTTAGTGTACTCATGTAAAGTAAGTTCTTTAGCTTTAAATCTTTTTTCAAAGTGTTTAATTAGTTCTCTATATCGTTTTAAAGTCACTTATTCTTTAGCCTCATACATTCACCTTAATCATTGTTGTTATTCTGTGTCTGCTTGGTTAATTTCAAATCGTTTCTTATTTGAAAAGATAGCTCGTTATACATAAAAACAACTCCAACATGGATAGCTTTAATTCTGCCAAAATCAATGTATTTTAAAAATACTGTTGGCAATATGTAAAAAACTCCATTGCTAGACGCAGTTGATTGCGTGTGCCTTATATATCTAAACTTAATCTTCATGTCTCCTCCTGTTTAATTACGTTACCACTCATACATCACCTTAATCATTGTTACTTTTATCGGTTAAAATGTCACCAGTATCAACGTCAACTGTTCTGTAATTAAAATCATCATCACGAAGTGAAACCCATGCCATCATTTCTGTATACCATTCACTAACAAACACCCATTCACTACCGTTAAAATATTCTAAGTTTATCATACATCACCTCAATCATTGTTGTTTAAACTTAGCTACCTTTAGCTATAAGTTCTTCTACTAATTTAGAATTAAAGTTAGGGTTTTCAGGGTCGGCTATTTCATAAATTGTTAAACGTAACATTAAAGCATTTAACTTATCATCATTCAATTCAGCAGCACGTTCACCCACTAGATATAGTAACTTGCCAAATATGTTTAAAGGAACTTTTAAAATATTACAGTCATTGTTAACTAAAATCTCTTCTAGTAAATTAGCGGTATGTACTTTCCACAGCGCAGGTGGTAGTTCTTTTACTTGGTTATTCATGTCATCACCTTAATCATTGCTGTTTTTTAATTACCATTCTCTAGTTCATCAATTAAAATTAAAACAGCATCCCAAGCGTGGGCATATTACTTGTAAAACTCTGGCTTAGCTTGTTCGTTTAATTCAAGGAACTGTGTAACGCCTAACTTGATTGCATTTATAGTTTCGGTTAGGTCTGTGTTTTCTCTGAAAAGATAGTCTTCTGTATTCACATCATCACCTTAATCATTGTTGTTTACCTTGAAGTTTTGGATTTCCAAAACCTGAATCACATCGCCTAGTAGAAATGTAAGTTCGTCATAACTCCATGAATCTAATGTAACCTGACCATCTATTATTAGGTCTGACACATCAAAGCCCATTTCTTGTAAGGAATTTACATTTGCCTTATGCTCTGGAAAGCTACTCATATCATCACCTTAATCATTGTTAAAAATACGGTTGTTCTTTAATTTCTTTTATTGCATATTCCTTGAGAGTTACTTGTTTAATCTCTCCATCCTCATCAATGATAACGCAACAATTAAAAGTTGTTGCGCTGCACTCGTAGTCTGTTGAATGCTCAAAGCCGTATATGTCGCAACTCATGTATCACCTCAATTATTGTTGTTATAATCGTGTAGTGGGTATCTATCTTCTATACTTTCCCACTGTTTCACGATTGACTCGAAATGCGTATTGGTCGCAGGAATATGAGCCGCTACAACCTTAAACATATCTACCATGACATTACTTAATATCGTCAATCTTATAGTTAAGTTTTTAATTTCTTCGTCTTTAGTCACGTCATCACCTTAATCATTGTTGTTTATTTAATAATCTAATCTGGCTTGCATCCCAAGCTTCTATGTATTCAGGTATCGTTAATGGTTTTTCACAGGGTTCTTGTGGTGCGTATTTATAAGATCCATAACCTATAGATAAATCAGCTATATTTTTAATCCTATACCTCAATTGGCAGTTACCCTGCGCGGGATTTAATGCCCTACATGAACCGCATACTTTCTTTTGTGATTTCTTCATACATCACCTTTAATTGGTGGAGTGGGTAAATCAAATAAAAATTCATCAGTAGTCGTATCCGTTCCACCTTTACTATCTAAATACCGAATATATATACCATCCTCAATTGTCGGATGCTCACCAAGTGTTTTAACTGGTCTTAATCTTCCGCAAGGCCAAGAGGTCAAAAACAACTTATCAACACTAATCCATTCACTCTGCTTTTCTAGTTGCTCGATGAATTTACCTGCCTCTACTAGCATTTTTTCTAAATCAACTACGTCCCCTTCTTCTAAAACTAAACGTATTGAGTGGACTATTGTTTTCGCTTCATCTATTAGTTTGGTCATTCCGATAGCTCCTTGCTTTGTGATACGCAGCCCTTAGTGCGTCACGATTGGGGTTATATGGATTTCTGCCGCTAGTATCCTCCCTCGCGTCAACGTCAATGCAAAGTGTACTCATATCATAATCAATATTATCATCTATGTAGATGTTGCCTTTCGGCTCTCCTCCCATGCCCGCTACCCACATCACATGCTCTGTGTTTTCTTGCTGCCATTTCGCGCATACCATACCAAGCAAAGAACATAGCACCTCCTCGAAACCTTCTGGAACAACTACGCCGCAAGGGAAATTTATTTTTATTTGGTTTAATTCTTCTGTCATTTAACTATCCCCTATCTGGTTGAGTGCTTCAACTAGCGCGTTAAATCTCATTAAATCCCCTTTACACTCTGGAGGGTAGGATTCGCGCACATACCTAGTCGAGCATACTTCAATATCAAGTAACCTCTCATTCTCTCCCTTAACCTTATCGAGTTCGGCAACCAGTTCAGCGTTTTTTGTTTCTAATTCGTTAATAGTATTACACACTGGACAATACCAATTATCTTCATGAGCGCTACGGCCACCCATACATTCAAGCTCTACCTTATGCTTTCTGCACTTTCTCATTTATTTATATCCTATTCCAAATAGCTTTTAAGCTCTTCCACTAACTCTAAATTCTCTTCGAGTCGATCTACTACATGATGGAAACTACTAGAACCACGTAAAGATTCATCTTGGTCTATTTCTTCTTGTAAATCTTCTATTTGTTCTTCAATACTTTTATATTCTTCTGTCATTTAACTATTCTCACTTGTTAGCGTACGCATTAGCAAATATAACTGCGGGTTCTATATCCCAGAATCTACCCTTGCTTGTAATTTCACCTTTAAATGGAACAAAGATAACCGTATAACCGTTTTTAACTCCGCTATATTTAGGGTCTGCTACTTTACAAATTAACAAACACTCCTTAACTCGTTGCTTAACACCTGAATAATTAGTGATGTCAAACGTAGGATTATTTTGCTTCGGTATTTCCCTAAAAGTTTTATCAGCGAAAATAATAACTTCTAATTTATTTTTCATCATCTTTCCCCGCCCAAAAATGCTTGTATCTATTAAGTAATTCAACCTCTTCAACCAGTTCAGCGTTTTTTGTTTCCGCCTCATTTAGTTGGGCTTGGAGTTGCTCTATTTCAGGTATGCGGTATTTATTATCCAATTCAATGACTAGATCCATTAAATCGTCAACATTCCACTTAGTACACTGTATTCTAACTTTTCTACCGATAATAAGTCGCCCTATAGAAAATTCATGTAAATCACTCACTTATTTATCTCCTAATTGATAATTGTTTTCTCACTACAATGCATATTAGTAATATTAGAGTATCCATTTTCTATGCAGTCTTCTACTACTAGGAATTTAATTAAGCTGCCGCCTAATAACATACCTAATACTACTAATAGAAAATAATTAAATATTAGTTTACGTTCTTCAATTATGATAGCTGTCATTTTAAATTCTCCCATGCATTTATTAATTCTTTTCTTTGGGTTTTTATAGCGTTAGAAGCGGAGGCTTTTTTATTTTCATCTATAGGAAAATCGGCAGAAGATTTTCTATAAAATTCGTAGACAGTCACTTGTTCACTAAGTTGTAAAGTGATTGAAAAAGTAAAACATATCGTATCTTCACATATAGGTCTTATCGCATTAATTCTTTCTAAGTCTATTATTGTGCCGTTATCAAAAGTATATAAGTTCATTTTCTTTTTATCCTTTTTTTCATTGCATTTAAAAAACCTTTTTGTGATGAATCCTTATCTTCTTGTTGTGCTATTACGTCTCCATCTACTGAATTTAATATAATAGGTCTATGTACTATTACCTGTTCTTCTTGGCCTTGTCTGTCAAGCCTGCCTATAAATTGATATACATCACCGTACTTGTCTAAGTGACTGTAAAAGCATAAATTATACCCACCTTCTTGCATGTTATTACCATGCGCTAAAACAGAAATTTGACCGATTAAAACCTCATACTTCTTTTTGTTCCAATACTTTATTATTTTCTTAACGTCTTTAGTACCTGAACCTATATGTGGCGCGTTAGGAAACGCTTGTTTTAATACATGATAATCATGCTTATATTCATAACCTATTAATAAAGGCTCACCTTCTAATTCATCAACTAAGTCTTGAACTGCCCATATCTTTTCGTCATGTATTCTAATTATCTTTTTGTTTTCATCATAGATACGACCATTACAAAACTGTTTTAATTTGCCGCGTTTAACGGCTGCATTAACAGCAGTAATAACACCTTCATCTAATTCAGTTATAAATTCTCTTTCAAGTTCATCATATTGTTTACGAATAGCTTTAGGTAGTTCAATGTAAATATCATTATATAAAACAGGCTTTCGCTTACGCTCTCTATCAGGTCGATAAATAATATCACTTATTGCTTCGTGAATTCTTTCTTTACCGTCTTCTTGTAATACATAGTCATAGCCCATATAACCGACTGGATTAAAAAACTTATTTCTATACGCTGTTATATATTGTCCTAATCTTTCACCTTCATCTAATATATAAATTTGTGAAAATAAATCCATATAAGACTGCGTGTTAGGTGTAGCTGATAATAAATATCGCCTACTAAACTTATGAAGTATCTTTTTAAACGTTTTAAAGCGCCCAGTTTTAAAACCTTTTGCTTTGTCTGATTCATCTATTATTAATGTAGTAGCTTTTAAATGTTTTAAATTTTTAAGTAGCCAAGGTAGGCCGTCAAAATTCATAATATAAATATCAGCTTTCTTTTTTAAATTCTTGTCTTTATCTTTCCCATGCAATGATTGATAAGTAAAACCAAAATCCCATTTCTTGTCTTCATTTTGCCATACTTCACCATCTAGTATTTTTAATGTAGTAATAATAATAGCACCGTGAAACATATCTTTAGATTTTAATATTTCTAAAACACTTTGCGTAGTTGCTGTTTTACCATCACCGACATCTAAGAAAGCGCCACTAGCAGGACGTTCTAACATGAACTTGATGCAATCTATTTGCATTTCATCTGCGGGGAAATTGCTCATTTTTTAGATTCTACAAAATACGTTATTACCAAACCCATAGGGAATACAATTGATACAACTGCCATTGTAACAAGCACAGACATAATATTGTGAACCCTAAATAAAAGTCCTCTACCATTTACAGCTTCTTTAATAACGGATAGTAGAACTATGTTCCAAGTTAAAATAGAGCAAATAGCCCAAACATCATACATATTCATCATTCTACTCCTTTTTAATTGCTGATTTTTTGAGATCTTTATAAAATCTTTGAAAATCATCCTCTAGTAATAACGCCACCTGAGTGCCTACATAATAAATGGAATCTAAACCGCTAGATTCAAAGGCAATAATAATAAAAAGATTAATTAATATAAATAATAACTTCATTAATCTATACCTTCAAATTCTTTAAAGTTAGTGAACTGTTCAGTGATGCCTTTGCACCATGCAAGCTCATATTCAAAAATAGTTTTAGCTTGTTCTAAGCTATCGACTAAGTAAACATGAAAGCCGCGCTTTCTTAATTTATCATGCGTATAAGCTTGAAACTTTTCACCTACACGTTTACCAAATCTTTTATTATTACGCTTAAATTCTATGTAAAATCCATAGCCGTTTAATAGTGCAGTATATCTATCAGGCCAAGACCGTTTATTTATTTTAATAGCATTAAAACCTTGTTCTTCTACATAATCAACATAAGCATTTTCAGTTACCGATTCTAGCTTTAAAGTTATTCTAGGTTTAACCGTTGCCATAATTATATTCCTTTAGAGCTTTTTTAATACCTTTACCAAAATCACCTTTAGCTTTTGTAGCGGTAGCTTTTAATTCTTGTATAGTATTTTCTATATCAGATTTTGTAGTGTATTTTAAAATTCGTTTAGTATAGTCGTATCCACCTTTTAAATATTCAGATTTTTTAAACATTTCTAAACACGTACCATTTTTTCCCATGAATCTATCACACCAATTACAGAATTTATGTGGAGTAGGTTTAAACGTTTTATCGCTATACATTCTATTTACTCGGGCATTCCATGCGCTAATCATTTTATTTAATTCTTTTCTTGTATAATGAAATTCAGTTGTTTCGCCAGAATCTAAATACCAAAATTCTACAAAAACTTCATCTATATCTTCATTAAGTATTAATAATGCCATTGAATAAGCATGGCCTTGTTCCATATGTTCAGGGTATTTTTTGCCTGTTTTATAATCTATGACAGTTAACACTTCTCCAAAGTGTGCAAAGTCTGCAAAGCCTATAAAGTAATCTGTTTTAAATTTACTAGAAGGTTCATGTGCAGAAGTAAATGAAATATCAGGTTCACAAAATCCTACTCCTTTTTTAAATTCTTTTTTAAGTACTTTAAACTCACTAGCAAAGTTTTCTAATTCTTTAGGCATTCCTTTAATATCACCTATTACATAATTTTCTGCTTTCTTATGAATATCTAACCCTCGTTCTAAAGCAGGGCTTGAACTACGCGGTTTCTTTAGCACATAGAACCATTCATATTGTGCAGGGCATTTTAAGTACATTGATACGCGACTATAAGACCATTTTTTAGTTTTCATATAGCACCATAGCCTGTGAATATAAAGTTACTTCTACGTAATCTCCTGTGTTAGAATTTTCACAATTAGTTATACAAGTTGATAAGCTACCTAATGGCTGCCAACCATTGCGTATACCTTCTTTAACATTTTCTACTATTTGAAAATGGTTTATATTAGTTATTATTTCATAATTAACTATAGTTTTCATTTCACTACCTCAAGTTTAATTTTCTTAGAATCTTTTATTAATTGGTCTAACAATATACTAGCAGTATAATTTATAGAATCATTACTGCCTTCTAAATAAGCTATAGCTTCTAAACTGCTAGGTTCAGTAATAATTATATTAACATAGTTAGGCGAAGCGCTTAGATATAATCCTCTATTTTGTTTTATACAAAGTTCAGTTAGTTTTTCAAAGTTTGTTAGTTTCAATGCATTGTCTCCACTTCATTTTTAAAGAATTCATAGCTGATAGTTGTGTTATTATATTTCTTATCTAATGTGACTAATAAGCTATCAGAATAAGTATCTAGTACAGTACCTTTATCACCTACTTTATATAAATTTAATTCGCTTTCATCATTTATTTTTATCCTAACTCTCATAATACACCCATTGCCATTAATTTTTGCTTAGTATCTTTACCATATAAATTATGAACTACTAAACCTAATGAACAATACTGATTAATTATATTATTATTTATATCATGGTTAGTAATTAAAGTTATGAATTGATAAGAGCCGCTACCTAAATAACGCATAGGCATCTGCCGAAGTTTTTTAATACCTTGTATATAACTTATTTCTTCTTTCATTGTCCTTGCTCCAATTTAATCATACTGCCCCATCGTTCACCTATCTTACCGTCAGTCAACATAGGCAAATCAAATAATTCATCATATTCCATTGCTTCTTTAAACGTTTTCATAATCTTTTTACTTTGCCGCTTTGCACCACTTAACATAAATTCATCATGTATCTGTAACATAATACGCGCATCCATTGCCGATTCTTTTAGTGCATCATCTATATTAAGTAATGCACGTTTAGAATGATCGGCTGCACTGCCTTGAATTAAAGTATTTAAACCTACATATTCTTTATCATCTTCAAAATCATACCACCGACCGCCTGCGGTTTTAAACATTTCACCTTTACGTGCCATTACTTGTAAATCTTCTTTAATCTGCCCTACTTCTGGTAATGCATCACTATGAAGTGCAAACACTTCTTTAGCTTCTTCTAATGATATTTTTGCATTATGCGCTAATGCTTTTGCACCGCCTCCATAAACGATTAAAAAGTTACAGCCTTTAACTACGATATGTTCTAAAATAATGCCTGATTGTTCAGCGATTAAATCACGAACAAAATCATGGCCTGATAGATTATTATTGTTCTGATAAGCAATTAATAAACCACCATCTGTAAAGTGTGCGAGTATTCTAATTTCTTGTTGACAAAAATCACGGTTATATAATTGATGTGATTTTTTATCCGCTACTATATAGTTTCTTAAAAACGGCATACCTTTAAATACTTCATTAGGTTTTCTAGGTACTTGTTGAAAGTTAGAGCTAAATCGTCCTGTATAAGTACCTTTGTCATTTTCACCTTTTATAGTGTTGTACCACATAAAAAACTTGCCATTGTTTTCTAATGCGCTATCTAGCCAAGGCTGCATATACGTACCAATAAGTTTAGAATACTTACTGTATATTTCTAAGTTCTTTACTAACTTTTTATCTGTGCATACATTTATTAATGAATCAATAGATGTTTTCTTACTAGTACGTTCCCATTGATAAGTATTTTTATTAAAATTTGTATTGTATTCCCATTGCTTAACTAAGCCTTTCGATTCAAAAGCGGCTATTTTTTGTTCATGACTGTTTAAATTGATATCACCTAATGTTTTTTGTACTGCATTTTTTGCACGTTTTAACGTTTTCTTAGCTTTTTCTAAATCAGGTTCTAACGTTTTATAATCTACGTTTACGCCTTCACGTTCCATTTCTATTGTTTTTATAACACATCTTCTTTCTACGTCATACTGTTCTAACATACCCATTTTAAGAACGTGCTTATAAAATAACTTAATTAATTTTGTTGTCCTTTTAACATCACCTTTAGCATATCTCATAACTAGTTTCATTGGTGCATATGCAATAAAAGCGCCTGTTTTAGTAGGAGGTATTTTAAAATATCCTTTGGGCTTTTTACGATCTATTACTATTTCACCTTGCCCACTTTTTTCACTTGTGAAAACGTTATCTATAATCCAATTTTTTAATTTAGTTTGTTCGTCAGGTGGCATATTTAAATACTTATCTGATAACGGTTTTAAACTTAAGCTTTGTTCTCGTGGATTATGTAAAAAAGCTAATAGCATTGAATCTTCCCAACCATTAGGCGGTGTTAATGGCAGCTCGAAAAACTTTTCAGCAACTTCTAAATCGAATTTTCCATTATGACAGCCAATACGATAATTGCGGTATAACTCTTTTAATTTCTTTTTAGCTTGTGCAAATGTACAATTGTTTTCATCTAAATGACCCCATGACATATAGTAAGGCGCTTTATTAGGTTCTTCTATTGCCAAGCCTACTGGCTTTGGTGGGTAGTGTGCAGGACGTTTACCAATGCCTAATGTTTCAAAATCTATAACTGCTAATGGTTTCATTTATCCTAGCCTTTTAATAGTAGCGGTAAATCTTTATAGCCGCGCGTTTTGTTATTATTTAATCTATCAACTGTTTTTATAATTTTCTTTGTTAAATTTTCTAAATCAATTTCTTTAGAAACTTTGCAAGCACTATAAACTTTATTATTACAAGTGATTGTGTAACTATAAAAATTACCATCGTCTATAATACTTTCTACTTGATATAAATTTTTCATTTTATTTTCCCTTTTATATGAGCGGGTGAGTGGATGGATTTGAACCATCGACATAGAGGTACTTGCATATACCTTTTTCTATACTAGAATCTAGCGCGTTTAACCTGACTCCGCCACACTCACCATAAATTTTTACTTTGTAAAAAACACTTAATAAAATGCCTTTTAAAAAGCCCACTAGCCAAAATAAAAAGCTAGTGGGAATGCTCAACTAAGAGCTAGGGAACTTACCTAACTAAATTTACTACGTTTCTTTTTACTTGCTTTTTTCTTAGATGTTTTCTTTTTACCTTTTTTTGGTGCTGTATAGTTACTAATATCATAAGGCTGTTCTAATAGTTTAGTTGCTTCGTCTAAAGTATTAGCCATTGCTTGCAATGTTTTTTCATTTGTAATTTCATTTACGAAGTCAAAGATGATAGGCGGTATACCTGAACCTACGTGCTCTTCATCAAAATGAATATTTACAGCGCATTGCATAACGTGCAAGCCTTGAGTTTCTACGGTATTTACAAAGCCTTTCCAGTTCTTTAATGATGTAGGGGGTATGTTTAGAATCTTTAATTCTACTTTGCCGCTTTCACCTTCTACGACTAATGCTAATCGACGTTTATCAGCACAAGCTTTGCCTTCACCTCTACCTGATCCCCATTCGTTAAATTCACAGCCTGCACACATGCCTTCATCACCACCTTGTAGATTAGGTGATATGCTATCAGGTGTAAGTTCATCTTCTGAATAGCCGATAGCAAAACAAGCAGGGGAAGTTTTAGCGCCTTCAACATAATCATTATCATAATATACTTTTTCAAGTACATAGCCTACGATAACACAGTCTAATTCACGGCCAAGCACTGCACCACCTAAACTAAACTTACCACCTTTAATAGAAATGTAGTCACCTATTAATGCTTTTTCTTTAGGAACTTTGCCTGTTTTCGCATGTTGTGCAAGTTGTTGTTGCCAAGGTAGTGCTAATGCTTTACCTGTTTTTTTCTTACTTACTTTTTTCTTTGCAGCCATTTTAATTACTCCTTATTTAATAATGCGGTATCATTAGATACTGCAATAGATGCTTTTAAGAATACAGAGAATGCAACTCGCGCTTCTTTCGCATCAAAATCTTGTATCTTATTAGCTTTAGTCATTTCATCTTTAACAATTTTAGCATTAAGTTTCATAATTGCTTTATTGTCTTTAATGCGTTCTTTTACTGCTTTTGGATCGACTTTACGTGCCATTTTTACTACTCCTATGTAGTTGTTATTAAATTAAGGGCGAAAATTACGTCTTACTACGGGTTCATATAAACATATTTGGCCGTTAGCTGTTTCTAATCGTCTTGCTAATATGTGAACTAAGTATTCCATGCCTTCTAATTCATCGTCTGGTTTTAAGAAGGTGCAAACTTGTGTTAATTCAGAATCGGTTAAGTTATCTAATATTGCTTTGTTGAATGTTTTAATCATTTTTTACCTTCTTTTAACTTTAGTAGGTTTTTATTACGTGAAATATTGTCATCTTCTCTTAATTTATATGCTAATTCATCAGGCATTTTAAAAACTACGGTAGTATACATTCCAACAACATCCATAACTATTACATGTTCAGCTAGACCTAGTTTATTGATTGTAATTGCCGATTCGTGTAAGTTACCGCCGTAAGTTTGAGTATATAGTTTCATCTTTTAACACCTTTAGTCAGTGATTTTTTAGTAAACGGTTTAATGAAGGTAAACTTAGTGCCTGCTTCTATCATTTCTCTATATGCACCTTGTGATAATCGCAAGTCTAAAAGCTGCATAGCATCTTTATCTTGTGCGTATTTTAAAAGCTTGGGCTTATCTTTTGCAGCGATATTACCCATAACCGTTTCAGAGATATTAACGCTACCTAGCGCTACTTTTGTGCCTGTTTGCTTTTCAGCTTCAAGCATTTTAATTATTTCTTTTTCAAGTTCAGAAGCTTGTGATTTTAAATCAGTTACTTTTTTATTTTCTTCTGCAATCTTAGTTTTAAGTTTTAAATACTTTGTTACTACTGTTCCAATTTTATTAGCCATTTTAATTCTCCTAGCCTATTAAAAGTTTGCCTGCCCGAAGGCAGGGCTTTGTTATTTTACTAATGTGCAGCCTTTATTATCACTGTTATTTTTAAAATCATATAACGTGACATCACTATTATACCCACCACCGCAATTAACGGTAACTGACTTAAATAAGTCAGGGCTTTGGTTTTTATCAGCATGAGCAATTAAAAAGCCCATACTCATTAAAATGCCCGCTGGTGGGATAGTAGGCAAAGACATTGAAGAAGCTGCATTAGCAACCCCTACCGATACCATCATAATTAAACCTAATATTGCTTTTTTCATTTTACTTTCTCCTTTGGCTGCCTGTTATTTTGTTTTAGCTAACAGGCTTGGCTAATTTTATTTACTATCTTTTAACGTTCTTAATTCTAAACAAATTAATTTATATAGTTCAGTATCTTTAGTGATGAATAAAAAATGCTGAAGTTTTAGTATTACTTTATCCATTTTCCTAACCCCACTTATGAAATGGGTTACTAATACAGAATACTTTTCCTGCTACTCTAATAAATATAGCAAACAATCTGCCGTTTGGTCTGTAAAAATTAATATTTATAAAATTACTATTCATTTTAATTCTCCTAGCCGTTGTTGTTTAAAATATGTTTATTATAACCTAATTAATTATTAAATGTAAAGTTATTTATTAATTAAATGCATCTCACCTTTATAAACTTCTTTGTCTGGTGCGGCATTAGTTTTTACTGATATAATCTTAATTCCTCTATACCCTTCTTCTAACCATTGTTCGCGCTCTGCTTCAATTTCGTCTGCACAATCTTGACGAACAAAGCTGCCGTATAGCTCTACTTGTTCTTCATCAATATCTGCTACTACTCTATAATATGTGTTCATGTTCCTAGCCTTTTGTTTGTTTCGATGTCTTTATTATACACTAATTAACTATTAAATATACATTTAATTAACAATTATTTGATTTAATTTTGAAGTGCTTAAAAATTGTACAATAATTAACCAAAAACTATTAAATTAATGCTTTACTTTTATAGGATACGCTTTTAAACGTGTCTAGGGCGCGATAATTCAAGCTATATAATCGTATTAACTACTAGTAGAAAACGTCTAGGAAACGTTGTAATAAAGTGTACTATTTAACTATATTATAAAATGCTAATAAACAATAATCCTAAAGCACACATGTTAATAGCAGTATAAGAAACTGTTAATATAGGAATTTCAAGTTCTGATAATGTCTTATTTCCAAATTGTAAATAAATAAAAGTAATGTTTAAAATCATAACTATTATAAAAATATATTCTGGCTTCATTTTATATCTCCTTTAAACTTACGTTTTTTAGTTGCGTCGAATAATGCTATTTTAGATTTATCAAAATGTTCCTGCTTCTCTTTATGTGATGCTTTATCCCATTTATCTAAATTTCTTAACGCTCTTACTCGTTGTGTGCCTTGTGATGTGTTAATAATCGTAATAGCGATATCACCGTATACTTTATTAAGTGCTTTACCCATTGCGGTGTTAGATACGTTCGCTTTAGGGTTTAATCTTTGATATAGATTAATAACTTGAGTTGTTGTAAATAAGTCGCGGTCTATTTTTGCACCGTCTATTGATAATGAATAATCAGGATTATCTTTTACATGTGTTAGCCAACGTTCTATGTCCGTTAACGAATGGTCGATTAAATCAGATTTAGCTTGTGTCATTGGTGGCCTAGCTCGATGGTCAAAGCCTTTCGATATTTTATGTTCATAAGCGAAGTAATGTAATAGATGTGATGTGCCTTTACCTTTTCTGAATGCTTCTAATGCAATACCTTCTTTTAATGTTAAACCATTTTCTTTTTTAATACTGTGCACAAAAGCGCGTCTATCGTCAGGTTCTAAAAACCATGCATCTACATGATTTGATGTTAGTAAATAGTTAATACAATCAGGTATTTTATAAGTAGGCGCATATTTTTTATTTATCCATATATCTTCTTGCGTCACAATGTTTTTTATAAAATCAGAATCACTGCGGCTATCTTTACCTGATACTTCATCCCCTAGAATAAATTGTTTATTAATAGACCATTCATTAAATGGTGCGTGTAGTTGTTTATCTGTTATTACACCAAAGTTATTGCCGTACATTGCACCGACACATAAGCCTAGTGAAGATTTTCCTGTACCTTGATAGATTGATTGTAGTAATACTGCGCTTAACATTTTAGTAGCAGGATTCTGAATAGGGTATGCTACCCAATTTAAAAACCATGTTATTAACTTCTTATCGTTATTAAAGATTTTCTTAACTGCACTCATAAAAGGCTTAACACTTCCTTTTACTGGTTCGTGCGCCCAACCTTCCCATAAATTAAATTCATTGTCTTCTGTTATCTTAGGCTGTGCAGGTTTATATGTTAGTCTTTTATGTGAACGTCTATTGATACTTGTTATCCATTGCGCGGCTATGCTGATACGTTTACCATCATCTAATACCGTTCTATTAGCAAAAGTTGCTTTAACTAACGTTGAATCAGATACAAATAATTTAGCATTAAATATATAAAATTTACCAACTTCTTCTATATAAGCCACTTCACTATCTAGTTCATTTAGTGCTTCTATATTTTCAAACGATTCAACTTTTATTTTATCATAATCTTTTTTAGTCTTATCTAATAAGTAATCATCAAGACCAATTTTTTTATAAGGGTTAAACGGTAGCGGCTTATTAAATACTTTAGCTTCTTGATTATTTAATTCTAAAGCAAAAGCGCGAATAGCTTTCATTACATCTTCATTTGTTTTTGCATCGTTATCAAAACAAATATAAATTGTTCTGCCTTTAAATACGATTGATTTAAAATCATCTATTAATGCTTTGTTAAGTTTTTTAGATTTAAACGACCACACACCACCTAAGCCAATAGTAGGGATGCCTGCTTTACAAGCTGCATAGGCTTTCTTTTCTCCTTCAGTAAATGTTATTGCAATAGATGGATCTTTTAAAATCTTTTTCCAATTCATATTTGGGGGGAAGTACAGACGCGGTTCAGTGCCTTTAGGTTGTGAGTATTTTACTATTTTATTTTTCTGATTTCTTAATTCATCTAAAAATCTAAAACGTACTGATTCAGTTACTTTACCTTTATAATCAAAATACGGTAGTGCATAGCCAAGTGTTGAAAAGTTAGAATTTAAAATAGCTGCGGCTTCATCTTCATCACAGCAAATTAATTTCATTTTAGTAAAGTCTTTAGCATCTAAACCAGAACGCTTTAAATCTTCTAATGCTAATTGTTTTAATTCTTTTTTATTCATTCTATGCACTCACAAGTTATATCTAACATATAATAACTATCATTATAAGAATGCGAAAAATCTCTAATTTTAAAATTTAATGTAGACTTATTAAATTTGAACTTTTCACTTCTTAAAGCAATTACTTTATTATTTAAAAATATACTTGTTAGCTGTTCTACAAGTGTCTTTTTTATAGGAGTTTTAATTACTATACAAAAAGTAACTTCTAATTTAGATAGTGTGGTAATTTTGAAATGTGTATCTACTTCATACTCTATTAAATATGATTCAATAAATCTCTTATCATCTAGGTTTAAGTATGTAAAATCTTTAGGTGTCATGATATGCCTATGAATCTATTGCCCAAAAATTCATCGTCACATTCAATAGCATATAAATATTCTAATGGTCTTACTAATTTAGAGAAGGATCCTTTCTCAGTATCAAAAACACCTATCTCTAATTCACCATATCTAATACGCATTGTTTCAAGCTCTTTTATTAGTTGCGTTATATTCATCATGAAATACCTATGAATGGGCTATTCAATTCATCACGTTTATTACATTTTCTATTTTCTATATTTATATCTTTAGCAGGTAAGTAACAATCATATTCTTCTAAGTAATACCCTACTTCTAAGTCTCCATGTTGATGTATTAAAGCTTGTAAGTGGCTTAATAGTTCAGTTGCTTTCATTCTTTATTCTCCTTAACAAAGTTTCTAATTAATTCCCTAATAACTTTAGAACGATTGTTAGATGATATTTGATAAACTTCTATTTCACCGCGATTAAACTTTTCAATATCTAAAATATTTTTATTTACAATAGCAGAATCAAAACTTTCTAAAAGACTTTCTTCTATTGCGATTTCTAATCGTTTATTTCTGAATGCCATTTTGAATCTCCATATTATCTATCATTTCCTTGTATTGAAGTATTATTTCCTCACTCATATAACTACTAGCGATATTCGTTAAAGCTATAACGAATAGTAGAGTGAATGCGAAATTAGAATTAACGTTAATATATAGCCACCATATTAAAACGATATTGTATATCTGAAATAATAAATAAATTCTTTTCTTTTTCATTTTATACCTAGCCTTATAATAATTTGGGCGAACAATTGCCAACGATGCATCTATCTAAACGGCTAGGAAAAGGAAGGGATGCATTTTTTAATGTCGGCAATTGTTCATAGAGTTTTAACAATTTCCTAGCCTGTGCTAAATATATACTCATTAAAAAGTGTTGTAAACCTCTATTTTTTGATGATTTTAGGGTAAAAACGATTAATTTTTAATGATTTTCGTTAAAAAACGATTAAAAACAGCTTAATTTTAGTCGTAAAAATAGCGAAAAAAGCACTGTTTTTTGTATATCTAAAAACTCTAATATTGAAATTAATCAAAAATGGTCATTTTTGAAATTTATTACACGTTTATTACACGTTTTATACACGTTTTGAAATTGATATTTTTTAATGTAATCAACGGCTTATAATTAATTACACGAATTACACGTTTTCGGGCACAAACTCTTTATATAACTTACGTAAGGAATATATATATATTTTTATTAAAAAACCTGTAATACCTGTAATTATCTTATAACTTATTGATTTTAAAAAGGAATTTTAATTACACATAACCTGTAATACGTGTAATAACGTGTAATTCTTATACTTATCAATAACTTAACTATTTTTAGCGGCGTTTATGGTGTTTTTAGGCATTAACGGTTTCGATAAGTGGCTGAATGCACTATAATTAATAACAATGTTGTGCTAATGGGTTTGGGTGTAAAGTTTTGGCTACTAAAGAAAAAAAGAAAACTCCTATTAAGAAGAAAGCGAAAAAGATTCCGCGCAATAGTTCTTCCATTGCAGCACAAAATAGACGCGCACGATTAGAAGCTTTAATAGATGAAGCAACGGCACGACAATATCTAAGGCAGATAGAAGCCGTAGTAGTTGATTCAATAAGACTTAAAAAAACAATTGATGCAGCAAAACTTAAAAGTGATGTAATAAAAAAAGCTTTAGGTTTATTTGATTTCACAAATGATAAAAATTTAACTAAGAAACAATTTAGAGAAAGTTTAGCTATTGCAATAGATGATATTATAAGAATGCAACAAAGCGAATTAAGCACAGTCGTTATAAAAGCAGAAACACAAAACAAATTAAACACGACAATACTAAATGCAAACTTTAAACGATTAAATAAAGTTTTCCCTGACGTTAAATCCGTTGAGTTAAAAGACCAAGACGGTGAAAACCCATTTAATAAATTAGCTGAAGCATTAACAGAGGCCGCTAAATCTTGAGCGCAGTCTTAGACACTGTTCAAGTTATGGCTGATTCAGTTCATCAATCGCGTTTAAGTGGTGAATGGTTTATTAAAAATATTCTTAGGCAGTTAGATGAATGCGACCCTTGGCAAATAGAAGTCGTTGAAGCGGTTCTGGATGTTTGGCGCAAAGAAAATGGGTATCCTACGAAGTTTAACCATGAAGGTTTAAACCGCATAACTATTGTTAGTTGTCATGGTACAGGTAAAACGCATGTACTGGCATTAGTGCTTCATGTTTGGAATTATTGTTTTTATGGTTTAGTTGTTGGCACCGCACCAAAGCAAGATCAAATTAAAACACGCTTTATGCCACGTTATAGAAAAATACGCAGTGCATCACCAGAAGCCTATCAAAAACTTTCTAAAGTCGATACATTAAAAATTTCTAAATATGGTGTTGGTGGATGGGATGCTGATTGGGGGTATGTTGGTGAAACGGCTACTGATCCTGATAATATGTCAGGCTATCACGATACACCACAACTTGTTTTAGTTGATGAAGCAAGCGCTAAAGGTTTAGATCCAATGTTCCCAGTTGTTGAAGGTGCAATTACAACTAAAGGTTCTATGATTGTTCAGATAGGAAATCCTACACGCTCACAGGGGGAATTTTGGGCAAGTCATAATAAAAAAGGTACTAAAGAATTATATTATCGAATGCATGTTAAACCTTCTGATTCACGTTATATAACGCAAGAATGGTTAGACAACATGAAGATTAAATATGGTGAACAATCACCTGTTTATCAAGTGCGTGGATTAGGAAACTTTGTAGAACAAGATGAAAACCAATTAATTGCTTTATCATGGGTAGAAGAAGCTAGGCATGAATGGGAATCAGACGGTTCAATACCTACTCTAAAAATATCGGCTGATATAGCAGATGGTGGTGAAGATGAAACGGTTATTACAGTAGCACTTGAATATGATACCTTTACAGTTTTAAAATCAATACATCGTTTTTCATTCCCTCCTTCTAAGTCAGTTATTTTGGCAGCAGAAGCGGTAATGAGAATAGCAGAAGCTAATAACTATTCTGCTACTAATGGTGATTTACTTATAGTTGATGGTATTGGAGTAGGTTCAGGTACAGCAGGCTATTTACTAAAACAAAATAAATACAATGTTATTATTTTTAAAGCAGGCTCTACTGAAAATGTAGACACTAAGAAATGGCGTAATCAGCGTGTACGTACAGCTATGGTTTTTAGAGACGGTTTAAGAGATGAAACTATTATTATTGATCCTAATTTTTGCAGTGAATTAGATTGGGATGATTTTACAGCACAAGTATGTAGTATTAAAACTAAAAATGATGACGAACGCATAGAAGATTTAGTTAGTAAAAAAGATATGAAACGTGAAGGTATTAAATCACCTGATATGTTTGATAGCCCTAGTATGGCCTTTGCAAACCAAGCACCTCAACTATCACAAAGCTCTTCTTTGGAAGTTATAGGTGAAATGGAGACAGTTAATGCAGTTTGGTAATTTTGAGTTTAATTTTAAAAAGAAAGCGGCCGCAGAAGCGGTTAATCCATCCACTGTAAGTTCTGTAATTTCAGAATCTTCTTTATATACTTCAAACGATTTTAGAAAGTATAACCCTGATGATCTAATAGGTCGGCAAGGTTATAAAGTTTATAAGCGTATGATGAATGATGAACAGATTAAAGCGGCTGTTAGATTCAGACGTAATTCAGTTACATCTCGTGGATGGGCTTTTAAGTTTGAAGATGCTGAAGAATTAAGTAATGAAGAAAAAGAAAAGCGTATTAATGTATTAACTAAATCTTTAACTTCAATGAAAGGTAATTTACGCGGTGCGCTCAATGGTATTATGTCTTCTATGTACCATGGCTTTTCATTAAGTGAGAAAACATTTAAATCATTCAATTATAAAGGTACTCCTTATTGGGGTGTTCAATCAATACATTTAAAGCCCTTTGAAAGTTTCCATTTTAATTCTAATTCGTTTGGTGATTTAGAATCTATTACACAGGTGATAGGCCAAGAAACGGTAAACGTTGATCAAAATAAAATGATTCACCATGTGCATAATCCAGAAGTAGATTTATACTTTGGTCAATCAGAACTACGTGAAGCCTATCGTGCATACTATTCTAAAGACGTAATTATTAAGTTAGAGAATATATTTTTAGAACGTAGTGCAGGCGGTTTTATTTGGGCGCAGCCTAAAACAGAGTCTACAATAAGTTCAGGTAGTGTTCAGGAAACTAATTTAAAAAGCGTATTAAAACGTATTCAAACTATCACATCTATTTTATTACCTAAAGATGTAGACTTACATGTCGAAATGCCTAAAGATACACAAGCATTTGATAGAGCAATTGCAAAACATAATAAAGCATTATCTAAAGCATTATTAATGCCTTCATTATTAGGCTTATCAGAACAAGGCAACGTAGGAAGCAACGCACAAAGCCAAACACAATTAGAATCCTTTTTATGGATGCTTGATAGTGAAGCAGAAGATTTAGCAGAAACAATTAATGAACAATTAATACAAGACTTAGGAGATTTTAATTTTGGGGATGATATTTATCCCACATTTTATTTTAAACCGTTATCGAATGCAGAGTTAGTTAAAACAATTGATAACTGGACTAAGTTAGTAGAAAAGAATGCAGTCGTGCCAACAGAATCAGATGAAGAATATTGGCGCGAAGCTCTTGAACTTCCTGAGAAGGGGGAACCTATTCAGACTGTTCCAAGTGAATCAGATGCCATAGGTAGTGGCGCGAATGTCGAAGACACATTGCCTATTAAACCAACTGATGATATTAAAACTTTGGATAGTGATCGCCCCTCTCAGGAACCTAAAAAAGAAAAGGCTAAAATGTCGCGTGATACTATGCTATTTAGCAGAGCGGTTAAACGTGTAGACTTTTCTCAAATAGATAGAAGCTCTGGTATAGCCGAATACCAAGGTGAAGTACATCTAGCAAATATAATGCAAGACATCGTTGAATGGTCTTCTAATGAAATAAGAACAGAGTATTATAATTTATTAACAACACCTTCAGAGGTTAAGAAGTTTAAATTTAAGCCTGAATTTAAAGCAGACTTGAAAAAAGTATCTAAGCGTATTCTTGTTAATGGTTGGCGTATAGGCATGGATAACGGCAAGCAAGAATTAGCTAAAGCAGATAGTTTAAGAATGTCTAAGCTTAATTTTGCAGCACTAACAGAACAAGCGGCAAAAGAATACTTTGAAGCTAAAGCATTCACAATGGCAGGCAAACTATCAGACGATGCATTAGCTATTATTAAAAATGAATTAATGGTAGGTATTAAATATAGTAAAACGACTGACGATGTAATTGAATCAGTTTATACAGCGTTTGGTAAAGCAGGTTTACTAACTCGTGAAGTATTAGAAGAACTATTAGGTGAAGCGTTAAATGTTAAAACACCTACAGCACGATTAAAAACAGTAGTAAGAACGAATCTTTTTGAAGCAGTGAATGAAGCACGTTTTTCTTTATTCACAGGTAAAGACGTTCAAGGCTTTGTTACTAAATTAGAATACAGTGCAATATTAGATAGTCGTACTACTGATATATGTAAAGCGCTTGATGATAAAGTGTTATTAGCTGATGCAAGTGAGTGGGATAAGTACAGACCGCCTAACCATTTCAATTGCCGTTCTTTATTAATACCAGTAACAGAAGCAGACGATGCAAAAGTTAAGTTGTTTCCTAAAAGTGTTTTAGATGGTGAAATACAACCTTTGGATGGATTTAAATAATGAGTTTACACACAATTGATAAAGTAGAAGTTTTTGCTACAGGTACTTGGCATGGTATTAAATTTACAGAACGCGATTTAGACAAAATAGTAGAAGCGTTTAATGTTACTAAAGATAAGTATAAAGCACCTTTAAAGCTAGGGCATAATGACGAACAAGCGTTAGCAGATGGTGCTTTGTCACTAGGTTGGGTAGAATCAATCTGGAAAGAAGTCGGTGCAGATGGTGGTATTAAGCTAATGGCTAAATTCATTGATGTGCCTAAAGTTATATTTGAAGCAGTTGAAAAGAAACTATTCAAACAAATTTCTATTGAGCTATATAAAAATGTATCGTTTAATAAGAAAGTTTTTAATTTTGTACTTTCTGGAGTAGCTATTTTAGGTTCCTACTTACCAGAAGTAACAACCCTAGCTGATATATCGCACTACTTTAAGCGTGAAGGATTCGGTACTTCCGAACTGTTATGTTTTAGTGCATTAGATCAAAACGGTAATTTAATCAAGGAGGCATGTGAAATGTCAATTACTAAAGAAGAATTAACCGCACAACTTGCGGCACAAAAAGCAGAGTTAGAACTTAAGTTTTCTAAAGATGATAAAACATCACAATTAGAAACGCAGCTTGAAGAAGCTAAAGCAAAAGTTCTAGCATTCACTAAAAAAGAAGAAGATGAAGCTAAAAAAGCTGAAGCAGATAAAATTGAATTTTCTCGTAAAGCAGTAACCGAGTTATTAGATAAATCTGTTACAGATATGTTAATCACACCTGCACAAAAAGAAACATTTTCTAAATTGTTAGGTGTAGATACTGATTCAATTGCTAATGTAGACATTGAAGATGTTAAAGCATTAATCGGTGATGAAAAAGCTTCATTCTCTAAAGATTCAACAAAGAATGATAAAGATAAAACTGGAGCCACAGAAATGACAGCAGGCGAAGAACTAAACTTCAAAGTTCAGGAGTATATGGATAGCCATGAAAAAGTTACCTATACAACTGCATTAGAACGTGTAATGGAACGTAATATTGAACTTGCTAAAGAACATATTAACGCAACAGCAGGAGAAGAATAATGTCTATTTCAAATAAAACAATTGACTACCCAATAGTCGCAGGAGAAGATTTATCTTCTTTTCAATATCATGTAATTGAGTTAGATGGTACGTTAGCTAATTCAGCTAATGCAGCAATTGGTTCTATTACTAATAAGCCTCAAAATGGTGAAGGCGTTCAAGCAGCAGCTATCGGCATGATGAAAGTTAAAGCAGGCGCAGCAGTTGCAGCTAAAGCATTAGTTACTGTTACTACTTCTGGTTGGTGTATTACTGCTACTTCAGGCACTACTATCATCGGTAAGAATACTAATACAGCGGTAGCGAGTGGTGAAACATTCCCTATGTACGGTAATTTCTTCAATGGCCGTGCGGCTACATAAGGAGTATTAAAATGAAAAATGAATTATTAAAAGTAAACTTTGCCGCAGTAGGTAAAGACATTCACATTGACGTACCATTATCTAATGTGGCAATTGATTTTACACCTACTGGAATGATTGCAGATATGATTGCACCAGTTGTCGGTGTTCCTAATATCAGTGGTTCTTTTCCAACTTTCGATCGTGCTGATACTTTCCGAGTTGATAACACTGCGCGCGCACAAGGTACAGAAGCGAATCGTGTTAGTCGTAATGTGTCAAGTGATAACTTCTTGTGTAAAAACTATGCATTAATGGACGGTGTAACAATTGAAAATCGTTATAACGCTGATCCAATTTATGTTCAGAAGTTATTTAATGGTGGTGTTCAGTTCGTTAAAACTAAGTTAATGTTAGATTGGGAA
>Ga0316206_1000644_pt1 | contig 41617 bp, 33 predicted proteins | sample 6monthpyrite_MG_FD_204942 | JGI IMG/M metagenome (GOLD analysis project Ga0316206, IMG submission 204942) | Microbial mat bacterial communities from mineral coupon in-situ incubated in ocean water Damariscotta River, Maine, United States -... | ecosystem: Environmental > Aquatic > Marine >...
ATCTGATCGGAATTACCACATGGGACAGGGCGCTAAAAAGCAGCGGACTGTCCCTGATGGTCATGTTCCTTAACAGGGCAACTGAGCATCGAGAAAAACAATTAACTAAACGTCTGCTTCTGGCTAGCTTGAGTCATTACCTACTGTCAGAGTATATTGAAACTAAAATATTAATTTGCAAGATGAAGTGTGAGCTAATTCATATAGTATTTTTATCGCTTTAAACTTAGATTCCATTTATAACGAATCCATTCCCAGTGAACCCAGCGGGAATAAACCTAACAAATAAAACGTGCCTGTAGTAGAAGGTGGATTAACTAAAAACGGAGGCGTAGGCACACCGGGCACCATGCCTGATGTTGTTCCATCGATATGCACAAATACCGCTATCGCAACTGGACGCCCCGGGCTGCGAACTAGCATAGGTCGCCCATTTGCATCTTTCATTTGCGTGCCTGTTACCTGATTAAATTTCCTTAAATAAGAACCACCAATTGGCTCAGGTCTGGGACCCGCAGGAAAATCATCACAGCAATTGCCCTGCTCCGCGACAGAACCTGCCGGGGCCAGTGTCTGATTAACCGTTACCATACTATTCACCAGTGGAACCTGATTCGACTTTAACGGGTTATAGTCAAGTTTTGCCTTTAAACGCGCCGATCCATTTTCTTTTATATATAACTGATTCGGCTCTGTTGATAAACCTTCACTATAGGCTGCCGCAGTGGCCGCCAGAGGCGAATCAATTAATGCAACAGCAGGTAATCCGGGCCCGATAGGTGCAAAAATTGGGTTAGGCGGTGGCTGGTTAGGTGGAAAATGCACAAACCAGGCGGTTACGACCATTGCCTTTTGGAGACCATCCAGCTTAGCCGTAAAAGTGGCAGTATCATCAGCGCGCACTTCAATTTTCATTTTTCCCGTCGGGCTGGAAGCGACCAAAGATGGATCAAGCCCAACAGGGACAGGACAAGGTGGTGTATTTTGCGGATTATTAGGCGGGAAACAGAGCATATTTAATGTAGTTTCCAGCACCACTGAAGCCTCTTCCTTTTCGTCTTCAGGAGAAGCTATTGCTCCATTTACGAACATCAAAAGCAGTAGCACGTTAAAAGCCTTACTAACTATCTTGTAAAGGTTAAAACTAAACTTTTTATAAACATCCAGGTACAGTATTTTATTTTTCATTCTATCATCCCTTTTAATTTTAAATGGTCATACTTTTTACTTCATACCTCTTATTTCTTTAGCAAACTACGCTCCTTATTTACCAGAAAATCTGCAACCGCTAACATTTCAGTCATGCCACCTGCACGCATACGGTCAATTCTGTATTTACCATTAACGACAATTTCTGGTACACCGACCGGCTTGTAATTTTTCACATTCGCTTCAGCCTGTTGAGCTTGCTGCATAATTTCAGCTGAGTTAAATATTTTACTGAAAAGTTTTTTATCAACGCCATAATTTACAAAAAATTCAGCAAGCTCAGCTTCCGTACTTAATTTTTTCTGCTGCACAACAACAGCATTAAATAAGGGTGAATGAATTTTATCTAATACATTCAGTTTCTCAGCCGTATAATATGCCCGGGCGAACACATTCATTGGCGCATTCCAGACAGCGGGAAAAGCCCATAAGTCAATTTCTGCTGTTTGCTGTTGACTCCAGCTTTTAAATTTTGAATCAAATTCATAGCAGTGTGGACAACCATATGAAAACATTTCTACCACTTCGATTTTTTTACTATTACGGGTAGAGACGGGTTCATCCAGTACAATATAATGCTCTCCGGCAATATATCGCTGCATTTCTTTAGCCTGGCCTGGCGCTTTATTTTTATCCCTGATGGCAACTTTAGCCGGCTTTCTTTTTGCCGAAATAATAAAAACATCTTCTTCCGGCACATCGTTAATATTATTAACAATATGTGTTGAAATTTTTGAAATTTCTTCAATCACGTCCAGTCCTTCAGATACAACGCCAAAAACGGTGTAACCCGGCTGAAGTTTACTCTTATAATCCAGACTGGTGTTTTCTCCCAGGTTTATATAAAACTGAGAAGTGGCTGTATCAGGATGCATGCGACGCGCCATTGATATGGTGCCTTTGGCATTTTTTAATCGATTTACTGATTCACTTTTAATAGAAGCGCGCGTCTTTTTAAGTTTCATCCCCTTCTCATAACCACCACCCTGTATAACAAATCCAGGAATTGACCGATGAAACAGGGTGTTATCATAAAAACCCTCATCAACATATTTAAGAAAATTTTCCACCGTTTTAGGTGCTTTCAATCGATCCAGTTTAAAGGTAATAGAACCTTTACTGGTTTGAATAACAACTTCAGGATTATAGGTATACGCATTAACTGTAGTTACATACATACACTGCATATAAAATGTCATTACCAGCAAAATTGATCGTTTAATTATTTTCATTTAATTCACCCGTTATATCGATTTCTTAAAAAATAGTATTTATGTGTAGTAGCAAACCTAATCTGGCGTATTTCAAAATAGCTTTAAACTTAAATCGACAGTTTTGACTGTAGACTAAGGTCTCAAAACACCCTGAATCGGTCGTTCGTTTTAGTCACTGCATACTGTTGTTAACTCGTGCTACATATAAAAACCAGCATAAAGTATCATCGTATTTTTTATATTTTACCTGGCCGCCACCTGCACTGAGACAATTTGCTTTTTACCCGATTTAAACGTCAGGGTCATTTCAACTTTTTGTCCTTTGGTAAAGTGATCACGTGGCCCCATTAACATTAAATGTTTACCGCCTGGTTCAAATTGAATCTGATCTTTGGCAGGTATAGTCAGGTCGCTTACTTCATTCATTTCCATCATGCCATCAACCATTTTCATTTCATGCACTTCAATACTCTCGAATGCATCACTCTCTACTTTTAATAAAGTGACATCTTCAGAGCCAATGTTAACCAGTGTCATGTAACCGGCATTAACCCGAGCTTTAGCATGCGCCTCTCTTACCCAGGAGTTCATAATGGCCACCACATCGCCCTCAGGTTTTTCATGACTCACGGTAAATGCGGCTGTAACCGGTGTGGTATTTTTTGCCAGTTCGGGCCTGCCCTGTACTCGTTGCGTTTCATTTGCAATGTAGTCTAATAGCTCATCCGCCTCCTTTTTATTCAAACGCATATTAGGCATAGCCAACTTGTTGTATCGTTGGTAAAGATCCATGGCTATGGGATCTTTTTTATTTAACATTCTATCGGGCGCTTTAAGCCAGTCGTATAACCACCGTTTTTCTCTTCGTTGATTCACACCTAATAGGTCAGGCCCTAACGCTCCTGCCAGTTCATTACCGGTAATCGTATGACAGCTTGCACAGCGTGTGCGATACATTTGCTCGCCACGGGGAATGTTGCGCAGCTCTGGTGCATTTGCATAATCACCGCTGCGTTTTTGTTTGGCTTTCCAGCCGCTTAACCAGTTACCAATTTGATCAGCAAGTACATAGGTGTTTTCAAAGGGTGAGCGTTTCATCCAGCGGCCAGTTGTCTGGTTACCAATGATCATGCTCACATTATGGTTATTTGAGCCATCCTGAATTTCAGGAATATATAAACCCAGTTTTTTACGCAGTTTAATAATATCTTTTTTATCACCGGTTAGAAAAGTCCAGTTTGCTCCGAACCTTTCTCGATACTCCTGTAAAACTTCAGGTGTATCATTTTTTGGATCAATTGAAATCGAATAAAAGAAAACATCCTTACCCATTCGATCTCCCATTATTTTTTGCACCCTGACAAGCTGCGCGGTCTCCAGTGGACAGGTGTCCGGACAACGGGTGTAGATAAAGTTTATGGCGACCACTTTATCTTTAATTAAATCGGTAAAGAAACGAACTTTTTTACCTTCATGAGTGGTTAATTCAACATTAGGAAAATAACTTACACCCCAGGGTGAAGCCAGGCTTAAACCAGGAATACTGGTTATTAGAAATAAAGCGAAGGTCGCTACCCAAAAATTCTTGCGCATATTTTTCTTCCATAAAATCACGAATTTAATAATTTGCAATATAGTAAAATCCGCGAAGTGCTTTTTAGCTCACCGCGGACTTAGTTTAAATAGCTAGCCGCTATAAAAATATATAGCGGCTAGTATTTCTGATTGCTCCTCCTAGTGCCTATCAAGCTAGTGCTTATCAAGTTGACGCGCCCTGTGGATTGCACCATCCAGGGTAATTGGCGTTGGGCAGTTCACTACGTGGGGTGAGTTCGAGTTATTGAAATCGTAGTCATCGACTGGGACGCCAGCATCATAACCATCTCTAATACGAGGAGGTGCCTGCCACTCAAGAATTTCAATTCTCCCGTCTTTACGTAGCTGTTTCATTTCCTTGAAACCTTTAACTACACGATCATGAGGCTCTAACCAGTGAGCAAAACCGATGTGCCACAATGGGCTGTAGTTAGCTTCTGGCATAAAGTATGAAGGAAGACCAATCTGGCTACCAAATGGACCGCCGCCTCCATTGATACCAAACCCTTCGTCAAGACCCCCTTCGCCACCATCAGCATACCTGGGCTGAGGCATTGGTGGGTAGCTCTTATGCAGGCGTTTACCGGGTACCCACTGAACTAGGGGCACAGCGGTGGTTCCCAGGAACTCGTGCTTAGGCACATTGGGTACACCCATCGCCCGTGCAGGACCTGCAGGCCATGTATCAACCACAACATAGTATGGAAGATAATCACCACCTTCAGTCCACGACTTATGTAACTTCAGGGTTACATAAGGCGGCGATGCTGCAGTATCCAGCTCAATTACATGACCAGACTTGTCAGGACGTCCCCACTCTTTACCATTGTATGCACATACGGTATTGGCTGGGTTATCTGGCAAACCAGTACAGGATTCATCAACCCGATTATGTTCCCAGGGCTCATCACCCCAGCTAATAACGATCATATTAAAGACTACGTCTTTACCACCGTAATTCACACGACGCAGTGGGGAGTAACCGTTATTAGGATCTACCGCTGGAATATCCGCCGGGTTACCACAGGCCTCACCTGGTAGCCAGTTCGCAGGAGGATTAGCAGGATCAATCACATCACCTGCCCGACAGGCCGGATTCGCCCATACCGGGTTAGGTAAATCACCATAGAAGGTCCAGTTACCTGCTTCATCTACACTCGCTTCAGACGTAGCAGCTGGGTTAACACCCGTCAGTCCACCGGCCCAGGCAACGCCCAGTTCTTCAGATAGTGCTTCATCACTCACATCGTGCATGATGAAGAAGATTTCACTAGAGTTCCCCTCATTATCGACATTAATACCCTTGCGTAATTCGAACGTGATCGCGCCGCGTTCGTTATCTGGCTCTGGGTCAGATAACGCATCACCAATGAATTCATCACTGATCGTTACATTTTCAGAACCTTGCAGATCTTCACGTGCAGTTGGAATAGAACCCAGACTATTAATGGTGACACCATCTCTAATCCATACGAATAGTGGGTCTAACTGTGGACCAAATTCACCCACCGCATCACCTGTTCTAAATGTAGGCAGTGCCACCGAATCTACATAACTCACACCATCCCAGGTAGGCAAAGGTGTTGGCATCAGCTTAACCTGACCCGGATTCTCGATATCCCAACGCAATAACATCGCGTGGTCTTCGTGTTGAGTATTGTGACAATGTTCCATATAGGTACCCGCAAACTCACGAAAGCGCAATGCGACTTCTACCAGGTCACCACTATCAGGCTGAGGCCCTAAACGGTAAACGTCTTTTCTTGCCCATTGCTCCCATGGAGGCGGAGCAACGCCGTTACGACGCAGAATAATACCTTCTTCGAAATGGATATGAATCGGATGACTCCAGGATCCGCTATTTATTAAGCGCCAAACTTCCAGCCCACCTGAGTTTTTGGAAGGTGCAGCTGAAATTCGACGAGGATCCATACCAAAACCTTTACCCCCGTCAGATTCAATCACCCAGGGCTTATCATCTGTAGGCTGTCTTTCAAATTCGAAGGAACGGTGCAGTGCATTGGCCAGTTCGGCTTCAGTGGGTCGCTGAATGGGAATTAAGGTGTTTCCGCCCTCAACAAACTCGGCTGGATTCAAACTCAAATCTTCACCATCGTAGTCATGAACCTTGAATTCCAGGAACTTACCCACAACCGGGTCACCATTAACCCAACAATCCCCTACCGCGCCATCTCCATCACAATCGCCATGCTCAGCTTTATAATCACCGCTGACAATATCCGCTAAAGGAACGGCCACATCCGTAGATTCACCATCTTTGTGCTGCAGCATATTAACCATATACAGGCTATCACCGGTTTCAAAACCACTGAAATCGACAATGATATCGTAACGCTCTGCGATACCCTGAGTCGGTAACTCGCCATTTTCAAAGTAAACCGTGTGCTCCATAATGTTGCCATCATTGGCAATCATGTAAAATGGAACCGGACTGCCAGACGAGTCAACCAGTGCCAGCTTGAAGAAACGGGATACCGAACCGTTTAAAATACGGAAACGATATTTACGAGCACGGACATCTAAAGCTGGTTTGTACAACCAGTTAACGGTCATCACATCACCAATGAAGCCCCGCAAGTTGAACGGGTTAAACCATAACTGACCTTCACCATCCCAGGCTTTATCAGCCAGTAGCAGGTTAACGTCATAATCACGATTACCCCAGTCAAGGCTCGTGCCACTCGGTAGTCTCAGGTTGACCCCGTCATCAATCGCTTCATTACCACGGTCAAGCGCGCTGTAGTAATTCATCATTGCCGCATTGCCCTTGTATACATTTTGCGCGGTAAAATCGAGCATATGATCGTGGAACCAGTGGGTACTCATGGTTTCATGCCAGTCACCAGCAATCTTCTTCATACCGCCTTCACCATCAGGGGTACTCGCCTTCTGATCTTTCTTATCCGTGTTAATCGAGTCTGTACCCGCTAACGTCATTGGCCAGCGATAATCATAAAACTGACCCGGGAAGAAAAAGCTATTTGCATAACCATCACTTTCCGCCGGGTTATGACCATTGTGCTCGTGAGTGGTAATGGTATGTACACCAAATCCACGGTTAGCCGCCACATCAACCGGTAATGCATTATAGTGACGCATTAACACCGGCTCACCATAACGAACGTTTAACAGCTTGGGTGGCAAGGTACCGTCAAAAGTCCATAAAGACGTGTGATCCTGTATTGGCATATGTGGATGGAATCGAATATCAATACCACGAGTCGTACCCTCAGTAACCTCTAAACCAGCTGTATTGTGGTAAAGCCCGCCAGGAGCAAACTCACCTACGATATATCCATGACCCTGCTTGTTGTCACGAAACCCCCCATTGGTACGCGCACCCGCCTGTGCCGTTTGAAAATAAGTTTCAGGTTTAAATTCATCCCAGCGTTGATGTGACCAGCCTATACCCGGTGGACGACCTTCAGCCGGGGGCTTATCCAGATCACGGCCAATATATTCTTCAATGACGCCTTCCCAGGGATTTAGAGCCTTAGTATTAGCAAACTTGGTGGGTGTAGGCCAGATACGCTGAGATAAAAACTTTTCTAACTTTTTACCATTTGGTGTACTTTGAGCGTTTTCAGGCTCAGGTAATTTTTTCCAGTTTTTAGGTTTCTTTTTTCGAAATTTAAGTTTATCAGGGCCAAATTCCTCAAAACGTAACATCTTCTGAGTAAAGGCTGCTGCATCATACATTGGGCTTGGCGCACCATTGGTAGGAACATTAAACACACCGTCCTCGCGCTGGTCAGCTTTCTGCAATACATTATTAGCTGATGCATCTTCTGTGTGTCCAGTAACGCCGCCTTCAAAGGTTCCCGCATTAGCTTCAGGGGCACCATCAAGGAGATTACCATCGGTATCGATAACCAGATCGCCCAGGCGCCATGGATCTTTACCATTATTGTTATCATCGTCATTGTCATCATCAGCAAAAACACTACTACTCATGACACTTACTGTCACAGCCGCTATCCCTGCGAGTCGAAGAAACCGCTGGGAAGCATCAAATATTTTTGATCTTTTTAGGGTTTTCATTTTGAATTTTTCCTATTTTTTTAATCTACGAGTGCAGTTATATACTTAAAAAAAACAGGTGTATTGGTATCTTATGCTTAATGTTTATATCTTTTTAACACTTTTGTAATATTCAGTTAAAGCTTGGTAAATCATGCTCGAAGCTTATGTTTTTATTACAACTACAACAACAACCACGCATGAAAAAAATCACAATCGTAAAAAACGATGCCAAAATAAATTAAAAACAATTGAAAAATACTTGCAGAAAATACTTAAAGTATTTTTTTATAATGTATGTAACTTATAAGGTTTTCGGAACAGTTAGCTGAATCAGAAAAACACAACCGGGAGAAGTACAACCAGGAGAAAACAATAGGAAACAGCATTTAATGTTAGATAAAAGATTGAGCGTCTAACTTTTTATACATAAACTGTAGTAGCTCAAACCTAATCGGGTACATTTCAAAATAGCTTTAGACTTAATCTGACAATATTAGCTGTAGATAAGGCCTGAAAACACCCTGAAGCAGACATTTAAAATCAAAAGCTTTTTACCGCAAATGAACGCAAATGTTGTTTGGTTATAATGCGCCTACGGCGCACTATAACCAAACAATGTTTTTGCTTTTATTAGCGTGTTTTGCGTTTATTCGCGGAAACAGCTTTGCCTTTGATCTTCCGCTTCTGGCTAGTTTGAGTCATTGCCCACTGCCTGAGTATATTGAAGCTAATATAATAATCTGTCAGATAATATCTGAGCTTATACACATAAACGGCTCTTTTACAAAAGCTACAAGAGTTAATGGGGCTGCATCGAAAAATTATAAATACAAACTTATAAATAGCTAACCATATTGATAATCATTAAGCTGCTTTGCTGTTAACGCCTTTCTAAAACTTGATGGACCAATTCCAATTTCACGTTGAAAAGTAGACGTAAAATTCGACAGTTCACAATAGCCAACGGCAAACGCAATTTGTGTCACATGAAAATCGGTGCTTTTTAATAATTCAACTGCTTTTATCATTCTTTGTTGAATTAAAAATTCCTGAAACGTTAATCCGTGTTCTTTTTTAAATGTACGACTAAAATGAGACTTGCTCATACCACAACGGTTAGCAACACTTTCAACTGTAATTTTACTTGCCAGATGTTGCTGCACATAATCAGCAGCACAAACAGTAGAAAAATTTTTTGCCCCCGATTTATACGGTCTGGCTTCAGAAGGAATTGTCGGATGGGGCATGAAGTTATTCCTTTTTAACATAGGCGTTTCAAATAACTTCTCTAGCAAATTATCAATACTTGAAATAACATCTTCAGCATTAACCGGCTTTACAAAGTAATCCCATGCCCGAGATCTTAGAGCCCAAATGGCCAGCCTGGTTGAATGATCTTCAGTTAACATAATAAAGGGTATCGATGGATATTGACACTTGGTATCCCTCAAAACACTCAAACTATGCTGGTCAGGCAAATCAAAGTCGAAACAAATTATATCCGGACCATATTGATCTATAGCCTCTTCAATATCATTGCTATTTGAAATAGTGTAAATTTTATATACACCCTCAAAAGTCGTTTCCATACCCGGATTATCTTTTTTATATCTGAGATCAACCGATAAGATTAATACTTCCTTTTTTAATTCCATATTATTATCTTCTTATAATTTTATTTAATAATCGCATTCCTGCCAACTTAGCTTTAATGCACTACTTCTTAAATACTTCTACTCATTAATCACGCCATAAATAATCAACACTCCCCCTCGGTTACATCCTGCCCATAGATGCAGATATAACGACTATCTTTAACAGGATGATATGACCACATAAAACTTCGATTAAATTTAATACACTCATCAGAAAGAGGTGTATCCGTTACCACACAAGCCCTGACTAAACTGGCATGACGCTTAGGCAATATATCTTCAATAGAATTCAGCTCCAGCTCGTTTACAATTTTTGATGTTGCATAGTTTATATACTTTGGAACACCATCAATATCCGTTGACAACACGGGTCCCGAATTTGTTCTTGGAATACCTTCTACTGAAAATATTTTTGATATACATTCATCAATATCGTGCCCATAAATACAAACATCCTTACTTGTTTCAGATAATTTATATGTCCACACTAATAATCTTCCATCAAAATTACGCTCTTCGGTTAATGGCACACTGGTATTAGCCACTGCCTCTAATAAGCAGTAATGATTCATGGGTAGTAAATCAATAATATTAGGTAATACAAGTTCTTCTAATAAACGAGTAACAGCTGAATTATTATATTTCACAGCTCCATTTTTCGACATTAATATAACCGGCTCTGGATTGGTGTCGGGCAATACATCCGTGTTTGATGCTTTAGATTTATATTTAGATATATCCACCCCATAAAGATAAACAACCTCTCCCTCATCACTTGCCTGATATGACCAGGCGATATTATGGCCACCAGAATTACACTCAGAGGTTAAAATAGCACCCGTCTTCAAACAGGCCTTAACCAGACCTTTATGATTATCTGGTAGAAGAGCGTCAATTGTTTTTAGCTTAAATTCACGTCTTAGATTGATAGCAGCAGGATTAACAAACAGCAGCTCGCCATCTGCTCCAGAGGACAGAACAGGGTTTGGATTGGCCAGCGCAAATTTATCTTCCAGTTTAGAACTATCATCAGATCCTGTAGAAGAATATAACGGTATCATCATTTCAACCAACTCATTCAAATGAGAAAATTTTCCTGATAGCTCATCACTTTATAAAAAGCATAACCATGAGCATTTTCTCAGTGCGTTTTAGATAAATCCTTTTAGCTTTCGCTATTTATAATTATTTAAATTTTTTAAAAAAATTGATTATTGTATTATTTCTAATACAAAACCAGCACGCCAGAAACAATTAACGAGAAAAGATTGGCGCATTTTAAAAAGAACATACCTCACTAATTATTTAGACAGTAGGTACGTCAATGAATTGACCCGATATGGGTAAAATGAGTGTGCTTGCCAGCCTCTTTATTCACACATACCTGTGTTTTTCTTTTTATTCCCAAATTTGACTCAGACTTGATGTATATCATAGTAGATACACACAAACCACATTTTATTCATTATTATTTATATTTTTTTTAAAAGAAATATTCTCTGTGCATCATTAGAATTCACTGAATTAGCATGCAATAACGCTTGATTTATATACGCTTTTTTAATTTTTTTATGAATGAAATTCTTTTACAAGCCATTAAATAAACTTTTACTTATAAAAAAATTCTATAAGCTAAGTGGGTTTTTGGGATCGATACTGGACATAAACGGTTTTTTACGATCAGCATGGGTTAACTGATAAACCAGCCCCACCCAATTTCCAATCACCGCACCTGCGGTGTCATGCCAGGTATTATTGAGTGAAGATATAATCATAGCTTCTGGAAACTCGGGTAACGCTTCTTTTGCTTTTAATCCATTTATCAAACAGCTTTTATATTCACGCAATATAGCTGAAGATTTCAGGCCAAAGTAGTTAACTGGAAAGGGAGGATAGTCAGCCCGTTGCCCTTCAATAAACAACATCACTTCACGTTTATATTCTTTCAATAAGGAAATCGTGTCATATTCCGGATGCCCCTGAAAAAAGATAGTTCGAAAACCATCTTCAGAGGTTGCCAGATGCACACAGTCATTATCACCCAGCGCCAGTACCTTTAAACCCGCCACTTCAAACTGTTCAAGGCTCACATTATTCCAACGTGAATAAGGCACATCAAAACGCGTATTAATATCGCTAACCAGTGGGTGCGACTGATTTTTAATACTATGGGGAAAGACCCCCCATTTTTTAGATGTCAGTGGTTCTCGCTTTTGCGCATAACGAAATTCCAGCACCGCATGGGTCGCCAGACACGAACACAGGGTGGAAGTCACATTTTCATGTGCCCAGTCAGCCACTTCAATTAACGGTTTCCAGAACACCTGATTTGACAGGTCGGCACCAATGACATTCGCACCGGTGATGATTAAGGCATCTAAGCCCTGTTGTTTAATCTGTTCAAACGTATCGTAATACTCATCGATATGTGCCTGCGCTTTATCATTTCTGTCCAGAACATCCAGTGTAAACGGGTGTACATAAAATTGTGCAATAGGGTTACTTTCACCAATCAACCTGAAAAACTGCCTTTCCGTTGCAGCAAGTGCTGCATCAGGCATCATATTCAGTAAGCCAATATGTAATTCACGAATATCCTGATGCTGCGCAGCATCAGGTGCGAGCACTTTAATACCTTCTCCCCGCAGGCGGTTAAATGAAGGTAACTGGTTATGGGCGACTAGTGGCATTGAGTTGGTTGCTCGTAGTTGTTTTATTATTATAAAGAAAAAACGCGCTGACTATTTATCAGTATCTCGAATGATTAATTCTTTTCAAGACTCTCTAGCAATTGCTGTTTCCAATAATCTTAAAAAATCATCTTCATGCTTAACGCTTGCAACTTCTTCCGAAGTCACGGTATAACCTTGTTTTGCAATTTTTTCATAACGAGGAACACGTGAATGAAATAATCGCGGGAACACCCAACGGGTAAATTCATCAGGGTCCATTTGAGCGGCATATTGCAAATCATTCTCTTTTAAATAAATCGCCAGCTGTTCCTGCAAAAATTCAGCACGATAATATAGTGGCTTGGGTGCGCTTTGAGCGCGAGCAATTAATTTTTGTTCTTCTTCTTTATTGGTAACCTGGATATAAAGCATTAGCGTATGCTCGGCTAACGTTTCAATCACACCCGGCTCATCCAGCTCACACAAACTGCCACCAACATCATTTATAAAATGCTGATAACCATAAATACTTTGAGCTTTTTCGATAAAGTCCGGCACATCAAACATCGTCGCAATTTCAGCTTCCCGATACAGTGCCTGATGCTTTACGAAATCATCAAGCTCAACACCACCCTGTTCAGGATTACCTAACTTACCCACAAAACTTAACACCGGGCCCAAATCATGTACTTTGATATTATTACGAATATAGATCCAGTCATTTCGCAGCAGCTCATTTAAAAATGGCACCTGCATGGCCTGCTGTTTAATCATATCCAGAATCGGCTCATCCAGATAACGGGTGCCAATGCGGTAATCACCGGAAAAGTGAAACCACTGGCTGTCTCGCAACATGCTTGATAAATACGTTTTACCCACCCCTGACATACCTAGCAGGGTTACCTTTTTATTTTTCCAGGCTCGAAATTCGTCTACTGTGAACTTCACTCATTTCTCCGATTCTATAATTCTACAAAAAACACCTTGACAAGCGTCTAATTTAACAATTCCGACAAGCTCATAATTATCCTTTATATTCAACAAGATACAAGGAGAAATACATTAATTTTTATATATTGGTATTTGCTTATATTATTGTTTGCCCTAGTATCCTGTAATTAAATTTAACAGAGGACTGTTCATATGAAAAAGCGTACGAGATTAACCACATTCGGTATTATTTTACTATCATCTAGCTTTCTTTTCACAGCATCTACCCAAACCACCAGGGCAGTATTTTTCGACCCGTTTGAAGTCTTGGTTGAATCTTCACTCATAACTATTGAGAACCTGATACTTGGGTTATCAGCAGACATTGGAATTATGGCAGATCGCATTTTACTGATGGCTGACGAAATTGGTGAAATGGCGGACCGCATTGTTGTTTCAGAAGAATTGATATTATCAGCTATTTCAGATAGTGGTATATCAAGTCTGATAATCAGCCCCACTGAAGGCACTGTAGTAGCATCTACAACACCTGTTGAAATCACACTTTCCAGTGTAAAAACAAACTACATATTGTACATTTCAAACAATGCAGACATGTCAGGCTCAACTAATGCTTTAGTGCAAAATAGTGATACCTCTATTGCTTGGAGTCGAGTTGCAGATTTCGCTACAGGCGACAAGTTATATATTGCCGTTAGAACCGTTGATGATACTTCAAGCAGTGATTTTTCAAATACGGTTATGTTGAAACTCCAATAAAACATACTCGTAAGTCTGGAATCATAAGTCGAAATCGGCCTCTTCTATAGGGAGAGCAGCCTGTAGTTATTGACTTAAGACTTCTGACTTACAACTAAATTTAAAAAGGATGCCCATACATTAACCAGATTGCCGCATCCTCATCTGACCAGGCGAGATCCAGTCGACCAATATCATTGCTAGCCATTACTCTCAGGCTAACCCCCACATCGGTTTTCATCGAGCTGTGTAATTCTTTAAAATCCCAATCCGGAGCGACGCGACCTATTTCATAAAAGACAGCAATTTCCCACCACTCTAAATTGGCAAACTTCAGAAAACTAATGTCACGAATAAAATCCGAGCGGGGAATAGTCCGAAATTCAGCCGAATAATAAACTGCACTATTGTCGTGAAAACGTTCAATTGGATAGGCGCGCAAACGATATAGCCCACCCAATGTAGCACCAAAATAATGTGGTGCAGTTGTGTCGCTTAGTGTCTGTGCCGTCCAGATATTAAATGCGATAACCTGCTGCTCGGTTAATGGACCTTTAGGCAATTTAAAATAGGTGCTAAATTCTAGCTCTGCAGTACTCCATTGCTCATTATCGCCAAAGCCGGGATCATATTTAATTTCAACATTAGCAACACTACCAATGCTTGGGTTAATGGGAAAATCCGTATTATCATATTTTAAAGAAAACCCAATACCCGTTGTTGACAATGGAAACACCGTATTCACATCATAGTTTCTGTTGTGATGAAAAAAACTTGTCTGAAGATAAGTTCTACCGGATTTAAATGGATTAAAAACCTCACCACCATTAGCTCCGCCCACCAATAATCCTTCACTCAATGTATAGGTGTTAACCGGATTAGATTTTGCATTACCAATATCAAACACATATTTAAAATCAATTGAAATCCAGTTTGAAAAACCTTCCGCTTCAAAATAATTATCTTTGGCAGAGTCATTACTACCTGCAGGCGGAAAGTCACCGGGAGGTGCTGTATCTAAATATGCCCGTTGTTGCGGAAATTCTCCCAGGCCCAAACTGACATCCATAAACAAGTGCGAGTTATTTGCAAGTTGATAGTTATTAAAAAACATATAAACGGCTGCTGCACCTTCATTGCTTACTAGCGCGGTAGTGATAAAACTGTTCTGCTCCTGCGGTAAACCACTAATACCCCCGGCGACGCCAACCACAAACCCCATCGCTTCCGATGCAAAAGCATAAGGTAAAATAAAAGGCTCAGGTTCGTTCTCTTTAAGCCCTAACTCACGAACTATAATATCCGCGAAACTTACACTGCAGTAGGATACCAATAGCAAACACAACAAATTTTTTTTAATAAAAAACGAAAAGATGCTCATCTTTACACGCTTAAATACTGTTTAATATCAACATCATCTATCTGTTCATTATCTAAAAATTGCTCAGCATATTTCAGATATATACCTGACTCTAAAAAAAGGTCAAATAGATCAGCATCGATATGATTATTTTTACGCATTGACGTCATAATGCGTAATGACTCAGTTAATGTTTTGGCTTTTTTATAGGGCCGATCCGATGCGGTTAACGCTTCAAATATATCGGCAATCGCCATCATCCTGGCAGTAAGCGGCATATCGTCTTTATGCAATCGCTTTGGATAACCCTTACCATCCATTGTCTCATGATGACAACCCGCAATGATTGGCACATTACGTAAATAGGAAGGATAAGGCAGTTCGTCTAACATTTTTATGGTTTGCACCATATGCCCGTTAATAATATATCTTTCTTCTGCCGATAAAGTTCCGCGCTTTATAGACAGATTGTATAACTCACCTCGATTGAATTTATATTGCGGAACATCCAACTGAAAACCCCACTGATTATTGAGCGGCATTAAATCAGATCCTTCCCTGTCAATTATGTGCTCGATATTATCCACCAACAGCCTTTCTTCTATCGGTAGATTTTGCTGAGCATTTTTTTCCATGCGCCTGCTCTCCTCCCATGACACGCCGGCACGTTTATCCAGGGTACGCAGCCAGCGAATATCCGCAATTTCATTTAAGCGTTCAATTTTTTCATCTTCCATAAATTCACCTCCCTGATTGCAGCTGGCGACGAATTCAAAGTCATCATCTAATTTTTTAATGGTTTTCTTAAATTCATTTTCGAGCGAGCCCGGATCTCCACCCGCATTTAAACTTTTTAAATATTTAATTTCAGCATCGCGTTTTAGCACTTCAAAACGGGTGCGAATTTCATGAATACGATCATATATAGTTTCAAGCTTGGTGGACTTATCCACTACATACTCCGGCGTGGTTACCTTGCCACAATCATGCAGCCAACTGGCAATGTGTATTTCCTGCCATTGATCTTCTGATAACTGATAATCGGCGAAAACTTCAGACTGCGAATCGCATGCGGCTTGCGCGAGCATTTTTGTAATTTCAGGCACCCGTTGACAGTGGCCGCCGGTATAGGGCGATTTTGCATCTATCGCCCCCGCGATTAATTTAATAAAGGCATCTAACAAATCCTCCTGCATCTTTAATAAATATTTACTTTCCAGAGAAATTGCCGAAAATTTTGAAAAAGCCTGTACGAAAGACAGCGCTTGCTGTTGATTGGTAGATGATAGAGGATTTTTTTGCGTATAAGCCAAAACCACCATTCCCATAAACTCACCCTGCCTGTTACGTAAAGGCAAAATGACCAATGATAAATTTTCATCTTGAATTTTCTTAGCCAGTGCAAACCAGTGTTTATCCTGGCTTGCATTTTGAAACAGGTATTTACACTCATCAGAATGAATGATGTCTGAAATTTCATTGCCTTTTAAAAGCGAAAAAATGGGCAATACGGAACTCTGAATATCTAATTTTATTTTCAACTTTAACGCATGTGGTTTTAATAATTTCTCACTATCATCTACTAAATAGGTGGCTACCGCATCAGCTTTACTCGCGGCCAAGGTTTCAATCGTTATTTTATCCAGTAATGAATCAAAATTTTTCTCATGTGCGAGAGAATTTATTAAACTCATAAATTGACTCAAGCTCGATTTCATCAATGCCTGAGCACTCGCTAAATCATCAACCTCCTCAATATGGCTATTAATGGGTCTGGATTCACTGAAATCAAAATTCATAATATCTTTGGCTTCAAACGCCAATTGATGCATTGCGGCAGAAATACGCTTCGCAATAAACCAAACCACCGGAATAGTTAAGATGACAATCATTAATAATAAATAAAGCGCATTAAATGCAATTTCAATTGCGTCGTTTAACAACTCTCTAACGGGAGTAAACATTAACAGGTATAAACTATCACGACCTAACTTTCCAATTTTTTTAACCGATCCTTGCCAGTGAAAGCCATTCATTTTAAAAACATGAGTTTGTTCTTTAAATGCATTTTCACTAAGAAACTGGCTGACTATCTTGCTGTTTAACTCAGTCGTTTTTTTAAGTGTGATTTTATTTTGATCATTCTTTGTTAATTTTTCATGACTATTAGAACTCGCCAGCACATTGCCTTTTGATGTCACCAAATACAACTCAGACAGGGGTGTCATTTTCGACGTTTGCAGGCCCGCTGAAATATTATCTAACGTAATATCTGTTGCAATTACCGTTTGAGAGTGCTGCATTTTCATCGTAACGGTTGTACCCACTTTTTGCATAAAGTAGAAATAATAGGGATCAATCGCATACGGCCGACTTCCAGCTTGTATATACCAGGGGCGTTCTCGTGGATCGTAACTACTTTTAACCGCTGCATCTCGCTGCAATTCATCTAAATTTTTATCTAAAAACACTCGAACTAAAGCCGACTCTCCTATATGCTTTTGCGCAATATTATCCACCACTAGCTCTGCTTGCGCAGGCGCGTTAAACTTTTCTCTCAAACCAGGTGTATTGAGTTTTCTGAGAATAAAATAATCCCCATTTTCATAACCCAGCTGAATAGCAGTAATGGCTTTTTCAGAATACAAAGCCGAGGATAAGGATCCAATATAATTTAATCGATGATTGAGTGAAGTGCTTTCAGACAATGAAGAATGTGACAGTAACTCCAGAGAGTTAAATACTGGATTATAGGTTTTTCGATAATTTAGAACAATTTCTTTAGAGGCTCTCTCATATATCTCATCTGATGCGGAAAGCAGCAGTTTCTTTGTCTGCGTGAAATTTAGCGCGCCAAGCAAGCCGCCAACACTGAGAATGAGCACAGCAAATAAAACCGTGAGTAAAAACCGTAGTGAATACTTTTTTGTTATTATCATCTGAATCTGTTCATAAAAAGATTAAATCAGATTGTACATCAGATTAAATCACCTGTAGAACAGATTCAGCTATTTATAAATTATTGCTCTCAACCTTTAAATAAATGCCGTTAGTGCCCCGCATTACCCGTGACTGCACTGGGGTCAACTTCATACAATGCGGGTAATGAGTGGGCAATTCCTTTATGACAATCTATACAGGTTTCACCACTCTCCAGGCCCTTACTGTGGTTTGCCACCGCCCGACGTTGCTGTTCCGCAAAATCCATTGATTCATAATTGTGGCAATTACGGCATTCCCTGGAATCTGTTTTTTTCATAGAGCGCCAAACATTACGAGCCAGCTTAAGGCGTTTCTCTTCAAACTTCTCCGGTGTATCAATCGTGCCCAGGGCCTTATGTAACAACTCATTACTGGCTTGAATTTTACGCACCATTTTATGAATCCACGGTTTAGGTACGTGGCAATCCGGGCAAGTCGCACGCACTCCGGTCCGATTTGAATAGTGAATGGTGTCTTTATACTCTTGATACACATTCTCTTCCATTTCGTGACAACCGATACAAAAGCCTTCTGTGTTGGTTGCTTCCATTGCTGTGTTAAATCCCCCCCAGAAAATAACACCTGCCACAAAACCTGCCACTAATAAACTCCCCAAAGTTGCCGTGCTTGGGCTTTTTAACTTTTTAATCCATGATTTTATATTCATTGCTACACCCTTCGCCTAATGAATAACATTTATTGGCTGAAACGAATTTTCTACCAACGGTTTGGCATCTGCCTGAGGCACATGGCATTGATTACAGAAGTATCTGCGGGGGGCCACGTTCGACATCGACTCTCCATCTCGGCCAGTAAAATGTGTTTGCGACACTTTAGTTGCTCCTGATTTTTGATAATTCGCCCAACTGTGGCAAGTTAGACATTTATTAAATTTCAAATTGATTTTATAACCTTTTATTTTATGCGGAATTAATGGTGGCTGCTGTACATACCCACGGGAAATCGGCGCCTGCTCATTAATATTACGTTTCACTATCACCTGATTGGATGGCGCGTCAATATCCGTTGAGCCGCGTAATGAATTAACTTCGGCCGCGCCTGAGGTTGATGAAATCAGCACCGATGCCCCCATCAGCATTATTCCTACAAAAATTGTTTTTTTCATGTGTGAACCTCGTTCTGTGAAGTTATAGTTTTAGAATAAACGTATCTATGTTTCATTGTGAAAACATCCTTTGCACAAACATCAATGCAGCGCGCACAGTTTGTACAATTACCTGAATTAATTAGCGGACTACCGCTGCCTTTTAATGCAGGTTTAATAACCTGTGGCTCTGGGCATATTGCATAGCAATCCATACAGTCATTACAATTTGCTCTGTTTTGAGCATTAATTTTTATTAAACTATATCGGCCCAGCACACTATAGAATGCTCCCATCGGACACAAGTGACCACACCATGCACGACGACTGATAAATGCATCCAGAATAAATATTCCTCCAATAACAATCCACGACAACCCCATTGTGAAAACCAGTTCACGTTGTATCATCGTTACCGGGTTCACCAGTTCCCAAACCAACGTACCGGTAATCGATGCCAGCAGCAGTACAGCAATTAACAAACCGTAGCGCGTACTTCTGGAAAAATTAAAAGCTGTTTTTATGTTTAACACGCGACGCAGGCCATCGGCTATATCCGTCACAATATTTATCGGACAAACCCATGAGCAATATACCCGGCCCCCAACAATAAAATAAAACACCGCCACAATTAATGCACCACTTAACACAGTAAACTCAGGATAATGTCCGGCAAAAATCGACTGTAAAAAAACAAACGGATCACTTAACGAAAGTGTTTGCAAAAACAAACTCGAACTCATACTGCCTTTAACAAACCAGACATCAAACCAGGGCCCGACTAAAAACAATAACAAAATACTCAGCTGACTAAAGCGCCGTAGCAACAACCATTTATGCGCCAACAACCAGCCTTTTTGTGCAATCGAATCCTGCCCTGCATTTTTTGCCATAGCCACCACTACAACTTCCCTTCATTCAAACGTTCAAGTGCACTTTTTTCAAAAGGCGTTGTTTGCGACGGCGTTATTAAACCTTCGCCCTCATAATCATAACGACTACCCTGTGGCAAATTATATTGATGCTGCGTATCCGGCGTCACCAAACTTTCTCCGGCTCGACGCTTTTCTTCCCAGCCTAAACGATAGTGCTGGCCCATCTCACCTTTGGCCAGCTTAATTGGCAGCACTTTGATTGCCGCCTCATCTAAAATACAGGCATGCTCACATTTACCACAGCCGGTGCAATCTGATGAATGCACAACTGGAATAAATAACGCATGTTTACCGGTGCGTTTATTATGTGAGTATTCAATCGTAATGGCTTTATCGCGCACCGGACATACGTTGTAACAGACTTCACAACGCAAGCCCTGAAATGCAATACAGGCTTCCTGATCAATTAACACTGCCAGCCCCATTCTTGCATCGTCTATGTGAGTTAACGACGGATCAAGCGCCCCTGTAGGGCAGGCTTTGATGCAGGGAATGTCTTCACACATTTCACAGGGGATGTCTCGGGAATTAAAATAAGGTGTGCCTAAGGCAACCTTGTCGCCCAGCATTGCAAGCTTTAATGTATCGTAGGGACAATCACGCACGCACAACCCACAACGAACACAAGCGGATAAAAAATCAACTTCATTCGAAACTCCCGGCGGACGTATAGCATCTGCGGGTAATGATTTTGACGATTGTGAATATATCCCCAAACCCAATCCAAACAGAGCAGCACCGCCAGCCGCTCTGGAAATATTTTCCAGAAAGCGGCGACGACTTTGCATTGTTTGATTGGTTAGATTACTCACATTAACTCACTTTTACTTTTTGTGATGGTAGCCTCTTCACTCCCCCTCCCCTTAGAAATGAAAGGAAAAGGTGAAGGCGAAATAAGGGAGGGTTTATGCCTTAAAATAAATATCCCCCACCCCCTCTTTTTCTAAGAGGGGAGCTTACACTTTTTCAGTTTAGTTCCTTTAAGCTTTTTCTATCTTGATTGCACATTTTTTATAGTCCGTTTCTTTTGATAACGGATCCGTTGCATCTAGTGTGACTTTATTAATCAACCGACCCGCATCAAACCAGGGCACAAACACCAGACCTTTGGGTGGACGATTGCGTCCGCGAGTTTCAACCTCCGCTTCGATTTCGCCACGTCGTGAAATAATTTTTGCGGTTAAACCTCGACGCAATCCCCGCGCCTTGGCATCATCGGGATGCATAAATACAACCGCATCTGGCACTGCCCGATACAACTCGGGTACACGCCGGGTCATCGACCCTGAATGCCAGTGCTCTAACACTCGACCAGTCGATAACCATAAATCATATTCTGCATCCGGGCTTTCTGCTGCTGGCTCATAGGGTGCGGTAATAATATTGGCTCTGCCGTCTTTATTGCCATAGAAACGAATGCCTTCACCTTTTTTAACATAAGGGTCATAACCTTCTGCATAACGCCACAGTGTTTCTTTGCCATTTATCACCGGCCATCTCAAACCACGCACTTTATGATAAGTATCAAAATCGGCCTGTTCATGGCCTTTTTTTACACCTTCTAACTGAAAACGTCGATACTCCTCAAACAAACCCTTTTGAGCATAAAAACCAAAGTCTTCCATTTCATCATTCTGATATTTATTACCACGATCATCCATCACTGTTTGTTTTTTAAACTTATCTACATAACCATTTTCAAACAACACACTGAATAAATTTTTACCTTTATATTGAGGTGATTTTGCTAACAGATCAGCAGGCCACACATCTTCCATTTTGAAACGTTTTGCAAATTCCATCAGCTGCCATAAATCAGATTTCGCTTCACCCGGGGCGCTTACCTGTTGACGCCAGAACTGTGTACGACGCTCCGCATTTCCATAGGCGCCTTCTTTTTCAGTCCACATAGCAGTGGGGAGAATTAAATCCGATGCCATCGCAGTGATAGTTGGGTACGGATCCGATGTCACAATAAAGTTATCCGGATTTCGGTAGCCCGGCAATGCCTCTTCATTTATATTCGCCGCTGCCTGCATATTGTTATTGCACATGACCCAGTAGACATTCAGCTTACTGTCTTTGAGCATGCGATTTTGTAACACTGCGTGGTAACCGGGTTTACCCGGCACTGTGCCTTCAGGTAACTGCCAAATTTTTTCTGCGAATTCACGATGGGCTTTTTTCTTCACCACATAATCCGCTGGTAAACGATGCGAAAAAGTCCCCACTTCGCGGGCGGTGCCGCATGCAGATGGTTGCCCCGTTAATGAGAACGGTCCATTACCCGGCTGTGAAATTTTACCGGTTAATAAGTGCACGTTGTACATCAGGCCATTCGTCCATACACCACGCGTATGTTGATTAAAACCCATGGTCCACAACGAAGTTATTTTTTTGGTGGGGTGTGCATAAAGCTCGGCCAAACGCTGTAAATTCTTTTTCGGTACACCTGAAATTTCATGGGCATACTCCAACGTATATGATTCAACACTCTTGGCATATTCTTCAAATGAAATACCACTGAGTTTTCCACCCTTGCCGGTTTTCTTTTTCTCTAGCTCGTGCTCTGGGCGTAAGCCGTATCCGATATCGGTTGGCGTCTTTTTAAAATTAACGTGTTTATTGATAAAGTCCTGGTTGTATGCTTTGTGCTGAATAATATAATTAGCAATGTAATTTAAAATCACCATATCGGTTTGAGGATGAAATACGATCGGGTTATCTGCTAAATCAAACGAGCGATGTTTAAACGTTGATAATACATGCACTTCGCAATCTTTTTTTGTAAGACGGGTATCGGTAATCCGTGTCCATAAAATAGGATGCATTTCTGCCATGTTTGAACCCCATAATACAAAGGCATCCGCATGCTCTAAATCATCGTAACACCCCATCGGTTCATCGGAACCAAAGCCGCGAATAAAGGCCCCGACTGCCGATGCCATACAATGGCGCGCGTTCGGATCAATGTGATTCGAACGAAAACCTGCCTTCATTAATTTAGAGGCTGCATAACCTTCAAAAATAGTCCACTGGCCGGAGCCAAACATGCCGACGGTTGAAGTGAGCTTATCAGCAGGTTTACCTTTGTTTGCCGCCATATCTTTTTTCATGGCGACTTTCCACTTCTCTGCCATAATGTCAAACGCTTCATCCCAGCTGACTTCTTCAAACTCACCTTCTTTATCGTAAACCCCATTGGTTTTACGTAACAAAGGTTTGGTTAAGCGATCTTTGCCATACATGATTTTGGAAAGAAAATAACCTTTAATACAATTCAAACCTTTATTAACAGGCGCATCCGGATCACCCTGGGTGGCTACAATTTTTCCATTTTGCGTGCCCACTAAAACCGAACAACCGGTTCCACAAAAACGACAGGGCGCTTTATCCCAGCGAATTTTATCTTCACTGGCTGCCAGCACTTCTTTCATCCCCGGGATAGTTACGCCAGCAGCCGTGGCTGTAGCAGCTATTGCATTATTTTTTACAAACTCACGCCGTGTCATTTTCATGCTGACATCCTCTCTTCAGTCGGTTTTATTTCTAACGTTTCTTGTTCGTTAAATTCATCATCACTAAACTGATAAATCATCGAGGCAGACATCACACCTGGAATATCATAAAACCCCATAATGCGCTCGCCGACCTGTTTTCGATCATCATCTTCTATGGTCACAATTAAGCGGCCATCTTCGGTTTGCGCATGCACTTGCACTCCCCGCTGTTGCTGCAAAATTTGCTTCACAGAATTTACCTGCTGCAGTTTTGCATGTACCAACGCACTGCAAATATTGTATTGACTCATAATATTATTCCTTAAGAATTTTTATGGCCTGTGCTGGACACACATGCACGCATTCACCGCAGCCATTGCAAGCAGCAGTATTAATAGTTAACTGGCTTGAACCGCCCACCATTAGCTTAAACTCTATGGCAGACACCTCACACACTTCTCCACAAGCACGACAAACAACGCCTTTTTCCGCAAAGCACTGATCATTAATAACGGCCTGTTGCGGCCATGGAAATTGAAAATTAGTTTGAGTAAGAGATAACGCGGATTCAGGACAAACTTGTACGCAGGCTTCACAATAATCACAACCCTGACGCAGAAAACTCATTTCAGGGAATCCTCCGGATCCTTTAACGATGAGATTGGACGGGCACGATTTTGCACACAAAAAACACCGTGTACAAACATCGGTAAAAAGCGATTCTTCAACTGCCCAGGGGGGGCGAAGTGCAAGTTCACCTTTAAACTGGCCTTGCAAAAATTGCTTACGATTTATAGCTTGTGCTTTCAATTTGCCTCTCATTGGTAGAGATTGTTCGATTGACTATAGACTGTTATGGAGTAAAGCACATTAGAACAACTTAACATTGATTTATGTCAAATTAGTAAGGAAATGAGGAATTTAACTCGAATGAGACTAAGCGAATTATTGCAGGCGAGAGTGCCTGCAGGTCGATTAAAGGTCTTGAAACACCCTGAAGCGGACGTTCGATTTTACTTTGCTCGATGTTTTGTGCACTGCTGTGGCACATGACCATCAGGGACAGTCCGCTGCTTTTTAGCGCCCTGTCCCATGTGGTAATTCCGATCAGATGGGCAGTGCGATGAGCGACCCCGCACAACTCTTGGTGGCCTCAATCAGGGGACAGAGCGCCAAAAAGCGGCGGTCTATCCCCGAGGGAGATGTTCCTTAGCAGGGTGCATTCTTACCCAAAAATCAAACTGAAAAACGTCCGCTTCTGGCTAGTTTGAGTCATTACCCACTGCCAGAGTATATTGGTGATAATAAATATATCTGTCAGATAGAGCGTAACAATGCTTCTTTTTCATATATTGTAAACACGCCTGTTAAGGATCAGGCACAAACAGAGTTGACTAGTCAGCTGTAAATAAAACCTGACATGGCTTTAAATAGTAAACGCAAACCTGAGATAGCTAGACACTCATCAGGCCTACGATATAAGTATTACTAACTCTATCGATTAAGCAACGCTACCAAATGATTGATCAATAGCACCAGCGGGTACATCCAGACCTGCCAATTTACAACCTTCAGCTACTGGCCCTGTTGGCACTACCTGATGCAAGTATTTTATACCACCTTGTGCATGAAATTTTTCATCTAACGCATCTTTTACCTGTCGCAGCTTTGGATGATCAACTTTTTTGTAATATTCCTGTAACGCACTAATAAGCTGCCAGTGCTCTTCACTCATAGAAATACCGTCTGCTTTAGCAACTGCTTCTGCTGATTCTATAGACCAGTCATGTGGAGCATTTGGAAATGAATCTATTGACATATGCATGGTAATTTCCCTCTATTTAATCAATGAATACTCAAATGTAGCAATATTCTGGGGTTTTATTGATCTATCAGACGAAATGCAGTTATTAAAAATGATGGTTTATTGAGGCATCTTCACTGAACGGGGGGCGTAGCTGCTATGTCAATGTTTTATTGAGAGTGGTTACACTAAAACGGAGTGTTAAAGGTATAAGCTCGAATATTAGTTTTCAGAAACCCGTTTAGGCAATGAAATTTTCCGGATACAAAAATTTCTGGCTTTTTTATATCCCGTTTATATAAATGAATCACGAGCTAATGTCGTTAATTATTATGAAAATTAACGACATTAGAGTGAATCTATTTTATCTGATTAATTATCAGGCTTATTTTTTTCTGCGATTTAACCTCAACTGGTGACATGTTCACAAACAAATCTCCTGGCTGGGCTCCCGGCTGACCTGATTTGCTTATCACGGCTGAAATGACAACTTGCTCGAAGCTAGATAGTTTCATTTGCGGCATCATCGCCATAGCATCATTCAGCGTCACGGTTAACGGCAATGCTGCGACCGTCTTCTTCACTGCTGCCAGTGGCATGGGCGGCCCCTGCATGGCTTTTGCGAAAATAAACAAGGTATCGCTCGGCTTTACTTTATCTTTAAGTGCCGGGTCTAGTTCAACGGTTACTATAATTTCAGCGGCACTGATAGCAGCTTGCTGCTGAGGTGTGGCCTGAGGTGTTTCCTGAGGAGCAACCTGAGGAGCAGCTTGCACTAAATGCGCTTTTTTAAGTGCGGCTACCTCACTCGCAGGTAACTGACCTTCTGCGCCTTTGATTAAAACATCTAACTGTGATTGCCCCTGTGCATTCTGAGCCAGCTGGGGATATAAGCGATACCAGAATGTCAGTGCTTTGGCATAGTTTCCCTGCTGATTTTCTACTGAACCTGCCATCCATAATGCCGTTGAGTCATTCGGCATTAGCGCAATCACTTTTTCAACAATCGGTTTGGCAATGCCGGTTAACTTACCGCCTTCTGTCATCGCCAAAGCATCTGCATAACGCAACAGTACCTGCGGCTCATCACCCACAATGCTCAACATTTTTTTATAGGATGCGGCGGCATTTTCATACTGCTTCATCGCCATGTAGGTTTTTCCCAGCATAAACCAGCCATCGGGATTTTCTGGCTCCTGCGCAAGACGCTCCTTGAGCTTAACCACCGCTTCTTCAATGGTCATTTGCGGACGATTTTCACCTGCGGGGATCACGGTTTCCGCAATCCGTGTACCGGTTGCTGCGGCAAAATCACCCAACTGATAATAAACCCCGGCAGCCACCACTGGGATTGCTAACGCTAAAAGAAGCGCAGATAGTTTATTAATTTTCGAATCAATCGTGGGTGATGGCTGTAAAGAGCTGGCAGCGGATAAATCTAGTGCCAATGTCGACTCAAGTTCATCATGCATTTGTTGATAAGTCTGCTGATTTATTTCACCCGCGTCTAACTGTGCTTTAAGCTCTGTTAAACGCTCTTTCGCGATATCGACATTCAAATCATCATATTCATCTGAAAAAGCATAATTCTTTTTACGCAATGTGGGGACAATAAAAATTACGGCAATTAATACCAAAACAACTGCACTAACAATAAAACTAATCATAAATATTCCGGGTATTTTTTTAGAACGCTATATTGAATAATTAAAACGCGGCTAATCATCTAATAGCGACTGGGCTTTTTTCTGCTGTTGCTCATCAATCACAACATCAACCTGTTTTTTCTGTGTTCGCATATAACTGAAAACCACCAGTGCCGCGACGCCAAAAAATATGAGGGGTCCGAACCAAAGTAAAAAAGTTGATTTTTTAACGGGCGGACGATACATCACAAAATCACCATAACGAAGCACCATAAAATCAACAATTTGTTGCTTGTTCATGCCTTCACTGAGTTTTTTATAAACTAGTAAACGCATATCCTGCGCCAATTCTGCATTGGAATCCGCAAGGTTCTGGTTTTGACACACCAGACAACGCAGCTCTTGCACCAGCACGTTGTAATCGTTTTCCATTTGAGGTGTGGCAAAATCGTGGGTTTCGAATCTTGCCTGGGCCGGCGTTATAAACAGGCACGCCAGCATTAATAAAAATATAATTTTTAAACTATTCATTTTTTATGTCACTCGAGACAAAACAAAAAACTTCGTCATTTCAGCTTTCGCTACAATGACATATTCACCGGGCTTCGAAAATTTTATTGCCCTGAATTTACAATCAATGGTTTTACAATAAATGACTTCACATTTAATTGCTTAACTTTTAATTATTTCACAAAATACTTTTTAAACTTTTTTTCCCAAACTTCTGGCGTAATGCCGCCGGTATGTTTTTCTACAATCATACCTTCAGCCGTAATTAAAAAAGTTTCAGGTGCACCATAAACGCCCCAGTTAATTGCCACCGCACTATCCGGGTCAAAACCAATACTAATAAACGGATTACCCATTTTTGTTAACATGGCTTTAGCTTCCGGGCGGGTGTCGCGCCAGTTAAGTCCAACAACAGGAATTCCATTGCGACTTAGCTCCATTAAGTAGGCATGCTCTCGCCAGCACTCCGGGCACCAGGTTCCCCAGACATTAAATAACCAGACTTTTCCCAACATATCAGCCGTTTTAACCACGGCGGTTTCATTGTATAAATCGGGAACGTTAATTTGCGGTGCAGTACGACCAATAAATTCAGTGGGAATATCGCGCGGATTATACTCCCCCGTATTTGTGAGGTTTAGCATATAGGCGAAACCACCAATCATAATAAAAAAGCCAATCAGTAATGAATAACGTGCCATTACGCTGTCACCACGTCAGTAGCTTGTGATTGCGCCGCTTTCACACTTTTACGGTAACGTTTATCGGTTGCCGCCAGTAAACCACCAAAGGCCATAATCAGTGCGCCCAGCCAGATCCAACGAATAAATGGCTTGTGATATAAACGCACACTCCAAGCACCTTTTCCATTGAGATCTTCACCCAGCGAGACATATAAATCACGCCAGAAACCCGCATCAATTCCGGCTTCGGTCATCGGCATACCGCCGGCATTATATAAGCGTTTTTGTGAATGCAGACGGCCAATTTTTTCGCCCTGATAATAGGTCACGAACCAGCCTTCCGAAGCTTTATAATTGGGTCCGACGGCTTGTTTTACCCCTTCAAACACAAAATTATATTCACCAATAGAATAGGACTGCCCCTGGGTTAAACGGATATCTTTTTCTGTGCTGTACAATGAAGTCAGAGTAATACCCACGACAAACACCGCCACACCCATGTGCGCGAACGTCATACCATAAAAACCGCGCGGCGTATTCAATAAAGCCTGCCATTTATTTTGTTTACCTGCAACACGATCAGCCACACCGACAAAACTCAGTGATGTAATCCATAACGCCAATATTACTGCAACCACTGCGCCCCACTTAACCTCATCCAGTAACGCATACGGAATGGCCGTGCCGAGCACCACACTAAAAACAAAGGGATACAATAATTTTTTACCCAAACGTTCTACGCTATCCTGCTTCCAGCGCGATAATGCCGCCACCCCAAGCAGTAATGCAATAGGAATTGTTAACGGCACAAACAGCGCATTAAAATAAGGCGGGCCAACAGAAATTTTTCCAGCACCTAAAGCATCTAATGCTAACGGATAAAGTGTGCCTAGAAGAATTGACGATGCGGTAATCACTAATAAAATGTTATTCATTAATAATCCGCCTTCACGTGACAGCATATTTAACTTCACTGCACTGCGAATTTGTGGCGCTCGCCAGGTGTAAAGCGCCAGCGAACCGCCGACCACTACACCCAGAAAAATCAGGATAAAAATACCGCGTTCGGGATCATTAGCAAACGCGTGCACCGAAGTTAGAACACCGGAGCGCACTAAAAAGGTACCCAATAAACTGAGTGAAAAAGCAAAGATGGCCAGCAATACTGTCCAGGCTTTAAACACCCCACGTTTTTCAGTGGCCGCTAAAGAATGAATTAACGCCGTGCCCACTAACCAGGGCATAAAGGATGCGTTTTCTACCGGGTCCCAAAACCACCAGCCGCCCCAGCCAAGCTCGTAATAAGCCCACCAGCTTCCCAGTGCAATACCCACGGTTAAAAACACCCAGGCAATACTCGTCCACGGGCGCGACCATTTGGCCCACGCAGAATCCAGACGCCCACCGAGCATGGCTGCAATGGCAAATGCAAATGCCACCGAGAATCCAACGTAACCCATATACAACATCGGCGGATGAATAATTAAACCAAAATCTTGCAATAATGGATTTAAACTTCGCCCTTCTAATGGTGTGGGGAACATACGATCAAACGGGTTTGAGGTCAGCAGCATAAACAGCAAAAACCCCACACTAATCAGCCCCATCACCGCCAGAACACGACCGCGCATAATCAATGGCATGGCTCGACTGAACAGTGCAACGGCAGCAGTCCACATCGATAAAAACATCGTCCACAATAATAATGAACCTTCGTGACCACCCCACACGGATGACACTTTATACATGACAGGCAATTCAGTATTGGATTGACGCGCCGCATAACCGACAGAAAAATCGTCGGTTAAAAATGCATAGGTTAAGCAACCGAAACTGAACATAATAAACAGGGTTTGCCCAATGGCTGCGGGGGCCGCAACTTCGACCCAGCTGGAGATTTTTTTCTGAGCACCAATCAACGGAACGGTGCCCTGAATTAACGCCAGACAAAGTGCGAGTATTAATGCGAAGTGACCAATTTCTGGAATCATTTCTGCTCTCCTACGTTATCTTTATCTTTAAAGGTCTTTTGCGTTTCAAGTTTCGCACCGGGATACGGCTGAGCTGCACCCACCGGCACATTTTCGGGATGCTTCATTGCTTCGGTATCACCCTCTTTCCACTTACCCGCTTTTTTCAAGGCATCGGCAACTTCCGGTGGCATATAATTTTCATCGTGTTTTGCCAATACTTCTTCTGCCACGAATACGTCATTATTTAATTTTCCGGTAGCGACTATGCCCTGCCCTTCACGAAATAAATCGGGCAAGATTCCGATATATAAAACCGCGAAGTTTTTTGCACCATCAGTTAAATCAAATTCAATTTTTAAACTGTCCGGGTCACGCTTTACACTACCGGTTACCACTAAACCACCAATACGAAAATTACGTTCTTTAGGGGCTTTGCCCTGGAGTATTTCTGTGGGGCTGTAAAAGTGATTCATATTCTCATTGAGCGCTTTCATTATTAAGGTAATGAAAACGCCAACACCAATAATTAATAAGGCGACAAACATCATTCGTTTCTGGCGGGCTGTCATTCTTTTTAACTCTCTAAATAAGGTTAAGGGCTAAACCCCCCCTTTATCAAAAGGGGAATCGAGGGGGATTTAGTTCAAAAGAAAATCTCCCCTGAGAAAATCTCTTCTGAGAAAATCTCTTCTGAGAAAATCTCTTCTGAGAAAGTCTCTCCTGGCCCCTCTTTTTCAAAGAGGGGGAGTAAAAACTACTGCGTACTTTCCTGACGCTGGCCATCCTGTTGGCGCGCCTGCTGACGATACTTCATTTTCAATTCTTTAATAATGCTTTTTTTGGTGAAAATCGGGCTGATAAATGTCCAGCCTAATAATACCAATGCGATGCCATAAGATGACCAGACAAAAACTGCATAGCCACCCATATGAAAAAATTCACTTGCACTCATTTTCAACAACCTCTTTCACCCAGCGTGAATTTTGCTCACGACGTAAAATTTCACCGCGGGCACGCATTAGCACCGATGCGGCGTAATACAATTTAAATGACACCGCCATCACTAGCAGAGGAATCAACATATCGATGTGAATAGAGGGCTTGTCGATTTTGGTGACCGTTGCACCCTGGTGCAATGTGCTCCACCACTCTACCGAATAATGAATAATGGGTATATTGACCATGCCCACAATCGCTAACACCGCACCGGCACGTGCCGCATTGCGCGGATCTTCGATAGAAGCCTGCAATGCAATAAAACCTAAGTATAAGAACAGTAAAATTAATTCAGATGTTAAACGCGCGTCCCACACCCAATAAGTACCCCACATGGGTTTACCCCAGAGCGAGCCGGTAATTAATGCAAGTAGTGTAAACGCCGCACCAATGGGGGCACTCACGCTGGCCATTAAGTCTGCGGTTTTAATTCGCCAGATTAAGCCAACGCCACCGGACACCGCCATTACCATATAAATAAACATCGACATCCACGCTGCAGGCACATGCACAAACATAATGCGATAGCTTTCGCCTTGCTGGTAATCAGTGGGTGCGACAAAAAAACCGTAGTACAAACCGAAAATCAGGCTGAGTAAAAAACTCCACACAAACCAGGGAACCATTTTTCCTGACATGATGTAGAAGTTTTTCGGTGACGAAAATTTATGGACAATTGCGGGTAGTTTCATAATTATTTAATTATCATTCTTTAATTCTAAATTCACTCACTTTACCCCCCCTATTTCAACGGGGGGAGCAAAAACGATTACACATTAAAGCGCAGTGTGCATCAGCAGCGCTAACAAAAACATTCGCGTTTATTCACTCTCATACTCGAATAAAACGGCTTTACTCAACACTAATTTTTAAAGCGGTTGCCGCTGCCAGGGGTGCCAAGGTCATTGACAGCACCAATAAGGCACCTAAAAAGTACAGCTGCCCCTTAATTTCCAGGCCGGCCATGCTCGCATCCACCGCATTAGCGGAAAATATCAACACCGGAATATACAGGGGAAGCACTAACAAAGACAGCAACATACCGCCCCGGTTCAATCCTAATGTCAGTGCCATCCCAATTGCCCCCACTAAACTCAAGATCGGTGTGCCCAATAGCAGGGTTAGCATTAGCGTGCCAATGCCCTCTGCCGGCATAAACATAAACAGGCCCAGCAACGGCGCTAATAAAATAATGGGCACACCGGTAACCAGCCAGTGGCTGATAATTTTCGCCAGCACTAATAGCGCATTAGAGTGCGGGCTCAGCATCATTTGCTCAAGCGTACCGTCTTCGTAATCTGACTTAAATAAAGTATCCAGTGAGAGCATTGCCGCCAGCAGTGCAGCTACCCATATTACCCCCGGGGCCATGGTTTGTAGCAAGGTTTTTTCAGGGGATACGCCCAGCGGAAACAGGGTTACCACAATAACGAAAAACAACAGTGGATTTAACAGCTCATTGCGGTGGCGGTATGACAGCATCAAATCGCGTTTTATTAAAGAGATAAACGCCGCAAAAGATGACGGCGTAGAGGCTGAAAGGCTCATGATAAAACCTCCAGCTGGGTGCTGGGTAATATTAAGCGGTGTTGTTCACCCGCCTGTAATGTGACGGGTTGATGTGAGGTAATCACCAACAGGCCACCATTTTTTACGTGATTGGCAAATACATCTTCTAACAAGCCCACTGCTGCCACATCCAACGAGGTGTATGGCTCATCTAAAATCCAGCAACTGGCGCGGGTTAAAAACAACTGAGCCAGTGCCACACGGCGCTTTTGACCGGCGGATAACTGCCCGCAGGGAACGTCTTCAAAGCCATATAGGCCAACCTGATAAAGCGCTTCTTCGATGCCATTGTCAGTTTTACTGCCGTGTAACGACTTCGCCATGCAGAGGTTTTCCAGCGGCGTTAGTTCATATTTGATTGCTGCCCGATGCCCCAGAAACAATAAATTTTGTAGATAATCCGATTCGGCATGGTGTATTTTACGCCCTTGCCACAACACCTCGCCTTGCAGCGGCTGGGCCAGCCCCGCCATAATGCGCAGCAAGCTCGTTTTACCGCTGCCATTTTTACCCTCTACTCGCAGCACTTGTCCCGCACACAGTTTAAAATCAAGGCCAGTAAACAGGTCTCGATAGCCGCGGGTACAACTAATGGATTTAATGTGTAAACCGGCAGATGCGTCGGTCATTAATGAATTTCCTGCTTTAGACTAAAGTATTTTATTGAGGCGATTTTGCAAGAAAGAGATTTTACAGGTAAATCACCGGAATATACAGCCAAGCCTGTTTATTTCTTCCAGCTTCGGAAGTAGGTCAAGCTATTGATAATATTTTGAAAATCAAATGTTTTTCAAAAAATCTTTAGCTTCTATGTGATGGCATTCTACCCAACGATAACCTGGGCAACATCGGCAGCAACCTCACGTTAATTACCATTGGCAGCGATTTCATCAATCGGGAAATCACTAACTATGATGTCTGCGCAACGCCCCCCCCTACCGGTACGGCACTGCTGAGTGAACAGGCGCCGCAGTTTAAGCGTCGATAAAGTGAGCTTCACCATCACGCAGCCATGAACCAGGATGGCAATTCAAAGACAATTCATATATTCTCGGCATTTTAAAATAGCCAGTAACTCACTATGCCTAATATCGCCGACTTCACCAAATCTGAAATTTGGACCATCGAAAGCACCCTTAAAGAACGCTGGGGCAAAGACAATGAAATAGAGCTGCAATTTGCCGACACAGACATTCGTTTGCACATGGGGGATCGGGAAACAACCGAATGCCCGGCGGTTATCTGGCAGTATGAGGGCTGTAACTTCATTATTTTTAAATCCGGTATTCAGAGTTACCGATGCCAGTTTTTCTATAAAGGCTACCAACAGTACGGCACCGGCGAGCATGAGTATGATGATATTGGTGACTGCATAATCTCACTATTGCAGGTGCAATCTGATCAGCATCGTGAAATTCAAATTCAAGAAGAAAATCATGATGGCAGTGTACCGCGGGGAACTGAAGTTAAAAAATAGCTATCTCTGTTGTCTCACTCGGCATATTTAATCTCACCGGGGCATATTGAATATGAGTGATTGTCTAAATACACCTAAAATTTAATGACTCTATGAGTAACCCTAGTCACGAAATTGAGAGATGACTTCGTGCAACCTGTAAAGACAGGTGTGCAGTCCCATCAACTTTCCAGGTCACCGGATTGCTGCCTTCGCAGGAATGACGGCTTTTTTGTACTAAACGGGGCAAAACAGTGATATAAGTTTCAATTTTGTAAAATTCGCTTTTACGATTAGCTAAAATAACAATTAGATTGAAAACAAAAAAACAGCCCATGTGTCTTTGTTATAGGGAGCACCACATCAGATTGACTACACCCGTTTCAATATATAAACATTATCTAATAAACTCAATTCGACTTCTGGCTCATAACCGTAACTAGGGGCGACATAAATAAGCTTAATTTGTGCCACTCTCCCGCTTGCTTCATTATTATTTCCCAAAATTTAAATGGTTTTTAGAATATCTAAAAACACGACAAAAATTATATTAATGAGGAAATTAAATGAGCGCTAAAAATGCATTTTACGCACAATCAGGTGGCGTAACCGCGGTTATTAATGCTTCAGCTTGTGGCGTTATCGAAACAGCAAGACAACATCCAGACAAAATAGCTAATGTGTATGCCGGTCGTAACGGTATTATCGGCGCACTGGAAGAAGACTTAATTGATACAAACCTCGAGTCCGCAGATGATATTGCTGCACTTAAAAGCACACCATCAGGTGGTTTTGGTTCTTGCCGCTTCAAACTAAAAAGCCTTGAAGATAATAAAGTTGAATACGAACGTTTAATCGAAGTCTTTAAAGCACACAACATTGGTTACTTTTTTTATAACGGCGGCGGTGATTCTGCTGACACCTGTTACAAAGTATCCCAGCTATCTGAAAAAATGGGTTACCCGGTTCAGGCAATACACGTGCCTAAAACCGTTGATAACGATCTACCAATTACTGATAACTGCCCGGGTTTCGGTTCTGTCGCTAAATACATTGCTGTTTCTGCTCTTGAAGCCTCTTTCGATGTTCGCTCAATGGCTAAAACATCAACAAAGATTTTCGTACTGGAAGTAATGGGTCGTCACGCGGGCTGGATTGCAGCAGCGGGTGGTTTAATTGAAGACGAAGGCATTCCGGTTGTTATTCTGTTCCCTGAAATCGAATTTAATCAGGATAAATTCATGGCTCAGGTAGATGCAAAAGTTAAAGAACACGGCTTCTGCACTATCGTAGTTTCAGAAGGTATCCATTACCCTGACGGTAAATTCCTCGCTGAACAGGGTACACGTGATAATTTTGGCCACGCCCAACTCGGTGGCGCTGCGCCTGTTGTTGCCAATATGATTAAAGAAGCCTTAGGATATAAATTCCACTGGGCTGTTGCGGATTACCTGCAACGTGCAGCGCGTCACCTTGCATCTGAATCCGATGTTGAACAGGCATACGCTCTCGGACAGAAAGCGGTTGAGTTTGCCTTAGAAGGCGAAAACTCTATTATGCCAACGGTTGATCGTATCTCGAACGATCCTTATGAATGGAAAATAGGTAAAGCCAATTTAGCTGACGTGGCGAACGTTGAGAAAATGATGCCGATGGATTACATCACAGATGATGGCTTCGGCATTACGCAAGCCTGTAAAGATTACCTTTACCCTCTGATAAAGGGTGAAGCTTATCCTGCTTATAAAGATAACGGCTTACCCGATTATGTAACACTTAAGTTACAGTCAGTTAGCCAGAAACTCGACAAGTTCGAAGTTTAAATAAACCAAAGGGGAAGTATCTACTTCCCCTTTTTATGTACAGGACGTACGGTATCTTAGAAATGCAGGCGCACTATTAAGATAACTTAAAGACCAAAAGCATTTACAGACAAAGAGCTTTTAAAAATGACGCTAGAAAAAGCACGAGAAATGATCGCCGACCATGTAGCAATTGCTGGTGGATACAATCAGACGTCAACCAAAATGGTATTGGGCGAATTACAAAATGATGAAGGTCAGGCCGCTGTCGACAGTATTATTCGCGAATTTGGTTTAGAAGAACTTTGGGGTTTTGTACCGGGCACAAAAATTGAAAGAATGTATAAATAATAAAAACCAATACAAAAAACTTTTGCACATATAAATAAAACTCGTTACGAATTGAAATTGCGTTGGAATTAAATTGATTGATATCAATATTCCAATCCAGTGATAAAGCCTATAGTCAGGCATGCATTTTCAATCGAACAGTTACCGCTAGTTTAAAATAAAACCGCAATCTAGCTGTGAAAAATAAGCGTTCGTCGAGCCAGATTTATGCAGTACTAAATAGTCTGACTCAAAATTTTTTTAACTATAAATAAAGTTGGGGAGTCAGACTTATGTCCACAGGACTAATAATCGCTTTAGTGTGCGCTTTTGCAGGCATTGCTTACGGCATCATTTCAATTTTTGCCATTTTATCCAAACCCATGGGTAACGATAAAATGGTAGAAATCGCCAATGCGGTCCAGGAAGGCGCTATCGCTTATCTGGCTCGTCAGTACACTACTATCGGCATGGTTGGTGCGGTGTTATTTATCGCCATGGGTTTTGCCCTCGGCTGGCACTCCGCTATCGGTTTTGCGATCGGCGCCATACTTTCTGGTATGGCGGGTTATATCGGCATGCACGTATCGGTTCGTTCCAATTCCCGTACCGCAGAAGCAGCTAAAGACGGTATTAACCCTGCCCTTCAAGTTGCATTTAAAGGTGGCGCTATCACCGGTATGTTAGTTGTAGGCCTGGGTCTTTTAGGTGTTGCGGGTTACTACACCGTTTTAACAACGATGATGGGTGTTTCTCAAACGGATGCACTACACGCATTAGTTGGCCTGGCATTTGGTGGATCATTAATTTCTATCTTTGCTCGTTTAGGTGGCGGCATTTTCACCAAGGGTGCTGACGTAGGCGCTGACATCGTGGGTAAAGTTGAAGCCGGCATTCCTGAAGATGACCCACGCAACCCCGCAACCATCGCTGATAATGTAGGTGACAACGTGGGTGATTGCGCTGGAATGGCAGCCGACCTGTTTGAAACTTATGCGGTAACGATCATTGCAACGATGTTACTAGGCGGCCTGGTAATGAGTGAAATTGGTGAATTAGCAGTCACTTACCCATTAGTACTCGGTGGTGTTTCAATTATCGGTTCTATCATTGGTACTTTCTTCGTAAAAACATCTGATGGTGCAAAAATCATGAATGCGCTTTATAAGGGCACGATAGTTTCTGCGATTTTCTCAGCGGTTGCATTCTATTTTGTAACACAGAATATGATGGGCGAGGTTGCGCTAACGTTGGACAATGGCACGATTGTTGGAGCCACACAATTCTATTATGCAGCACTTATCGGTTTAGCACTGACCATTGCGATGATTATGATTACCGAGTACTACACTGCAACCGAATATGCTCCTGTTAAAAACATTGCTAAAGCTTCAACCACAGGCGACGGTACAAACGTTATTGCAGGCTTAGGTGTTTCAATGAAATCTACAGCATTGCCTGTACTTTCAATCTGTGCATCTATATGGGGCGCATATGAGTTAGCGGGTTTATACGGCATCGCGATAGCAGCAACCTCAATGTTATCTATGACAGGTATTATTGTTGCACTTGACGCATACGGCCCTATTACAGATAACGCTGGCGGCATTGCAGAAATGGCTGAGCTTCCTGAAGATGTGCGCAAAACAACGGATGCACTTGATGCGGTGGGTAACACAACTAAAGCGGTAACTAAGGGTTACGCGATTGGTTCTGCCGGTCTTGCAACCTTAGTTCTGTTTGCTGATTTCACACACACATTAACTAGCAACGGCCAGTCAGCAGTATTCGATTTGTCTAACCATATGGTTATTATTGGTCTGTTTATCGGTGGCTTAATTCCATACCTGTTCGGTGCAATGGCAATGGAAGCAGTCGGTCGTGCAGCGGGTGATATCGTTACTGAAGTGCGTCGCCAGTTTAAAGAGAAACCCGGCATTATGGATTACTCTGAAAAGCCTGATTACTCTAAAGCGGTAGACTTGTTAACTAAAGCGGCGATTAAAGAAATGATGATCCCCTCTTTATTGCCAGTAGCCGTGCCCATTATTGTTGGTATGACTCTAGGTGCTGAAGCGCTTGGCGGTGTCCTGATCGGCACTATCGTAACTGGTTTATTCGTTGCAATTTCAATGACTACCGGTGGTGGTGCATGGGATAACGCGAAGAAATATATCGAAGATGGCAACCACGGTGGTAAAGGTTCTGATGCGCATAAAGCAGCGGTTACTGGTGACACGGTTGGTGACCCGTACAAAGATACTGCGGGTCCTGCGATTAATCCTTTAATTAAGATTATGAACATTGTGGCATTGTTGATTGTACCTTTGCTTGGCTAAAATTTTTTCTTAACTTGTAAAGACTGAAGCGTGGTTTCTCTGGTGATGAATTAGGGAGCTGCGCTTTTTTTTGCCTGTTGTTTTTTCATGTTATTCACGCATGCTTGTGTCGGGAATCCAGTGACTATTATTTTTATCACCCTCTAATAACATAGACTGTACTTAAATTTTGTAGTTTTGACTTTTGGATTTTTAGCAAGCTCTTGTCTTTATGAGAACTTGAATTCTGTGGTTTCAGGCTGTTAGTTTATCTGCAAGCCCCTTGCTTCATGGGAATTGGAATCCTGTGATGTCGCCGCGCTGGCGAGTTACTTTCTTTTCTACAGCGAAAAGAAAGTAACCAAAGAAATGCCGCCTCGCTTAACTCAAGCTTTTATTTAAACAGCAAATAAAAGTACCTTCTTCACTCCCCATTTTTGTGGCAGCTGCGGAACTCACGAATTTTAAAGCGAATTCGCTCAGACATCCTCGCAAAAAGCCCCACAAAAATGACTCATTCATCAGCTTTAGTAATGGGGAATGGTAAGTCAAAAGCTTTAAAAGAAAAACAGTTCATGATGATTTTAAGTTTTCTATTGCAGCTAGGTTTATACTGGTTTTGACTTTGACTTTAAATTCCTCTGGAGCTTGCCGAAAATTGATACCCCCAGGGGCAAAATCACAGGGATGTGATTTTGAGTTCTGTTAAGCCTGGATGGCGCATCAGAACGACCCGGTAAAAGAGCATTGAACTAACAGATTAAAATATCACTGGAAGCCCTCATTACAATTTTCGGGAATTCTCATTAGCTTTTTAATGAGAACAAGCGAGTAAAGGGCGGCGTTTCTTTGCCTACTTTCTTTTCGCTGTTGAAAAGAAAGTGGGTCGCCAGAGAGGCGAGTACACAGAAACCTAATTCCCATAATGACAAGAGCTTGCAAAAACTCTATAAGTCGACACCACAAAATTAAAGCCCCCATAAGGATAGATGCTTGCCAACAAACAAAAATACAATTAACCCCATAAAACCAACCTACAATTAACACCCAAATAAAGCTATAATCACCCCCCAAATATCAACAGCGATACAACAAATGTCATCCAAGCACACCCCCACCGAAATAAAACTCCACCAGAAATCACAACTACTGGAAATCAGCTTTGCTGACGGTGAAAACTTTAAACTCCCCAGCGAATACCTACGCACACACGCAAAGTCTGCTGAGATCGAAGCTGCTGATAAACCGGTTGCAGGTAAAGCCGCCGTTAAACTAGAAAAACTCGACCCTCAGGGTAACTATGCCCTGCGACTTTATTTTGACGATGGTTATGACTCGGGCATATTTTCATGGGATACGTTTTATGAATTAGGAAGAGATTACGAAACTAACTGGGCACAATACCAGATACAGTTAGAAAAATATGGGTTGAAGCGAGAGCTTTCCAATAAAGACTCAGAAGGTATTGCCACTATTCGCCTGATGTATTTTATGACCAATATGCTGAAGGTCACCCGCAAAGAAACTGAAGAACTCGCGTTACCAGAAAGTATTCGAGATGTTGAAAAACTGTTAAAATTATTACGCATGCGCGGTGAGGACTGGCAACGCATGTTTGCCGATGATGCCGTGCAGGTCACCGTAAACAAACAATTTGCTGAGCTGTTCACCAAATTAGAAAATGCAGATGAAGTGGCATTTGTGCCCGTTTCTAAAGATATATAAAATCGGCTAGCGTTTAATCAATGAATATTTAACACTTTGGGTTCAACCTCTTCGGGCTAATCATGCGTTGTCTTTCGCGAGTTTTCACTCGCGATAAGCGCTAACCTTCAGCTCAATTAAAAAACTTTAAACATAATACATTTTCAAACTGCACAAAAAAACGCCGCACATATTTGTATATTCCAACAAACTACCGACTTTAATTAACCAATAACAGAATAACCCAGTAATTTCCTCTGTTTTTATTCGCGCCTTATTTAATTGACCCAAATCAAGCAAACATATTTTAAGTTTTCTCTAACTAAGAACTGCTCTTATTTGAAGTATAATTAAATAAGCCTATTCTAATGTATTGAATAACTAAACAATGCCCTATGCTATTGTTTTGTATGCTTTAAATTAATAACGAATTAAATTAAAACATGAATAAAAATTACTTATCAGGGTAAAGATAATTGTGTTTTGTGTTTTCCTTACAAAGGGATTAATGTTCAATGCGCGAGAGGATAACTCGTCGGATTTTAGTGCATATATTTTTTTTACACTGCTTACGTAAAATCATAATTTTACGTAGCAACAACCGAGGAAAAGGACGCTCCAAAAGAATTTTGGCCACTAAGCCAGCCTGACGGATCCAACATCTTTATGATGCTAAACGGGTTGGTCTAAACGGCCTAAAATCTGTAAATGTTTTTAGTAACGGTTTGATTAATATTAATCATCACCCGCATTAAAGAGCATTCACAAAAAAATGTAATATTACAATAAACCAGCAAAGGAGCATACGAATGCCAACTTTCGTACGTACTGAAAAATGTGATGGATGCAAAGGTCAAGATAAGAC
>Ga0316206_1000645_pt1 | contig 41558 bp, 31 predicted proteins | sample 6monthpyrite_MG_FD_204942 | JGI IMG/M metagenome (GOLD analysis project Ga0316206, IMG submission 204942) | Microbial mat bacterial communities from mineral coupon in-situ incubated in ocean water Damariscotta River, Maine, United States -... | ecosystem: Environmental > Aquatic > Marine >...
AGGTGATGAGCCAGCTGCATCCTTCGAAAGCCAACCGATGAAGATGGTCGGTAAGCCGGATGCGGGAGAACCGCACGTCCGGTTTGAAGAGGGGGGCGGGCCAATAGGTCCGTCCCTACTCGACGCGTTCACTCCGGCCGGTTGCGCGCGGTCGCGCGAGCCTCCTCGGTCCAGTTCGCTTCGTCGCGCAGCATGCTCTCGTTGCGCTCGAAACCATGGAGGTTGTCGCGGCTCAGTTCCGCGCCGACTTCAAGGCACATTTGCATGGCTTCGAGAGAGGCGTCACGTTGGCCGAGGCGCCAGAGCGTGAGGGCAAGCGTATTCCACGCATAGGGATCCTCGGGAGTGAAGCGGGTCCCCGCCCTCGCTGCCACGAGTGCCAGGTCCAGGCCGCGCTTGGGAGCCTTGTCGTCGACGGCGATCAGCTCCCAGGCAAAGCTGCGTAAGTCGCCGCCGTCAACTTCGTGATCGATGTCCCTCGGCATTTGTTCAACGATTGCGATCACTTTCGCGATACCGCCGGGCGCCGTCGGCTCGAAGGCCAAGGAAAAGGACAGGATGTCTTCTAGGAACTGCCACTCCGGGGCCTCATCGAGCGCGCGCAGGCACGCGTCCCGGGTGGCTTCGGCGAGGGGGAGCGCCGCCCCCAAATTCATCCAGTCCGTGCTCTCGTCTACGAACCCGTCGAGCAGCTGGCCGAGCACTTCCTGGGAGACCTCCAGATCTGGATTCCGGAGGAGCAACATCAACTCCGTCCGCGCAACGGGACTGGTGGCTACCTGTGTGAATGCGACCTCGGCAAGAGCCTCCACAGCCCGTTCGCGGGTTCCCCAGTCCAGGTCGCTGGCGAGCCTTGCGAGCTCGAGGACCGCTCGTTCGGAGAAGGGAGCAAAGAGCTCCAGGCTAGCCACCAGGGAGTTGACCCTGGCGGAGGCTTCCTCCGTCGAATAGCGAAGCGGATCTGCGGGTGCAGGTACGGTGCTCAACCAGTGGTCGAGTGTTAGGCCGCGGTACGTGCGCTCTCCCATCTCGCCGGTGGGATTCTGGACTGCGATGGCGTCAGCGGGTGCGAGCGAGTGGCTCATCCCCGCTCGCGGACCATCGGGAGTCGCGCACTGCGAGCCGAGTCCCGACAGAAGGATGAGGCTCCACGTGGAGAGGCTGCGGAGGGGACGAGTGTGGCTCATGGTGGGGTCGACCGGGTGGGTGGGATTGAGGAAGGGTGCGAGTGGGTGCGGCAGCCATGGGGGGCATGCGCCACCGACCGTAGACACGTTTCACGGCACGCCAATGGGAAGCCGTAGTTGTGTTTTTTGGGGCGGGTTCTCTGCTTTCAAGCCCGGTTGAATCCACGCGCTGGGGCTGAGCGTCTGTAGGCTTGCCGCACAGATGCAGTGGAAATCAACAGCGGTCGCCGAGGGCGCCGAGGAGCGCTGAGCTTTGCAACAAGGTGAGGCTCTCAAGGACGCCTACGATCAGGCTTACATCGCGCGCCTTGGCGCGGCGCTCGCGGGTTCGTTTGCGGAGCTAGGCTTGGACTTTGATACGCCGGGGTTTGCGGCCGCGGTCTTTGCGGAGGAGTGCGAGGTCGGCTGGTCCGCGCTTGAGTTGAAGGGGCGGATGGTGCGCATTGCGGATGTGCTGGACGCGGTCTTGCCAGACGACCTTGCGGCCGCCATCGAGGTCCTCGTGCCCGTCGTGCCAGAGTTTGGTGGCTATCAGGCGATGATTTTTCCCGCAGTCGTCGAGCTGCGGGGGATGCGCGGGATTGAGCAGCAGGCCGCGGACGGCGCGTGGGGCCTCGCGGTGGCCGCTCTTGCGCGCTTCACGGAATACTCCAGCTCGGAGTTTGCCGTGCGGCCGCTGATCCTCAGGGATCAGGCGCGCATGTTGGCCGAGATGCAACGCTGGACGGCGGATGCGAACCACCACGTGCGGCGCCTCGCGTCGGAAGGTTGCCGGCCGCGTCTTCCGTGGGCGATGGCGTTGCCGCCGCTCAAGCGCGATCCCGGGCCGCTCTTGCCGATCTTAGAAGCACTGCGCGACGACGAGTCCGAGTACGTGCGCCGCAGCGTCGCCAACAACCTGAACGACATCGCCAAGGATCATCCCAACGCCGTCCTCGAGGTCGCGGAGCGCTGGCTCGAAGCGGGCGCGTGCAGTGAGGAGCGGCGGCGGCTTGTCAAGCACGCGTGCCGCACGCTGCTCAAGGCCGGCGAGCCGCGCGCGATGCGCCTGTTTGGCTTCCGCGATCCCAAGAACCTCGCCATCGAGTCCCTCGAGCTCGACCGAGAGACTCTCAAAATCGGAGACAGCCTCGAGTTCCGCTTTCGGCTTGTCGTCCGTGCGGTCGGCAGGTCGCGCAGCAAGACCGGCTCCGTATTGCAGACCAAAGTCGGCTCCGTCTCGGGCAAGAAGACCGGCTCCCCATCTGTCGGCTCGGCGAAAGCACTCGGTCGTGTGCGCCTCGAGTACGCCGTCTACTATCAGAAGAAGAACGGCACATTGGCGCCCAAGGTCTTCAAGATCAGCGAGTTCGACTCGGCCGAGACGTCTCGCGATGTTGTACGTAAGCACGCGTTCCGTGAGCTCTCGACTCGCCGCTTGCATCCCGGTCCGCACGCGCTTGAGCTGCGCATCAACGGCGTTCCAATGGCGCGCGCCGAGTTCGTGCTGGAGCTCTAGCGAAGCTGTGTGGACTGAAAATCTTTGAGGAAGTTCGGTCCACCCGGCCTCGCTAGGCGCGGTACCTAAAGAGCGACGATCGTCGTGGGCAGGCCGAGCTCGATCGCGAGCGGCGTGATCACCACGGCTTGCAAAGCGAAGGCGCTGCCGACGGGGACCGAGGCAGGGACCGTGACAGCTGTCTGCGTGAGGCCGCTCGTGGGGCTTGCGAAGGCCGGCAGGTAGGTGATCGGCGCGAGTGTGTCGAGCCCGAGGTTGCCGAAGGGCGTGGCCGTTGCGCGCGCTGGCAGACCTACGGCGAGGAGCACAAGCGCGCCGGGAGCGGCCTTGGTGGAGAGCGTGGCGGGCTGACCGGGCTGGATGTTGGTGGTCCAAGTGGCAGGCACGAGGATCGTGCTGACAGGAGCCGTTCCCGAGACCGGTTGGAAGCCGGGAGCCGGTGTCAGCACGACGTCGGGATCGAGCGTGACTTGACCGCCCTGCGCCTGGACGACGTCGCCGCCGAAGTTGATGAGCTGTGCTGTCGAGCCCCCGGCGATGGTGAGCTGGGCATTTGTCACGGCGATCGATGCCGCGGCGCCAAAGCCAGCGTCGAATCGCGGCTCGACGATCGTGATCGTGGCTTGGTTGCCACCCACGGCCTGTCCGCCGCCGAGGCCGATCTCGGTCAGGCCGAGCTGGCAGCCGGCGAGCGTGACGAAGCTGTTGTCGACCTGAACCGCGGGCGCGCCGAACGTGATCAGCTCGCGCAGCGTGACGTGAGGCGAGGTGTCGATCTTGACGCTGGGCCCAGCCGGGAAGATGAAGCCAGGCTCGCGCGCCTTGAGGCGCTCGAGGTGGACCTCGCCAGCGCAGGCGAAGATGTCGAAGTTCAGATTGCCGTTCGACGCGCGGCTGAAGCCGACCATGCGGAAGGCCTCGCCGAAAGGCACGTGGTCGATCGAGATCGGGTTTGCGGCCGAAGTCGAGATGGGGACCTCGCCGCCTTCGCCCAGGATCGTCAGGCCCTTGGACGTCGAGAATGCAGTGGCGCCTTGGCCCTGTGGCCCCGTCTGCACGATGATCGTGTCGCCACTGGCGGCGGCGGCCACGGCGGTGGGGAGGTCGGTGAAGCTGACTCCAGGGCCGCCTCCCGCATTGACGATCCAGGTGGTCTGGGCCGTGGCGGTGGCAGAGAGCGCGAGCGTCGCAAGGAGCAGCCTGATTTGCATGGGAAAGCTTGATGCAGAGGGTGCGAGCCTTCTGACCTTCTAACTATAGGCGAAAGCGTCAAGCCCGCAAGGAGGCGGGTTCGATTTCGAGCGGGTCCTGAGCGCCTGACGCGAAGTCTGTCTAAGGGAATCCGCATTTGTTGCGGGTTCGGTTCAGATGCGCGATTCGAGGCGCCGATATCGCGGGTTGAACGGACCTCCTCCCCGGAGGCCCGGCCCCCAGCACCCCGCGCTCTCCAACTTCTGAGGAGGGCTCCCAACGTAAGCAGGAATCAACCATGAGGCTTGGCAAAATCACCCCAGTCGCGCTCTTCGCATCGGCCCTCTTCTTTGCCGCATGCTCGTCGGGCTCAAGCTCGACGTCCGTAGTCGGCGGCATCCAAGCCGCGATCCAGGACCTGGGTGTCGACCCCAACGGCTTGACGACCGTGATCGAGCTTCCGAGCGCCCCTGGCGCGTCGGTCTCGCCCGGCAACTTCGAGGCCGACGGCGGCCAGATCGCGCTCAGCGTCAGCGTCAGCGGCGTGCAAGCGAGCGTGACCTGGGACGATCGCGTCACGTCGAACGACCAAGTGCGTGTCGTGGGCTTGACCAACGTGGTCGAGGACTATGCGGCCGTGACCTCGAGCGACATGACCGCGCCGACGTTCACGCTGGCTGCGGGCACGCAGACGCCCGGGCTGGGCGGCGACACGTTTGAGGTCGCCTTCAGCGGCCCGCGAGTGGTCGAGGCGCAAGCCGAAGACCCCGCGAACTGGACGATCGCGCAAGACGGCGACACGTATGACCTGACCGGCTCGACGATCGACTACGACCCGGTAACGGGCGTGGCCGACGTGACCCTGGGGGTCAGCGCGAGCCTGCACGCTTCCTTTGGAGTGATCGCTTCGGGGATCAACTCTGTCGCTGACGTGGCCGTGCCGAGCAGCACCGTCGCGGGTGCTGCGACGGGCGACGCTGTGGCTCCCGCGCTCGTCTCGGCGATTCAAGTGCTGGGTGCCGACGAGTTCGGGCGCGTGGTCGAGTTCACGTTTGACGAGGCGATGGACCCTGCGTCCTCGCTGTCGAACTTCGTCACGACGCTGCCGGTGTTCGCCTCGAGCGTGACGCAGCCGTCCGCGGGCGTGATGCGGGTGACCTTCACCGAGCCGATGATTCCCGGCGTGGATAGCGTCACGCTGCAGAACCTGACCGATGCGCACGGCAACGCGTTCGTGGGCGCCGTCGCTCCGGTGACGCAGGGCTCAAGCGTTGCAAACGCCTTCAACGGCTCGCCCGAGCTGCGCTCGGTGTCCAACAGCGCCAACGACCTTGTCATCGCGCTGTTCGATCAAGCGATCGATCCCGCGGACGCGACCGACGCGACGAAGTGGAGCCTCGATGTCGACGGCAACCCCGTCGATCTTTCGGGGGCGACCTTCGACTACGACATGCTGGCGAAATCGCTGAGCGTGAACTTGGGCCTCGACTTCCCGAACGGGAGCGCATTTGACTTGGGGCCGGCCATCGGCAACCAGCCGCTTGACATCGACGGCGACCTGTTTGTCTCGACGTTCTCCGGCGTGGTCGCTGGGGACCTGATCAAGCCGCGCATCCTGTTTGCAACGCAGAACCGTAGCGTGGCGCTCGACGGCACGTTTGTCGACGTCACCTTCGAAGAGGATGTGGACCAAGCGACCGCCGAGGATCTGGCCAACTGGAGCGCGCCGAACGGCCAGGTGATCCTGTCGATCACGCGCATGGCTGACTTCCGCACGGTGCGGATCGAGTTCGCCAGCTTGATGTTGCCCGGCGACGACACGATCAGCACCGACACCGTCGAGGACCTCGCCGGGAACATGATGAACCCGACCGTGCAGGTCCCGCTCTTGTCCACCGACACAATCGCGCCAGGCGTGTTCACGACGACTGCGACCGCAATCGCAGGGGCCAACAACGACACGATCGTGGTGCTGTTTGACGACGACATGGTTCAGAGCGAGGTCGAAGACCAGCTGAACTGGACCGTCAACGCCGAGCTCGGTGTGCCCTTCGATACGTCTCTGGCGACGATCGGTTACGACACGGTGAGCCGCGAAGCGACTCTGACCTTCACGGGTGGGGGCGACCTGCCCTCGCGCCACGGCTTCAGCGTCCTGTTCCAAGTCATGCGCGACCTTGGCGGCAACACCGTGTCCGCTGCGGAGACGTTCGGCTTGATTGACGGCGACATCAGCTACCCGATCGCAACGGCGGCCTGGGTCGATGGCCTCGACGACTCGATCGTGCACCTGCGCATGAGCGAGCCCAGCGCGCAGTTCGCGGACTACTACGACCCGCTTCTGAACCCGCTGGCTTTGACGCAATACGAGCTGTTTGATGTCCTTGACGTCTCCGCTGGCTTCCCGGTGGGCGTGGTGGTCAGCGCCGATGCGATGCAAGTCGACTTGGACTTCAGCGTGACCGTGGTCGCGGGCTCTCACACGCTCGACCTGCGCGGGATCACGGACCTTGCGGGCAACCAGCTGTTCCCCGTCTTGGGGATGCCGATCTTGGCCGAGGATCCGACGCCTCCGACGTTGGCCCTAGGGCTCTCGACGGGCTTGACGGTTGCTGGTGAAGAGAACGACCAACTGGCGGCCGTCTTCGATCGCGACATGTCCCCGTGGGGCATGCAGGATGCGGCGAACTACAGCTTGACGCTGGCTGGCTCGCCCGTGGACCTGAGCCGTGCGACTCTGAGCTTCGACGGCGCGCGCACCGTAACCTTCAAGTTCAACGGTCTCGGCGCGGCCGACCTGCAGACTGCCGGAAGCTATGCGCTGAGCGCGAGCGGGCTGAGCTCGCTGTGGGGAGTTCCGATCGCTGGGGCGAGTGCGGACACCGTCGTCGCGGGCGGGGATAGCACTGTGCCCACGATCGACGTTGGGCGCCTGCGCCTTGATGCTTCGGCGCCGACGAATTCGGTGCTTGTGGAACTCAGCGAAGCCGTCCGCGGTGATGACGCCACCGACGAGACTGCGATCGACATCAGTGGCGTCAACCCGGCGACGGCCGTGCAGGTTGGACGGCGCACGACACGTGCGACGTTCGGCAGCGTGTCGGTTGGCCAGACGGTGGACATCTCGATGCGTGACCTGGCCGGCAACCTTGGGCTCGCGAGTCAGCTGATCGTCGGGCAGGATGTCGCCGGGCCAGCGGTCAGTGCGGTGTCGGGTCTGGTCCAGCCGAATGCTGGTGGCGACCGCGTCATCGTGCAGTTCGACCGTCCCGTGCAGAGTGGTACGGCTCTTGACTGGCACCACTACACCGCGACGCAGGGTGCGACGGTTCTGGATCTGTCGACCGCGACTCCGCGCTACGACAGCACCTCGAACTCGGTGCACTTCATCTTGGCCGAGGGGCAGGACCTGCAAGACGGCGTGCAAGTGCACGTGACGGCGACCGGTGTGACGGACCTCGCGGGGCTCGTCATGACCCCTGCCGACAGCCTTGGCAATACGACCGGGGATAGCGATGCGCCCAGCTTGGTGTCCGCCTACGTGAACTATCGCGAGGACATTCAGGGCTACATGGTGGATGTGCTGTTCAGCGAAGACGTGGACCCGATCCTGGCGATTTTGCCGGTGAACTGGCTCTCAAGTGGGGGGCAGACGCCGCTTAGCGTGACCCAGCTCTCGGGAAATTCGGTGCGCGTGACGTACGCAACACCGCTTGTGGGGGGCGAGACCCTGAGCTCGCTGGGCCTGATGGACCTTGCTGGGAACGCCTCAGGCGCGCTCAACATCACTGTGGCTGACTAGTCACACAAGAAACTGGATCTGTGACCTGATGGAGCCCCCTGCGCCTTGCGCAGGGGGCTCCTACCTTTGATCAGAGATGTGTGCGATGGGGGCTTGTCGGTTGCGAAGTGGCAGGCTAGACTCTTCGGCCCCTTTTCAGAGGAGCCCGGCTACTAGCCTACGCCCCTCTGTCCCGACCCTCGAATCCCTCGATACCAGTACTCTCGGAGTTTCAGCCATGGCACGTGTTTGTGATATCTGCGGCAAGAAGACCGCTTCAGGCGGCACCATCGCTCGTCGTGGTTTGCCCAAGCGCTCCGGCGGTGTGGGCCTGCGCATCACGGGCCGTACCCTGCGCAAGTTCCGCCCCAACCTGCAGAAGGTGCGCGCCGTCGTCAACGGCGAAACCGTGCGCCAGACCGTCTGCACGCGCTGCATCAAAGGTGGTCGAGTGGTGAAGCCAAGCAGCAAGAAGGCAGTCGTCACAACCTGACTTCAACGTCCCTCGGGACCCCTCGAGCGAGGCCCGCGTTCCTAGCGAACGCGGGCCTCGCTCCGTTCCGTGCGGATCCCAATAGGAAGTTAGAGGCAAAAAACTTCGAAGATCGTAGGAAAGCACCCCATGCATGCCGCCGAAGAAGGGATCGATGTCACGCAGGCACCTTCCCGTGCCTGATCCGATCCTAGGACCAACCCCAGAACAAACATGGCTAAGCGCGCAACCAAGAAGGCCGCCAAGAAAAAGGCGACCAAGAAGAAAGCGGTCAAGAAGGCTGTCAAGAAAGTAACCAAGAAGAAGGCCACCAAGAAAAAGGTAGCCAAGAAGGCCGCCAAGAAGAAGGTGACCAAGAAGAAGGCCGCCAAGAAGGTGACCAAGAAAAAGGCCACTAAGAAAAAGGCGACCAAGAAGAAGGCCGCTAAGAAAGTGACCAAGAAGAAGGCCGCCAAGAAGGTGACCAAGAAGAAGGCCACCAAGAAAAAAGCGACCAAGAAAAAGGCCGCTAAGAAGGTGACCAAGAAGAAGGCCGCCAAGAAAGCCACACGCCGTCGCTAAGGGAGGCACCCCGTGAACAAACGCCAGCTCATCGACTACGTTGCGAAGGAAGTCGTCGTCTCCCGCGAGGAGGCTCGACGCCTGCTTGATGTGGTCCTCGACGGTGTCCGCCACGGGCTCTCCTCCGATGGAAGCGTCGGGATCTCCGGTTTCGGAACCTTCGAGGTCAAGCCTCGTCGCGCCCGGACGCTACGGAACCCACGCACCGGTGATCCGATCCAAGTTGCCGCGGGCAACCGCGTCGGCTTCCGGGTTAGCAAGCTCCTTCGGGAGTCCTTCCAAGAGGCACATTAGCCCCGGCCAAGCTCGCCCCTTAGAGCTTGGATTTTGAGCCCCCCGCTCTGCTCGTTCACGAGCAGAGCGGGGGGCTTCCTTTTATTCTGCGCGCGCTTCGAGCGCGGCGAGCTCAGTCGCGACGGACTTGTCGTCGATCTTTTGGAACATGCCGACGATCTCGCCGAGCTCTTGCCCGCCGATCTCGGAGCGCCAGGTTGCAGTGGTGAGCGGCTCGGGCCAGCCTGCGTCGCTGACTTGGCCCTGCATGCCGACCATCTCGTACAGGGTCTGCGCTTTCTGAGGCATGAACGGAGCCATCCAGCGCGCGACATAGACGAGCCACTCGGTCGCGGTGTTCAACACGCTGGCGCAGCGTGCCATGTCGGTCTTGCGCAGCGCCCACGGCGCAGTGCGGTCGATGAAGACGTTGGCGACAGCCGCGTTGGCCAACAGGGCCTGCGTCGCGGCGCGGAAGCGGTAGGTGTCGAGCGAGACCCCGGGGTCGACGATTGCGCCGCAGCCTTGCAGCATCAGCTCGTCAAGCTCTTGCCGGTGCTCTTCCGACAGGGGCGGCACCTTGCCGTCGAAGTGCTTGACCGAGAAGCGCAAGACGCGCGTGGCGAGGTTGCCGATCGTGTCGGCGAGGCCCGCATTCGTGGTCGACTGGAAGTCCTCCCAGCGCCACTCTGAGTCCGACGTTTCGGGTGCGTTCGACAGCAAATAGAAGCGCGCAGCCTCGGCGTCGTAGGTCTCGAAGAACGCGTCGAGGTCGAGCACCCAGCCACTCGACGTGTTGAACTTCTTGCCTTGCAGGTTGAAGAACTCCATCGCGGGGACGGTCTCGGGCAGGATGTAGCCTTGGCCGGTGCCGTGCAGCATCGAGGGGAACACGAGGCAGTGGAAGGGGATGTTGTCCTTGCCGATGAAGTGCACAAGCCGTGTGTCTTTGTCTTTCCACCAGTCTTCGAACTCGTCGGGCGCGAGCTCTTGGAAGAACGAGATGTAACCGATCGGCGCGTCGAACCAGACGTACAGCACCTTGCCTTCCTCGCCGTCGGCAAGCTCTTCGGGCACCGGGACGCCCCACTTCATGTCGCGCGTGATCGGGCGCGGCGCAAGGTCTTTCAAGAGGCCCTTCACGAAGGCCGAGACGTTGGGCTTCCAGGTCTTGGACTCGAACCACTCGCCGATCTTGTCGTCGCGCAGTTTGGGCAGGTCCAGGTACCAGTGGGTTGTCTCGCGCTCGACCGGGCGGTTGCCGCAGGTCTTGCACGCGGGGTCGATGATCTCGAGCGGATCGAGCCACGCGCCGCACTGCGGGCACTCGTCACCACGCGCGCTCTCGCACTGGCACTTCGGGCACGTACCGGTGACGTAGCGGTCGGCGAGGAAGCGGTCGTCGGTCTCGCAGAACAGCTGCTTGGTGGTCTTCTTGACCAGGAAGCCGTTCGCGTCCAGGTCGCGGAAGAACTGGCGCGAGAGCTCCGCGTGGCCGGGCGAGGTGCTCGTCCCGCTGAAGATGTCGAACTCGATGCCGAGCGCGTCAAACGTGCCCTTGATCGTGTCGTGCCAGTGCGCGACGTACTCAGGCGGCGCTTGGCCCGCGGCCTCGGCGCCGATCGTGATCGCGACGCCATGCTCGTCGGTGCCGCAGATGAAGCGCACGTCCTCGCCACGCATGCGCAGGAAGCGCGTGTAGACGTCGGCGGGCAGATAGGCACCAATCACGTGCCCGAAGTGAATCGGGCCGTTGGCGTAGGGGAGAGCGCTCGTAACGAGGGTGCGGGACACGGGGGGGCGGGGGTCAGGCGTTGGGGTCGGCCGCGCGGCGCAGCTTGGACTCGAGGATCAGGTTGCGCACGGGCACGAACCAGGCAATCAGGTAGGCGGCCATGAAGTGCGGCTTGCCGAGCCAGGCCGTGTAGGTCAGGTTGAGCATGGCGCCAGCGATGCTCATCCACCAGAAGCCGATCGGGAAGTGGCTTTTACCAAGCCTCTCGGAGAGGAACCATTGGACAAGAAAGCGGGTGCCCCAGATCGCCTGGCCGAGGATACCGGCCAGGATCCATAGCTCGGCGCCTTGTTCGAGTTCCGGCGTCTGATCCATGCCGAAGTACAGGACGAAGGCGGCCGCGACGAGGCCAAACAGCATGGCCGGTGCGGGGCCGAGCGGCGACGCGCCGGTCTTGCTGGACAGCATCAAGTTGCGCGTGTAGAGGAAGCCGTTGACGATGAAAGCGGGGACCAAGATCCACTCTTTTTCACCGAAGGCGCCCGTGCCGGCGAGCAGCACGCCCGCAAGCGACAGCCACCAGAAGACGCGTGGAGTCACGCTCTTCTTGGCCTTCTCGGACATCCTCCATTGCACGAGGAAGCGCGAGAAGTAGCAGGCCTGGCCCGCCCAGACCAAGCCAGCCCAGATGGTCATGCCGAGTCGCTCTTGGCCGGCTCTTGCGACCGAACCGCGTCGATCTGGCTGATCGGCAGGTGCAACAAGCGGCCATGCATCCAGCGCACAGCGACCAAGTCTTTGAACGCGCGCCACGCGCGGTTCGACACGCCGTACTTGCTGACGCCAGCCGTGCGCGGGTGGTGCGAGACGCCGTGCTCGATGACCTCGAAACCGTGGTAGCGAAGCAGCGTCGGCAGGAAGCGATGCATGCCTTCGAACAGCGGGATGGCGCGGATCGCCTCGCGCCGGAAGACCTTCAGCGAGCAGCCCGTGTCGCGAATCGAGTCCTGGCTGATCGAGTTGCGCACGTTGTTCGCAAGCCGCGAGCTGATGCGGCGCACGAAGTTGTCGTTGCGCTTCATGCGCCAGCCAACGACGGCGTCGGGCGGCGTGCCGCTTGGGCCGGCCTCGTCAAGAAGCTCGATCATCTTCGGCAGGTCGACCGGGTCGTTCTGCATGTCCGCGTCGAGCGTCGCGATCAGCTCGCCCGCCGCCGCGTGGATGCCAGCCGCCATCGCTGCCGTCTGGCCCCGGTTCTCGGCGAAGTACACGCCGCGCACGCGCGCGTCTTCGGCGTGCAGCGTGTGGATGAGCTCTTCCGAGCCGTCGTTGCTGCCGTCGTTGACCAGCACAAGCTCCCAGTCGAGCGTGTCGCCGAACACCTCGACCACGCGCGCCAAGAGCGGCCGCAGGTTGCCGAGCTCGTTGTACACGGGCGCGACAAGCGACAGCCGCGGACCGGAAGCCGGGACGGACACCGCACCTGGCGGCGCTGGATAGGGGAACAAGAGATCTTGGGTCAAAATAGCCTCCTCGGGCGCCGCGGATTGTAGCGGTTTGGGGGTGCTCGACCCAAGCCCGGTAAGTCGATCCAGTTTCACTCTGAGTGACATTAAGGCTGCGCTCATGTCGACGGCGCATGATTCCCACTGACCAAGCCTCGGAGAACCCTTGGATGGACGCCAACTCATCTCCCTATGACCACCGTGACACCTTTGATGACTCGGCTCCTTCCCGCCGTCCTCGCAGCATTGAGCGCCTGCGCGACTTATTCGGCCGCACCGCTCCCTGAAGACACCTTGGCGACCTCTTTGCAGGTCCCGTCGCAGGACGCGCTGCGCGTCTTGATTTCGGAGCTCCCCAACCCGCTTCAGGCTTCTGTGGTCCTGAACTTCGACGATGGCTTGGGACCTGACGAAGCGGCGGTTCTGGCGGTGGTGCTGAATCCCTACCTGAAGGCCTTGCGCGCCGGGCGGGGGGTGAGTTCAGCAGAGCTGCTCATCGCGGGGCTGCTGCCCGAGCCGAGCCTTGCGCTAGGGGCCGATGTGCCCACGGGAGGGATCACAACCGGTGCAGTAACCGGTTACGTCGCCGGGCTCGACTGGGCCATATCGGACTTGATCGGGCGATCGGCGCGGCGGGATGTGGCTCAAGCCGAGGCCGCCTCGCTGGACTTGGACATTCTGTGGCAAGAGTCGTTGGTGGCCGGACGCGTGCGCGGGATTGTCTGCAGCCTTGGGGCTCTGCGTGAGGCCCGCCGGTTTGTCGATGGGCAGATTGCGATTGGGGAAGCAGATGTCACGCGTGTCGAGGCGGCCGTCGGCGCCGGCCAGCTGACGGCGATGGAGTTGGCCGCTCAAGAGACCAGTCTTGCGACGTCGCGGGCCAGTCGCGTGCAGCTTGACGCCGAAGACGCAGCCATGACCCTCGAGTTGGCGACGGCGATCGGGCTCCCACCGGGTATCGACATCGAAGTTCAAGTCGTCGAAGGTTTTCAGGGGACTTCTCCGCGGGCTCTCCCCGAGCTCTTGGGCGGGCTGGAGGCACGCCGTTTGGATCTGATGGCGCTCCGGCGTGGTTACGAAAGCCAAGAGGAGCGTGTCCGCGTGGCGATCTTAGGCCAGATTCCTCGTGTGTCCTTAGGCCCTGTCTTCAACCGCGACACGGGCGACCTGCAGACGCTTGGTTTGGGCCTCGCCATCGACCTGCCGATCTTCGGTCGCAGCAAAGGCGAGATCGCGCTACAGCGCGCAACACGGACAGCCATGTTTGCCGAGTACACAGCACGTGTCAACGAGGCGCGTGCGTCCATCGCCTCCGCGGTAGGGCGCTTTGATGCCCTCCGCCTGCAGCTGAAAGTGCTGCGCGACCAACAGGCTCTCCAGGAGTCGCTGGTCGCTCGACTTCGTGCTGGGCTCGACCAAGGTTATGTGGACGTCTTGACCCTGAACCAAACGCAGCGCGATCTCTTCGATCTGCAGATTGCCACGACACGCGCGGTCGGCGACCTCCAGGCCGCCGCCGTTCTGATCGAAGTCATCTCGGGTCAGCCGGGAAGCCTGACTCCCCCCCAAACCGATGAGAGGGGACTCAAGATCCCAGGAAGTGAACAGATATGACTCGATGGTTCTCCGACATTGCTGCCGTACTGATTGTTGCCCTTGTCGTCGGGTGGGTGGGCGTCCAGTACGGGCGCCAGTCGAGGGCGAGTGCCGGCGAAGCTCCGCGTACTTTTGCGCCGGGGGCCAGCGTCTCGACCCAATTGCTGCAAGTTGGAACGCTGTCCACCGTCGCCTCTGGCTTCGGCCAGGTGACGGTCGTTCCGGGCTCGGCTCGCAGCTACAGCGTGCCGATCGAGGTCTTGGTCGAAGCGGTGCTGGTGGCGCCTGGCGAGAATGTGCGAGCGGGACAGCCGCTTGTTCGAGTGGCGCCGAGTCCAGGCGCAAACTTGGCGTTGCGCCAGGCGCGTGCGGACGTGGTGCTGACCAAGAGTGCCTATGAGTTGGCGCAAAACCGACTGGAGATGCAGCTCGGCAGCAAGTCGGATGTATCCCAGGCGAAGGGCGCTTGGATTCAGGCACAGGCGGTTCTCGAAAGCCTCGATGCCAGTGGTGTGACCAGCAGTATGGAGCTCGCCTCGTCAGAGGCCGGAATCGTGACAGCGCTGACCTGGTCGGCTGGTGCGATTGTCGCACCCGGCGCCTCGCTGCTTGAAGTGACGCCGCTCGATCACTTGCAGGCGAGCATCTGGATCGAACCAGAGGACGCCCGCCAGTTTTCGGTGGGCGCACCGGTTCGCTTGACTCCGATCGATGGTCGTGAGGCGGTCACCACCACGGGCGAGGTCACGATGATCTCGAGTCGGGTCGATCCTTCGACCTTGCTTGTCCAGGTGGGGGCTACCTTGGGAGGCGGTCGGCTGCTCTTAGGACAGTACCTGAGGGGTGAGCTCGAGTTGGACCAACAGGAAGGCCTGTTGGTGCCGCGGTCGGCACTTGTGGTTCGCGGCGACGCGCTTGTTGTCTATGCGATTGAAGCTGGTGTTGCGCATGAACACGTTGTGCAGTTGCTGGGCGAGCGGGGCGACATGGCTTTGATCGAAGGCGACGGCGTCATCGCGGGCGGAGTCGTTGTGACCTCGGGTGTCGCGGGGCTTTCGGAAGGCACAACTGTGAACGTCAATCTATGAATGTCGCGGCCTGGGCACAGCGGCACCACCGCTCGATCCTCTTCTTCCTGATCGCGCTTGGCCTTGGCGGCGCGCTCAGTATTCAGCGCATGCCTGTGGGCCTGTTCCCACCGACGACGTTCCCGCGTGTGGTCGTCTCGGTCGAATCGGGTGACCGGCCAGCGACACGCATGGAGGTCGAAGTGACGGTCCCCATCGAGGAGGCCCTTCGTGCCGTTCCGGGCTTGCGGCGCGTGCGCTCGACCACCTCGCGAGGTGCAGCCGAAGTCTCGATTGACTTCGCCTGGGGCGAAGACATGATCGCGGCCATGTTGCAGGTCGAGTCTTCCATCGGAAGGCTCTCCGGAGTGCTTCCGCAAGGTACGCAATTCGACGTCCGGCGTATGGACCCAACGGTGTTCCCGGTGATCGCCTACTCGCTCGTGAGCGACACTCGCTCCTTGGTCGAGCTTCGCGATATCGCGCTCTATCAACTGAGACCGGCGCTCTCGAGCGTTCAAGGCGCGGCCAACATCGCAGTACTCGGAGGCCAGACCGCCGAGTACCAGGCGCTTGTGGATCCCGCGCGGCTTGACGCCTTAGGCCTGAACATGAACGACGTGGCCGCTGCACTGAGTGGCACGAACGTCGTTCGCGCCGTGGGGCGAGTCGAGGATCTTCATCGCTTGTACTTGGTGTTGTCCGACACGCAGTTCCGGGACTTCGGCGAAATCGAAGGGACCATCGTGCGTCGCGATCAAGGAGGGGTTGTCCGCCTTGGGGACATCGCTCGCGTTGTTGAGGGAACGGCTCCTCAGTGGACACGGGTCACCGCGGACGGACACGACGCTGTGTTGTTCCAGGTCTATCAGCAGGTCGGCGGAAATACGGTCGAGATCGCGCGTCGCGCTGACGAAGTGATTGCGGAGCTTGAGCGCGTTCTGCCAAGCGATGTGCGGATAGCCAAGTGGTACGACCAGAGCGAGCTGATCGTTGCCTCTGCCATGAGCGTTCGCGATGCGATCCTGATCGGGATCCTGCTCGCGACCGTGGTCCTCTTGCTCTTCCTGCGCAACATTCGGATCACTCTCGTGGCCTTTGTCAGCGTGCCCCTTGTCCTGGCGGTGGTTGTTCTTGTTTTGCATGTGCGCGGGCTTGGTTTCAACATCATGACGCTTGGGGGCATGGCAGCCGCGGTTGCGCTTGTGATCGACGACTCCGTCGTGATGATCGAGCACATCATTCGCCGATTCCACGTCGAGAAAGGCACGGTGCGGGAGCGCGTCATGCTTGCGGCGTCAGAATTCACTCGGCCGCTCATGGGGTCGAGCGCGGCAACGCTGATCATTTTTGCGCCGCTTGCTTTTCTCTCCGGTGTTACCGGCGCCTTCTTTGGCGCGCTCTCGATCACGATGGCGACCTGCCTCATGGTCTCGTTTCTGATCGCTTGGCTGGCGGTGCCGCTCCTGTCTTTGCACATGCTGCATCTTGATGATGCGGTCGAACATGCGGGTGAGCCCGCAACGGACGCGGGCTTCTATTCGGGGTTGATTCGTGGTCTTGGGCGCGTGCGTTGGGTCGCGCCACTCTTCTTGCTTGGCCTGCTTGGCCTTGGCGGACTTGCTTCCCAGCGCATCGGGCAGGGGTTCATGCCGGCGATGGATGAGGGCGGCTTCATCCTGGACTACGTGTCGGCGGCGGGGACGTCGCTGGATGACACGGACAAGATGGTGCGAACGATCGAGGACGTCTTGCAAGCGACGGCCGAGGTCGAGACCTATTCACGGCGGACGGGCGTCCAGCTTGGCGGCAGCTTGACCGAGGCCAACGAGGGCGACTTCTTCATCAAGCTGAAGCCGCAGCCCCGGCGACCCGTTGAAGAGATCATGGACAGCATCCGAAGCGAGGTACACAGTCGTGTACCGGGCCTCGAGATCGAAATGCCGCAGCTCATGGAGGACTTGATCGGCGATCTGACGGCCGTGCCACAGCCCATCGAGATCAAGATCTTCTCCGACCATGAAGAGGAGCTTCGCCAGACGGCCGAGGCGGTTGCGGCCGCCATCGAGACCGACGTTCCCGGCGTGGTTGATGTGAAGACCGGGATCGTCTTGGCCGGTGATGCGATGATCATCTCAGTCGACCGCGATCGAGCGGCTCTCAAGGGACTGACCGTCGACGAGATCACCAGCGAGCTCGAAGCCTACATCGGCGGAGTGACTCCGACGCAGATCCAGGTGGGCCCCAAGATGGTGGACATTCGCGTCTGGACCCCCAAGCGCCTGCGCGACAAAGCGAAGGCATTGAGCGAGTTACGCATCAAGAACTCGAGCGGTGCGTTGGTTCCGCTGAGCCTCGTCGCAAGCATCGAGTCCGTTGGTGGGCAGCCGCAGATCACGCGCGAGGATCTGAAGCGGATGGTGGCTGTCACCGGGCGGATCAGCGGCCGGGACATGGGCTCGACGGTGGGCGATGTGATCAAGCGCCTTGGCACCGATGGCTTGATTCCCCCGGGTGTGACCTGGCGCCTCGGCGGGCTCTACAGCCAACAACAAGAAGCCATGCGCGCGCTCCTCGCTGTGTTCTTTGCGGCGCTGGCTCTGGTCTACACGCTGCTCTTGTTCCTTTACGAGGACTTCCGGGTGGCATCGATGATGATGCTGACGGTGGCAGCTGGCGCAGGCGCTTCGCTGGGTGGGCTGTGGCTCTCGGGGACCGAGCTCAACATCACGGCGATGATGGGGTTGACGATGATCATTGGGATCGTGACCGAGGTCTTGATCTTCTACTACTCGGAGTTCGAGGGGACGGATCCCAGCGGCGAGCTCTTCGACCGTCTCATCAGGGCGGGGCAGCACCGGGCGCGGCCGATTGCGATGACGACCCTTGCTGCGATTCTGGCCATGCTGCCGCTTGCGTTGGGGCTTGGGGAAGGCGCGGCAATGCTGAAGCCGATGGCGATTGCGATCGTCTCTGGCCTTCTGGTGCAGTTCCCCCTCGCGGTGATCGTTTTCCCGGTGTTCTTGACCTTTGGAGGTCGCAGGGGCCCGAAAGCCGCAGGCGGCCAAGTGTCGTAAATGGTTAGGATTCACCCTGTTGGACGTTCGCTGCATCATCAAATGCAGCGTCACCCTCGGCGAGGCTCGCTCTGCGGCCACGTCGGGCACTCCGCAATCAGCGACTGCACACCCTTCCCGCCGGCAGGGAAGCGCGTGCCCTTCAGCTTGAAGATTCCTGCAGGCAGCTCCGCCGCCGCGGTGCTCAGCTTGATCTCACTTTGATGTCCTACTCTTCCTGTGTGTTCGGTCGGCAGTCGACCGGCAACTCCACCAGTCACTAGAAGGAACTAGATTTACGATGAAACTCAACTCGAAGCTCGCAGTGGTCGGTGCACCGCTGTTCGGAGTTCTGGCTGCAGGGCTTGCTCTGTCAGCTTCTGTTCACAGCCCCACGGGTGTGAGCCCCAAAGCGGGTGTGGTGTTTGCGTCTGCCTTGGACGATGAGGACGGCGAGAGCGGCGATGAAGCCGATGAAGCGCGTGAAATGGATCTGCGCGACGTGATGCCGATGGCAAAGCTGAGCCTCTCGAAGGCCATTGCCCTGGCGCTTGCCGCTCAGCCGGGAGCTGCTGTTGAAGCTGGCCTGGAAGGCGAGTTTGATGCGGAGGACAAGGTCGAGATCTTTTACGAGGTCATGATCGTCGGCGCTGACAAGAAGCTGCATGAGGTCAAGCTGTCACACCTGAATGGGAAGGTTCTCGGGAACAGCATCGAGAACGACGAGGACGAGGTTCGTGAGTTGGTTGGTTTCAACGAGGCACTGCGCCACTCCGAGCTGACGCTGATCCAGCTGATCGCTTCGGCGGGCAACTTGGTCAACGGGCAAGCGGCAAGCGCCTCACTTGAGTTCGACGACGAGGGTCCTGAGTGCGAGGTTCTGATTGTGAACGGCCGCTACCTTGTGGACGTTGATGTCGAAGCCCGCGCGGGTCACATTCTTGAAGTCGAACTTGCTGGCCGTGGTGACAATGAAGAGGACGATGAAGGCCACTCGTGGGACGATGATGAGGGGGACCATGACGGCGTGCAGCACGGCCATCAGGACGAGGATGACGACGGTCATGGGGACGACGATGATGAAGAGGAGGACGACGACTGATCCAATGGATCAGGAGCCACATTCTTGAGCAGACTGCTGTTCGTTGAGGACGAGGATCGACTGGCGCGTTCAGTGATTCTTGGCCTAAGTGAGGAAGGCTTCGTCATCGATCGAGAGGTCGATGGCGAAGCCGGCCTTTGGCGTGTGGAGACAAGCGATTACGCGCTTGTGCTACTTGATATCCGGGTGCCAAAGATGGACGGCCTAAGCCTGTGCCGCGCGATCCGCAAGCGCAGCCTCTCCGTCCCCGTCTTGATGTTGACCGCGTGCGACTCGACCTCGGATGTTGTCGAGGGGCTCAACGCCGGCGCGGATGACTACTTGACCAAACCCTTCGAGTTCGAAGAGCTGCTTGCGCGCATTCGGGCGCTCCTTCGGCGTAGCACGCGGTCCGCTGACCCATTCTTGCAGTGCGGTGATCTGCGGCTCGATCAAATCGAGCGTCGTGCCTATCGCGAAGATGACGAGATTCGTCTGAGCCGCATGGAGTTCGCGATCCTCGAGCATCTCTGCTTGCACGTCGGTGCGCCTCAATCGAAGGCCCGGATTGGGGCGGCGATTTGGAAGGATGAGCTGGGTCCACCATCGAACTCGCTCGAGGTTTGCATCTCGGGCTTGCGTCGTAAGTTGGGTTCGCGGGAAGAGCGCTCGTTGATTCAGACGCGGCGTGGTGAGGGGTACTTCATCGAGGCCCAAGGGGGCGAAGAGTGATCTCGGGTGGCGGTATCCGTCGCCGGGTGGCGATGTGGTTTGGGCTACTGAGCTCGGGGCTCGTGGCCGTCTTTTCGGTCGTGATGTACTACGCGATCTGGCAGACCACCATCGATGGGCTTGACCGCGAGCTGTCGGTGCGCGCCGAGCAGCTGCTTGGGCGCTGTAGCGTTCAGGGAGACAGAATCACCTTCGATGCAGCTGGCGCGGATGAGCTTGTGTTGGACGGGCTTGCCAACTTGCACGGAGTCGAGGTGCGCGCCTGGCCCGCGGGCCAACTGCTGTTTCACCTGGGCGAACTGCAACCGATTGGGGATGTGCAGCAGCCCGAACCGATCGACACAACCTACACGCTACGGCACCGCACGCACGAGCAAGAGGGTGCCGTGGAGAGCGAAGGCGAGGACTTCGATGACCGCGTCTGTGAGCTCGTGGCAACACTTCCGGGGGCTCAAACCGATGGGCAACTGGTTGTTCAGATCCGGATCGCTGCCGACGTTGAGGCGATCGAGGATCGGCTTGAGAGCTACCTGATTCCGTTGATCGCAATTGGCGCGCTCTTCATCTTGGCCGCCATCGTGATCGGGCGTGTGCTGTCAAGTCGGCTCGTGGGCCCGATTCGCGACCTCCGCGAGGCCGCGGTTCTTGCGCGCGGCGGGGCCAAAACTCTGATGCCACTCACGGGACGAGGGGATGAGTTGGACGACCTCGCAGAGGTGCTGGAGGAGAGCTTTGCGTCTCTCGAGAAGTCGCTTGAGCGCCAGAGGCGCTTCACGGCTGATGCCGCGCATGAGCTTCGGAATCCGATGAGCGCGATCACCGCGACAGCTGAAGTGGCCCTTCGGCGGGACCGCAGCATAGAGACCAGCGAGGCCATGTTCCGTGACATCCTCTTCGAAGCGAAGCGGATGGGGGAGGCGCTCGAAGCGCTATTGACCTTGGCGCGTTGTGACAGCGGCGATGCGCGCGGAGGCTTTGTGGCTCTCGACTTGAAGGCCGTCGTGGACGCGACAATCCAGTCGCGGCGGCGTGCAGGTTCGGCTGTCCCGGTCTCCGCCGAGGGCTCTGCTCGCGTGAGCGGCGACCAGGCTCTTCTGCGTGTCCTCTTCGACAACTTGCTCAAGAATGCGGAGCGCTACAGCCCGGCGGACTCTGAGATTCGTATTGCGATCGAGGCGAAGGATCGTTTGGCGACCGTCCTTGTGATGGACCAAGGACCCGGGATTCGTGCGAGCGAGCACAAGCGAGTCTTTGAGCGCTTCTACCGTGTCGATCCTGAAGGCGGCGCGACGGGAACGGCAGGCCTCGGCCTTTCGATTGCCCGCGCCGTTGTTGAGCTGCACGGTGGCTGGATCGAAGTCGTTGACGCGGAACCAGGAGCCACGATCCGGGTCCAGATTCCGATGTTGGGCGAGCAGACGCAGGACTCTCTGGGAAGGACTCATGGAGACACGTAATTTCAAAGGCTGTTGTGCGGACGGCGCAAGGCAGTGGGTTCTGTGGGCTGGTCTTTCCGTGGCGGCGATTGTTACGTCCTGTGCGAGCCCCGCTTCCCATCACGACCTCGGGACATTCCGAGGCCTGGGCGCGAGCGAGCCTCCGCCGCTTCCCTTGAAGGCGCAACCAAGCAGCACGGCACTTCGGATCTCCGGCGACCAGGTCGTCCCGACGATTGGCTCGGACCTGAAGGGAGCTCTTCCGGCGATCGGGAGCGATCTCGTCGACGTCTATTCGACTCCGTCGGTGTGGTGGACCCTCGCGGCGAGCTACGCGGGTGGGGAGGCTCTCGATCTTGTGAATACCGAGCGCGAGGTGTCGCGATACTTTGCTCACCACAGTCTGATGCCGGATGGAGTGAGTCGCGGGTTCGATGAGCTTGGCAAGGGGTACGTGCTCCTTGCGGGCGCTGGAGCCTGGTACCTGCTAGCGAAGGATCAGCAGGACTCGGAGGCCATTCGGAGCAGCCAACATCTCTTGCGGTGCCTAGCCTCGACCGGGATCTCGACCCTGGTCTTCAAGACGGCTTTTTCCGACCAGCGACCCAATGGGGGCGGTGGCGCGTATCCGAGTGGGCACGCCTCCATGACGGCGGCGACGGCGACATCGCTTTGGTTGACTCAGGGCCCCAAGGTTGGCGTGCCTGCCGCGATTCTCGCGGGGCTGGTCGACATTCAGCGCCTTGACTCCAAAGCTCACGAGCTCGACGACATCATCGGCGGCGCGACTCTGGGCTGGATCGTGGCCTACACGCTTTACGACGACAAGGCGCCCGAGGTCCTCGGCGCGCGCGTGCTGCCCGCGTTCAGTCCAAGCGGGGACCCGGGCATTTCGCTGCTTTGGAGCTACTGACCGCGCGGCCTCTGGGATCGAGGGCGCCTTGCGCGGCTCGCGGCGCTCCTAGTGCTTTCAGGTCCTTGCCTCGGCGGCCATACCCAGCCACGGGTGCTACACGGCTGGGCCAACGAGAGGAGGGCTCTCCACCGGTCAAGACCAATGAAGAGCCCACGAGCGCTGCTCTCAACCTCGGGCGGGGCCAGTTACGGCTTCAGCGTGAGGGGCACCGCGTTGCTGACCGAACCCCGGCTTGTGGAGGTTCGGTCAAAGGGCCAGGGGCGCTCGCCTCTGCCAAGTTCGAACTACAGGGCTAGCGTGATGGTCACGGGTGCCGAGCTGAACTGCGGCAGCAGGCCGGACATGGATGCGATCGCGGCGAAGTGGATCTGGGCTCCGGCCAAGGACGGCGACAAGTTGGCGGGGAGAGTCATGCTTGCAGAGGCGACACCGCTGATGTCCAAAGTACCGTGCATGTTGCTGAACGTTGGCACTGGGTAGATGCCAAAGTAGGAGTCGAGCACCATGCTGTCGATGGTCAAAGGAACCTGCACACCGTAGGTCGTGGGACCCGTGCCGGCCGCAGAGAGCAAGATCTTGTAGTCGTCGAGACCCGAGCTGGTGGGGAAGTCGAGCGCGAAGTGAAGTACGCCTCCGGCCGACAGCGACATCGTGCTCGCGTCCGGTTGCAGGAAGGGCTTGAAACTGTAGACGTGTGCGCCTCCTGCGTAGTCATTGGGGCCTAGGTCTTCGCCCGCTGCACCGACGATCACATCGGCCAAGCCGTCGCCGTTGGTGTCGCCAGCTCCTGAAACGGTCGCTCCGAAGTTGTCTTCCGTGTAGCTGCCGTCCCACTTGGCGAGAAGTGCGCCGCTGTTTCCAGAGTACAAGTAGGCCGAGCCAGCATTCGACAGGCCGGCGGGGTCTTCAGAGTAGGCACCGATGATCAGGTCTTCGACTCCATCGCCGTTGGTGTCACCCGCGTTTGAGATCGAGTAGCCAAAGCTCCCATTTTGGGTCGTGCCATCATATTGATGAAGCAGAGCGCCGTTGACTCCGGAGCGGACGAAGACCGAGCCCGCATAGTACAGCGTTCCCACCGCTGCTTGACGGGAGCCGATCGCGACATCCGCCCGGCCGTCGCCGTTGACGTCGCCAGCGCCTGAGACCGAGAAGCCGAATTCGTCGTATGGCTGCGCTCCTTCGTACTTGCGCAGGAGCATTCCGCTCCATCCGTTGTAGACATAAGCAACTCCCTCGGCGTAGGAGGCCGCATTTTCCCGCGGCGCGCCGATGATTACGTCTGCTTTGCCATCGCCGTTGACGTCACCCGCACCCGATACAGCGTTGCCGAATCCGCCGTTCGATTGCGTGCCTTTCCACATGCGCAGTTGGGCTCCCGTTGCGCCAGAGTACAGATAGACGGCCCCAACATTGGACTTGCCCGTGATGTCGTAGCCAGGCGCGCCGATGAGCACGTCGTCGTACCCGTCGGCGTTCGAGTCCCCGGCGCCCGAGATCGAAAAGCCAAGGGACGTCCCCGGAGTCGCACCGTCCCACTGATGGAGCAGCGAGCCATCGAATCCCGAGTACACATAAACCGAGCCGGACGCGCCGCCGGCGTTGCGCGCGCTGACAAGGATGTCCGCATAGCCATCAGCGTTCGTGTCCCCGGCAGCCGAGACATGATCGCCGAAAAAATCGTCGATCGCGCCTCCGTACCATGTGTAGAGCAAGGCTCCCGTCGATCCGGAGAACACGCGGGCGGTCCCCAAAACGTGTGTGCCGATGGGCTGCATACCGGTCGCACCAACGAGCAAGTCATCGTAGCCGTCGGCATCCACGTCGCCCGCGTTCGAGACCGAGCCCCCGAAGAGTGTTCCGGGTACGTTGTCGGTCAGGTGCAGAAGATGAGCGGACTCTCCACCCGCGACAGCTTGCGCCGAAGCGGGAGTCGCAAGGAACAAGAGCCCTGCGCAGGAGGCAGCGGCTTGGACGTACGAGGGGCGGGATTGAGTCAACATGGCTTGTGTGCTTTGTGGGGTTGAGAGTGGGGGCTTCTGCGCGGCTTCGCGTCTACAAGGGAAGGCGCGAGAACTCGATGTCACCCGCCAGACTTGTTGGCCACAAAATGCGGATGGCGGTTTTTGCGGCCGCAAATCGGGCCTGTTCGCATCTGCAGGGCGCATGACTCTGGGCGGACACGACAGGATTGTCGCAAGGCACTCCGAGCTTGACTTAGAGCCGGAAGTCGCCCACGGGCAAGCCCGCCCAGAAGACGGTTCGCCACTATCTTCGGCCGCTACTCCTCGGTGAGCTCGCCCAGGCGATCCTGGACGTTTTCGAGCAGCTGCGAGTCCTCGCCGAGCGCGTCGGGCCCCAGGCGCAAGACCTCCTCCAGCAGGGGGATCGCACCCTCCGCATCGCCGGCAAGCTGCCAGACGCGCGCCAAGTTGATCGCCGAGCGCAGCGTTGCGGGATGCGCCTCGCCGAGCGTCTTGCGGCGGCCGTCCAGCGCCTCTTTCAACAGCGGCTCCGCCTCTTCCAATCGTCCAAGCTCTAGGAGGATAAAGCCCAGGTTGTTGATCGAGCCCAAGAGCTCGGCGTTCAGGCCCTTGGTCAGGCGCCGGCGCACCTCGAGGTTCTCGCGCAAGAGCACCTCGGCCGCCTCGAGTTTGCCGCCGCTCTGCAGGATCATTGCCAGGTTGTTCTTCGTACTTTGCGTGCGTGGATCGTCCTCACCAAGGGTCGCCACCAGCCCCTCGATCGCAGTGCGCAGCTCGCGCTCCGCACCCTCAAGATCCTTGGCGTAGTACAGGCTGGTGCCCAGTCCGAGCCGCGCGTCAAGAGTCAGCGGATGAAACGCCCCGTGCAGACGCTCGCAGCTCGCGACCGAGGCTTGGAACACCTCCACCGCACGGTCGTACTGCCCCGCGCCAATCAGCGTCTGGCCAAGCCCGTTCGCGTAGCGCGCGGTCTCGGGGTGCTCTTCGCCGACGCTCTTGAGGCAGTCCGCATAGACCTCTTCCATCAGGCTGAGCGCTTCGTCCGTGCGCGCAAGGGCAAGCAACAAGCCCGCATAGTTGTTCCGCAGCGAGAGCGCATCGGGATGCTCCGGCCCCGTCGCCGCCACCTGGAACTTGACCGCCCAAGCCAGCATCTCTTCCGCCTCGTCGAGCTCGCCTGTGTACTGCAAGAAGGTGCCAAGGAGGCTAGCGAAGTGTGCCCGCTTCAGCTCGCGCTCGGGGTAGAGCCGCACGAGGTCCTCGTACGCCCCGCGCATGTGCAGCTCGGCCTCTTCGTTTTCGTTGACCCAGCTAAGCGCGAGCCCCAAGTTGATGCGCGCATGCAGAGTCGCAAGATCCTCCGGCCCGACCGTGTCCAAGAAGCCAGCGTAGACGGCGCGCAACGTGCGAACGGCCGCCGTTGGGTCGCTCTCGTCATCGATCAGGTTGTAGCCCTGATGCAGCATCACTTGCAGCGCGTCGTAGCCCTCGGGCCCTTGCAGCTCGGTGAAGATGGCCAAGCTCTCGTTGTAGTGCCGGCTGGCATCCGCGTACTGCCCAAGGCTGGTGTAGATCATGCCAACGGTGTCGAGCAGAGTCGCGCGCACCGCCGGCTGCTTCGCGAACAGCGTCTTACTGGTGGTGAAGACACGCCCAAGCACATCGACCACGCGCACTTCCGGCCCGTCGAACGCGGGGTCGGCGGCGAAGAGGGTCGAGCCCATGAACTCGTTGATCGCGACGGCCTTGTCGCGCTCTTGAACCGCGATGGCCTTTTGCGCGACGGCGACCTCGCGTTGCTCATCGACGCGCATGTAGAGCGTCGAGACCCAGACGAGCGCGGCGACAAGGACGAAGACAAAGCCCGCAGCTGCAGCGACGCCGGCGCGGTTGCGCTGCATGAACTTCTTCGCGCGGTAACGAGCCGTTGGCGGCCCCGCGAGGACCGGCTCGGCAACCAGGAAGCGCTGAAGGTCGGCCGCAAGCTCGGCCACGGACGAGTAGCGCTCCTCGCGCTCGGGGCACATGGCGCACAAGACGATCCAGTCCAGCTCGGGCGCGAGGCCCGGCACCAAGCCGCTTGGCGTGCGCGGCCCACGCTCGCGCACGCGCGCAATGGCAGCGGGCAGCGACGTGTCGCTCAAGTCGAAGGAGGGCTTGCCGGTGATCAGCTCGAACAGAAGCGCACCGAGCGAATAGACGTCCGTGCGCGTATCGATGTCGGCATCGCTGTCGCCGCTTGCCGTATTCAGCTGCTCGGGGCTCATCGCGCCAAGCGTGCCGACGAGCTCGCCGGCGAACGTCAGCCGAGCGGCTTCCTGATCCCAATCGCCGCTCACCCGGGCGATGCCAAAGTCGATGACCTTCGGGCGCCCGGCTTCGTCCACCAGCACGTTCGAGGCTTTGAGGTCGCGATGGATGACTCCCTTCTGGTGCCCGTGCTGAACACCCTCGCAGACCTCGAGGAACAGAGCCAAGCGCGCCGTCAGCGGCAGCAGCTGGTCGCTGCAATACTCGACGATGTTGCGGCCGCCTGTCACCAACTCCAACGCAAACCACGGCAACGGAGCGGCGCTCTCGTCTTCGCGCACGTGCGTCCCCGCGGCAAAGATGCGCGCGATGTTTGGATGGTCGAGTTTTGCGAGGATCTCGGACTCAAGCTGGAAGCGTCGAATCGCATGCTCGCTATCGAGCCCGCGGTGCATGACCTTCAACGCGACCGCTCTATGTGGTTCCTTCTGCAGAGCCTCGAAGACGCGGCCCATGCCTCCCGAGCCGAGCTCGCGCAGAATCTCGAACCCGCCGATCTGCGACGGCATCTCACTCGCGTCGAGAGCCGCTGTCCCGCCGGCTCGGCCGAGGCCTGCGACCGCTTCGAAAGCCCCCAGTCGATCGCGTGTCGGCGGCGCGAGTTCGACCCGCGAGTCGCCGTGCGAGAACAGGAGATCGCGCACGAGCTTCTCAAGCTCGGGATCCCCTTTGCTGCCCTCTTTGATGCGCGCCTCGTGCAGCTCGGGCTCCAGCTCCAGCAGCTCTTCGAACAGCTGCCGCGCCGCCGCCCACTTACTCAAACTCGTCACCCAGCACGCCCCTCAAGAAGGCACGCGCCGTGAACCAGCCGCGCTCGGCACTGCGCAGCGAGATCTCAAGCACCTCGGCAACTTGCGTGTGCTCCAGCCCGCCGAAGAAGCGCAGCTCGACGAGCCGGCTCAGCTGCGGGTCGACCTCGGCCAGCTTCTCGAGCGCCTCGCTGAGCGCCAGCAGATCGAGGCCATCGTCCTCATAGATCGCCAGCATCTCGTCGACGGCCAAGCGCTTCAGATCGCCGCCGCGTTTCTTGGTCGACCGAGCGCGCGCGTGATCCACAAGCAGGTTGCGCATCGCCCGCGCCGCCACGCACAGGAAGTGCTTTTGGCCTTCCCACTCCTTGCTCTCGCCGGGCCCCAAGAGGCGAATCCAGACCTCGTGCACCAACGCCGTGGCCTGCAGCGTGTGTCCGCTGCGCTCGCCATGCATCAGCTGCGCCGCCACGCGCCGCAGCTCGCCATAGACAAGCTCGAACAGCTCGCCTTCAGACCCAGTTTCTCCCTGATTCACGCGCTGCAGCAGCAGCGTCACTTCGCTAGGTCTTGGCACGCCCGTCAGTATGCCACGGTGGAGGAAACCGCAAACCGCTCAGTCTAGAAAGTGACCTGGGGGTCCCGAGAGCGCCTCGACGTGGCACTGCCGGGTCTTCGGATGAGGATTGTCGAGCGTTTTTGCCACCTTGGGAGCCCTGAAGAGCTCGACATCACAGCCCGCGTCTAGGACCTCGGTGTCGGCTGTGGAGCCACTTGAGTCGTCGAAGTGCCCACCGGCGCGCGATCGCCGCCAAGGCATCTGGTGTGAACTCTTGCGTTTGGCCTGCTGGCGCCGCTCTGGCCGAGAGCCCCGTTGTGCCACCTTGCCTGGAGGTCTGCCTGTGCCGAAACCACGGACGAGAGGTGCGGGCCTTGAGCGACCCGCGTAAAGTGGCGCGCCATGCGACGTCTGTGGATTCTCTTGTGCTTGCCGCTCTTTGCCTCGGCCGCCTCGCGCGGTTTGTGGGCGCCGGACGAGCCGCGTTATGCCGAGGTTGCGCGCGAGGTCTTTGTCGAGCCCGGGTTGTTCGTGATGCGCCTGTGTGGCGACCTGTACCCGGACAAGCCGCCGCTTCTGTTTTGGGCGGCGGGGCTCTTGGGCAAGCTGTCGGGGTGGAGCCCGTTCGCGATGCGGCTGGTGTCGATCTTGGCGATGATCGGGACGGCGCTCTTGATCGCGCGGCTGGCGCGGAAGTGGTGGGGCGAGCGCGAGGCGGCGCTGGCGCCGGCGATGTTCCTCGGGACGGCGATGGTGACCGAGATCGGCGGGCGGCTGCAGATCGATCCGCTTCTGTGCTTCCTGGTGACGGCGGCGGTCGTGCTTTTTGACGCCCTTGGCGACGACCCCGAGCGCGGCGCGGTCGGGCATCGGACGCGGCGACGCTGGGCGGGGCTCGCGCTCGGGCTGGGCATGTTGGCCAAGGGGCCGGTGGCGGTCTTGATTGTGGCGCTTGTGCTTTTTGCGTGGAGGCTCGTGCCAAGCGCGCGCAGTGGGGCGCGCTCGGCGACCGGCAAGTCGGTCGATGGGATCACGGTCCTGTTGGTCCTCGCGCCGGTGGCCCTGTGGGCGGCACTGGCGATTGCGTCCGAGCCCGCTTTGGCTGGGCCACTTCTGTTTGGACAGCACCTCGGCCGCTTGACCGAGGGCGGCGGCGGCAATCACTGGGCGCCCTTCTGGCAGCACCTTGAGACGCTGCCGATGTTGGCGCTGCCGTGGACACCGGTCTTGTTGCTTGGGCTCGTGTTGGCGTGGCGCTCCGCAAGGTCCGGCGCCGTCGATCGCGGCCTTGTGCGTGCGGCCTTGTGGTTCGGCATCCTGTTCCTGTTCTTCTCGATCATCCCGCCCAAGCGCAACCTCTATCTGTTGCCCGCGTACCCCGCGATCGCGCTTGTTTGCGCGCGCGCATGGACCACGGCGGGCACGGGCCAGCTGGCGCGGCTGGCGAAACTTGTAGCGCCTCTCGTTGTCCTTGTCCTCGGGCTCGTGCTGGCCGCGGCAGGCATCTTCTCAAGCACGCTCGCTGCGAACGACCCGAAGATCGCCCAGGCCCTCGCCGAGCTGCCAGAGCTCACCACGAGCCTGACCTGGCGTCTTCCCCTCGGCGCAGCGCCCCTGATCCTAGGCGGCGCGTTGGGTCTCTATCTGCTTGTGCGAAAGAGGCGTGCCGCGGACTCCGAGCAAGGCGCTCAAGGGTTCCGAATCGATCAAGCCGCGGCCGCCACCTTGGCTGGCTGGGCGCTGGGCGCCGCCGCGCTCTTCGCCCTTGTCTTCCCCGGCATCGACCACGTCAAGTCCGCCGAGCGCGTCGCCGGCGTCGTCGCCGAGCTGCACGCCGATCACAACGCGGCTCAGATTCCGTGCATGGGCCTGAAACCCGAGGGCTTCCGCTTCTACGCCGGCGTCCCGACCGTCGCCGCGCTCAGCCACGAGGAGCTCGAGAGCGCGACCCTGCCGCCGTCCGGCTCGCTACGCAACGCGCACGTCCTGGACGCCTGGGCGGACTCGCTAGGTGCGAGTCTCCTTGCCATCGTCGGTCGCCCAACCTGGGACGCGCTGCCCGCATCCACAACGACACGCTTCCAAGTCCTGGCGGAAGACCGCCTGGGTGGCAAAGAGCTCGTGATCCTGGGCAGCCGTTAAGTCGCGCTGCCTTGCGAGTCGGGCGAGCCTGAGCTAGCGGTCGCCGGTGTGGCGCACGCCGCCGCCGGAGGAGCCGGACGCTGTGCCGCCGCTGCTCGAGCTGGAGGTCTTGCGGAAGCCGCCGGCACCCTTGGTGAGGCCGGCGTCGAGGACCTCGATGTCGCCGTCGTCGATCAGTTTTTTAACCGGCGGATGGTTGGCGTCTTTCGGCGCGACCTGGCCGACCTTGCCGGGGCCGAGGCGCAGCTTCTTTCCGCCGGGCAAAGAGACAGTGAGCGGGCGGCGGGTCTTATTGAGTACTTCCATGGCGGGCTGACCTTATCCGGCCTCGGGCGATCGTGTGGGGGGATTCGGGAAGCGATCGGGTTTCGGTCCCGAATCGAGGCACGTTCTTACGCTTGGGGGCCGTGGGGTGCCGCGCTCCCTACGCGTACTTCAGGCCGTGGCCCGTGTTGAACAGGACGACCTCGTCGTCCGCAGTCAGCCAGTTCGCGGCGCGCAGTTTGCGGATCGCGGCCAGGCAGGCGCCGCCCTCGGGGCTGGTCTGTAGGCCGAGCTTGTGCCCGAGCTCGCGTGTGTCCGCCAGCAGCTCCTCTTCGCTGACCGAGACCGCGGTGCCACCGCTTTGGCGCAGCGCATCCAAGATCAAGAAGTCGCCCAGCGCACCGGGGACGCGCAGGCCGAACGCCGCGCTTATGGCGGGGGACTCGATGGGCGGTGCGTGGTCGAGGCCAGCCTCAAACGCACGCACCATCGGCGCGCAGCCCTCGGCTTGCACGCTGACCATGCGCGGCCGGTTAGATCCGATCCAGCCGAGCGCCTCGAGCTCGTCGAACGCCTTCCACATCCCGATTAGCCCGGTGCCGCCGCCCGTCGGATAGACGATCACATCCGGCAGCCGGCGAAGGTCGTAAAACAGCTCGTAGCCCATCACCTTCTTGCCTTCCAGCCGGTACGGCTCCTTCAGCGTCGCCAGGCTGAACCAGCCGTGCTCTTGGGCAAGCGGAGCGAGCGCGGCACCCGCGTCGGCGATCGTGCCGTCGACCAAAGTCACCTTGGCACCGAGCGCGCGCGTCTCGTGGAGGATCGGCGCGGGTGTGCTCGCGGGCACGAAGACGTGCACCTCGATGCCATGAAGAGCGCCGTAGGCGGCCGCCGCTCCGCCCGCGTTGCCGGCGGACGGCAGGCACACAGCACCGATGCCAAGCTCGGCCGCGCGCGCCAATGCGGCGGCCATACCGCGCGCCTTGAACGAGCCCGTGGGGTTCTGCGCCTCGTCCTTAATCAAGAGGCGCGGGAGCTCGAGATCGCTGCACAGCCGCCCGGCCGCAATCAGCGGCGTCGCGCCCTCACCCAGCGTCGGCGCGCCTGGGCCAAGCTCGCTGGGCGCGAGCTCAAACAGCCGGTTCTGGCCAGGCCGGCGCGCCAGAACTTGCTCGAGACTCGGCAGCTTGCCGGTCAGGTCGTAGCGCGCCAAGAGCGGCCCGCCGCAGTCCGTGCAGACGTTCTGGGGCTCGCTTGCTGCGTGATGCTTCTGGCACTTCCCGCACTCGAGGAAAGTCATGCGCGACAGACTAGGCATCGGCGTGTCCTACTTGGCCTCGGGCGTCGCGCGCTGCTCGTAGGCGTGGCGCAGATCGCTCGCGACCTTGTTCAGCTGGTTCTCCTCGAACTCGGACAGGTTGCCGCGCGTGACCTTCTGCAGCATCTCGAGGTCGAGCACAAGCATGCGCGCTTGGTCGAGGTTCGTTGTGGCCTGGCCGGTCGCCGGGTTCTCCATCAGGCCCAAGCTGAGCAGCCCGTGGATGTTCAGCCGCGTCACGAACAGCGTGAAGTCGCCGCCCGGAAGCGGCAGGTTCTCGGCCGTTTGGGTCTCGCCGCTCATGCTGTCACCTCGCCGTGCTTGGCGTCTGCATTGACATGCGCGCCGCCGCCGGAAGAAGCGCCCTGAGCGCGCACCTTCGCAGCTGCCACAAGCCCGCGGAACACGGGATGCGGATTCAGCGGGCGGCACTTGTACTCGGGGTGGAACTGCACGCCGATGAAGAAGGGGTGGTCTTTCAGCTCGACGATCTCGACAAGATCGCGGTCGTTGTTGAGCCCGCTTTGGACCAGGCCCGCGTCCGCCAAAATGGTGCGGAAGTCGTTGTTGAACTCGTAGCGGTGGCGGTGGCGCTCGGAGATGTGCTCTTGACCATAAAGGTCGTGAGCCAGCGTGCCCGGCGTCAAGTCGCACGGGTACGCGCCGAGGCGCATCGTGCCGCCCTTGTTGGTGTCGTCGTTTTGGTCATCCATGTAGTGGATGACGGGGAAGGGCGTGTCGGGCGAGTGCTCAGTCGTGTGCGCGCCATCGAGGCCGGCCACGTTGCGTGAGAACTCGATCACCGCGCACTGCATGCCAAGGCAGATCCCCATGAACGGCACGCCGCGCTCGCGCGCCCAGCGAATCGCCTCGATCTTGCCCTCGACGCCGCGCTCGCCAAAGCCGCCGGGCACGAGGACCGCGTGCGCGCCCTCGAGGATGCCCGTGCCTTCGTCCAGGACCTGCTCCGCGCCGATCTTGCGCAGCTTCACCTTGACACCGTTCGCGACACCAGCGTGCGAGAGCGATTCGTAGATCGACTTGTACGCGTCGTGCAGCTCGATGTACTTGCCCACGACCGCGACTTCGACTTCATCGCCACGGTTTTCGATGCCGCGGATGCGCTCGATCATGTCGCTCCAGAAACCGAGGTCCGTCGGCTCGTCGAACGGCAGCCCGAAGTGCTCGCAGATGATGCGATCGACGCCGGCCTTGCACAGCTCAAGCGGCACTTGGTAGATCGAGAAGTCGACGTCGCGCTCTTCGATCACATGGCTGCGGCGCACGTTGCAGAACATGCTGATTTTTTGCGCCATGTCCTCGGTCATCGGCTTCTCGGTGCGGCACACCAAGATGTCCGGCTGGATGCCGATCTCGCGCAGCTTGCCGACCGAGTGCTGCGTGGGTTTCGTCTTCATCTCGCCCGCGCACGAAAGGTACGGCAGCAAAGTCATGTGCAAGAAGAGGCACTCTTTGCGGTCGCGTTCGAGCCCGAATTGGCGAATCGCCTCGAGGAACGGCAAGCTCTCGATGTCGCCGGCGGTGCCGCCGATCTCGGTCAGCGCGACGTCCACGGGGCCGTTCTCGTCGGGCTCGGGCACGCCGATGTGCACGGCCTCTTTGATCGCGTCGGTGATGTGCGGGATCACCTGCACCGTGCGCCCGAGGTAGTCGCCGCGGCGCTCCTTCTCGATGACGCCTTTGTAGATCTTGCCTGTCGTGAAGTTCGACGTCTTCGTCAGCTTCGCGTGGGTGAAGCGCTCGTAGTGCCCCAGGTCGAGGTCGGTCTCGGCGCCGTCATCCGTGACGTACACCTCGCCGTGCTGGAACGGGCTCATCGTGCCCGGATCGACGTTGATGTACGGGTCGAGCTTCTGGATCGAAACGCGATACCCGCGCGCCTCCAGAATCATGCCGATCGCCGCCGTGGTCAAGCCCTTGCCAAGGCTTGAGACGACGCCGCCTGTAACGAAAATATGTTTGGTCACGCGCTGAGGGGGGGTGGGGGGAGGGAGTTGGGGTGCCTAGGCGTTGGCGCTTCGGTAGCGGGAGACGAACTGAGCGTATTCTTGCTCGGTGTCGATACCGGGCGGCGCTTTCTTGATTTCGCGGCACAGGATGCGGCCGCCATTTTCGAGCCAGCGCAGTTGTTCCAGGTTCTCGACGCGCTCGAGGTCGCCCTCCGCAAGGGCGCAGAAGCGCGCGAGGGCTTCCGGCTTGAACGCGTACACGCCGACGTGGCGGCGCGTCGGATCCATCGTGCCGCTGATCGAGATCGAGCGCGCGTGGCTTCCAGATGGGATCGGCGCGCGCGAGAAATAGAGCGCGTGGCCAATCTTGTCGCAGACGACCTTGACGCTTGAGGGGTTCGCGGGCGACTCGGACGGTCCCAGGCGGGTCATCAAAGTGGCCAGCTCGACCGCCGGATCGCGGAAGGCCTCGACTAGTGCGGTGAGGCCGGCCGGCGGCAGCTCGGGCTCGTCGCCTTGCACGTTGATCACGACTTCCCACGGACCGCGTCCGGCGGCGAGCAGCGTCGCGAGCGCTTCGTTGATGCGATCGCTGCCGCTCTTGTGCTCGGGCGAGGTCAAGATCGCCTCGATGCCCACGCTCTTCGCGGCCTCGACGATCTCCTCGCTATCGGTGGCCAGAATCGCCTCGTCGACCAGCTTCGAAGTGAGCGCGTTCTTGACGGTGTGCTCGAACAGATACATCCCGGTGTCGCGCCGCAGCATCTTCTTCTGCATGCGCGTCGACCCAATCCGCGCTGGGATGAGGGCCAGTGTTTGCGGGTGCTTCCAGTCGTGCACCTCTCCTTCCCAAGCGCTCATGGTTATTTGCTGTTGAAGAGGGCGTCGCCCTCGGGGTTGTCGATGCGCTGGTAGCCGGCCGTGCTGTTGTAGATGGCTACGAAGGCCTGCGAGCAAGTCTGGAACAGCTCGAGCTCATCTTTCGTGAGCCCCTTGCGGAAGGTGATCCAACCCTTCTTGCCGTTGGCTTCGATCGAGAGCACACCGTGCAGGGCCATGCCGGCTTCGGTCGCATTTGTGTTCTCGGGTGGGTTGCCGGGGCGGGCCGAATCCCAGAACCCCTCGTCCTCGAACACCTCGACGAGCGCGTTCATGATCTCGTCCGAGGCCACTTTGACACCGGCGCTGCTACGCATCTCGGAGTAGTAGTCGACGCGGTCGACGGCGGCCTCGTTGGCCATCGTGAGCAGCGCTCCGCCGGGGCGGAAATCGCGGAACTGGATCAGCACGTTGCCGAAGTGCGAGTCCTCGGTCGGGGCCGTTGTGTCGATCTGGCCCGCGCAAGACGCGAGGAGTGCGAGCGGCACCGCCAGGAGGAAGGCGGGCACAAGCTCAAGGAGGGATGAGATCAGGGTACGCATGGGCATCGTTTGGGGTGATGTCCGCGGCGCTCTTGCCCTCGGACTTTCCAAAGATAACGACGACGCGGCGAAGGCTCAAGCTTGGGGCCCAAGCTCTTTGTCGATGGGCCCGATCGAGGCCCTATTCCGGGACTTTAGCGCTCGCTTGAGGCCGATCGCTTTCGATGCCGACCGGTTGGCCGTCGTCGGCAAGGTGGGCGCCGTCCGGCACGGGCAGCCAGAAGCCGGCGACGCCAAACAGGCCATCCGGGCTCCAGCGATAGCCGTCGGGGCTGATCTGAGCGCCGGCTTGAAGGCGCTTTTGGATGGGGCGCAGGCCGGAGGGCTGGAAGGGGTTGAGGCCGCCGGGCTGGCTGAGCGTGCCGTCCTCGTTCTCGACGTACTCGGTGATCCCCAGCCAGAACGAGGCGGGGATCAGGTCGCCGCGGGCGTCGGCGCCGCCGAAGACTGCGGCGTCGAGGGGCATCGGGATCTCGAGGCTCTCGGCCAGGATCCAGCCGGGCTCGAGTTGCGAGGTGGGCCAGGCGCCGTGCGCGGGCTCGTGGTTGCCGTCGCGCGAGCGGTCGTCGCGATCGGTCACGCGCGTGACGATGGTGTAGTCGTGCCCGTCCAGCGCGCCGGCGTACCAGTGCAGCGTGAGCCACGCGATCTGCCCGTCCGCGAGGCCGGTCTCAAGGTCCCAGCCGAGCAGCACCATCTGCAAGGTCGGCCCGTCGTTTTGGCGGCGGCGGAAGTCGACCGAGTGCGCGTGGCTGATCGAGGCTTGATAGAGCCCGGGGTCGGCGTCTTTGTGCAGCTCGAAGAACGAGCGCTTGGCGGGCGCCTCGCCGCGCTTCTTAAGGACGTAGAGGGGGCCGAGCTCTTCGAACGTGCGCTCGTCGTACAGGATGTCGTGGATCTCGAAGCGCTCGTTGACCACGGCCAGGATGCGCGGGTCCTGCGTCAGGATCTGCAGGTGCGCCAGGAAGCCGTCGAGCTCGCCCAAGGCGGCGAAGGTCTGCTCGTGCTGCTCGTCGGTCAGGCCGCTCCAGCGATCCATGTGATGCGGCAACTTGACCAGGTCGAGGTCGTCCCCGGCGCGGAAGCGCACGGCCCAGTTGTAGGCGCTGGCGTAGGTCCAAGTCTTGCCGTCTTCGTGAGCGAGGTCCTCGAGCTCACCGACGGCCTGCCACCACGCGCCGTACTTCGTGAGGTTCGTCTGCGCGAGGGTCGCTTGGCTCGCGACGAGCGCCCAGACGAGGGCGAGGGCACCCGTCGCCATGGCCAGCTTCTGGCCCGCGAGGCGCTGCACAAGAGCCAGCAGCGACGACGCGCCGAGCCCCGCGAGCAGCGCCATCGCGGGCAAGAGCGGGACCAGCAAGCGGAACGACTTCGCGGGCTTGATCGAGAGGAAGAACAGGTTCAGCACCACGACGGCGACCAGCAGTACAGCGCCGCGCTTCTTGCCGATGAAAGCGAGCACGAGCCCCAGCACAAGTCCGACCGCAAGCGGCCACGCGAGGAAGTCCGCGGTGAAGTGCTCGAGGTACCAAGTCTTCGTGGTCATCGTCATCAGGACGTCGCCCACGGTCTCGGCCGTGGCGCCGACGCCGCTGCCTGTAGGGGCGCCGTACGTCCACTCGTACACCCTGACCGCGGTGTCGTACATGCCGGGCACGCCGGCGGCGTGCAGCTTCAGCAAGATGTCGCCGATGACGCCGCCCACGTTCGCGCGCACGTAGGACAAGAGGCTTCCGCCGAATTCGCCGTAGACGGCCAAATCCAGCAGGCATTGGCCGATTGAGAAGGCTGCGTAGGTCGCGATGGCGCTCATCCAAACAAGCCGGCGGCGCAGCGGGCCGGACACGATCAGGCCGATGAAGATCACGCCGGCGATCGGGATGGTTTTGAACGCGAACAAGAGGGCGACACTTAGCCAGATGCCGGTAAGTGCGCCGATGCGGAGGGGCGCGCTTTGCTCGTCCGTGCGCGTGGCGGCCTCGAGGGCCAGCGCGATCGCGAGGGCCGCCGCGCTGCCCGTGAGCGGCTCGACGCCAAACTGCAAGAAGGTCGGGTTCGTGGCCAAGACGAAACCCGCGATCAGCCCGGCCGTGCGGCCGAACAGCCGCGTGCCGAGCCGCATCGTGACCCACGTGGCCAGCAGCCCAAACGCCATGACCAGCGCACGCGCCAGCCCCACGGCCACGGTGTCCGGCGCGCCTAGCGTGTCAACCAGCCAGAAGATCGGCGTCAACAGCCCCGAGAACGCAAACGAGCGCACCGTGGTCGAGTCCAGCGTCGCGCCGCCAGCGACTTGCGCGGCGCGGTCCATGTACTCGACCGAGTCGGCCAGCAGGTAGCCCTCGATGCGCGTCAGCGTGTACAGCTGCAGAGCGAGGCCCAATACCAGAATCGCCAGCATCCACGGGTCGGCGAGGAGGTTGCGCAGAGCCTCGCGGACCGGCGGCCGGTTTCGCTTGAGCGCTTGGGGCCCGCCGCCGGGGCGCAGGCCGATCTTGGAAGAATCTTTGTACATGCCGAGGGGGAGAACTTTACTGTAGTCGCGGCCATGGAGCCTGCGCGATTTGCCGCTTTGCGCCGTCCATTTGCCCAGCCGCGCCCAACTTCGCTTTGGGCGCTCGACCTACCGGATACGGTGTTGCAAAGAGGTGGGGGCACCGCATTTTGTGGATTTTGCTCATCGTGCTTGGATTCGAGGGCCCGAGAGGAGATAAATGAGCCTGCGCGGGGTGCGGTCCGCGTCTTCAGGGGCCCGAACGGGACCTTGTGGGAGTGCCTTTTTAGATATATCGACGGGACTTGGTGCCCGTTTGGAAGAGAGTTGACGGAGATTTAGTGACCCATGGGGAATTTCGAGAAGCTGGTCGTGTTGACCGTGTTGTTCCTGGCGGCCATCATTCTGGGGGTGACCCTTCATGAGGATGGCACCGACCGGACGGATGACCCCTTAGGACTGACAAATGGGGCTTCCGGGGAAGTGGCCGTCGCCGAGCCGGAGACGCCGAAGACCGACAGCAACCGCGGCGCGATGTCCTCGATCGTCGAGAAGACGACCCCGAAAGAGGCCGAGAAGACCCCCGAGGCCAAGCCCGTGGTCGAGAAGAAGCCTGTTCAGAAGCAGCCGGTGGCCAAGAGTTCGCTGTTTGTGACCACTGCCGGCCTCGAGAAGCCGCTTTTCGGCGACGAGTACCTGCTGTACACCTGGCGCACGGGCGACACGATCGCCGCAGTGGCCGACCGTTACTACGGCGACCGGAAACTGCGCTACCTGATCCGCAACAGCAACGAGGGCGCCGCTTACCGCCCCGGTGACAAGATCAACCTGCCCTTCAAGGACGCCACCGCCGAGGCCGGCACCCGTCCGGCGTTCGAGCCCGCACCGGCTCACGTCGCTCCCGAAAAGGTCGTGATCCCCGAAAGCGCACCCGCGACGAAGGTCCAGAGCTACACCGTCCAAGACGGCGACAGCCTGTGGAGCATCGCCAGCGACGCCTACGGCAAGGGCACCAAGTGGGAGCAGATCTTCAAGGCCAACCGCGACCAGCTTGACGACGCCAGCGATCTGAAGCCGGGCATGGTCCTGCGCATCCCGTAGCGCCCGCTTACATAAGCCGCAACGTCGGTATCACCCTGCGGAGGGCCCACGAGCGTAGGCTCTTGGGCCCTCCAGCCGTGGAGCCCCCCTCACCGGACAAGCAAATCGCCCCGCGACGCGCCCGAATCTGCCAAGATGCAGGTTCGCTATGACTATGACCCAAGCAGCAATCGACCTTGGTACCGCGCGCGAGCACGTGGCACGCATCGCCTTCGGCGCGCCGCGCCCCTCGGCGGACGATCACAAGGCTCCCGAGACCCCCGGTGGAATCGGGCTCGAGCCCGAGTACTTCGTCGTGCGCGTCGACCAGCTCGGCACCCCGCTCGGGCGCCCGCGTTTGTACCGCGACGACACGACCGGCGAGCCCGGCATTCTCGACTGGCTGGAAGAGGCGGCGACCGACGGGTCGCGGCGTTCTTTCAAAGCCAGCCATCCGTTCACGGGTGGCGCGGTGCCGCGCTTCGACCTTGCGTGCGGCGGCCAGCTGACGTTCGAGCCCGGCGGGCAGGTCGAGCACTCAACACGTGTGCACGAGCACGCGGCCGGCGCGATGGAGGACCTCGAGCGCGTGCGCTCCTTGCTAGCCGAGATCTTCGAGCGCCAAGGTTGCGCCGTGACCGCACTCGGTGTCGATCCGTGGCACGACGTCGATGGTGTGCCGCAGCAGCTGCCCGGCGGCCGCTACCGCGCGCAGGCCGACTTCTACGAGACGAAGTCCCGCTTCGGGCGCATCATGATGCGCAACTCGACCAGCCTGCAGATCAACTTGGACTTCGGCGACACCCAAGAGGTCGCGGTCGAGCGCTGGAACATCACCAACCTCGTCAGCCCGCTGATCACCTGCACGTTCAGCACGAGCCCCGGTTGCATCCGCGGCGAGCCGAACCGCTTCGCATCGCGCCGCGCGCAAGTGTGGCGCCAACTCGACCCGACACGCACCGGCTTCTCTTCCGGTTTCCTGGCCGGCGACGACGACGAGCCCGCGCTCGCCTACGCCGACCAAGTGCTCGACTCGGACGTGATGCTGTTCCGCCGCGCCGGCGCGCCGCAAGGCATGGCCACCGGCGGCCCTGGCTTCACGTTCCGCAACTGGATCGAGTCCGGCCACCCCGAGTTCGGCGTGGCGACTATGGACGATCTCGACTACCACTTGACTACGGTGTTCCCCGAGGTCCGCGCGCGCGGCTTCATGGAGCTGCGCGCCGCCGACGGCCTGCCCGCCGATCTTGCGGCGCCGTTTGTGGTCTTCTTGACCGGCCTCGTGTACGACCCAACGGCGCGCGCGCAGGCGCTCGAGCTTCTGTCGCCGCACCGCCCGCACCTCGCCTCCTTATGGGAGCGCGCCGCCCGCCAAGGCCTCGGCGATCAAGAGCTGTGCGCCCTGTGCCGCTGGACCTGGACGTTGGCGCTAGAAGGCGCGCGCCGCCTGCCCACGGGCTTCTTCCGCGAAAAGGACCTGGCCGCCGCCGAGAACTTCCTCGACCGCTTCGTCCTCGACTGCCGCTCCACCTCCGACGAGTTAGGCGAGCTCCTGTCTGACACCCCCGGCGCCGCCCTGACCTGGGGCCGCTAGGTACGGACTCGGACTCTCCTCTTCACTTGCGCTCAAGCAAAGTACCGCACACAAGTCGAGGCAAAGTTGCCCGACTAGTGTGCGGTACTTCGCTTGAGCGCAAGTGAAGAGGGGGGCCGAATCCGTACCTAGCATCGATCGGTCCAGAATGTTCCCAACGTCACCCTCCGCTCGGACCAAGTCCAGCATAGGGTGAGAGGTGTTCAGATGAAGAGACCCATCCTGACCCCACTCCGAGCACGCAAATGAATCTCGCGCACTGCATTCTGCTTACCTTGCCCGCCCTCGCTTCTGGGGCACCCGCATCCCAGGTGAATCCGAGCACCGCATCCGCGGTGTCCCTGAGCGAGCGGCCCAGCGCCCGACTGCGGGCGGGGGCGACGGCCCGGGGCATGGCTGGATTTGTCGAGAACAAGGGGCAGTGGCCCGAGGAGGTGCTGTTCTATGCCAGCTATGGGGGAGTCGAAGCCACGCTGACACGTGAGGCGCTGATCTTTCGGGAGGCGCCGCAGTTTGTTGATCCGGAGGCTCGTTCCACGGAACGGCCTGAAGTTCGTCCGCCGGGCCCGCCTTTGATTCTGCGCCTGCCAGCGGGAAGCGAGAAGGTCACGGCCAGTGGGGTGGCGCCTGGGCCAACCCTGCACCACTTCCTCAAGGCTGCGGGTTTCGGCCGCAATGCGCTGGGTTTTGATCATGTCGTGTATCGCGGCGTCCAGCCGGGACTGGATCTGCGTGTGCGCATGGGCGATGTGGGCTTTGCTTACGACCTGCTCGTCGAGCCTGGCGCACAACTCGAGGACTTCTACTTCGACGTGGATGGCACAGTCGGCGTTGATACGAACCTCAGCCAGCGCCTTAGGCTTGATGTCGCGGGCAGCTCGGTCGAGCAGCGCATCGGAGCGTGCTGGCAGGAGACCAAGGCCGGGAAGCGTCAGGCTGTTGATTGCTCGTTTCGGATGATCAATGCGCACGACGATGGTCTGCGTTTCGGCTTCCAGGCCCCCGGATGGGACCGGACCTTGCCCCTTGTTCTGGATCCGACGGTGATTTACTCGACTTACCTAGGCGGTAGTCCATCCGAATTCTTCAAGGAGATCGCGGTGGACTCGAAGGGATCAGCGTTTCTCTTGGCGCGCAGCATCACGGGGACGCCGACGACTCCTGGAGCGTTCCAGACCTCGTCCGCAAGCGCATTTGCGGACATCTGGGTCGGAAAGCTTTCACACGATGGCAGCCAACTCGAGTGGGCGACCTTTTTGGGCGGAACGGACAGCCAAATTGAAGGGGATGTCCTTGTTGACACCGATGGCTCAGTCGTTGTTCTTGGAACAACGTGGTCCAACGATTTTCCAACCACTCCGGGTGCACTTCAGACGGTAACCAACTCTCCCGGCCTAGGAGAAATCACGGTCAGTCGCCTCGACCCCACAGGAAGTTCCGGGGCTACTGGGTTTCGTGTGGAGTAGCGGGGATTGGGTAGAGATCAAGACCTCCGAGATGGAACATGATGGCGTCACGGAATCGAGCCCGATTGTGGTAGCCGTTAGCTCGCCGCTTCAGAGCC
>Ga0316206_1000646_pt1 | contig 41546 bp, 38 predicted proteins | sample 6monthpyrite_MG_FD_204942 | JGI IMG/M metagenome (GOLD analysis project Ga0316206, IMG submission 204942) | Microbial mat bacterial communities from mineral coupon in-situ incubated in ocean water Damariscotta River, Maine, United States -... | ecosystem: Environmental > Aquatic > Marine >...
CCATTTTGAATCTCTATTTATCTAAAAAGTATAATAATTTGGCGAAGGAGCATTTGGATGTCTTTTTGACCTCCGATGATCCCGACGATCGTGCTGCCGTTGCCTTCGTGGCCGGGGAATTAAAGTTGCAAGGATTGATTGCGTACGTGTTGAATAATAGTGAAGAATGTCGGCATAAAAATTCAACGTTATTAATTAGTCTTATGAAGCTAGGTCATAATAGCGCTGCTAAATGGTTTTTTGAATTTTTATTAGATGCCAATGAAGAGGATGTGCTGGTGGCCTTAAATCAATTGAGCTTGATAGAGGATTATAAAATAAGGTATTCCGTCTATTCCGTACTGCTTTATCATCATCCTGACAAAATTCAATTTTTCATTAACTCTCTAAGAAAGGCGAAAAGAAATTTTGATGAGGACAGGAAAATGATTCATTCTGAGTCAAAAAAGATTGGTATAGAAATTCAGGAAAGCGATTGGAGCTTTAAGTCTCTCAAACCTCGTGGTATGGTTAAGAAAAAGATTGCGGCGTAAGGAACGCAACTTAATAAATTGATATTCCTAAGTGCAGCCGTGGCATTTCCTATCATTCTCATTACTTGAAAAATATACAATAACTCTCAACTTTTACAAAAGACTTAAGGAAGATCATACCTCTATAAGTGTTATCTGTTTTGAATTATTCTATTAGGATGTTAAAAAAATATTTTTATTGTTCAGTTTCTTTACTCATTTTGGTTTTTTATACTTTTCCATTAAAAGTGGTGCACTCTTTAGACTTAAACGAGAGGCAAGATATTATTGTGACAAAAATAAATAACGATTCAGTTATCACTATTAATCGTGGGATCGAAGATGGGGTCAATAAATGGGAGCATATCAAGATCTTTGATAAGGTAGGGTATGTGGCGCGTGGGGTTTGTCTAAAATCGTCGATGAGTCAATCCTATTGGTTGGCCTATCATGTTGTCGCAACAAAAAGATTAGCGGTTAATAAACATATGTATTATAAAAAAATAGATTTGAGACTTATGCCAAAAATCGTTTATCAACACGCCCGTGAAGTTAATATTGATCGTGTTATTAGGCCAGAGGGCCCACGCTATGAGCCTCTAGCTAGAGACGACGCGAGAGATGTGATTTATGAAGGCGTGAGAATCGAGGGTGAATCATTGGGCCTCTATGGTGAATTGCCCCGTGGAACTCCCGCAAAAAAATGAGGAAATAACGCAAAGGGCTTGCCGCTAATTCATTAAAAATGTTATTTTAGTTTTTTAATTTTCATTTAAAGGACGTTATATGGGGATCATGTCGGGTAAAAAAGTCTTAATTTTGGGTGTTGCCAACGAAAAATCAATTGCGTGGGGAATTGCTCGTGCTATGAAGGAGCAGGGGGCCATATTGGCGCTTAGTTATGTAAACGATCAACTAAAAAAAAGGGTCGAACCTCTTGCTGATAGTATCGGCGCCGATTTTATTTTTGAGATGGATGTTAGTAAAGAAGAGCATTATGGAAAGGTGAAAAAAATTGTCGCCGAGAAATGGGTTAAATTTGATGTCCTCGTCCACTCACTGGCCTTCGCCAATAGAGATGATTTAAAGGGTCGCTTTTCAGAAACATCTCGTGCCGGGGCAGCTTTGGCCTGCGATATCTCAGCTTTTTCTTTGATTCGATTATCTCATGAACTAAAGGATCTTATGCAGGAGAATGGTTCTATTATGGCCATGACTTATCATGGTTCCGTTAAAGTTCTCAAAGGCTATAATATCATGGGAGTGGCAAAGGCAGCTCTCGAGTCGAGTGCGCGCTATTTGGCCGATGATTTAGGTGAGCAAGGGATTCGTGTCAATTGTATTTCTGCTGGGCCCATTCGAACCCTCGCTTCTTCGGGAGTTTCAAGCATTAAAGATGCCCTACAGATTATTGAAGAGAAGGCACCTCTCAGGCGTAATGTCACAACAGACGATGTCGGTGGAGTCGGGGTCTTTCTAGGTTCGGATTTGTCTCGTGGTGTGAGCGGCCAGGTGCTCTATGTGGATTCTGGAATTTCTATCGTCGCCATGTAAATTGTTTAAAAGTTTAATAAGGAGCTTATATGAAAATTTTCACAATTATTTTTTTATTGATGGTCGTGGCCTGTGCTACTTCAAAGAAAAAGCTTTCCAGTGGTGGTGCTAAGGTAAAAGAATTGGCGCATAAAAAAGGTCATGGCTGTGCTGTGATGGATAAGGTGATGGGAGAGAATAAGATAGGAAGTTTGGAACTGGCAAAAAATCATGCGCGCAACCTCGTCGCGAAGGCCGGTGGCGATGCTATCTATTACGAAGAAACTGTGCGAAATAGCAAAGATATCAAGGTTTATGCCACGGCGTATTTATGCGCTAGAGAAGATTAATTTTTCTGCTAGTGAGAAGAGACTTTGAAGGGCCAAACCATATCACTGAGAAATATTTGTGGGATAACCCTAGTCCGGCTTTTCATGGCCTTATTCACATTCTAAATTTAGTTGATTTTCATCATAGTCAATCATATACTCCGTGAAATATGGTGCCACTATAGGGGAAGGTAGAATTCCCCATAATATTATTATGAGAGGCTTAGGAGTAAAATTGAAAGAATTAATTATTGGGACGGATCTTTACGAAACATCTGACGATAATGTTTTGACGGGATTTAATTTTGCAAAATCCTTAGATTTAATTCCTACGCTCTACCATATTGACAGCATTTCCCCGCAAATCGAAATGATCTTTCATGCTAGCAGCATTCATACTGAATATATCATGGACAAAGTTTGGAAAAAAGAGATTGAAAAAACGGTGTTAGAAAGAGTGAATAAACAATTGGGGCGGTTAAAGTTAAACAAAGAAGAGTTTAATTTTGAAAATTTTGAAGGATCTATTTCCGAGGGAATAGAGCATCTGCGCAACCATAAAAATTTAGAAATATCGTCCATCGGTGCAAGTCATCACGGTTCACTACACCGTTTATTCTTTAATAGTTTTGCCGAAAAAATGTTCTTTCATCTACGTAAAGATACGCTTATCGTGAAAGAAAAAAATCAATCTTTTAAAAATATTACATATCTGGTAACTCATGAAGAGCACGAAGAGAGGCATGTTGAGCTAGTTTCAAAAATAGCACAATCATTTAAGTCTAATGTCTTTTTAGAATATATTGTCCCTATTGAAAGCCTTGACAAAAAATTTGACAAAGTTACAAATGCGGTTTTAACACAGAAATCAAATCAAAGTTATGGGGGGGCGGAGGCCTTCTTGAAAGGTATTCAAGAAAAAATATCCCGGGCCGGTGTCTCTGTACAATACTCCTTAAAGTTAATATTGAATGAAAAACCAGGTCAAACATTAAAAAAAGTTATTGCCGAGAATAATTCTGACCTTGTGGTCATTAAGCCAGCTCACTATATGTTTGAATATCCTTCTGTCGGTAGCACATGTTTGGATTTACTGCGCAGTTGTCATACAAATTTTTATTTATTGGCGTAAAAGAATTTCCTATTTCATGAAAAATATATCCATCTCTCTTAAAGAAGCACAGACCATCATTTTGACAGGCCAAAAGCTCATTGGGCCAACTCAAAACCCTCAACAGATCATTGAACATCTTGGATATGTGCAAATTGACACAATTTCTGTGGTAGAGCGCGCTCATCACCATGTGTTTTGGACAAGAAATCATAGTTATAGGCCCATTGACCTCGAACAGCTCGTTAAATCCAGGAAGGTATTCGAGTATTGGAGTCATGCTGCCTCTTATCTGCCAATGAATGAGTACCGATTTTCACTACCGATGAAGAGAGCTTTTCGCAAGAAAGAAACTTCTTGGTTTCCACGAGATGCTAAATTGATGTCAGCAGTTTTAAAGAGAATTGGCATTGAAGGAGCTTTACGTGCAAAAGATTTTGAAAATTCTAAAAAAGGAAAAACAGGTTGGTGGGATTGGAAACCAGCTAAGAATGCACTTGAACGTCTTTTTCTTGAGGGAAGTCTTGAAATAACCCGCAGAGAGGGCTTTCAAAAAGTTTACGATCTTCCAGAAAGAGTTATTCCAAACTTAGTCGACACAACAATGCCAACTGATCAAGAATACACGCGCTTTCTTATTCATAGAACCTTACGCCATCACGGACTCGCCACTGTTGGCGAAATTGCTTATTTAAAGAGAAGGGAAACTAAAATTGATGTGCAGAAAAGACTTGCTGAGATGTTGGAAAATGGCGAGGTTATTCAAGTAGATGTTGAGGGGATTACAGATACCTATTTTGCTTTTTCAGGAGCATTAGATAATATTATCAGCAGTCGATCTAATATATTAATCTTATCGCCGTTTGATAATATGGTTATACAAAGAAAAAAACTTAAGGCCTTTTTTAATTTTAATTATAAAATTGAGTGCTATATTCCTGCAAAAAAGAGAAAATATGGGTATTTCTGTTTACCGGTGTTTAATGGTAGCAAAGCAATCGCTCGCATTGACTGTAAAGCTGATAGACAAAATCAACAATTACTAATTCATTCCGTCCACTACGAAAAAGGTTTTGACCAAACATTCAGTTGGCCTAAGTTGGAGTCAAGATTAAAGTCATTTGCGAGGTTTAACGGTTGCAAATTATCTTTTACTACTTTAAATTATTTTTCTATTTGCCAACTTTTAGATTTTAGAAAATTATCAAGTGACTTGGGCATATATCCTGTATTTTCCCAACGTTTATGCACCGACTTATGGATTAAATGACCTGCTGGAATAGATCTAATCTCCTTACCCATAACTTTCATTAATCCCTTATACGACTTATTTGCAGCGGCCAAGGGGTTAAGGGTTAGCCCTTTTTTGATATGAGGCTCAAACTTTAAACCCTCTGCCTCGGCCTCTCTTATTAGCCAACTTAAAGGAATATCGGCGAGGGTATTTCCATGCTTATCAGGTGGATAGCTTCCACCGATATCTGAATGTACGCCCGCGAACCAAACTTGTTTTAAGTCTTTAACGGTAGCAGTTGTCCAAATTGTGGGTTCAAATTCTTTTCTTTTTTCATCTATTGCTAAGGCATGTCTGGCCGACTCAACAATTGGTCCTAATTTATTATCATGAAATAAATGCTTTTCATTAAGAAATCCTAAAAATGAAATTGGGACCCCTAAGGCACCCACAGTGTCAAAAACACCTATAAATTTAATTTTCTTGAATGGATAGGAATATTTTTTTCTAAACTCAATTGATTTCTTTTTCTCAGGATGCTCTCTTCTATTTTTATACAGGTTAAAAGCATCAGAAATAAGGTTGGCATCATCTCGTTTCACAATACCACAATTATAAATAAGTCCTGCTAAGGATCTCACTGTATATGCGCCCCTGCTAAATCCAAAAAAATATAACTCGTCTTTGGGATGGTTGTAATTTTGAACGATGAAACGGTAGCAATCTTGTATATTTTTATTAATACCAACTCCAAATCCACCCGCAAATGCAGAGTTGTAATATGAGCCTAGGCCCCAATCATAAAAAACTACTTGTTGAGCTTTATTTTTTGATAGAGGAGAAATTGCTCTTGCCATTTTCAAAATATTTGTTGGATAGTCCTTACCTATTTTTTCCTCAGGTCGATTCCATGTCCCATCTGCGCATATCACTATTTTTTTCATAAGATGTCCTTATTGTAAAACTGCAATTTAATAATAATCATACATAACCATAATAATGAAAAGAGAAAAAAACTCTGATGAGACTATTAAAATGATGGCCTAAAGCTTAACATTGTAGGATGTGCAGATTTAAAGAGTTTTCTTTCTTTGATCTTTTTTTGCGAGGTTTAATGTATGCTCAATAAGTTCGGTTCCTCCAATCTTTCCATGCCCTGGAATGATAACATCAAAATAAAGCTTCTTTAGAGAGTTTGCACTGTTGTAGTATTCATCAAGGTTAGCGTCTTTGGTATTTCCAATCGTCCACCCCTTTGCACGAATCATACGGCCTGCAAAGAGGAAAAGAACCTCGAAGACCAGTGAGTGGAAATATTAATTTACGAATGGGTGAGGATAGACATCATTTTGTTTCAAATATTGTTAATTCAACAGGTGAATATAAAAGTATTAATGATTTTATTTGTTCTGCAATAGATGTGAAGGCGAAAAAAAGCATCTAGAACCTATATGGCAAAAGGTGTGCGGTCATTTTCGGGTTTAGAGCGAGGATCGAGAATGAGGCAGATTTTTTTGAGAAAAAATCTGCCCAATTCTGTAACTTGTAATGCATCATGAGAAATCGTGATGAGTTGGTCTTTTTCCAGTTGGAGAATTTCTTCAAAACGCCGATTCCAGTATTCACCTAAACAATCTTGCGCCTCCTCTAGGTTGACTTGATTATTAGATAATAAAAGTGTGAGAATCTTTTCAAACTTTTGGTCTTGGCCACTTAGACTATGGCCTTGTAAAAAGTTTGATTTATTATTATGCAAATTCCATTGATATTTATCGATGATTCTTTCATTTTGTTTAAAACCAGACCCGGAGTAACTTATAGCAGAGGTGCCCAGACCCAAATATTGGCGAGAAGTTGTTGGGAAAAATCCCATAATATTTCTCTTGATCGTTTTATTTTGAAACGCTTGATAGAGTTCTGTGTCTTTTTTGACGAAATGTTCGAAACCAATAAATTGATAACCCTGTGCTGCCAGAGATTGTTGGGCATTAAGGTAAATACTGTATTTTTTTTCCAAATGGGGCACGGTAAATTCACCGTAAGCGTCTTGTGCATTTTTTAACCAGGGTACATGTGCTAGGGGGTAGAGGATCACCATGTCGGGAGCGAGGTCTGTCAGGCAAGCAAGGCTATCTGAGAGGGAATGAGCTTGCTGCATGGGAAGTCCATAAATAAAGTCAAAGGAGAGAATATTTTCTTTTTTTGATTTTATCAATTTGCTAATGGCCTGGATTTGCTCCATGGTTTGATGGCGGTTGACATTTTTGGTGACTTTTTCAGAAAGATCTTGGATGCCAACAGAATAACGGTTAAAAGAAAATTTTTGCGTGATTTTAAAATGTTCTGCAGTGAAATATCTAGGGTCGCATTCAATAATGCCATTAATGGGAGAATTATTATAGGCGTTACTGAGAATTGCTTGTAAGAGATGGTTCAGCTCTTCTGGTGACAGAAAATTTGGGCTGCCGCCACCAATATAAAGATTATTAATTTTAGCATGGGGAATTAATTCTAAAAAAAGCTCCCATTCCTTTATTAAGGAATCAATATAGGGCATGGCAATCGATTTATCTTTGGTGACTTTAATATTCAGCCCACAAAATGTGCAAAGCTTTTCACAAAAGGGAATATGGATATAAAGATCAAGCCCCTCATCGGCATTGTAGTTTTTTTTAAACTGACTTTGCCAGGGGCCTTGCTGTATATTATTTTCCCATTGGCCTACAGAGGGATAACAACTATAGCGCACACCCAAAGTATGGTGTTTCAATAATAAGGTATGTAGCCTTTTAATGTCCATTATGTGTATTGAAAATTCTCGTGAATATATTTAATTGCATCTCGTACATTTGATTCGGGCGTTCTTTGTAAAACTCCATGCCCGAGACCACAGATCCATTTGTCTAGAGGGAGGTTTTTATCAGCCAATTGCTGCCAGAAAAAGTTTAATTTTTTTTCTAAAAGAGGCCAGGGTAAATGTAAATAACTTGGGTCGAAATTTCCTTGAATATAATAATCATTCCCCAGTTCTTTTAAAGTCGCCGCCAAGTCGTTTCTCCAATCTATTCCTAAAACATCAATATGCTCATCTTCTATGGCCTTTAAATAATGCAAATGAGTTAATTTTGAATAATAAATAATCTTTTTTGTGGGAAAAGATTTTTTAAATTCCTTAGTAACGGTCCTGAGGACGGGCAAATAGACTTCGACAAAATCTTGATGAGTGAGTTCACCTACAGCAGTATCAAATATACACATAGCATCGGCACCACCATGCGCCTGGATACGCATATTTTCTATTAACTCAGGCAGGAGAATTTCCATAAACCCTTGAAAACGACCATCGTAGAGGCCTAATTTCGAATCGGTTAAATTACCCGCGTGCGAGCCTTCAACCGCGTAAGTGTAGAGTGTCCAAGGGCCACCTACAAATCCCAATAAAGTTTTGTCTTGAGGAAGTTTCTTTTTTAAGAGTGTTAAGGCATCGGCTTGGAATTTGTAAAAGGTTTGAGCGTCAGCAGTCTTTTTGAGCGTTGAGATTAAATCTGTAGAGGATAATTTCTTTTCCAGGGTGGGAGGGCCCGTATGATAACTTAAGCCTAAGTTTAATTGTTCTAGGGGGAAAAGTAAGTCCGAAAACAAAATCGCTGCATCGAAATTGAATTCTTCTATCGGTCCCATGGTGATTTCACAGGCGAGTTCAGGAGTCTTGCACATGCTCATAAAATCAGAGTTTTTCTTGATGTTTTGATAATGAGCATGGTAACGACCAGCTTGTCTCATAAACCATACTGGAACTTGTGTCTTTCCTGCTGTCGTTTTTTTTCTGTCATTAAATAGGCCCATTTATAATTCCTTCGTTATTAATTGATACCCGATGCCTCGGATACTACGGATTTCAATATTATTGTCTGTATCAGTTTCTGACCAGCGTCTCAATTTAACTATATAATTATCAACTGTTCTATTGGAGGGGAAAGCATCTTGTCCCCATACGTTTTCTATTATTTCATCACGTGTGACGGCGCTATTTTTTTTACGATAAAGGATTTCTAAAATGCCACATTCTTTTTGGTTGAGTGGTATAACCTCTCCATTGGCACCATGAATTTCGTAGCGTTTAAAAAATATTTTTAATTTTCCATGGTTAATTTCGTCTGGAAAATTTTTTAAATCTGAATCGTTTTTGAGTATTTTTGCTAAGCGAAGCATGAGTTCTTTGAGGGCAAAGGGTTTGGTAATATAATCTTCTGCACCGAGCTCGAGTCCGCTCACTTTGGTTTCTGGATCATTTTGAGCGGAGAGAAATAAAAGTACAAAATCTTTTCTTAGGGCGCGAAATTCACGGGCCAGATCTAGCCCATTACCATCGGGCAGGCCAATATCCATTAATATAATACGGGGATTATTATTGGCAAAAAACTCTCGTGCCATTTGGGCATTTTCCGCATGAAAGCAGGTATAGTTCTTTGATTGCAGATATTCTGAGAGAGTCACACCTAAGTTTCTTTCATCTTCTACAATGAGAATCGAGTTACTTTCCATTAAAGCACGCCCGAACTTTTTTGAAAAAAAAGGTTAAATTTGATGGCGTTCTTGTTTTTGCTATGATCTATCTCGAAATTAAAATTTCCCTGCATTTTCTTCAGCATATTTTTAATGAGATATAATCCGATGCCTGAACCTTTGGTGGAATTATGTTTATAAAATAATTTCCCTAATTGTTTGCTATCTCCAAGAAACTTTCCACCATCGTTGTAAGTTAGCTTGAGTTTTGTTTGATGATCGGAAATTTTTAGCGAAACAACTCTATGTCGACCGTGGTTTTGGGTGTTTTCAATGAGGTTTTTAAAAATTAGATCGAGGGCAAATTGATCTGCTTCTATATATGAATCTTCTTTATCAATAGAAAACTCAAATTTAAAATCTATAAAACGTTGCCAGCTTTTTTTAATCTTGTTTAGATAATCAATGAGATTTATGGAAACTAAATTAAAATTTCCGCCTCTTTCCATGCGGCTGAGTTGCAGAATCTTATCCATTTGAGTTTCTAATCGGTTAGTGTCTTGGATGAGACGATTGGTGAGATTGTCAATATCTTGATGATCTCCAGTTAAGTCTTGAATTTTTTCATGGATGACTTCACATTGTAGGCGAATGCTCGCCAAAGGAGTTTTAAGTTCGTGAGTGAGAGAAGAAAAAAAGGCCTGTAAATCCTTGGTTCTTTTATTGTCTTTTAAATAAAAAAATAACAAGGTTAAGGAGGAGGCCAATAGGAGTACCAGAAAAGTCCCACCTTCCCATTGCACCATGAAAATAAGTTTGTCGCTATCGTATTGACTATCTCCACTCGCTAATTTCATTATTAAATAAACCCACCAAGCGCCGAGACCTAATAATAATGCCGACCATAAAACACTGAGAGTGAAGAGTGTCTTTCCGCTTTTGATCAATGCCACAGCCTTTCGGTTAAATCTTTAAGGACAGTCTCGTCGTGAGCAAGACTAACAAAACCGACTTCATAAGCGTTGGGAGAGAGATAAATTCCTTTGTCTAATAAAGTGGCAAAAAGTGGCCTAAAATCCTCAGTTAAGGTTTTTGGAATCTCATTGACATTCGTAGCGGTGTCAGTTGGCACGATCCAAAAGAGTGAAGATTCTGAAATAATTTTGTAATTGTTAAATTCGCCATTATTCCATTCATGGAACCATTTATTGAAAATTTCACTTAAGCTTGCTGAGTATTGCTCGATCTTGGCATATGTTTCATCGGTTAATTGTTTTAAAGTCTCCAGACCGGCCACCATCGCCAAAGGGTTGGCGCTCAATGTACCCGCTTGATAAACATCTCCTATGGGGGCCAAATATTGCATAAGCTTTTTTGGGCCAGCAATGGCGCCAACGGGGAGTCCTCCGCCAATGATTTTTCCATAGGTGACCAAATCGGGAGTAATACCAGCTTTGCTTGCGACGCCGCCAAAGCCTATTCTAAAACCCGTGATCACTTCATCAAAAATGAGTAGCGCCCCATTTTCTTTAGTAATTTTTCGTAAAAATTTTAAAAATTCATAGTCCTGTTTTAGCAGTCCGTTATTTGCCGGCAAGGGTTCAATTATAATAGCGGCAATGTCCTCGCCAGAATGGGCAAAACATTGTTGCACAGACGCCTTATCTCCCAGCTCCAAAATCAAGGTATCCTTGGCAATACCCTCTGGTATACCTGCGGAAGATGCCTGGGCCGTGCCCGCTAAACCAGAACCGGCCTTAATGAGCATGGCATCTGTATGCCCATGGTAGCAGCCGTTAAATTTTATAATTTTATTCCTATGAGTCGCCCCACGGGCCAATCTTAACGCCGTCATCACCGCCTCTGTGCCTGAGTTCACAAAGCGAATTTGTTCTATAAAGTTTATCTTCTCGACCAGATATTCTGCCAATTCTAAGGAGTAGGGCTCGCAAGTGCCAAAGGTCCAGCCACGTTCCAGCGCTTTGCTAAGACTGGCCTTAACTTGTGGGTCTTGGTGACCCAGCATCAGGGGTCCGAAACTCATGCAAAAATCAATATAGTTTTCACCTTCAGTATCGTAGAGATAGGCTCCCTGACCCTTGGTGAAAAATTTCGGAGTCATGTCGAGACCTTTAAAACTTCTAACGGGGGAGTGAACACCTCCTGGGACAATGGCGGTGGATCTGGCAAAGAGTGTCGGCGTTGAATTCATAATGTTCTCTCATTTAAAATGTCTTGCACGCTGGCAAAAGGAGTGACTGAAATATTATTTTCTAAAAAGGTATCGTAAGTTTTTCCCAGGCCACAACAGTGAATTTTTTGCTGAATATTTGGATAGAGCTTGAGATGAACTTGATATTGTAAAAAACTCGTCCAATAAAAAGCTGCGCATGCGGCAATCTCAGTGGGGTAATGATCGGGGATTTGCAGGGCAATGGATCTCTCATAGACGGGTAGTACCGGGCCAATTTGTGATTTTCCATCACTATGGGAAAGGGTACACCAAGTCTGGGTATCTAGCATCAGCGCGAGTGCTTGTGAGGATTTAAGTTCTATTAGGACTTCTTCTCCCAGCCCGTCACTACACCCATTGACCCAATGACCTTTGCTCACTAATTTTTTCATGGTTTGCACTCCGCTCGCCCAGAGAGAAGAATATTCGGTCAGGGCATGCAGACAATAATTGGAAGTCGTATAAATATTTTCTGCCTTGGTGACCTGGGGCAAACGGCTTTTGCTCATGAGTTTGTCAGCGAGAATATTTTGGGCGGAATATTTAAGGACTTTTTCCTCCGGCAAACCAATAAAAATTTTTCCGTTTATTTTGGGGGGGGGTTGATTTCTTTCTAGAAATTGATAATCAATTCGTGCGCCGTCATTTTCGCCACGATGGGTATGCAGATAATGGTTTTTAATTTTTCTAACATTAATTCCCACTGCTAAATGGCAGCCTCCGCCATACTCTTGAAAGGCCTGTCGCTCCCGTTGTACTTCATCGATGGTGTCGGGATGATTTTGCGTCGCTATGAATTGTTGGATCTCGCGAGCATTTTTAGCTTCTGCATAATACTCAATACCCAATGCCCCTTGTGCCGCTGCGGAAGGAAAAACTGATTGTGGCAAGACCATGAAGGTCAGATCTTTTAAAAGGTTTTTCAATTGCGCCGCTGATGCGGGGGTTTGGGCGAGTCTTTCCAGTCCTGCGAGAGCTAAAACTATGCCGTGGTAATGATCATCTTTTAATTTTTGGATGCGTGTATTAATATTTCCACGTAGCATCTTTGTACTAATTTTTGTACTAATCTTTATGCTGGTCTCTGTCCCATCTTTAGGCGCCTGCTGGTGCGGGATATATTCTGCCAAAAAATTTTCAATATTGTAAATCCGTCTGGGGGAACTGGTGCCGATGACCAATTCTGCTAGGCCTGAAATTTTCTCCACGGTACTTTTCTTAATTAAGAGGATATCGTTTGAAAATTTTCTCTCCGTGATGGCGCCCAATTTGATGCCCGCCGGCCTTTCACTGCCCAGGTCCTTATATGAATGCACCACGAGGTCGACTTCTTCTTTTAAAAGAGCGGCGTCGAGTTCCTTGGTAAAAAAATCTTTGCCCTCTAGTTGCCAGAGCGGTTGCTCCGTTTGTACATCCCCTTGGGTTTGAATAAATTCCAGTTGATAAACTTGTTGAGTCTTTTTTGCAAGCAGTTGTTTTATTTGGTTACATTGGGTTTTAGCTAAAAGACTTCCCCGTGTACCGATCTTGTATGTATTAGGCAAATTGTAATTCCTCCCAGCCATAAGGAAGATCGAGAGAGGCGGTGAGGTTTCTCGCGGCAGTCACATCTTTAATGGCGGCAAACGCATTCTCAATCTTTATTTGTTTTTTTTGGTTGAGAGTGTCGCCAAATTTAAAGATATCGTCAAGACGATAAACTCCATCAGAGGTAGTCAAAAAGCTATCTACAACAGAGGGGGAGCCCAGATCAATAAATAAATCTTGCGGTCCCGCCTGCGATCGCCATTGGTTAAAATATTTTTCGTCAAAAAGAGTCAGATTTCGGCAGCCAATGGTATTAATAATGACGGGACTAAAATAGGGTAATTTTTGCGCATTCCAAGGCACACCTTGCACAGGGTATTTATTCACAAATTCATCGACCTGACTCGGTTTTCGCGCACAGAGGTAAATTTTAAATTTCTTGGCCATTAATTTAACAATATCTTTCGCTAAGGCCCCTGCACCTAGGACTATGATGGGTCCTTCGTGGTGTTTTTGTAATATTAATTGGCGGCAGATACCGGCATAGGATTGTTGACTTATTTTTGTCAGGTAACGGGTGCGAATATTTTTGGCATCTTTAAAAAGTTTTTCTAGCAGCAAAAGAATATGGGAGTTTTTATGTGGAGCAGAACTATACTCGGTGTAAGCGCTTTTAAATTGACCAACAATTTCGTTTTCTCCCTGTATTTTACTTTTTAAACCGCAGATGGTTTCCAATAAAAACTGATAGGCGGCTTCTTCGTGATAGGTTTCGTAAACTGTCGGGTGGTTTCTTGCGCTATTCTCTTGTGAAGAATCCGCGGCGTATTGGAAATAAGGCATTTGTGGGTTATTACCAAAGCCAAAGAGTAGAGTTCTCTGACAAGTTTCTAAGACAAAAACATTCCCTGTATTGGGGAGGTCTTTGACGCCAGTTGGTAGATTGATAAGTTTAAGTCCAGCGATCAAAAATTTATCCTAGCTTTAGTTTAATTCTCTATCTATTTCTAACATCGAAGCTTTTTACGAGTGTCATCGTAATGTAGAGTTTGAATCTAATGGCCTGATGAACACTTTTTTGATATTTATAAATTCATATGGAAGAGAGTTTAATACCGCCCAAAAATTTATTTTTTAAAAAAGTTTCTGCACCGTTTATTAGATGGTTTAAGGCTTTTGATAAGCGTATGGATCGAGGCATTAGCTTCTTTATTAAGCATTATGGTAAAACAAAATTTATGATATCCATGTCGAAAAAAGCGCAATATCTTGGGCTTGAGCGGCTTTATGAGAAAGGTCCCAAAGCTTTCGTTTATTTTTTTCTCTTCTATTTGATTCGGGATACCTTCCTTTATATTGTCTTGCCTATCTATTTTGCCTATTGGACAACTTGAATGTTGCGACGAGTAATTAGTGCATTCTTTTGAAATTTCTTTGCTTTCGGGATATTGTGCATGTAAACATTGTCATCGAACTAAAACTGGGCACGGCCAGGGGCTGAAATTATGAACTTAATGTTTAAGAGTAACGAAATTATGCATAGGGCTAAGGGTTTAACATTTGACGATGTTTTATTGGTACCGAGACATTCCACTATTTCCTCGCGCAGCATCCCTAGCTTAGCAACTTTGGCGACGAAAAATTACCTTATCGATAATCCTATCATCACGGCCAATATGGACACGGTAACGGAGGTGGCCATGGCCAGCGCTATGGCAAAATTAGGTGGACTGGGAATTTTGCATCGCTTTATGAGCATTGCAGAACAGGTTAAACAAGTGGCAAAATTGAGAATCTTTTTAGATCAGCACGACTTAGCAACCCCTATTGCGGCCTCAATTGGCGTGAAAGAGGGCGGTCGCGAAAGGGCCAATGCTTTAGCCGCTGTGGGAGTGCAGATTTTAACCGTCGATATAGCTCACGGGGATTCAATTATGATGTTTGAAACCTTGGAATATGTAAAAAAGACTTTTCCGCATATCGATGTGATCGCTGGTAATGTAGCGACACCTGATGGCGTTCAGCGCATGATAGATGCAGGTGCAGATGCTATCAAAGTGGGCATTGGCCCTGGCTCTATGTGCACAACGAGAATTATTACTGGCCATGGAGTTCCGCAATTAACTGCTATTGCGTTATGTGCTCAGGTGGCGAAAAAATATTCCATACCGGTGATTGCCGATGGTGGGATTAAGACGTCGGGAGATGTGGTCAAGGCCTTGGTCGCTGGTGCCTCTGCGGTTATGCTAGGGTCTATGGTGGCCGGCACGTTGGAAACTCCTGGGGAATTGCAGGGCGGAATGAAGCAGTACCGTGGCATGGCTTCAAAAGCGGCGCAAATTTCTTGGCGCGGTGATATGCCGGAGGGGATGGCGGCGGAGGGAGAATCGACATTTACCCCCTGCAAAGGCAGCGTCGATAATGTTGTCACGGAATTAACGGGAGGCATTCGCTCTGGGATGACCTACCTCGGAGTGGACAATATTACCGCCATGGCAGAACAAGGGCTCTTTATGGAGATGACTGCCACTGGTTTAACAGAATCGAAACCGCACGGGGTTCGTGCTTATTAATTAATTGTTTAGGGAAAGAGAAGTTCATGGGGAAAATGCTCGATATTGTATTAAGTTATCCTAAATTGGCCGAGAGAATTGGTAGCAAAATTCAAGAAAAAAAGAAGACGGAAAAGAACTTAAAGGAAATAGCTGCGGATTTTTCGAAAACTTATATATCTTCCTTTCAAAAAATTCTGGATGCCACTTTGCCGGCACTTTACGACGGGATTAATCTCGACCCACTCGCGGATATCGATTTTAAGAAGATTGCGCTGGAAAATAATGTTGTTATGGTGCCCAATCATCAATCCCATGCGGACTATATTGCTCTTAATTATATGGTTTATAAAAAATATAAATTTCCCCTCTATGTGGCAGGGGGAATTAACCTGAATATTTTTCCTATAGGAACCCTCTTTCGTAAATCCGGTTGTTTTTTCATTCGTCGTTCGTTTGCCAATGATATCAATTATAAACTGACGCTGGAAGCTTATTTGTACTATCTTCTGCACGAAGGAAAAACCATAGAGTTTTTCTTTGAAGGTGGTCGCTCCCGTTCTGGGAAATTATTACCACCCCGCTATGGGCTCTACCAAATGTTAATAGAGGCGCATGCCGCTCTTCCCGAAAAATACAAGAAGAAGTTAATTTTTATGCCGGTATCTATCGTGCATGAACTAGTGCCCGAGCAGAAAAGTTTGGCGCGAGAATTAGAGGGCGGTAAAAAAAAGAAAGAGTCTGCAGGACAGTTACTCAAGATTTTTAAGCTTTTTTCAGTGCAAATGGGCAGCGTGCATATTAGCCTCGGTAACCCCATCGCTGCTCCCGCACTGATTACGAAAGATAGTATTAAAAAGATTACTCAGGATTTGGCCTTTGATTGCTTCAGAGAAGTGGGCAAAAATATGATGGTGACTCCCTCATCACTGCTTGCCTTAATCATGCTCAACGATCCCGATGGCACCATGAAATGGGAAGACATTTTAAAAAATGCGAAAATTGTTTTGAATTATTGTAATAAATACAATCTACCTGTGACGAAATCGTTGGGTAGTAAAACTTATGAGGCTGCCTTAGAGAGAGCGGTCGATCGTTTTATAAATAGTAAAAAAATTAATGTCTTAGGGCGTAGTTCCATGGGCCATGTTTTGTATACCATTCGTTCAGATGCTCGCTCTGAAATGCTCTATTTTAAGAATACGATTTTGCATCATTTCCTCTTGCCATGGATTTTAAACCTTTGCTGGATAAATATTTTTAATGGTAATATCGAAAATGTCGGTGATCTAAAAAGATTTTTCTTAAGTCAAAGAAATCAACTCAAACATGAATTTTATCTGCCAGAGACAAAAGAGTTTATTTCTTTAGCACTGAAGATTATTTCAGATTCGGTAGGGCGAGAAATGCATTCTCTCGAGGCGTGCATGGAAATTAGCCGTAAGGAGCTCTATGAAATTGCTTCTAAAGTTGGCGTCTTTTCTAAAACTTTTACCTATATTTCGGCGGCTTATTATATCTCTGTGACAGCTCTCAAATCTTTCTTGCACAGAGGAAAAAGTGAGTTTTCCTTCGAAGATTTTATGAAGGAGACAGAGAGCATTTTTAGCACTGAAATTGGTCATGGTAAATTAGTGAGGTATCGTGAAAGCTATGCCAAGCCGTTAGTGCAAAGTAGTTTGAAACTGCTTATTTCTGAAGGTATCGTTAAAAATAATTTTGGAACTTATGAAATCTTTGACACCCAAAAACTAGAAAATTTATATGAACAATATGCCAACGACTTGCGAGAACAAATGACTTTTAATTTAAGATAATATGCAATCATTATTAAAAAACAAACAATTAGAAATAAAAAAAGTTCTCTATATAACTCTTGGGCTAAATTTATTTGTCAGTGCCATTAAAATTATCTCCGGAGAATATTATGGCTTCCTTTCCCTAACTTCTTCGGGTCTGGATTCACTTTTTGATGGCACGTCCAATATATTAGCGTTATTTGCCACTTCAATGGCCTATCGCCCCGCAGACTCAGGGCATAATTATGGGCATGCAAAGTATGAAAATTTAGGTGGCCTGGTGTTGGCCATTTTATTAATGTATTCTTCCTTTCAAATCGGTTCTGATGTCCTTGATCATTTTGGTTCCGCCCGCCGCCGTGGTGAATTTCATCTTGTTCCCATTGCTGCTATTGGCTTAAGCATGCTGGTCAGCAAATTTGTCTCTTGGTACGAGCATAAAAAGGGTTCAGAGTTGAATTCACCAATTCTGCACGCTGATGCTCAACATACCCATGGTGATTTTATCATTAGTGGCGGAGTTTTATGCGCTATCTTCGCGTCCTATTTTCAAATTTATTGGGTGGATCTGCTGATTGGTTCGGTGATTTGTCTCTATCTTTTTTTTATTGCCATTAAGATTATTCGTCAAAATATACCTTATTTAGTGGACTCTTCTCCCGAAATCAAAAAAGATTTGCTACGAGAGATTGAAGACCAAATTCCCGAGGTGAGGGGGATTCATCATTTTCGCGTTCGCGGCGATCACAGTACTCTCTATGTGGATTTTCATATTCTCTTGGATGAAACACTGTCTTTGTTAAAGGCCCATGAAATAGGCCATAAAGCGGAAGATATTATGCGTGAAAAATTGGCCAATTACGCCGAACATATTGATATCACAGTACATACAGAACCTTTTGAATTAGATCACCAGGATTAGACCGAGGCAGAATGGAATTGACCAAAAATCAGACCCCCAATTCACGTTTACTTTTTAAGGAATCCTTAGAGATTGCAGGGGATTGGTATTTAATCGCGGATGAGCTAGGGCAATTTATTGAAAATCAAAGGCAATTTCAATTGGCCAATGGTGAGCTCATTATTTACTTTTTTGCTCCATCACAAAGTGCCAGTTTTGCCGACGAAAATATCTGGGTAGGGAAAGAAGTCATTGGCCCGTCCGAAATAGATGATGAGGAATTTGATCTCTACGATTTAGAGGCCGGCTTTTGTTACTCGCATAAGGTGGATTTGACGCATAACTTACCCTTGCAAGAGATTTATCGGCTAGAAAGTGAAATTAGGCAAAATTCGAGCTTGAATTTTGCTGCAAGTTGGAGGATAAGACTAAGTTATCCAAGCGACTTATTTTCTGCAAAAATTGAGCTTTATGAGGCAGGTCAGGCAGAGATAGAGAATTAAAGATAAGTGGATGCAATACTAGAATTTTATCTACTTATTGTTTATGATATTTTTTAAACTAAAATTTAACAAGAGAGGTTAACAATTAGAGACAAACGTAGTGGCAAAAGTCGTGGCCCAAGAGTCAATGGGGATATTAGAATTCCAGAAATGAGATTAATCGGAGATGACGGTACCGCTTACGGAGTGGTTAGCCTGGAGCAAGCGCGTAATATCGCCGATGATACGGGGCTAGATATCGTCGAAGTTTCACCAAATGCTAAGCCTCCCGTTGTAAAATTAATAGACTACGGAAAATTTAAGTACGATCAACAAAAAAAGGCCAATGAAGCTAAGAAAAAACAGGCGATCATTGCTCTTAAGGAAATCCAATTTCGCCCTAATATTGAACAACATGATCTGAATACCAAGCTCAAAAGGGCAGAAAAATTCTTAGATCAAGGGGATAAGGTTAAGCTTGTCATGCAATTTCGCGGACGTGAAATGGCCTATAAAGACTTGGGAATGGGCAAGTTTAGAAAAATCATTGAGCAAGTGGAAGAATTTGGTGCCATTGTGGAGTCAGAACTTAAATTTATGGGTAATAGAATTATTACGATTCTATCTCCCGACAAAAAGGTCAAAAAGAAGCAAAAGCCACAAAGTAGTCCAGCTATAGAAGCCAATGTCGCAAAGAATAATTAATCATTTCTTATTAGACATAAAGTTAAATCCCTGGTAGTTATACGGTCTTAAAAAAATTAAAATAATTTTATTGAAAGAAGCAAAATAAAATAAAATAAAGAAAAGAGCAGGAGCAAATAAAAATGCCTAAAATGAAAACCAGAAAGGCCGTAGCAGCGCGATTCTCAAAAACAGGTACAGGAAAGTTAAAGAGAAGAAGAATGAATCTAAGGCATATTTTGGAGAAAAAGCCTCATGGGTGTAAGAAACGCGCTGGTAAAACAGATTATGTTCACGCCGCTGATGTAAAAAATATAAAGAAAATGATTCCCTACGCTTAAATCGATAGATTTAGGTTAGATTGGTGAGGAAATAAAAACTGATATTTGGGTCAAGAGCTAACCGCCCCCAAATCGTCGTTATTAGGAGTAAGCATGTCAAGAGTAAGAAGAGGCTTTAAGGCCCGTCAAAGAAGAAACAAGATTTTAAAAATGGCCAAAGGTTTCCATTTTGACCGTAGAAGAAAATATAAACATACCGCTGAAACAGTTAAAAGAGCGTTGCATTTTGCGTATATTGGTCGTCGCCTATTAAAAAGAGATATGCGTAGGCTATGGATTACTAGAATTAGTGCTGCTGCTAAAATGCTCGATACATCTTATTCAAAATTTACCGGTGCTCTTAAGAAAAACGGTATCACCCTCAATAGAAAAATGCTTGCTGAAATAGCAGCGACAGATTTCGATAGCTTTAGGGCGATTAAAAATTCTCTGAAATAAAATTTTTAATTTATTAAAACAGAGCAATGGCTTTCTCTTTAATTTCAGGACTTAGTCGTCTCTAACGATGGTTCGGCAAAGGGTATTTAAATCTGGATCGCCGATATCCCACACCAGAAACCTTTTCATTTTTTCTCTTAAATAATGTGCAAGTTTACTGAATGATGCTATGCATTCTTACGCCTTTTTCAATATAATTGCTACTAATATTTCATGGATTTGAAGGGAGGGATGATGAGTTCTCAACGATAGTTTATTAAAGAAAACGAGGAATATAATATTCCCCGTTTCCTGGGACATTTATTAAATAGATTTTACTTTGCAATTGAAAAGAAAGGGGAAGTCATCGGCAATAAAGGCGTGACCAGTTGCAACGGTTTCACTTGAGTCTTCATCATAAATTAAAATTAAATTTAAGTCCGCTTCTGTACTCTCTCCTGGAAAGACCCAATCGAAAGAATAGATTTCAGAATATTGAGACTCTTCATTTGGATCGAGTGTAAAAGGTTTGGCGGTGACCGTATAAGGCCTTTCCTTATCTTTAAAGGTGATCGAAAAATTTTGATGATCTTCTAACGTATTCTTGGTGGTAAAACTAAACTTAATAATTTCCCCCGGGTAGTCACCAAAATCAGTTTCCACTAATTGCGTGAGGGGAGTACAATCAAATTGTAAGCGGTAGAGTCTTGCTTGCGCCGATGTCGCCAGTAAAAGAAGGGGTAAAATAACAAGAAATTTTTTCATAAACTTTTTCTCCTAAATGATGATCCCCGGGTGGAAACCATTAGTGAACGTTAGTGCTATTAGTGGTGTGTATTGAATACATGGGGTTTTCTAATTCGCCTGAGTCTTTATGTCAAGTATAGCGTTGTGGCCATAAAGTAAACAAGGTCTTAAGGATTTTATACCCTGCAGCTATGGTGCCCTTGAGCGTGCCAGTGATTTTTGAAACACCGATTCTTTTGCGATAAGAGACGCTGACTTCACAGCAACGGAGTTTTTGTAGCAATGCTTTGGCCTGCATTTCTATGGTCCAGCCAAAATCTTGGTCCTGCATCTTTAATTGTTTTAAGGCCTGGGTTTTAATGGCGCGAAAGGGTCCTAAGTCAGAAAATTTAAGGCCCTGGAGTAAGAGAGACATTAAGTTTGTCGCCAACCAATTGCCAAAGATCGCCTGTGGCAAGAGAGCGCCCTTTTGGGATTTTCCGAGGGTACGAGAGCCAATGACTAAATCATACCCACAATCTATTTTATCCAATAAAAGGGGCAGTTCTTGCGGATGGTCTGAATAATCCGCATCTAAAAAAACGATATTGGCGGGGTTTAATGCATAGGCCTTTTTTATTCCACTGAGGCAGGCGATGCCATAGCCTCGTTGGGAGCAAGAGATAACCATCGCGCCATTTTTTTGCGCTATGCTGGCGGTATTATCGGTTGAAGCGTTGTCCACCAGGATGATTTCTATAATTCTGTCCCTGGGTATATCTTTGAGTACCAAAGCAATAGAGGCTTCTTCGTTATAAGCGGGAATTATAATGACCGTGTCTTTTTTTATCATCAATTATCTGAAGAAAATTTTATCCTGAGCAACTAGCGCCACCTAAGACGCAAAACTTAGCACAAAATTCGTGATTCAAGTAAACTTTTTTACTCGCCTCAATGAGGCCCTTTCCCAAATTAAATTCATCGTCATAGGCAAGAAGGGTACAGGCCTGGACAGCAGTTTCGTTTTTTGCCCTATGTTTAACCACCATTCTTTCTGTGGAACACATCAGCTGTTGTGGGGTTTTGCCTAAGATCTCCCAACAGCCAATGCTAATTTCCGGCACCTCTCGACCATCATTCATCTCTGGAAAAATGATTAAGTTATTATTGCTCAATGGTAAATCTATTTGATTCTTTTTAAGTAATTTTTCATGGCCAATTTTTGCCTCAACAAGTGTTTCATCCGCGAGGGAACGACCTGCAATACTCAACTCAAAATTATGTTCATAAAGCCATTTAAAGGTTTCGAGGGTTGCAGCAAGAGCGTTTTTGCCTCTTTCTCGATCGTGGATTTCATGGGTGTAATGATCCATTGAGACTCTCAAGCTAAGTTGCTTGGGATAGAAATTTTTTAACTCTAATAAGACTTTCTTTTTAGCGCTGGTGAGAACCTTGCAGGCGTTGGTTAAAACGAGGACATTAAAACCGCGTTTGAGAGTTTCCTGCAATATGCTCATAAAGTCTGGGTTGATAAAAGGCTCTCCCCCAGTGTATCCAATATGCTGGGTTTTTAGATTATTTTGGCGTATTTCATCTAAATACGGAATGACATCTGCAGCGGAGATAAAGCTCAATCTGTCGTTACGAGGGGAGGATTCTATATAGCAATTAGCACAGGCCAAATTGCACAGTGTACCGGTGTTAAACCATAACGTTTTAAGTTCTTGAAAGGGCACAGAAGCTCTCGTCGTACCTTTTGCGGTTACTTGAGGATGGGAAAATTTTTGTGGAAATTCATTCATTTAACAGCAGCCGCCCGATGATTTTACGGCATTTTTAAAAGGCATGGCGATGCCACAACCTTCAAAAATTCCTAAATGATTTTGTTTATCTCCGTTAAAATTAAAATGTTTTTGGTAGCGTGAGTGAGCAAGCATGTCAAAAGAGTTACCACAGACGAAGGTTTCACGACCTTTGTGAAAAGTATGCTGGGCATCGAAGATCATGGTATCTGGAGTTTCTTCCAGAGTTCCTAAATAAACGACAGATTGGCCGTAATCTTCACAGGCCGGCTCAAGCGCCGGAATTTTAAAGAGTCTATAGGTGACAGAGAAAAATTGTAAATCACCAATTTTTTCTTGCACTAAGGTATTTTCAATGGTGATAGTTTCTGATTCAACAGCACGTGGGTCTTTAAAGCCGGCGCTTTTTGCAAGAGATAAAAAATCATTCCAGTAGAGGGCCCCGCTTAAGCATTCTCCCCAGAGTACTTGATCTTCCTGCAAATGTTTGGGGATTCTTTTGTTGCAGTAGACGTCAGAAAAATAGAGTTCTCCACCCGGTTTTAATAATCTATAAGCTTCTTCTAGCACGGCATTTTTGTCGACGCATAGATTGATGACGCAATTTGAGATGATGATATCAAAAGCACCTTCTGCTAGATCCAATTGGTGGAGTTTTTCAATATTGCCCTCTAAAAATTCCACATTGGAATGAGGGTGATCAAATTTTTCACGTTGATAGTCAAGATGGCGATTGGCAACTTCAAGTTGTTCTTTGGTCATATCGACACCCACTACTTTTCCCTCTGGGCCCACCAATTTGGATAAGATATAACAATCTCTGCCGGAACCAGAACCCAAATCTAAAACGTTTCTGTTCGTCAATTCAGTAGGAATGGTGAGACCACAACCGTAGTATTTTTCCAAAACTTCAGGGTGTATATTGTTTAAGGCCTCTTGAATTTTTTTGGGGTAGGACTTGATAGTGCAGCAGGCGTTGGTTTTTAAATCGTCTGAAGATTGCAAGGTCTTGCCGTAATAATCTTTAACTTCTTGCAAAATGTCTAAATCTTTCATAAAAAATCCTTGTAATGATAGATGTCTTTGAGTGATTGTCTGAACAGTATTATTACAAGATTTTTGAGGATTAAAAAGAGTTTACTGATATTTCTCAGTTCTCTTGAATAAATTACATTCTGGGGTGGCGTGTGCTCTCAACCAATTTTCCATTGATATAATGGTGGCACGTTCCATCGCTATGCAGTTCTATAACGCCGACCTTTAATTGCGGGGAACTCAGTGCCGCCTGGGCATCGTCTCCGGCCGTGTTGGAGAGTTCTGCAAATTCAAGAGCGACAGTATTGTAGTTGGAATAAAGGTCTAAAATCGCATTGGTATCCATCGCTGTGAGGGTACGTTTGCTGACAGAAGAGCTTAAATATTTTCCCATGACAGCAGAACTGTCGTCGAGATGCCCCTGACCTATAAAATGACCCAACTCATGCAGAATAACGGTGACCAGGTCGAAACTCCCCGACGCACCTGTGGGGGTATCTCTAAAGACGAAGTCTCTAAAATTGACGATGATATCGGCATGTTGAAGTTCATCATAGGCCTGTGAGCTGCCCGAATGCCTGGTTATAGTAAAGTATTGAGTAATCGCGATGGCATTACTGCTGATGTCGGGGAACCAATTTGTCGACTTATAAATACCCATTTGTGAATCCTGGTAGGGGCCTCTGGAGCTGTAGTCGAGATTAGTGACGCTACTCAAAGTAGGCTGCAGGATATCCACTATCGTTATGGTGTCATCCCAAAGCGCTGCCATGGATTGAAATTGTGATTGAATGCCGGGAAAATCAGTTTCAAGGGCATCACCAACAGTTAAAGTAATGGGACCGCTGATGAGGCTTTGACTACTCCACCTAATGGGTAGACTGACAGAAGCCGCTTGGATAGAAACAGGGGCCGGTTCGTCTGATTTACAGCCTTGTAAAATAATTAAAATAAGGGATATGCAGAAATACCCGATTTTTTTTATCATATATAGATTATAACTCCGTATTCGTTTTGCTTCTAAAATAGACTCTTAAATTTATCGGCTAATACGGGAGATACTTGAGCGGCCATGTCGGAAGATATTTTGCTCTCTAATTGCTTGATAATATTCAAGTCATTGTAATGGGATGGCGGAGATGAAACGTCGATTTTGGGGCGCCAAATGGGAGTCATTTACCGTCATTGAAAGAAATGGGTCTAAATATTGGCATTTGGAAAAATTTTATGCCATGGCCTATAGTTTTGCGCCTTCACCATGCTTTATCTGTGTTTCATGCCTTGTCCTCTTATGATAGGAATTATTTTTTGCAATATGCAGAACAAAGCATGTATTTTTACAGCTCTTGTCTAAATTCAATGAGCCGCTATGCTTTTCCAAAATTGTTTTCGAAATGGAAAGACCAAGCCCTGTCCCTTCTCCTATTTTTTTTGAGGTATAAAAGGGGTTGAAAATTTTGCTCTGGATTTCCCATGGTATGGCCTTACCGCTATCAATGACCTTAATGATATTAAAATTATCGTCCTGACTTACTTCAACTCTAACCCATTTCTCCTCTAAGAGCTTAACGGCGTCGAACGCGTTACCAATGAGGTTTATCAAAGCCTGAGATATTTGGACGCGATCACAATAAATGGTTTTTTCAAATTCAGGAAAACTCAGGTCGATATCGAGTAAAACTCCATTGTGTTTAAATCTTTCAGAGCAGAGGGCAAGTAAATCTTGGAAAATGTCCTTCAATTTAACATCTTCGGCGCTAAAACCATTGGAGTCGCGAGATACCGTCCTTAAGCCGGTAATAATTTTGCTAACTCTTTCAACTGTGCTTTCTACATCTTTAAGAACATCATCTAGGGAAGCTTCATCGAGTTTCTTCTTTTGTGATAATTTTCGGATAAAATTCATGGAGGTCGAGATAATTGCTAGTGGCCCATTGATTTCATGGGCTATCCCTCCCGCCATCTCTCCCAATGCAGCCAATTTAGCCGAGCTAATAGCATTGACTTTTTGCCTCTCAACTTTACTTTCGGTCTCGGCAATTTGACTTGATTTTTCTTTATTGTTGTTAACCACTTGTGCAACTAGTTGGTTAATTTTCGTTATGAGTTCATCAAATTCATCGAGGGAGGGGCCATCGTGATTGCGCGCTAGGAATAATTTTTTTGGTCGTTCTTCCTGGGTAATATTAAAGTCAGCAAAATAGGCGGTTATTTTTTTTAGGTGATCAGTGACATTTTTTCGGAAAATTAATAAGAGAATGAGAGAGACTAAAAACGTCTTAATTGATTGTGAAACTAGGATATAAAGTATTTTTGTTTTTATCCTGGCGAAAATATTTGCTTTTGTTGCCGTAACTATAAGGGTTCCAAGATTTTCCTCGAGGCCATCGTGTTGGTAAATTAGTTCGAAGGAATGATTAAAATTGCTTGAATGACTAAGTTGCGAGTCTTCAGCGAAGGTCGAGATAACCTCTCCCGAGCTATTCATGAGTTTTACGGCGACAATGTCTTGAATAACCAAAATACCTTTTAATTGTTCATCAGTTTGTGATGAGTCAAATTTCCAGAGGGAAGACGTCAAGCTCGGTACAGAACTTTTCTTTATATGAATGAATGTTTTATTGATCAGATTAATCTCGGTATTGAAGTCCAAGTAAACCATAAAGGCAGTAAAAATAGTGGTGAGGATGAAACTTGCAAAAAGAACTTTGACTAGTAGTTTCTTTTCTATTGAATTAAAAGACTTTTTGTACAATTTAATTCTCCTGCAAAAAATAAATATTACTTCTTCCCTCTTAACGGTTAGTGGCACTTGAATATTAACTACCATTTTTGAGTTGGGGAACTCAAGGATTAAGTTCCTTGTTTGCAGTTTGCTTGGGTAAATTACTCTCTTATTGACTGGTTTTTTTCTTTTTCCATTTTTATTACGTAGGAGTAGTATACGCTCTACCATTTTTTAGGGTAATTTATCTAATGCTTCTGGATAAAAAAGAGAACTTTGATATTGTTCCTTTAATCGTTATGAGTTTTAAAAAGGGAGGAGAAAAGTTGAAAATTATCCTATTTATTTTTATATTTATGACGACCTGGTCTTTAGCTGCAAAAGAATTAGTCGTGGGACTGGCCGATGAAGATTACCCTCCTTTTTATTTTGTAAAAAATGGCAAACTGCAAGGATCTTCCTTGGAAATTACTCAAATAGTCGCGAAAAAGCTTGGGTATAAATTAATCTTTAGGCGTTATCCCTGGGCGCGTGTTCTGGAAAATTTAAAAACTGGGAAAATTGATTTAGTGGTGCATCTCTTTAAGACCGCCGAGAGGGCGACTTCTGTTTTCTATGTAGGTGTTCCGCATATATTTGAAACGAGTGGGTTATTTGTGCCGAAGGGAAGCCCAATTCAATATACTGGGAATTTAGAGCTTTTAAAAACATATAAATTTGCCAATATCAGAGGGTATTCCCATGGCAAGACTTATGATAGTGCGGATTACTTGAATAAAAATAGGGTGACTTCTGAAGTCAACTTAATAAGGATGCTGCTGGCACATAGGGTTGATCTCGGAGTGGGCAATAAGTCTGTTATATTATGGCATGCAAAAAAATTAAAGGTCGCCGATAAAATTAAATTCCTTACACCTGCCCTGCACGATGATCCCTGTTATATAGCATTCTCTCGTATTAAGCCGCGGGCGAAGGCGCTAGCGTCTGCTTTTACAGCAGAGCTGGTTCGCTTCAAAAAAACACGGCAATTTAAAAAAATTATTAAGAAGTATAATTTTGACCAGCGAAAAAATTAATAACAACCTATTTTAAAGAGTTCGCTACTGATTTTGTGCTGTTTTTGCATGGTCTGCTAAAAAAGCTGCTAAACCTTTATCAGTTAGGGGGTGTTGGAAAAGCGCCTTTAACACAGTAATGGGCATGGTGCCCACATCGGCGCCAATCAATGCTGCCTCTCGCACATGGATGGGGTGTCGAATGGAAGCCGCTAAAATTTTTGTTTGAAAACCATAATTATCATAAATTGTTTTAATTTCTTCGATGAGGCCTATGCCATCTTGGGAGATATCATCGAGTCTGCCAATAAAGGGGGAAATATAAGTCGCGCCATTTTTTGCCGCTAAAAGCGCCTGACCAGTGGAAAAACATAATGTCACATTGGTTTTAATATTATCGTTTGAGAGTATTTTGCAGGCACTTATGCCATCAATTGTTAAGGGCAGTTTGACCACAATATTTTTGTGAATTTTTGCCAATTCATAAGCTTCTTTGAGCATTCCCGACTTGTCTGTAGCGATAACTTCAGCGGAAATTGGGCCATCGACAATTTCTGTGATTTCTTTAATAACATCAACTTGGCTTCTGCCAGATTTTGCTATTAGGCTGGGGTTGGTGGTGACGCCGTCGATTAATCCCCATGCTGCCGCTTCACGAATTTCGTCAACTATTCCTGTGTCTAGAAAAAACTCCATTTATAACCCCTTGAACTAATATTGATGTCTATCTCGCGCATATTAGCAAAAAGTATCACGTCCCTTCAAGGTTTTTTCTCACAACTAAAAAGTGTAGAATAGAACGGTAGAGAATTTTTAAAGGATTGAAGTTCATGGGGGATAAGGGTTTTATAGTTATGCGTAGTGTAGTGAGATTTATCGTCTTTCTGAGCTTGTCACTCTACTCTTTTGTTAGCTTTTCGCAAAATCAAGCTGACCATTCCCGAGGCGCTTATCGTTATCAGTATGCGGGGGCCGACGAATTGCCGCAAGCAGGGCAAGTAGATCACCGGCCAAAAGAATTAGAACAGTTTCAGTGGAGAGAGCGAGAGAAAAATTCACCTGATTCACAAAACAGTCTCAAGATTAACCTCGATCAATTAGAAAAAAAAACTGTTTTTACAGAAAAAACTCCGCATAGTGAAATTAATCGTGAGCTGCACGAAAAAAATAAAAAATATCTCCTAAAGTTTGATTCATTTTTCGATGTCACTGCTGACTATACAAATTTTTATGGGCGTGTCAGCGATAGGGATGCTAGCAGTAATATTATTAAAGTTGCTACTGAAAATACTAATATAAAATTTTTTAGAGCGGGGGACAAAATAAAGTTTACCGTGCCTGCAAAACAGGGAGGGCATTGCATAGGTTTTATTCGAGCGGTGGAGCAGAAGCATTTTGTGATGTATGTAAAAGATCTTTATTCTTGTTGGCGCAAGGGTGATTATTTTAGAAGGGGCACTCAGCTCAATCTTTTTTCAGAAGAGTTGGCACAGCGAATCCGCTCGGCGGCAGAGTATAGAACCGTTTTATTATTAAGAAAAAGAGATTTTCACGGGCAATTAAATAAGGTTAATCATTTTGTTTGGTCCTACAACCAAAAAAAGGTACAAGTTGCTAGTGATTTTGATCGGCAAATTAATCTCATAGAAAAACAAAAGCAAAAGGCGATGGATTTTCTCCTGGTAAAAAACCGTGACCAAATACGTTTACAGCGCGCCCTAACCAAAAAGCTTTACGAGCTTGACCGAGAGTTGGACCATTTTAAAATTGCTAGGATTGAAAAGCTTTTAGATCGTTGGCATATGGATTTGGATTATGGTCTGCCTATGAAGGATCGACCGCAAAATATGAAAGTCAAAGCTGATATTAAGTAGGGTGAGCATAATTGGCCCGGGAAAAAAGCTTCCCGGGCGTTTATTAATTATTAATTATTAAGCATTGAGTAATTCATCTAATTGACTGGCCTGATGACCCACGATTAGGTGATAAACACCCGGGGAAATATTGACAGTCGCCTGGACGCCTGCTTCTCGCTCCAGATCTTCCAAATTAAGCATAGACTCATCATTGAGTTCTATACGTAGTCTTGTTTTGGCGACTGTTTGCAAAGACTTCAAGTTATGTGCACCACCAAGCGCCTCTTTGATACGCTTCGCTTGCTCTAGGTAATCTTTCGCGTCGAGAGCTGGTTTGGTCATTTCTTGTGGAGGCGTTGCCGCAGAAATGGAGGGCCGCACTTTGCCTCCACCATGGGCAAGGAATAATTCCATATCCGTTTTCAGATTTTCAGACAAGGGCCCAAATATCGCCTGAACACCATTGCCAACCATCATAACACCGGCGGCCCCGAGGGACTTAAGTTTTAGTTTGTCCACAATCTCGGGGTTGGCCACTTCTATTCTTAGCCGTGTGATGCAGGCATCCAGAGATATTATATTGGTGGCGCCACCAAAGGCCCAAACGAGTTCTTCGGACATTTCATCGACACCAAGTTCTGTTAAGTGTTCTTCTGCTGATTCAACTTCCCGGCCAGGGGTTTTAAGATTAAATTTTTGGATCGCCACTCTAAAGATCGTATAGTAGAGCCCTGCCCAAATTGGGCCGATAACCAGCAGCCAAAGAGCATTGGCCGATTGGGGGAAGAGAACGATATAATCGATCAGACCGTGGGAAAAAGTTGTGCCGTGTTGAATGCCTAAGAGAATAGTAACGGCGAATGCTGCACCTGCGAGTAAGGCATGAAGGGCGTAAAGCATTGGGGCAACAAATAAAAAAGCAAATTCTATGGGCTCAGTAATGCCGGTGAGAAAAGAGGTTAGTGCAGCGGAGATCATTATTCCACCGATTTTAGCTTTATTTTCGGGCTTAGCGGTATGCCAAATCGCTAGGGCAGCGGCGGGTAGGCCCCACATTTTAAAAAGATAAGCACCTGCTAGGTTTCCAGCGCTGGGATCACCTTGCAGATAACGTGCTATCTCACCAACCGCTTCTTTACCAGTAGCGGGGTTTATATAGGATCCAATTTCAAAGAAAAAGGGGACGTTCCAAATATGGTGCAGACCGAGAGGGATGAGCGCTCTTTCGACAACTCCGTAAACAGAGAAGGCGGTCAGTGGGTTTTCCTGTGCTGCCCAATGACTAAAAGCTTTGATGCCCTCTCCAAGAGGGGGCCAGATTAAACTGAGAACAATACCGGAGAGGATCGCCGCAAATGCTGTGACGATGGGAACAAATCTTTTACCGGCGAAGAAGCCCAAGTAGCTGGGCAGGTTGATGCGGTAGTAACGGTTAAATAACCATGCCGCAATAATCCCAATCCAAATTCCCCCAAAAACACCCGTTTTAATGGACTCGATACCCATAATGGAGGAAGTGGGGTATCCCATCCCTTTAGCAAGAACACCCATTGTACCGAGTAGAACAAAATAGCCTACAGTGGCGGCAAGGGCACTGACACCATCATTTTTTGTGAGGCCTAAGGCAACACCAATGGCAAAAATGAGCGGTAAAGAGCCAAAAATGGCCCCGCCGGAAGTTTCCATAAGTTGGGAGACGATGCTTGGCAACCATGAAAAATTAGCAGCGCCGACACCTAAAAGGATTCCGGCTACAGGTAATACAGAGACCGGGAGCATCAGTGATTTCCCGATTTTCTGCAATAGTGAAAAAGACGATTTTCCTATATTCATAATATTCTCCTACCTCTTAAAATAATTGAGGCCATTTATTGAGCACCAGCTCGCGTACTTCTTTTCCGCATTCTGCGGAAAGGAATTGTGGGCGCATTTGTTCACATTCAAGTTTATTTAAATTCCTGATAGCCGCTTTGATTAACGGAATATTTGGGATACTTAAGCTGAGTTCGTCCACTCCCAGTCCGATGAGGACGGGGATGGCTTTTGGATCACTGGCGATCCCACCACAGACACCAACCCATTTACCGTGTTTATGGGCCGCTTGAACTGTCATAGATATAAGATTGAGCACTGCTGGATGAAGACCATCCACTTGTTTGGCCAATTCGTTATGACCGCGATCCATTGCCATCGTGTATTGGGTGAGATCGTTCGTACCAATGGAAAAGAAATCCACTTCTCTGGCAAATTGCTCTGCCATGATTGCGGCAGAAGGCACTTCGATCATGATGCCAATTTTCAGAGGATGGGCATTTGTAGGAAGATCGAGCTTTATTCTTTCCTCTTCAAGGATGCGCTTAGCTGCTCTTAATTCAAAAAGCTGACCCACCATGGGAAACATAATATGGATAGATTGGGGAGATTGAATTTTAAGAATCGCTCTCAATTGCTCTCTAAAGAGTTCTTCTTTTTTCAAGCAGAGACGAATTCCTCTGACCCCTAGGAAAGGATTTTCTTCCCTTGGTATAGGCAGGTAGTTGAGGGCCTTATCACCACCAATATCCAACGTCCTTATAACTAAAGGACGCGGGCCGAGGCTGTCGGCAATGGCTTGATAAATATCCAATTGCTCTTTTTCTGTAGGGGCGCGATCGCGATCGAGAAATAAAAATTCTGTTCTTAAAAGACCCACGCCCTCGCCACCTACTGCAACAGATTTCTCGGCATCTGAGATACCGCTAATATTCGCCACCACCTCAATTCTGTGACCGTCGGTGGTTTGTGCTAGCTCTCCCGCGTGTTTTAGAGCATTTTTTCTCTGGGCCGCGAGGATTACCTGTCGCTTCGTCACTTTTTCTTTTTCTGCGACGGATGGATTTAAATAAAGCGCACCATTGTCTCCATCTAGAATAACTTCTTGTCCATCTTTTAAATGCATAACACGATCTTCAATCCCCGCAATTGCCGGGATACCCATGGCGCGGGCGAGGATCGCCACATGAGATGTAGCTCCACCAGAGGTCGTACAGAAGCCGAGAACTTTTGATTGATCCAATTGGATCGTGTCGGAAGGGGTAAGGTCTTGCGCAACCAAAATAATATTTTCTTCAATTTCTTTTTTCTTCTCGGTAACTCCAAGGATTTTTTTAAGAACTCGAGAGCCAATATCCCTGATATCATTGGCACGACCTGCGATAAGTTCATTACTGAGGGACTCCAGCCTTTGCGCACGGTTTTTAATGGTATAATCCCAGGCGTAGGCCGCGGAATGGCCCTTATTAATTAAGAGAACTGTATCCCCCAATAACTCAGAGTCCCCCAGCATTTCTCGGTGAGCAGAGAAAATGGCGGCTTTGCTAGTATCGTCGAGATTTTTTTCAATTGTCACCAGTTCTTTTGTGGCCTGTGCAATTGCCATTTCAAGGGCGGTCTTTTCCCGGTCGGGGGCAGCGGATTTTTCTGGGTATTCAAGCTCGAGGCTTTTAAGGATGGCAATACGGCCGATGACAACGCCATCGGAGGCACTTACTCCAACCAAAGTTCTTTCATTGCTCTCTATTTCGGTGATTTTCTTATCTGCGGGTGGATTTTGTTCTTTGACAAAAGTAGCGAGCTCTTCCTCTTCCAATTTGACTAAATACTGCAGGACGGATTTCACTGCAGCTTGGCAGTCAGTACCAACGGCGAGGACGATGATCTCATCATCTTTAGCGATTTCTAGCCCGAGAATTGAAATGATGCTCTTGATTGGGGCGGTTTTTCCACCTTTAATAAATTCTATAGTGGCTTTAAATTTATGGGCAAGATTAGCGAGCTGGGCAGCAGGCCTGGCATGCATGCCAGATGGCAAACGCACAAAGAAAGGCACCGATTCGTAGGCGTTTTCCTGCTCGTGACTTGGATGAGGTTTATTTTGCTGAACAGTCTTGGTGGTAGCGCCATTGAGCTGGAGAGTTGCCAGTTGCGTTTCGCCCGCGGCAACCTTGTCGGCACCAGCGAAGGAATATTGCATGGTTTTGGACATTGGTCCCTCTAAGAGAACCATAACACTCACCAGAGACAGGCCCTTCCTAGCGATGAGATCGGCATCAAATTTAATAAGTTCCTGACCTTCTGAAACTTGACTACCAACTTTTATGAGTGGTTGGAAGCCCTCACCTTTTAAATTAACCGTATTAATCCCAATATGCAGGAGAATCTGAACGCCAGTTTCTGTCTCAATAGTCACCGCATGATGTGATTTGTGCAATTGCACAATCTTACCAGCACAGGGGGCTTTTAAAATATTATCCGTGGGGCCGATACCGATACCATCTCCTACTAGTCTTTCAGCAAAAACTTGATCGGGCACTTTTTCAATGGGTATAAGAATCCCACTTAACGGGGATTTAAGATTTAATTCGTGCAAAACAATTCGCTCCCTATTTAGTAATATTGGTTTTTCTTTGAAAAACTAAGGAATTTGTAGAAAAATCGTATCCTAAAGTCAACAATGCGGTGGCTAAAGAAAGTCTTTTTTACCCATTAGTTGCGCGGCCGACTTTTGAAATGATCGTAGATTTCTTGGAGAAAGCTGTCGTCAAAAGAATGGGAACTTAAATGATCTCTATAGAGTTTTAAGCTATACGATGGTGCAACTCCCATCCACTCTTTGATGAGGGATTCGTCGAGCTTTTTTTGTAGCCACTTAAAAATACACGCTTGACGTAAGGATTTAGGAGTTAGCGTCAGTAGCAATTTTTTTCTGAGTTCTTCGAAAACAATTTCTAATCCCCGTGGTGAGAGGCCACCGGAAAGGATCTGGTACGGATTGGCATTAAAGAGAACATTTTCGAAATCTAGGCCCGCGATTTTTTTCTCTTGTTCGAGAACATTTTTATAAACTTCGAATGCCGTAGAAAAAACCGCTGGCAGCGGCACGGAGTAGGGATCTCTCTTTTCGGGCTTAACGAGGACTCTGGGCCCTTCGCCGAGAAAAATATCTTCCATTTTCAAGCGCGTGATATCTGAAACTTTCAGGCCACCACCAAAAATAAAAAGCATGACCACCTGATTCCTTAGAGAGAGTAAGCGGTTCATTTTGTTTCCGGTTTGGGATTCTTCTAGTAGGTGTTCCCACAGGGTTTTGACATCAATAAAAGGCGTCGGGCGAGGAATGTCTAAAAACTTCGGAGAGGTGGGCAACTTTCTGACGGGATTGGAGCCAAAATGGCCCTGGCTGACTAAAAAATCAAAGAATATTCTCAAGGCCTGCACTCTTCTTCTTTTAGAGTTATCGGAGGAATACTTCTTCTGTAAGAATTTATCGTACTCTTCAATATGAGAAATGGTAAAACCATCAATATTCAGGTGCATCGTGGTCTTTTTCAAATACTGATTGAAGCATTCTAAATCGGTTTTATAATTTTTTAAGGTGTTTCCACTTCTTCCCTTGGCCCTCAGATCATTAAAAAAATGGATTTGCAGATCTAATAAATTTAATTTTGGCAGGTCGTGCAAGGCAGGTGCTAAGCTTTGTGGTGCGTGAGTGGTCTCAAGATTCATTGGTTTTCCTATTATATTTCGAGGGGTTACAAGTTCAAATTGCGAGGAAGATGATAAGCTCTTCGCAAGTCCCCGCTACCTCTTCTTTTTGCTCGTTGATAGACTTTAGTGTTTGGGGAGTTTACTTGAGTCGATAAAAAAGAACAACATAAAATCGTACCCTTGTTTTCTGGGGGGATTAATGGTAATTAGCGTTACGATTTTTATAATAAAACACATTCGAATAATAGTGGGCCTAAACCTAAATGGGCGGAGAACGATGACCTTAGAAATAAAAGAGAGTGACTCTTTAACGACACCGCATTCCGTCTTCTTGGCGGTTTTCATGTATGGTGAACTTTCTGATGGGCGCATCAATTCTTTTAGCGAGCTAGAACATTTTGTCCTAGAGTATCCCGCTATCACTAAACTATTAAATATTCTGCACTATGAATTTGGCCATCCTACTTATCTCTTGGAGGCTTTGGTACATACTTCTTTTGCCAATGAATTCGCATATTTAGAAGTTACACATAATGAACAGATCGAATTTCTTGGAGACTCAGTTTTAAACCTCTTATTTACCGGTCACTTAATTCAAACATTTGAAGATTTTTCCGAGGGGGACCTGTCTAAATTTCGTGGCTCACTGATTAATGAAGATTCTTTTTATGAATTGGCGAAATTGTTAAAATTAGGGGAATGCGTTTTGCTAGGAAAGGGCGAAATCGTCACTAAGGGCATGGCACGAAAAAGTTTATTAGCAGATGTCTTTGAAGCCCTGTTTGGGGCAATTTATAAAGATGGAGGTCATGCCGCTGCCCATGCGAGTTTTATCCACCTGCTGGCTTACTACAAAGAACAAATTGGCCAGGACTTTATTCATATCCAGCGATTTGCGGCCTTTGATGCAAAGACAAAGTTGCAAGAAAAAACCATGGAACTTTTTAAAGAGCTACCGGAGTATAGCTCATGTGAGCACCAGACAAAGGGTTTCCACGTCACGGTCTCGGTGAATAATATAGTCTTGGCGGAAACGTTCAATCGCTCCAAAAAATTGGGTGAAAAAGAACTGGCAAAAATCGTTTTATCAAGAATTCAATCAGGAGAACAAATATGTTAATAGAACACCAAAGTCCCTTTAATAAATCTATTATGGCCGCAGTGCTAGGCGCTCCCAACGCTGGCAAAAGTTCTCTGATCAATTATCTATTGGGTATGGATCTTACTGTTGTTACGCATAAACCGCAGACTACGCGAAATCGCTTTCACTGTGTTTTTACTGTGGATCACACTGAAATTATTTTAGTGGACACTCCGGGTATTCATAACTCTAATAGCGAATTTAACAAAAGAATGAATGAACAGGCGCGAGAGGGGGTTGATGGAGTGGATATTAATCTCTTAATGATAGACCTCAATCGCAGTATTATGCCACAATTTACTAGCTTTAATAAAGTTTTTGAAAAAGAGTTAGGCAAAACTTGGATTATTTTTAATAAATCCGATCGTGTAGAAAATGCCGAACAACTGCCTTTTAACGAAGTGATTGAAAGTGCCAAAGAATTATTTCCCAATATAGAAAAGTATTTTGTTATCAGCTGTAAAAATGGAGATGGGATGCATCTTTTAACGGGTGCCCTTTGTGATGAGGCCCATGAATCACCCCATTTATACGATGGCGTTGTTTCGAATAAGAATGAGCGTTTTTTTGCCACTGAATATATTCGCGAACAGGCCTTTCAACTTTTAAAGGATGAAATCCCTTATGAAGTTGCCGTGACCATCGATGAATACAAAGACTTTAAAGAAAAAGAAGATCGCGATAAAAAAATTATCTCGCATATTTCGGCGTCAATTTTAGTGAATCGTCCCTCGCAAAGGGCGATTGTTATTGGTAAGGGGGGCGCTATGATTAAAGAAATCGGCACCCGCGCCAGAATGAAAATTGAAAATATGGTAGGCGGGCAAGTCCATCTCAATTTACATGTAAAAGTTATGCCTCGTTGGTTTAAAAACAATTTTGTTTTGGAAGAATTAGGCTTGCCCAGAGCAAAGGATTCCAATCGTTTATGGAGGAAGTCTTGAATCGCTCATATGTTATTTCCATTATTGGTCGGCCCAATGTGGGAAAGAGTACGATTTTTAATCGACTCATGAAAAAAAGTAATCGGGCGATCACTCACGATAAACCTGGCGTCACCCGAGATCGTCACTATGGCATCACGAGCTTTGATGAATTTTTTGACGAGCAAAAGAGAGAGGCCATTTTAGTCGATACCGGAGGTTTTTATCCGCAAAAGATCGACGATCAAAATGGTAATCAGGCGGAAAATAATTTTAATAAATTTTTCAATATTATGACCGAACATGCGCAAATGGCCATCGATGAGTCAGATTTGGTACTCTTCGTGGCAGACGTACGCGAGGGTATACTACCCTTCGATAAAGTGATCGCAGATTTCATTAGAACAAAAAAGAAAAAGTTTTGGGTCTTGGTCAATAAATTTGATTCCGACAAGCAATGGGGAGAAGAGGCGGAGTTTTACTCTTTGGGCATTCATCCCGATAAAATGTTTATGGTCTCGGCTTCCCACGGCCGAGGATTTGATGATTTACGCGTGAGAATTCAAAAAGAGATAACTCAGTTTAATGAAACCACGGCGGCTTCCTCGCTATTACAAAATGGGGTTACCCCAAAAGAAGATGTGGTTGCCAAAGTCGCCTTAATTGGTGCCCCCAACGCTGGCAAGTCCACTCTTTTAAATAATCTCGTGGGGGCGAGCAGAGCATTGGTGAGCAATATTCCAGGCACCACAGTAGACCCGATCAATGGTTTTTTTGACCTCTATTTCGGCACCGATGCCATTAAACTAGCAGAGGGAAAAAAATCTAACACCTCTAACGATATGTTGATGCAAAATTATCACGAATTCAGAAAAAATAACCCGGAAGTTTATCGCGACTGGGTCTTTACGGAGAATGAAAAGTCGGATCTTGCCGATGCACAGGACGAGGCCCAAGATTTTGCAGAGACCATCGAGCCAGGTGATGAAGAAAAAAAATGGGTTGAGCAGGCGGAAAAAATTTTTACAGAAGAGCATACCGATGAGCGGGAAGCGGATCTGCAAATAAGGCCTGAAGACAGCGGCGGTAGTTTTTGGCGCTCCATTCATATGATCGATACTGCCGGTATTAGAAGGCAAAAGGCGATCGATGATTTTATTGAATCCCAATCGGTGTTTAGGTCATTAAGATGTATCACAGAGTCGGATATTGTGCTTTTTATGGTGGATATAACTCTCGGTATTGGTCACCAAGATAGAAGATTAATTGATATCTCCCTAGAAAAGGGAAAATCGGTAATCGTCTGTTTAAATAAATTTGATCTTCTTAAAGAAAAACTGCCAGACCAAAAGGCGCAGAAGGAATGGCTCTTAAACTTGCGAGCACAAATACCTTGGTTGCAATATTGTGATCTCATCCCAATCTCAGCAAAGTACAATAAAGGCCTTAAAGCGCTCAAAAGAGCGATGGTAAAAACGATACTTATTAGAAATACAAAATTGCCAACCAGCTCACTCAATCGTTGTCTTGAAGAATTAGTGGAGCGCCATTCTATCATCTTAAAGGGAGCGCGAGGCAAACCACTAAAAGTTAAATACACCTCTCAGATAAAATCAAACCCACCAACTTTTCTACTCTTTTCCAATAAATCAAAAGAGATCCCCGAAAATTATAAACGTTATCTGAAAAATGGATTGCGCCGGGAATTCAACCTAGACAATACCCCCATTCACTTACTCTTTAGAACGGGCACGGATTTAGAAAAGCGCATGAAAAAAATCACCGATTAAGAAAATAAATTTTGGCATCTTTGCTTCTTTGAAATCTCTAAAAATTCTGGAGATTACCTATTCCCAGATCATAGACCAGAATTGATTTATCACATAAACTTAAGTTAAAAACACTCTCTAAAGCCTATGTTGGGCCCGATGAAAAAGTAGAAATATTTTCTTTTAGCAGTCCAGTGCATTCTGAGCACTCTGGTGCAGACTGGTACAGGCTTGTGCAGACTGGTGCACTCACCCCACCTATGTGCAGGTTCATGCAATTGCATGCAAATGGGTGCAGATGCATGCAAAAAATGGCTCGTCCGTACAAACAGGCGTAAAAAGATGCTTTTAGGTGCAAATTGATGTAAAATAGGAAACATGAAAGCAATAGGATATGTGTACCTTAGGAATGAACTATTAAAATCAGGTCATAAGATCAATAGGTTTAGAGTAGAAACCTACCTAATAGAAAAAGGAAGAGATCTAACAGAGTCCAAGGAAAATCGTGAAATACGACACCTCAGGGCAACAAGAAAAAGTCCTAGTAATGATTGGGAACATTTAGTCTTTGGACTTACACATGAAGGCGTAAATATTCCCTTGATGGTTCCTTTCTTTAGGGAGAAGGGGCCGAAAGAGACAAAGCAATTCATATTATCAAACCTGACGAGTAAATATCACCGCATCATTTGGTTCTTTTATGAAGAGCTTATGGAAGAAAAGCTCGATATTCCAGATACCAAAGAAGGTCGCTACACAGACCTTCTAAATGGTTCAGAGTATTTCACTGGAACCCCAATAAAGGTTAAAAGATATAAAGTCGTTGATAATAGAATTGGCCACAATGTATTGACCCCCATTGTTCGCAAAGTTGAAATTACAAAAACTTCTGAAGATATCAAAGATAATGCGAAATTGCTTTTAGAGCAATACACTCCAGAATTAGTTCAAAAGTCTGTGAACTTTTTGTATGCAAAGGAAACAAAGAAATCGAATGAAATCGAAAAGGAACATGCAGACAAAAAAAGAGAAGCAAAGTTTATCGAACTTCTAAAAAGAGCACACGAAGTTGAAAAAATAAATGAAGCTGTAGTTGTTGAACTTCAAAATACAATTGTAGACCCAAGGTACGCAGTAGATTCATATCGAGATTTTCAAACTTATATTGGAGCATCCGATATTTTCGGGAACGAAGCAATCCATTATGTATGTCCAAAAGGAGAAGACAATAGGCCCCTGATGGAAGATTTTGAAAAAATGTGTGAAGACATAATGAATGATGAATTAGTCGACCCTGTAATTGCATCAACAATCATTTCATTTCTATTTGTCTATCTGCATCCAGTAGAAGATGGAAATGGCAGGATTCATAGATTTCTTATCCATTATGTACTATCTAAAAAAGAAGTCACCCCGAAAGGAATGATATTTCCTGTATCAGCAGTTATTGCTAGCAACATGGATAAATATGACAACATACTGGAGTCTTTTTCAAAAGAGCTTGTTCCCGTAATAAATTATGAACTAAATGAACTGGGCGAAATGACAGTTTTAGATCAACAAACGAAACACTTGTATTACGGGATTGAATTCACAAAAGCATTAGAATTTTTATTTTGGGCCCTTGAAGAAACTCTTGCAAATGACTTCAAAAAAGAACTTGAATACATGAAGGTATTCATGAACTCGAAGTCAGAAGTGAGAAAGGTTGTCGATATACCAGATCGCAAGTTAAACAACCTAATCAACATCATCATTAGTAACGATGGTAAGCTTTCCCAAGGGAAGAGACAATCTCAATATAGTGAACTAACTGATGATGAAATCGAAAGGATAGAAAAGATTATCTCCGATCAATAAAGTACATCCGAAGGTAATCGCAAACTGAGAAATTATTTCGCCCCAATTGGGTTGTTGAGTTTAAAACAAATGAATTTTGAGATGCGGTCACTCAGTAATTCATTGTTAAGTTATAGTGCGCCATAATTATCACGAATATCAGGTAGGATATACTTTTTTTTAATGCCAAGCGATATTTACATCGTACAAATTTTTTCCACACTGCTCAGTCTACAATTTTGCAGTATTGGGAGTAGGGTGCATACAAGGAGGTTTTCCAGATCCCCCCTTCACTCTCACAGGATTACGTGTATTTATACAGATAAAATATTTCGTCATACATATACTATTACGTAATACTCTTGTATGTATTACAATATTTAATAAGTAATACGGGAGATGATTTTCATGAGCGAGCTAGTTAAATCGAGAAAGGCCAATAAAAAAGTTGTTTCAACAAGGCTAACTGATGATGAAGTTCGCTTCTTACAGAATTTAGGAAAGGGAGATTTAAGTGCGGGAGTGAGGATTGCGATAGAGAGGGCCGGATACAAAGTATCCAAAGAAATGCATCGGGGATATAGAGTCGTTCGAGAAATAGTAAATCAAGGTGCTGAAAAAGGACGTCGATTTAGTCTTTATTTAAATAATGAGCTTGCAGGGCTTCCGCTTACAATTTCTGACTCGATCCTTAAGGCATTGGTGGAAAGATTTGGAAAAAGTCATGTCATGAGGGAAATAATTATTAAGTCTTTCGTGGGCCTTCCCAAAGAAGTTGAGATTGATCGCATCTATGATTTTGATGAGCGAGTAGCTTGGGATAAATATGCTGATTAAAATGGAGCATTTAAATGAGAAGTGAGATCTATGGGCGCAAGAGTGCTATTGAAATATTAAAGGCGGTTGAGTCAAATATTGAAAGTGTTATGCTGGGTATATTTGGTAGGCGGCGAATTGGAAAGACATATTTAGTTGATGAGTATTTCAA
>Ga0316206_1000647_pt1 | contig 41539 bp, 45 predicted proteins | sample 6monthpyrite_MG_FD_204942 | JGI IMG/M metagenome (GOLD analysis project Ga0316206, IMG submission 204942) | Microbial mat bacterial communities from mineral coupon in-situ incubated in ocean water Damariscotta River, Maine, United States -... | ecosystem: Environmental > Aquatic > Marine >...
ACTTGTGCGTGGATAAAAAATTTTCAGTAATAACTCGCTCTTCTATTCGAATTTTCTTACTCTTTTTCTTGCTTCTTAATTTTCTTGAAATAGTCTCATTTTTGCTTGAACATACTCATCAGCACCATTAATAGTTTTTGACTTTGTAATGATCTCATTTTGAAGTTCATCTATTCTTTGTATGGCTTTTTTGCATAAATTGTTTGTCAAATATCAAAGTCCTCTCTTATTTGGTTTTTCATAAAATCTGAGTTTATATTTTCACAAGTTAAATTATTCTTTGTATCTATGTAATGTAGACTTATAGCACTTTTAAATATATTTTTTAGCTCTACAACTGTTTTATAAGAGTTTATATTGCTATTCATAAATATACATCAGGTACTTTTCTTTTAGTTACAACTTCTCCTTTTATTGCATATTCATAACATATTTCAATTTTATAATCTCTATCTAGTAACAGTTCAATATTTTCAATAGCTTTACTTGCAGATTTTTGAAATATATACAAGTTTTCTCCATCATAGCCTACTAGCTCAAAAAAACTCCTAACACTATCTGTGTCAATATGAAGTAAGTTTGGATTTATTTCTCTAAGAAATACTCCAAACTTAGTTTTTCTTATGCCGCTCATTCCGGCTGTGAAAATGGCTAATTTTTCATCTTGGGGTATTATACCTTTTTGTGAATTTTTCTATAAATATTTTCTTATTTTTATTAATATAACCAATAGCTTTTTTTTCTATTTCAAGTTCATTCATAGAATTAGTTCACTACACACACATAGCCTCCGTATTTATTCTACTTTTTAAATAAGGGTTCATTTTATCCCTTAATCTTACTATATCGGTAGACTTAGATAAAAGCTTTTGAAGTTCATCTTTTATATGTACTAAGGCAAACACATCCGGAGTTTTTGTTTTAATGCAAATATCAACATCACGATTTACCACTGCATCTTCCTTTCTCCTAGTATTTTAAAAATTATATCATAATCCCAGATTATACAGTAGATATTTCTAAAAATCGTTTATGCTTGTGCTTAAAGGATGTGAAGAGTTTAGTAAAAATATTAAGGCGCCCTATTGATGGTGGTGTAAATTTTTAATGAATGCCCCTTGAGTGCAATGATCAATGAGTTTTTTAATTTTCTACTGCATAATTTGGACTTAATACTTTGTATCTGTATTTGGTAACCTATACTATATGACCTTGAAGTTGGCTTATTGTATGATTTTCACTTCGCATATTATTCATATATGCGTTTTAACTTTTAACACATTTATAGAAGCTAAAGCCTTGTACGACAAGTGCATAGTTTTAACTAGCGGGCGGAGACAATAAAAATAATTTTTTACCAAGGACTAAATATGAACTTAGTCCTCTTTCATAAAAAAGGAATCTACTGAGATGTTCTTAAATGCCGCATTTAGCGAAGTGAACAGTGATGGAAACTCTTTTTCCATCTTTGCTAACATCTCTTTAGTTTTTGCTCTGGCATGTGGCATTTTTACATCAAACCTCATAGATGGGCAAGCTTCATCGCCTATAGTCTGTATATTATTATCTAGTGCAAATGCTGAGAGTTGGCGCTCCCTCATTTGTATAAGGGGCCTAATAACTACTAAACCATTTCCTGCAGTATATTTTGGAGCTAAACTTCTCATCTGTCCATTATAAATAAAATTCATAAAGAAGCTCTCTGCCGCATCGTCCATGTGATGGCCAAGTGCTACTTTATTACATCCATGTTTCTCAGCTGCGCCGTAAAGAGAACCTCTTCTCATTCTAGAAAAAAAACTACAGTAAGAGGAGTTCTTTCTAATTTTTTCTTCTGCTAAGTCGTATATCTTTGTATCGTGTACTATATGTGGGATTTCATACTCTCTGCAATGAGCTATCAATGCATCGAAATTTTCTTCCATTCCATAACTAACAGTTACAGCAAGAAATTCAAATTTAAAAGGAGCACGACGCTGTTGTTCTTTCATAGCATGAACCATAGTAAGTGAATCTTTTCCACCGCTAAGTCCGACAAGAATTTTATCACCCTCTTCAATGAGGTTAAACTCGGCATTTGTGCGACCGAGTTTGGTCATTATCTTTTTGGATAGTTTTATACTAGACATGAATTAATAAGTACGGTTTATCTGTGAATGGGCTTTACTCTGGGTAAAACATAGCGTTAGTATAATCAAGCCGACTTTGTTCATTTGGCGCTATTATTAAGTAATTTATCAACCATTTTCATAACAAACTCTGCACTCTCAACAGCGCTTGTTTCGAGAAATTCATCAAAGCTAAAACTTGCGTCCATGTCAGCTGCATCGCTGATTGCACGAAGAATGAAAAAAGGGATATTAAGTGCATCACAAACAACTGCAACACTTCCCCCCTCCATCTCTAAAGCATCTGCATTAAAAGTACTGCCAATCCAGTTTTTACGCTCTTCATTCGCAACAAACTGGTCTCCTGTCGCAATTATCCCCTCTTGAACAATTTTACCCATATCACTTGCTACTTCTTTACTCATCTCTATCATAGCTTTATCTGCTTCAACAAATACAGAACCCTCAGGAACATATCCAAATGGATGACCAAAAGCTGTAATATCTAAATCATGCTGAGATAATTTTGTAGCAACTATCAAGTCTCCAACTTTTAGACTCTCTGAAATTGCACCGGCTACCCCACTAAAAAGTAATTTTTCCGCTCCAAAATGCTCAATCATAGTTGTAGCAGTAAGAGTTGAAAAAACTTTACCTATTTTTGAATATGCTATTACTAAATCTACTCCGTTGTATGATGCCTCATAATATTTATTTTTTGCATACTCAATAGTTTTATATTCGCCAAGTTTTTCTAAAATTGGTGCTATCTCTTCCGGCATTGCGCCCATTATTGCTATTTTCATCATTGAATCCTATATGTTAAATGTTTTGATTAGTGTTTCATAGTGAGCTAATTTATGGACTATTTTTGCATTTTTATCAACTATGCAACTGCCACCCCAAAAACCTAGTCCATCTTCAAAACCAACACGGTTTACAAAGACAACTTTTGCATTACAGTGCAATGCAGCTGATTTTAGTAGCGCATACCATTGGTCTTGTATAACAAGTCCATCATCTTCAAATCCGCGGGCTGGAGAGGCCACAAGAGCTATGATATAGTCAGGATTTTCATGAAATAGCTGCTCATTGACACTGGCATGCCATAAATCTTCACATACAAGCATGGAAACTCTGCCATGTGAAGTCACAAAACTCTCAAACTTATCTCCACCGGCAAAATAACGAGCTTCTTCAAACATACCGTAATTTGGAAGATGCACTTTATTGTGTTGACTTAGTAGCTTACCTTGTGAAAAGTACAAAGCTGCATTTCTAAATAAACATCCATCTTTTATAGCTCCGCCTACTACGATATCTAGACCCAAACTCAGTTCTTTTAACTTATCAAGTTCGTTGAGATACCATGCATCTTCAAAAAGCTTATCTTGTAACAGATAACCATTTAAAGATAACTCTGGAAAAACTATCAAATCGCTCTCTTTTTGAAACTCTTTGACAATTTGAATCATATCAACAAGATTTGAACGATTTAGTTTTGGAGAAGTTTGAGCTAGAGTTATTCTCATTTTAGTTGCAAACTTCTTCAACAACTTTGGCTAAATTTGCCATGTCAGAGATATTTACTGTATTTAAATCTTTAGCAATTCTTTTATTAAGACCTTTTAAAACTGTGCCATTTCCAAACTCTATTGCTATATCAATATCATCTGCAATAGCTAAAATTGATTGTTTATATTTAACAGGTTTTACTAGTTGTTCTGTAAGTAATGAAATCGCTTCCTCTTTTGTGTTATATCTTTTTGCAGTAACATTTGAAACTATAGGAGCTTCGAATTCATCTTTGATCATAGTAGATACTAAATCAGCTAAAGGCTGTTGAGCGGACTCCAATAGTTCACAATGACTCGCAACTGACATACTTAAAAGTAAAGCTCTTTTTGCACCGGCATCTTTAAAAGCTTGCTCTAACGACACCAAATCAGCTTTCATACCTGCTACAACCAACTGTCCGTCTTGATTGTAATTTGCCGGCCAAACTTTCTTACCTTGACTTTGCGCATCTATGCAAACTTTCTCCACACTTTCATCATCAAGACCAACTATTGCCATCATTCCAGCTTCTATTGTCTCACATGCCGACTGCATAAATGAACCTCGTTTGTGAACTAATTCAATCGCATCAACATAATCAATAGCACCACTAGCACATAATGCAGAAAACTCCCCCAAAGAATGTCCTAAAAAGAGTTCAGCTGTAACATTTGGACAAGTATCTTTAAAAAGACGATAGGCTATCATCTGAATGAGTAAAATTGCAGGTTGAGTGAAAGCAGTTTGACCCAGTTTATCATTTTCAGTAAATATCAATTCTTTAAAATCAATACCGATTCGCTCGCTGGCTTTATGAAACATCTCTTTTGCTATATCAGAATTTTCATAAAAGTCTTTACCCATTCCAATTGCCTGTGAGCCTTGTCCTGAAAAAATCATTGCAATTTTTTTTGACATTTTTTTCCTTCTATTAATTATATAAAATATTATTTCGCATAAGATTAACGCTAAAGTTAAGCATACTTTGTAACTTCAAAACATAATGAAACTTTATGTAGTAACGTAATTTTATGCTTTAACTGAAAAATCTTCTCATGATTGCAAATACTGCTTATTGTCAGCTATTTTTTTTCTAAGTGTATTTCTATTTAAACCTAGTTTGTCTGAAAGTTTAAGCTGAGACTTAAATTGAGCGATTCCAGCTCTAATCAATGGGACTTCATAGAGATACAAAAAGTTTTTATAGTCACTATTTGAACCCAGTTTATCACTTATGTAATTTTCTATTATACCCATCAACTCAATATCTTTAATATCTTGTAAAAGGAAATCAATCATTACCTGTCGTCTCAAAGAATTTGAATTTTTACTTAAGTCAGGTATGAAATTTTTAATATTAAATTCTTCATAACTACCAAATAGTAAAGACGCTTCAGATGTAAATCTTTCTACAAGCAACTGTACATCTTCGGGTCTATCTTGAAGTGGTGGAATATGAAATTTAACACTAAAAAAATCATCAATCTCTTTATTATAAAATGAACCTTTTCCTGTTGCAATAACCCTTACATCATTGATATTAATAATATCAAACATTCTTTTTACATTTGGTGATTTTTCTAAATTTGTAATTATTATCTCGTTTGAAGATTCTAATGCAACTAGTAACTCCTCAAATTTAGATGCATCCAATACAGGAGCATCTGGGAGTATATAAGAAGCTAAACTTTTTTTACCAACACCAAGTTCTCCAGTAATAAGAGCATTTACACTTAGCGTTTTTAAAAGAGTAGCTGTTTTAAATGCTTCTTTTGAAGCATCACAAGCAGTTATAAAATTAGTGGCAACCACAACTGCTGCCAGTATCAGTACTACAACACCCTGAATCATCTTGTTTATTTTCTGCAGGTACCCCACTCATTACTTCCTCTTCAGAAGCATCTCTAACATTATTTATAGTAACGCTAAACATTAAATCTTTTCCAGCCAATGGATGATTAAAGTCTAATATCACTGTATCTTCGCCTATCTCTTTAACTGCAACTTGAACCGTTCCACCATCTTCACCTTGACCATAAAGAGGCATGCCTATTTGTAAATCTATGCCAGCAAACTGATCTTTTGGAACTTCCTGAAATGCTTCATCATTAAGCTCGCCATATGCGTCTGCAGGCTTAACAAGAATATCAGCTTTATCACCGATAGTCATATCCATAATTCCATTTTCTAAACCAGGGATAATCTGGCCTTTTCCAAACATAAATACTAACGGTGCACCACCAACATTACTATCTACTACATTTGCTCCATCACGAACTTCATATTCTAATGATACTATTTGATTTGTTTCCATTGCCATTTTAATTTGCCTTTATTTTATTTTTTTGTATTTTATCATACTTTTCTATAAATGTGCTGAGAAACAACAACTTACTACTTCATTAAGCTAAGATGTTTTTTCGCTTTAATAGCATATTCACTACCTGGAAATTTAGAAATTATTCCATTATAGAAAGCTTTTGCATTACTTTTATCACCTGTTTTTTCCATTGCAACAGCAGTATGCAACATAAGAACAGGCATATATGAAGCTTTATCATATAAAGATACACTTTTTTTAAAGTACGCAATTGCTTCAGCATAATTTTTTCTATAATACTTCATTTCTGCTATCATATAATGAGCACGAGCCGGTTTATAATTTTTATCAATCAAATAAGTATAATATTCAATTGACTTATTATAAAGCTTTTTATCATAGAAAGTCTGTGCTTTTGTAGCTACCTTACCTCTGTCCATCTTATCTAGACTTGATTTAGAAGATTTTGAACTACTTTTCAACTCTTTAGAAACAAGTTCTTTGAATTTATTTACATCTTCAACTAAACTATTAAACTCATTTTTACTAACATAGGTCTTATTTATTGTATGGACTAATGATGATAATTCAGAAACTAATACTTTTATCTCTTCAATACTTTTTGAATTATTTTGAGTCATTTCGCTAAGTCTTTTTTCATACTCATCAGAACTTTTTAATGCTTGTAAGTTTTTTTCACTCAAAAGTTGCAGGACAATTTTATTCTTTTGTGATTTTTTAGCCAAACCTTCTATGACACCTTGCAAGCCATCAATTCTGTCTCTAATTGAATCAACTTTATTTGCTTGATTATTAGTATTAACAACTACTTTATGAAGGTTTTGTTTATTCTCTAAAATAACTTCTTCTGTCGAAGTCAAACCATAAGGTTTTGGGTTGTTGAGATTACCAGCACCAAACGCCGATGGTTCGTTGCTGAGTAAGGGAAAAGGGGTAATAGTTGCAATAATTGCAACTAAAAAAATACGAATCATAATTCTATGGAAGAAGTTTAAAATCTACACGACGATTTTTAGACCAACAATCTCGTGTTTTCTCATTACACGTTGGATTAGTTTCACCATAACTTACCATTGATATACGGTTTGCAGCTACACCTTCAGCAACTAATGCATTTTTAGTAGTATTTGCTCTTTTAAGACCCAAAGCAAAGTTATATTCATCACTACCCCATTCATCACAGTTACCTTCTAATTTTATATTAAAATTAGAAGCTTCAGCATTTGCGAGCTTTGCATCAGATGAAACTTTATCTTGCATATCTGCACGAATTACAAATTTATCAAAATCAAAATAGATAGTTGAGAGCTCTTTCTCTAACTTAACCATTTTCATCTCATTACTATCCTCTGAGCCACTCATACCTTTTTCAGTATCTACAGATACATTATCCGAAGATATAGTTTCAGTTTCTACAGGTGCCGTTTGAGTTACAGTTTGAGGTTGAGAAGCTGATTCGTCTACAATTGGCTCTTTAGAGCATCCACTAAAAACTAAAAGTGCTATGACCGCACCGGAAAGTAAAATACTTTTCATTATGTTATACCTTGATATTGAAGTTATGCAATTGTAGCAGAAAAATCATAATAAATTTATATTACCAATCTATAGATTGAATTTTACCCACTTTAAGTGGAAAAAGATAATTTTTATTATGGCTTAATCTGATAATACCTAAAGAACTTTGTGCCTTATAATTCTTTATAAAAAGTATCGCATCTCCATCTTTTGAGAACCTTGGAAACTCATTTACTCCAGTAGCAGTTAATCTCCTTATGAAGTCCGTTTTAGTAGAAATAAGGTGTAAATTAAATGTATTTTCTGAAAAAGCGTTTGAGCTTTCTCTTGATTTATACACCACATATTCACCATGAGCACTACATGCTGAATTACTTTTTCCGTAATAAACCATCTGTTCAACACTACTGGTTCCTATTTTTTTTGAAAATATATTTGGATAACCCAATCTGTCAGAAATAAATGCTATTGTATTTTTATCAATAAATTGTCCACTTACATCAATACCGCCATAAGTTGTAGCTCTTTTATACTGTTTTGTATCAACATTATAAAGATAGACATCCGGTTGACCTTTTGGAGCCATAGTTAAAAGTAGCAACTTTTCATCATAACTTACATCAGAACATATCATCATGCCATCTGAAGATAGAATCACTTTACTTTTACCGGTACGAGTATCTAAGTACTTTAAAAGTGGTTTCTTTCCACCTAACGAGCTATAATAAAATGCAGATTGATTTTTATTTGCCCACTTTGGAAATAAATTTAATCCACCTTTTAAAATTACATGTTGATATGCTAATGTATAATCGGCAATTATTATTTCACTTCTTCTTGCTTGAGTTATTCTTGAAAATATAACTCTTTTTTTCATCCATTCTACGGATGGAGAACCCATAAATTCATTAATATCATAAGCTATTGAATGAGCAACAAATACATATATTCTTTTATTATTTATTTTATATTTTTTAAGTAATACATTTTTTTCATTACTGATAAGTTTTATTTCAACATTCAGAGCATTATTATCATCTTCTGTAAGTTTATATCTTAATACATAGTTCATATCTTTATTTGCAACAACTACATTACCATCAAAATTTGTCTCATGATAGTGCCTATCTACATTAAATAAAGAAAGAACATTCAAGTCTGCTGCCAATGTTTTAAAAAATGTTGATTTAAAAGTACTATCATAGCTAACAGAAGCATCTTCCAATGCTATGCTTGGTAGTGACTCAACTTTTTTAATTACTTCAATTGTTGCATCACCTGCAAATGATACTGAAATTAATAATAATAATGTAAAAAAAACTCTCATAAATTATTCCTTTGATGTTAATATAATAATGTAGTTACCAGATTTACTTTGTGGATTTACAGGAAAAACAACACTCATTAATCTATCCTTAATCTTATCGCACTCTTCATTTAAACTGCTATTAACAGAGTAATTTAGAACCCTAAAATCTAAAACCTTACCGATACTACTAAGTTCAATTACAGCCTTAACACTATTGCCTTGTGAGTTTTGTGGTGGATTAAAATAGGTATAAACTAGTGCTTGAATTTTAGCTAAATATTCATTAACTTCATTTGATGTTGACTTATTGTTATTCTTCTCGTCAGTCTTCATATCATCACTACCGCTAACATTTTTTGATGAGTTTTTAGCTTCATTATTTTTACTCAAATTTATTTTTTTTTGAATTTCTTGGATTCTTTTGTTGTCTAAAGTTTTTTCTTTAATTTTTTGTTTTTTTATATCTTTGGTCCAGACATTATTAAATAAATTACCAACATCCACTGGAGCAGGTATTGGTTTTGCAGTTTCTAATACTATTGCATCCGGTATAGGATGTTGGACTAGTTTCTCTTTTTCAATTGGAGTGTTTGCACTTTTTTTAACACTCTTTTTCTCTACTTTTGGCATATCAATAGATATAGATATATAGTTATCTTTAGTTAATGCAAATACTTTTAGTTCTTGAGAAGAAAACATCATGTAGAAAAAAAGAGATAAAACAAAGATAAAAAGAGAGAAGGCAATCAGTCCACTTACATAAAATAAAGTTCTATTTTCAGCCATTGGTTGCTAATGAAACCTCGGTAAATCCAGCTTGTTTTACAGCAGCTAATACTGACATTACAACACCATAATCCAATGTTTTATCGGCACTGATGAGAACTGCAGCCTTAAGATTTAACTTTCTGGAATAAATATAAAAATTATCTGTAAAAGCATTAAAATCAAAATTTTCTTTGTTCACCATTAATATTAATTCTTTATCAATTGTAATATGAACAGGTGGAATTTTTGAAAGTTGTTGAGTAACTGAACCTTGCGGTAATTTAATATTTTCTTCATAAATTATATTTGGAGCTATAACCATCAAAATAGCCAATAAAACTAACATAATATCAACTAGTGGGGTAATATTTAACTCTGGTTTTTCTTCCCAATCATAAATCATTATTTTTCTTTACGAGCTAATATTGCATCACTTTGCATTTGAATAAAACTAATCAATTCAAATGATTGCCGTTTCAGAATTTGATGGTAAGTATATGCAAAAATAGCTACAAAAATTCCAGAAGCTGTCGCAATCAAAGCATCAGAAACACCATTTGCAATGACAGACATTGTTCCACTAGTTTGTCCAATATGAGCAAAAGTATCTAAAATTGATACAACTGTTCCAAATAATCCGATAAAAGGAGATGTAGAAGCAAAAACAGATAAAATAGAAAGTCCTTTTGTAGCTTCTTTTGTAGCTGCTAACATACCCAAATCGAATATTGACTTAGAAATGTTTGAACTAGTTTTAAGAAAGTTACTCAGAAATGATTGTTCACTAACTGTTGAAGCACCCATAAGTAAAGACTCTAGGGAGTTGTTTTCTTGAGACAGCCAACTGCCAAGAGAAAGATAGCGATAAAAAAAAACCCAATTCATGACAATAAAATATACTGATAAAAGGGCCAGAACACCCAGTGTAACTGGATGACTTTTTAGATAGAAATCAATTAAATCGTTTATCATATTTTATAGTAATCGCCTAGCAGCAGACTCTATTTTTGCAGAAACCGATGCAATTGCAGGATTTGAATCAGCTATATCGTTGATTAATTTTTTTGCTTCTTCTAGAGCATTTGCAACACTACTTTCATTATCTCCACGAATTGCAACTGCACCTTCTACTAATACTATAACTTTTTCTTCATCAACATGGACAACACCCCAGTTGATTAAAATTGATTCGACTGATTTATCTTCTTTTTCGATATCTATAACACCGGCTTCCAATAAAGTTGTTAAAGAAGCATGACGCGCAAGAACACCGAATTCTCCCTCTTCACCTGGGAGAACTACACTAACAACTTCACCATTAAAGATTTCGCCATTAGGAGTTAGAATTTCAAGTTTTAAGTTATCCATTTCAGTCCTTTTATGTAAATTACTTAGCTTTTAACTTTTCAGCTTTTTCGATTGCTTCATCCATACCGCCAACCATGTAAAAAGCCATCTCTGGCATATGATCGTAATCACCGTTTAAGATTCCTTTGAAACCTTTAATAGTATCTTCTAGAGAAACATACTTACCTGGTGAACCTGTAAATACTTCTGCAACGAAGAAAGGTTGTGATAAGAATTTTTCAATTTTACGAGCACGCTCAACAACGTTTTTATCATCTTCTGAAAGCTCATCCATACCAAGAATTGCAATAATATCTTGTAAGTCTTTATACTTTTGAAGTGTTTGCTGAACACCACGAGCAACACCATAATGTTCCTCACCTAAAATTTGTGGATCTAGTAATCTTGAAGATGAATCCAATGGATCAACTGCAGGATAGATACCTTTTTCAGCAATTTTACGGTTAAGAACTGTAGTAGCATCTAAGTGAGCAAAAACAGAAGCTGGAGCCGGATCAGTTAAATCATCCGCTGGCACATAAACAGCCTGAACAGAAGTAATTGAACCATTTTGTGTTGATGTAATACGATCTTGTAATGCACCCATTTCACGAGCTAGAGTTGGTTGGTAACCAACAGCTGAAGGGATACGGCCAAGAAGTGCAGACATCTCTGAACCTGATTGTGCAAAACGGAATATATTATCGATAAACATCAACACATCAAGCTTCATCTCATCTCTAAAATACTCAGCCATAGTAAGACCTGTTAAAGCGATACGGTTTCTTGCTCCTGGAGGCTCACTCATCTGACCATAGCACAGTGCAACTTTATCAAGTACATTGGAATCTTTCATCTCATGATAAAGGTCATTACCCTCACGAGTTCTCTCACCAACACCAGCGAATACTGATAAACCGTCATGACCATGAGCAACATTATGAATAAGCTCCATGATAATAACTGTTTTACCAACACCGGCACCACCAAATAGTCCAACCTTACCACCTTTTGAGTATGGAGCAAGTAAATCAACAACTTTGATACCTGTTTCAAACATCTCTGTTGTAGTTGACTGATCAACTAACGGTGGAGGAGCGCGGTGAATTGACCATGCTGGTGCATCAGTTATTTCTTCACCACCATCAATTGTTTCACCAACTACATTAAAAATACGACCTAGAACTTTTTCTCCAACAGGAACTTTGATAGGGGAGCCACTTGCTACGGCATCCATACCACGAACTAAACCTTCACTCATATCCATAGCAATCGTTCTGACACGACCATCACCTAAGTGAGCTGCCACTTCTAGCACTAAACGACGTTCGGTACCTTCTAAACTTATTTTTACATCAATTGCTTCATTAATTACCGGAAGATAACCGTCAAAATCAACATCAACAACTGGACCCATAACCTGGCTAATTTTACCAATCATATTTTTCTCCATTATTTCATAGACTCCACGCCACTTATTATTTCTATAAGTTCTGTAGTAATAGCTGCTTGTCTAGCTTTATTATATTTAACATTAAGCGTTTTAACCACTTCTTTAGCATTGTTAGTTGCTGTGTCCATAGCCTGCATTCTTGCACTATGTTCTGCTGCAACTGAATCAATTAAAGAATAGTACATATTATATTCAACATATCTGTTCACTAAAGAGTTTAACATATGCTCTTCATCTTGTGCTTCAATCTCTATAATCGAATTTTGTGTTTGGGCACATTCGAACTGATCTGTATCCACAGGCAGTATTTTATTCACATGTAACTCTTGAGTTATCATGTTCTTATACCCATTGTATATAAGATATAGACCGTCTGTTTTTCCATCATTATAATCTTCAATAGAAGTCATAATAAAATCATCAGATCTTCCTTTATCAGGCTTAGAACTTAAATTAGTTACTTCATCAAAAAGTTCTACTTCATTGTATTTAAAAAATTCAATACCCTTCTTACCGATTCCGCGTAAACGCACTTTTACGTTTTTTTCTTTGTACTCTGAAATAAGTTTTTTCACGGCTTTAATTGTCTGAATATTAAAACCACCACATAAACCTTTGTCAGCAGTTACAAAAATAATGTCAACCATCTTAGGACTTTCAATCTTTGTAAAACAGCGATTGTCAATTCCTCCAACTTTGTTACATTTTATACGTCCAGCTATCTCGGCAATAACCTGATTCATTTTTTCAGCATAAAGACGAGAGCGTCTAGCTAACTCTTCAGCACGACGAAGCTTAGCAGTTGATACAAGCTTCATAGCACGAGTCGTCTTTTGAGTGTTTGAAACACTTTTTATCTGTCTTTGAATATCTTTCAAGTTCGCCATAAAGTTATCCTTACGCCGCTACGAAACTAGCTTTGAATTCTTCAAGTGCTTTCAACATTAAGGCTCTTGTGTCATCATCCACTTTTGAAGTACTTCTTACATTCTCAAAAACTTGAGGATAAGATGCTTCAATAAATGGATATAACTCAGCTTCAAAACGAACAACATTTGATGGATCCATATCATCTAAGAAGCCTTCATTACCAGCAAAGATAATGACAACTTGCTTCTCTACAGAAAGTGGAGAAAATGGAGGTTGCTTAAGAACTTCAACCATTCTTTGACCACGCTCTAGTTGGTTACGAGACACTTCATCTAAATCAGATGCAAATTGTGCAAATGCCTGAAGTTCACGGTATTGAGCAAGATCAAGTCTTAAAGTACCGGCAACTTGCTTGGTAGCTTTAATCTGAGCAGCACCACCAACACGAGATACAGAAAGACCAACATTAATCGCTGGACGAATACCAGAATTGAATAAATCAGTCTCTAGGAATATTTGACCATCAGTAATAGAGATAACATTCGTAGGAATATATGCCGCAACATCCCCAGCTTGTGTTTCAATAATAGGAAGTGCAGTTAATGAACCCGCACCTCTCTCATCACAAAGCTTTGCAGCTCTCTCAAGAAGACGTGAGTGAATGTAAAAAACATCACCCGGATATGCTTCACGGCCTGGAGGACGACGAAGAATAAGTGACATTTCACGGTATGCAACTGCATGCTTTGATAAATCATCATACACGATTAAACCATGTCTTGCGTTATCACGGAAATACTCAGCCATAGCAACACCAGTATATGGAGCTAAGAACTGTAGCGCAGCAGCTTCTGCAGCAGTTGAAGATACAATAATCGTATATTCCATAGCTCCATGTTCTTCTAAACGACGGATAACTTGTGCAACGGTAGATGCTTTTTGTCCAATTGCAACGTAAACACAAACAACGCCGTTACCTTTTTGATTAATAATAGCATCAAGAGCAACAGTAGTTTTACCTGTTTGTCTATCGCCAATGATAAGTTCTCTTTGTCCACGGCCAATAGGAACAAGTGCATCAATTGCCTTAATACCAGTTGCTAATGGTTCATGAACAGATTTTCTATCCATGATTCCCGGTGCTTTTTCTTCAACAAAACGAGTTTCACTTGTCTCAATCGGACCTTTACCATCTATTGGTTCACCAAGTGCATTGACAACACGACCTAAAAGTGCATCACCTACAGGAACTTTAAGAAGCTTACCTAGTCTTTTAACTGACATACCCTCACGAAGCTCAGAGCCTCCGCCGAGTATAACAACACCAACTTTACCCTCTTCAAGGTTCATAACTAAACCTCTAGTTCCTTCTTCAAACTCTACCATTTCTCCGGCCATAACATTGTTAAGTCCGTAAACTTGAGCAACACCATCAGCATAAGAAACGATTTTACCTGTTTCATTAATATTAACACTTAGTTCAAAGTTATCAATACGTTCTTTAATTATTGAGCTGATTTCATCAGCTTGTATTTTTGCTACCACTATATATCTCCTCTCGTTGAAAGTTAAATTGCTTTTACTATATGTTCTATAATTTGACTATTTATTCTTGATTTAGAAAAATCTATCTCAATGCCTAAATCTTCTACATCAACCTTAATACCATTAAAATCATTTTTAATAAACTCTAATGAAATTTTTGAATCAAATTTTTTACTTAAACCAATGCTTAAATCTTGTATAACCTTTTCATCAATATTGCTATCGCTATACACAAGACCTTTGTACGTTTTAGTTGATGCTGTCAAATCTTTTCTAATGCCTTCTGCCAATGCAGGGATAATACCAATACGATTTTTTTCAACTAACAATTTAATTAAATTATCTATTTGCTTAGATTTTACAGACTTAACTGCTTCTAGCAATATTTCTAATTTTTTATTTCTATTTACATTTGGACTGTCAATTATTTGAATAAATTTTTCATCTTTAAATGATTCAGCCAAAGTAGAAAAAATCGTTAGCATGTCTTCCATTGATGCAGTATCTGAACTAGTTTTGATAGCTTTTATATATCTTTTTGCAATCAATTCTTCCATTTACGCCACCTTCTTTAAGATGACACTAGCCATAGCTTCTTTATCAAAACTATTACTACTTTGAGTCAAGACTTTGTCAAGCACATCTTCAACAACATTACGAACCATTTTTCTTTGTTCAAAGTTCTTTAATGAAATTTGATGTTTTGATAAAATTTCTAAATCTGTATCACATTGCAACATAATCTTATCATTGATAATTTTATTCTCTTTTTTTGAAGAAATTCTCAATGATTCTGCAAACTTTTCAGCTTCAGATATTCTTGTTAATGCCTCTTTTTTATTAAGAATCGACTCATTCAATTTATCTTGAACTTTTTGTAACTCCTCAGCAATACCTTGACTTCTGCCTGTAAAATATTTTTTTACAGGTTCAGCAATAAGATACCAAATAAGAGCTGAAAACAGTACAAAGTTCACAGTTCTTTGTAAAATATCTGTATCTGCATGTTCTGCAGAACCACTAGATGCTAATGCATAAGTTGAAATCATTAGCACTAATAATAAAACTCTATTCATTCAACATCCTTATATTTGACTAAATTTAGCATTGACAGCTTCTTTAAACAATGGAACTTGAGACATTAAGCCTTTAGTTAATTGTTCTTTAGAATCTGATAGAGACTTTTCAAACTCTATATATTCATTAGCTAATTCAACACGCTTTGCTTCTAATTTACTATCAGCTAATTCTTTAGCATCTGCAATAACTTTTTCTCTTAGTGCCATAACTTCAAGTTTAGCATTTACAATTATAGATTCCGCTTTTGAATGTAATTCATGAATTTCATCATCATTCGAACCTACTTTATGTAGATCTTTTTTGATATCTTCATCACGTTTATTCATATAAGAGAACAATGGATTATAAAGCCAACTGTTTAAAATGGCAATAAGAGAAAGAAATACAACAAATGTAGCTAAAAGTAATATTGGATTAATATCTAACATAGAACCTCCTAAAAGTTGCGCAATTATACTATATGAAAATTGAAAGGATAGTTAAATAAAGAAAAAAAATTAAAGAATTTCGCGTTTAAGAAAATATTGGACGTAGATTATTTTACTATTTATACAATTGATGTATAAAAATTGATCTATTTTGAAAATATGGTATAAAATTCATCAATTTGAGTTTCATTATCAAATTCAATAGTTAATTTATTTTTTGACACTTTTACGTTAAATCCCAATGTGTTAAACTTATCTTTTATTTCAGACAAATCATAATCTGCAACTGTGGGAGTTTTATTGAAAGATAAGTTCTCATCTTTTATATTTTTTATAATAGATTCAATTTCTCTTACACTTAATTTTTGTCCAATAATTGAGTTCACTATAACTTGCTGTTGTTTTTCATCGAGTCCAACAAGAACTTTTGCGTGACCTGCCGTTATTTTTTTTTCGATTAGTGCTTTTTGTGTATTGCTAGATAGCTGTAACAGTCTAATTGTATTTGTAATATTTGTTCTGCTTTTATGAATCATACTAGAGAGTTCTTCATGTGTCAGTTCGTGTAATTTGATGAGCTCATTGTAAGAATATGCGAGTTCAATCGCGTTAAGGTCTTCTCTTTGAATATTTTCCAACAGTGCATACTGTCTCATTTTTGCTTCATTTGTAGTTATTGTGATTGCACGAATAGTCTTTAATTTTGCAAGCTTTGAAGCACGAAACCTTCTCTCACCTGCAATTAAAATATATCCGTCAATATCTTCAGTGACAACAATTGGTTGGAGTAAACCATCTTTTTTGATTGAATCTGCCAACTCCAATAAAGAGGTTTCATCAAATGATTTTCTAGGTTGAAATGGATTTGGTCGGATATCTTTTAATGATAACTCAAGTACAGAATCTTGATTGGAACCTTCGTTATCATAAGCTTCATCTATCTCACCGAATAATGCATCTAAGCCTCTGCCCAAAGCTGCTTTTTTGGACTTCATTATTTCATTATCGCTTGTGCTAAACTTTGATATGCTATGGATCCGCTAGACTTTACATCATATAAAATAACCGGTTTTCCAAAAGACGGTGATTCTGCTAATTTTACATTTCTGGGAACAACTATATATCTATCTTTTTCATCTTTAAAAAGTTTACTTTTAAAATGCTGTCTTAAATCTGCAAAAACTTGCTTTGAGAGATTATTTTGAGAACTAAACATAGTTGGTAAAAATCCTCTGATACTTAACTTAGGATTAATTGATTTTCTAACAAGCTTTACAGTATTTAACAGCTGAGCTAAACCCTCTAGTGCAAAAAATTCACACTGAATAGGTATCAGTACAGAATTAGATGCAGATAAAGCATTTATCGTCATTGGCCCAAGTGCCGGTGGTGAATCAATAATTATATAATCATAATCTTTTTTTACATTTTCAATAGCTCGCTTTAAAACAAGTTCACGACCTTTAGCATTATTAGCATCATAATATTCTTTTTCAATTCCAACCAGCCCAATATTTGATGGAGCTAAATGCAATGTTGGCAAATCTGATTTTAAAATAATATCTTTTATATTTTTTGTACCAATGAGAACATGGTAGATATTAAACTCATAGTCATTTCTATGAAAGCCTAATGATGTTGTTGCATTAGCTTGTGGGTCTGAGTCAATTAAAAGCACTTTTTTTTCTGCAACTGCCAGTGAAGCAGCCAAATTAACAGCGGTAGTTGTTTTACCAACACCACCCTTTTGATTTGCAATTACTATTACTTCGCTCATCTTAAACTATATATCCTTTCGCCGTTGCTAACTATAGAGCCATCACATTGCAGTGAAACATCTTTTAATGAAATTTTTAAACTATTGTTATGCGTAAAAAAGTTTTTATTAAGATGAAATTCTAACTTATATTTACTAAAAACTTGCTTCCATAAAATCTTTTTTTTGATTTTTTTAAAATACTTTTCTAACAATTTGTCTTTAGAAATTTTTGTATCTAAAGTACTAAATCCATCCGGCGCTAGGACTAAATTTAATCCAACGCCGCAGATTAAAACCCCCCGGGTAATGTTTGTAATCATACCACCTATTTTAAGTTCATCTATATAAAAATCATTAGGCCATTTCAACCAAACTGATGAACTCATCTCAAATAAGGTCTCTTTTAAAAGATATGCGAAGTAGATTGAAGCAGATTCCAATTTTAAATCTATCGGTAAATCATTCAAATCAATTGCAAAAGACAAAAATAAATTTCCATCCATCCCGCTCCAAGAGTTTCCTCTACTTCCAACGCCATTTGTTTGGATTTTTGAGATTACTGCAACGGGAAGTTTTATCTCAGTTGTTCGAATCAGCTCTTTTAAATAGTTTTGAGTTGAATCTACACTATCAAGATAGATAGTCTTCAACAGTTAGCCTTTTGCCATTTATATACGAAAGAACATCCATCTCATTTTTTGAAGCTGGCTGAACTTTCAAAATTCGTATACTGCCCGTTTTACATCCAACAATAATACTATCAGAATCAATTTTTAATATTTTTCCAATCTCATAAGAATTTAGTTTATCTTCCAATTTAATCTTTTTTAACTTAAGTCCACTCTTTAAATATATGCCAGGCCATGGAGTAAATGCTCGATATTTATTATAAAGTAAAATGGCATTATCAAAAATAACTTCACCATCTGCTTTAGTGATTTTAGAACAATGAGTAGATAGGGCATCATTTTGAGGTATTGGCGTATATGACTTAAAATTTTCCAATACATCAACAGTTAAATCAGCTGCTATTTTCGTTAATTTTTCAAAAAGTGTTTCCACCATTTCATCTTCACTGACTTCGAGAGTCGATATTTTTAAAATATCTCCAGTATCTAAACCTTCTTCCATAAGCATGGCTGTTACACCCGTCTGCTTATCTCCATTAAGTAAAGTTTGCTGAATAGGGCTAGCACCTCTATACTGAGGTAAAATCGATGCGTGCAAATTTATACAGGGAGCATGGTCTAAAATTGCACGAGGCAGTATCTGTCCATAAGCAGCTACTACGATATAGTCACATTCTATTTTCAAAAGCTCACTTACAACTTCTTCGTCCCGAAGTCTACTCGGTTGATAAACATCTATTAAATGCTCTATAGACAGGCTTTTCACTACAGGAGGTGTTAAAACTTTCTTTCTGCCAACCGGTTTATCTGGCTGGGTATACACAGCCACTACATCTATCCACTGCGTATTTATAAGTCTTTTTAAAATTTGTTCTGCATAATCAGGAGTGCCCATAAAAAGAACTTTTACACAGGGAGCACTTATTTCATTACTCATAACTCATTACCATTTGTAAAGTGTGTACCACCTATATGCTCAGCATCCAACATAAAACTTTTCACATTCGTTAAATCAAATCCGCTAGATAAAAACATATCAATTCCATTTGATAGTAAATAATTAGCGGCTTTTAATTTTGTAACAATGCCCCCTGTAGCAAATATATTATTTGGTGCCACCTCTTTTTTTAATTCATCCTCATCAATTTTATTGACGACTTTAAGTATCTTGGCATGTATATTTTCACGAGGATCGCTGTCATAATATGCATCTATATCTGAGAGAATGATTAAAATATCACACTCCGTATGCTTAGTTAAGTATGCAGATAATTGATCATTATCTCCAACAACCAGCTCTTCTGTAGCAGTTGCATCGTTTTCATTTATGATTGGAATTACTTTGTTTTTCAAAAGTGTGTTAACCGTATTTTTAATTCTTTGTATATCATCAAGTTTATTAAAGTTTGCCGCCGTAACTAAAACCTGAGCTGTTATTATATTATGAACGGCAAATTTTTTAGCATACTTTTTCAAAAGTATAGGCTGACCTATCGATGCTAAGGCTTGTTTATTTTCTAGTATTTTTCTATCTAGCTGCAACTCAGTATATCCAGCGGCTACTGCCCCGGAAGAGACTAAAATTACTTCATTCGTTTTATGAAGCTCTGCTAAAAAATCAACTAAAGCTCTCATCCTATCAAGTGCAATAGCTCCATCTTGAGTTAAAACGGCACTACCTACCTTAACTACTACACGCTTCACCTCAAGGGCACTTTCTTCACGGCACATTATTTACGATCAGACTGCACTAAGTTAAATAAAGCATACTTTAATGGCTCTATATTTTTATTTGTAGCCGAAGAAATTGGTACAACAAAATATGGCAATGTTTTATCATACCCAAGTGTTTTATCAATACTTTCTTGGATAAAATAAGGCAAATCAGCATCAAGGGCATATTCATTTGTTTTGTTAGCTTTTAATCCTAACATCTCTATAAATTCATTTACTAGAGGTCCCAGTTCATCTATCGGAACCACATCTGCTCTTGTGAGGGCAATAGCATAGTTACTTGAACCTAATTTTTCTGAAAAAGAAGAAATTTCATTTTTTAAAACTTCTATTTGTTCTTTTAAATCTCTATATGATGCTAAATCAACCATATAAAGAAGAGTTTGTGTTCTTTCAATATGTCTTAAAAATTCAATTCCAAGACCTTTTCCCTCGTGAGCTCCACCTATAATACCTGGGATATCTGCCATGATAAAAGATTCAAAGTCACCAATATTCACTTGACCCAGCTTTGGAGTAAGCGTTGTAAATTCATAGTTAGCAATCTCAGGACGAGCATTTGAAACAGTTGAAATAAGCGTTGATTTACCGACATTTGGAAAACCGACCAGCCCAATATCGGCTATTAGCTTTAATTCAAGTTTTATCTCTCTTGTAATACCTTTTTCACCAGGCTGTGCATACGTAGGTCTTTGATTTGTAGATGATTTAAAGTGAAAATTTCCAAGTCCACCTTTTCCACCTTCTATATACAATTCTTCCTGACCATCTTTGAGCATATCGAAAACAATCGCTCCAGTATCAGCATCTATAATCTGGGTACCTGGAGGGACAATAATAACTTTTTTAGCTCCAGATTTTCCAGTCATTCGAGAACCCAATCCAGGAGCCCCAATATCTGCTTTTATATGCATTTTTCTTTGAAAGTGAGATAATGTGTGAGTATTATTGTCACATTTGAACCAAATGTCACCACCTTTTCCACCATCACCACCATTAGGACCACCGTTAAGAACAAACTTTTCACGACGAAATGCTACACACCCTTGTCCACCTTTTCCTGATGAAACTGCTAACTCGACACTATCTGTAAACATTTGTGATCCTTGATCTATTTATATTATTACGTAAGCCCTTTAGAGGCATAAATATTTAAAAATTTACTTTATAATAGTTATAGTGAATTTTTAAATATTTTAAGGCTATTTTTAGAGGGGCAAACCCTGAAGTAGAAAAACTTGGGCAGATGCCCAAATATTGTAGAATTATGCAGCAGGTATTATAGAAACTTGTTGACGTTTTTTATCTTTACGTTCAAAACTAACAACACCTTCAACAAGTGCAAATATAGTATGGTCTTTTCCCATTCCTACATTTTTACCTGGATGAACTTTTGTTCCTCTTTGACGGATAATTATATTACCGGGAATTACAGCCTCTCCACCAAATTTCTTAACACCAAGTCTTCTACCAGCTGAATCACGATTATTCTGTGTACTACCTTGACCTTTCTTATGTGCCATTTTATCTCCTTATTTTATTTATTTACGCAAAAGGATAAATTCCTTTCACCACGCCAACTTTGATATACTGTATTTTATCGCTGCATTACTGCACACGTCTTCAGTAGAAAGCTCACGCTATTTGTTGCTATGTATTTAGCTTATGCAGCTATCTTCGTAATGCGAATACGAGTGAAATCTCTTCTGAAACCTCTTTTAACTTTACTATCTTTACGACGGCGCTTTTTAAAAGTAATTACTTTTTTATCGCGACCTTCATTGATAACTACACCACTCACTACAGCACCTTCAACAAAAGGAGCTCCCATTCTAAGTTCACCAGCATTCACTGCCAAAACTTCTTTTATTTCGACTACAGCACCAGTTTCAAGAGACATTTTATCAAATGACAAGATGTCACCTTCTTGAACTTTATACTGCTTTCCACCATTTTTAATAATTGCGTACATCTACGGTCCTTAAATCTTTAATACTTAGAACCTTTGAATGGATTAAAACAATACACTCACAGGTTTATTTTCTATAAAAAGTTCGGAATTATATCTAATCAAGCTTTAAGTTTTATTTAATCCTTCAAGTTTTATACCACAATTTCATCCATCTCAATCATTATTTCAATACTTCGTTCAAAACCACCCATATTCATCATAGCTTTTAGTTTTGGACCTTTAAAGCCAAAGCCTTTGCTCATCATCGCTTTTTTAACACTTATTTCTCGGTCAAAAACTTTTTGCCAGCTAGCTGTATCTGCCCACATATCAAATTCTATATTGTCATATTCTTCCTCAGCACCAAAAGTAGTGCATACGCCCTTTTCTACTTCTATTACAACTGACTCTAAATCTTCCCTATCACTAACTGAATATTTAAAAACAGAGCTGAATTTTCTCAATTTTTTCATAACTTCTTCATCGTTATTCCATGCTTCTGTATAGGCTGCTGCCCATTCCGGTGTCATTAATTGCATTTTCATCCTTTTATGGATTTCATTATATTTACTGATTTCTTAAATATAGATTTAATTCATAAGATTATTATAATATTTTGATTTTTTGAGACTTTTATGAGAAGTTTAGTAATTGCGGGAATTAAGAATTATTAAAATATAGGTTATAAAAAATTTTAAATTAAACCATAATATTATCCATAGCAATCATGAGTTCAACACTTCGTTCCAATCCACTTTTATTCAATAAAGCTTTTAATTCAGGACCTTTAAAATTAAAACCACCATCCTTTTTAAGTTTTTTAATACTTGCATCATGAGCAAAAACATTTTTCCAACTCTTCGAATCTGCTGATATTTCAAACTCGATATTGTCATATTCCTTCTCACTACCGAAGGTGATACATATCCCCTTTTCCACCTCTATGACAATCGGCTCTAAATCTTCTCTATCACTAACTGAATATTTAATAATGGAGCTAAATTTTCTCAACTTTTTCATAACTTTTTCATCATTATTCCAAGTTTCTGCATAGGCAGCTGCCCATTGGGGTGTCATAAATTGCATAGTCACTTCCTATTTATTTATTTCGTAGTGCTATTGTAGTGCTTGTTCTCTTGCTTTATCCTTTCTACTTTTTCCCTTACCTTTTACAGGTGCTTTGCCTTTAACTTTCTTTGGAATTTCTCCCCTAATTTCAAATCCTAGAACCTGCTCAAAATCAAGATTAATTTTACAACGTTTTTGAATTATAGAAAAATGTTCTTTATCTTCATAAGCTATAAACGAGACTGCCACACCGTATTTACCTGCTCTAGCTGTTCTTCCTATGCGGTGGATATAATCAGTTGGAGATCTAGGCAAATCAAAGTTTACAACACAGGTAATATCGTTAATATCTAAACCCCTTGCAACGATATCAGTTGCAAACAGAATCCGTATTTTTTTTGCTTTGAACTCTTCTAGTGTCATGTTGCGTTCTTCTTGTGTGAGGTCACCGTGAAATGACTCTGCACTGAAGCCATACTTTTTAAACTTCTGCGCTATGTTGTCAGTAGCTCTTTTGTTTGCCATGAACACCAGAACTTGCTCCCACTTTTCACTCTCAAGCAGATGCCGCAGAAGTGGACCACGGTTTTCACGGTTTACTTCAATAGCTCGCTGAGATACACTCCCCACTGTCGGCTCTTCATTTTCAATTTTTACTTCAATTGGATTTGTTGTGATTTTTGAAGCGATTGCTAAAATCTTCGGAGGGTATGTAGCAGAAAAGAGTAAATTTTGTCTTTTAGGGGGAATCTCCTGAAGTATAAGTTCAAGTTCCTCTGCAAATCCAAGATTAAGCATCTTGTCCGCTTCATCTAGGACAAAAAACTCTACATGTGAGAGATTCATCTGCTTTTTACTCACAACGTCTAGTAACCTACCTGAAGTAGCAACTAAAATGTCACATCCTTGCTGAATAGCATACAGTTGATCTCCAATACTTTCCCCACCAATAACACTGACAACTTTGGGCTTTTTAGGCAAAAACTCACCGAAAATATCAAAGGTTTGTGCGACCTGAAGAGTAAGTTCTCGTGTCGGTGTCAGAACAAGAACTTTTATTTTGGCTTTGCCCTGTGTTTTATTTTGTATGAGATGTTCCAAAATCGGTAAAACAAAACTTGCACTTTTTCCGCTTCCTGTTTGAGCACCGGCTAGAACATCGTTACCAGAGAGTACTAGTGGGATTACCTTTTCTTGAATGAGTGTCGGCACTAAAAAATGACTCTTTTGAAGTGCTTTTTGTATTTGTTCTGAGAGTTTAAATTTTGAAAATGACATTTTTATGCTTCTTAAACTTAGTTTTAAAGTATTATAGCTTATTTACAAATTGTCTATACAAAAATAACACCAATAAAACACCAATAAGTAAAACACCCACAACTATAAAAAAATGCTTAACACCAAAGTAACTTACCAATGGATGAAATATAATTGGGGAGCTAAATTGCCCTAGAAAAAGTGAACTAGTCAAATAACTTGATGATTTAACTCTTTTTGTATGGTGCGCGCGACTCAGCATCCAGGCTGTAACAGTTGTCATAAGCATGCCACCGCCAAAACCAACGATAGGTGATGTTAAAAAAAACATGTATACATTTTGTACTAAGCCTATTAAAATAAAACCTACGGCTACGATACTCATACCAATCATATAAATTATTTTAAAATCAAATCGTTTTTTCAATTTTGCAAAACTTATAGCACCTAAGGCATTAAAGATAAATGCCATTGCTATTATTTCTCCCGTTAGTGCACCGCTTGCATGAAAAACATTTACAATCAAAAATGGCATTTGAGTCGGTAAAGTATAAAAAATCACCATCAATAAAAAAGCCAATATATAAATAGGCATAAGATTGTGGGACAATTCTTCTATTTCTTCCGGAACAAGTGTGTTTTTTTGAATTAAAAATTTTGCTACAAAAATGATAATCAAAAATCCGACTAGGTATATTCCAAAGGGGTATCTCCAATTCATGTCAGATAAAATTCCACCGCCAACAAGAAAAACGACTCCGCCTAAAGCCATAAATGCACTTTGAAGTCCCATAAATTTGTGCCTTGCCTCATCCCTAAAATAATCCCCGACTAGAGAAGTTGAGACTATCATTAAAACTGCTATAGCAATTCCAAGCAAAAATCTTGAAGCTAGAAGTTCATATATACCTTCCAAATAAAGGCCGGCACTACCCACAATTGAGAAAAAAACCAAGGCAACTATAGCCGAGTTTTTTTTGCCAAACTTATTAACAACATGACCCAAAAATGGAGAAAGAAAAGCTATAGCTAAAGATGGTAAAGTTATCATTAGCCTTGAGAGAAACTCTATGTGCTGCACATCTTTAAAAACATGACTCAGTAGTGGCAAGGATGTCACAATAGCCACATTCGACATCATGGTCATCATGGACATCAGTAAAAGGGTAAACTTTGTTGCATTTGTTATCTTAATCATTAGAACTCTTTGTCTCATAAAATTTTCTCAACCATCTGTCTATCGGATTTATCAGTTTATAAATCACAGGAACAACAAGCAGAGTTAGCATCATGGAACTTATCAATCCGCCTATGATTGAAATCGCCATGGGTGCTTTTGTTTCACTTCCTAAACCTGTACTTACAGCTAAGGGAAGCATAGCAAAAATCATAGCCACTGTAGTCATTAGAATCGGTCTTAGTCTCTTCTCACCGGCTTCTATGAGAGCCTCATCGGCATTTTTTCCACGTTTCATAGCAGAGTTTGCAAAATCCACAAGTAAGACTGCATTTTTTCCAACCATTCCCATCAGCAGCATAAACCCAATCATAACAAATAAACTAAATTGTTGTCCGCTTAAATATAAAGCTATCATGACGCCGATAATGCTAAGAGGCAAAGAGACCATGATAATAATTGGCTGAATTAAAGACTCATACAAAATTGCTAAAATTATAAACATTAAAATAATAGACAGCCCAATAGCTGTGCCAAAAGCCTTTCCTGTTTTTACCATCTCTTCAGCAAAGCCTGTAAACCTATAACTGACACTTTTAGGCATTAACTCATCAATTTTTGCTTTCGTATAATTGACTGCACCACCCAAATCAAGCCCAAATAGATCGGAATAAACTGAAACTTGTCTTTGCCTATCAAAGTGGTAAATAGACGCCAAAGAAGTAGTTTGTGTAAATTTCACTAAACCGTCTAGATATACTAACCTTCCATTTTTTGTCCTGAGTTGAATCTTCTTTATATCTTTGATGCCGATCCTACTTTTATCATCAAATCTTAGGGTGATATTATACTGTTTTCCATTCTCTTCAAAATATGAAATTTCCAAGTCACTCGAAAATGCGGTAGAAATTGCCTGCGAAATCTCTGAAGCCGAGATGCCGAGTCTGTTTGCATTTTCTCTTAAAATAGTTATGTCAATCTGTGGTTTTCCCTCATCTAAATTTGTATCGATATCTACAAAACCTTTTTTCTTCTTCAAATACTCAGTTAAGTTCTTAGTAGCTGTTTTTAAATCATCAAAAGAGTCAGATTTTAGAACTATTTGATAGGGAACTGATACTCCTGTACCTTTTATGTTAGGAATTGCGGCCGCTGTTATATACATCTCTTTTTGATAAGGTTTTAGCTTCTTTCTAAATTCTTGAACTATCACTTCCTGATTCAAATCTCTTTTATCTTTTGAAACTAATTTTACATAGATTAAAGATTTATTTTTCTCTTGAACATTATTGTAACCAACACTCAAAGTTGTAAATTCGACATTTTTATCTTTTTTGACCAAGTCTTCAATCACCTTAGACTTTTTAATCATCTCTTCTAAAGATATCCCGGCATCTGCTTTAATTTTAATCTCAAACTCTGCTTTATCCTCTTTTGGTATAAAATCCATACCGATTTTTGGAAACAGACTTAAACTTCCAAAAAACATCAGCAGTACTAAGATGAGAGTTATAACTTTAAATCTCAAAACAGTTTTAAGCGTGCCTTCGTATAGTTTTTCTAAAAGCTTAAATATCGGTTCAGTTGCATTATAAAACCGACTCTCCCCCTTGTGTAAAACTCTGGCACTCACACTTGGCATAAAGGTCATAGCAATTGTAAAAGAGATAACTATCGCAAAACCGACCGTCATGGCAAAACTCTCAAAAAACTTCCCAACGATTCCGCTCATAAAAGATACAGGAACAAATACCGCAAGAAGCATGGCAGAGATTGCTAAAATTGCAAATGCCATCTCTTTTGTACCCTCAAGTGCCGCCTCATACTTACCCATGCCGGCTTCCATTTTTTTGTATATATTTTCCAGCACAACAATAGCATCATCGATGATAATCCCGATAGACAAGGTCAAGCCAACAAGTGTCATCTTGTTTAATTCAAACCCCATAAAGTCCATCAAAGCGATAGTGCCCATAATCGAAATTGGTATAGAAAGAGCAGAAACCAGAGTAATTGTAACATTTCTTAAAAAGAAAAATACGATTATAACAGCCAAAAGTGCACCATACACAAGATCAAACTCCACATCTTTTAAAGAGTGTATAATAAAGGGTGAAGTATCCTGAAGAGTCTCCACTCCAAACTTATCTGTTGCCATTTTCTTTAATTGCGGTATAGTTTCTTTTACTTTTTTGATTATGTCGAGTGCATTTATTCCTGAAATTTTCTGAACTTCAAGCATTACACCTTCTACGCCGTTGTAAGAAGCGTAGCTTTTTGAATCGCTTAAAGTATCCTCTACTCTGGCTATATCTTTGAGTCGTATATCATCTTTTATGAGTATATTTTCCAATTCAGACACACTCAGTGCATCTGCCTTCGTTTTAAGTGTAAACTCATTAGTCGTAGTGATTAGTTTGCCGCCTCCGATTTTTACATTTTCATTTGCTACGATAGAATTTAGCTCTGAGACTGTGATGCCAAATTTGTTCAGCAGCCTTACATCTGGATAGATTTTTATCTCTCTGTCTTTATAGCCTATGATGTTAATGGCACCGACTCCATTAATCTTTTGAAGCTGTGGTTTTACTTTTTCATCTGCAAAAATCATCAGATTTTGTAAAGTGTCTTTTTTTGCAGTTAAAAATACATTTATAACGGATGCACTGCCGATATCTAGTTTACTCACAAGCGGCATTTTTGCTCCGCGCGGCAGCAAAACAGCTGAAACCTTATCTCTCACATCATTAGCACACTCATTGATATCGCGTTCCAAAAAGAATTTTACCATGACAACACTCGCACCTTCACTGCTTGTTGAAGTGATACTGTCAACTCCGCCGATTCTTGAAATCGCTTCTTCTATTTTATCTGTTACTTGCGACTCAATCGTGCCTGACTCTGCACCGCGGTAAACCGTAGTGATTGTCACCATAGGAAAATCTATGTTTGGAAACAAGGCTGATGGCATGGACTTGAAGCTCATGTTTCCAAATATCACGAGGGTAATCACATACATCAAAGTGGCTATGGGTCTGTTTATCGCTATTTTATACATCTATTTTCATTCCTTATAATTTTAAAATAATTTACCTATTTTTCTAAATCCGAACCAGTACAAGAAGATTCCAAGTATCAAAACACCGCTAAAATACGGCAACAAATCTACAAAATCACTTCCTCTAAAAAATATACTCTCACTTCCTTCGATGTAATATCTCAAAGGTGAAATAAGCGATAAATATTGCAGCAAGGGGTGCATCGCATAAATGGGCGTCCATGCACCGCTTAAAAAGATAATCGGCATCATAATAACGATAGCAAATTGCGATATTTGCATAACTGTTGTAGAGATTGAAGCAATAAAAAGACCGATACCCGCTGTTGTTGCAACATAAAAAAGCGTCAAAATAAAGTAGTAAACAAGTGAACCGTTGAGCGGAATGTCAAACAAATGAAACAACACTATTCCCACACTTAAAAACACTCCAATCATGATTATGATTATTTGAGACAAACTTTTTGCTAAAATTATTACCTTAGGATTTACCGGCATCAAAAGCATGATGTCCCAAGTGCCGCTTTCTTTTTCTTTTACAAATACTATCGCACTCAGGATGACGGTCAAAAGCGTAATCACTGAAAGTAATTCACTTAGTGACATGAACAGTTTTGTATCTGCATTTTGGTTAAACAGTTTGTGCGATTTAAGCTCTATGGGAATATTGAGTTTATTAAAACCCATCACAATATTTTGCAGATACCCCAAAGCCATCAAACTCTGACTAGCGGTTGTGCTGTCTATGAGAATATTTATCTGCGGATGAAGTTTTTTATAGATGTTTTTCTCAAAATCTTCATCAAAAATCAAACCTACCATAATCTCTTTATTATAAATTGCACCACTTAACTCTTTTTGTGACTTGTAGTATACTGGAATTTGAAACTCTGGAGCATGAAGATTTGAGATAATTTTTTTACTAATCCCCCCTGCACTTTTATCTACAATCCCTATAGGTATATTTTTAGCTTCAACTTCCATCCCGTTTCCGGCAACATACACCTCAGGGATAAAAAAGTAAATCACGATAAAGACTAAACCAAAAGAGCGGAAAAAACCGAGTAGTTCTTTAAATAAAATGGCAAAAAATAATTGTAAAGTGTCCATCTAAATTCTCCCTTTTTTAATGTGTAAAGATTTTGCCGTTTTTTTGACATAAGCGTCATTACATGTAAAGATTTTGCTCTTTTCTTTACATGTTATCAAGAACGTGTAAAGATTTTGCCATTTTCTTTACATGTCTTTAAATAGATTAAACAACTCAGTATGTACATAAAAGATATCTTTGCCGATTTTTTGACCACTGAGTATCCCTATGTTTTCAAGTTCTTTGAGATAGTTTGTTGCCGTTGGTCGTGAGATGTTTAACTGCTCTTCAATAAATACTCTTTTAGTGTAAGGATGATAAAAAAGTGTTTCTAGTAAATCTTTGCTATAGATTTTTGGTTTATTGTCTAGGATGATATTTTTTGTTTTCTCCATCAAAATCTCTATATTTTTGATTGTTTGGATAGTCTCTTTTGAAATCTCTTCAATACCTTTTAGCATAAAAAGTATCCATTCATGAAGCCCATTATTAAAACTCACATCATTTAAAAGTCTATAATAGTCTGCTTTGTTTTTAATAATATACCGACTCAAATACAATATAGGCATATCCAACAATCCCTCTAGAACAAGATATAAAATATTTATAATCCTGCCCGTTCTGCCGTTTCCATCATAAAATGGATGTGTAGCTTCAAATTGATAATGAATAATTGCCATCTTAACCAAACTATCAAAATCATCTAAACTCTCATCATTGATATACTCGCTCAAATTTGCCATCAAGTCAATGATGTCTTGCGGATTTTGCGGCGGTATGAGTTTTATCTCTCCGGTTCTTGGATTTTTAAGAACTGTTCCACTCTGCTTTCTAAACCCTGCATCATTTTGTTCTAATGTCGCTTGAATCGCTTTGATATGATTGACACTCAAAATCCTTTTTGTTTTAATGATTTCAAAGCCCAAGTACAAAGCATCTTTATAGTTTTGCACCTCTTTTATATTGCTATTTATAAAATCATCAGATAGCACTGAGCGATAAATCTCATCATGCGTAGTTATGATATTTTCTATCTCACTACTATCTTTTGCTTCTTGAAGTACAAGAGTATTGATAACAATCTTTTGATTTGGCAAAGAGTTTGCCATACCCTTCAACTCTGCCAACGCTCTATGAGCTGATGTCGTTGCTTTTAGTATCTCTTTTGTTTCTATGTTTTTTTTTATTGGTAATTTTTGTGGGATGAATTCGGTCACTTTATACCCTCCTTAATAATATCAAAAAGCTTTTCTACATTTTCATCAAAATGAGTTTTGATAGGTAAAACTATTTTAGGAAACAATACTTTGAATTTATTCTTATAATATTGTTTTATATTTTCTAAAAAGCCATAGTTATTTGCTATTTTAATAAGTTCTTTTTCTTCATAAATTAAATCAGATATATTATGTTTCTTCATAAAATCTATTAACATATTTACATATTTTTCATTTAAAATATGTTTATAACCTTTTTTATATAGATTAATTATCAAATTTTTATATCTGTCATCTTCTGAGGACTCATTTAAAAGTGAAAGAGAATTACTAATGAAACTTTTATTGTATTTCACTACATCAAATAGCATATCAAAAATATTGTTCTCAGATATTATTTGATAGTTATGGCTAATACAATACGCAAAAGCTTGATATTCTTGAACTCCCACATGTGGTGCTAAGCGAGTAAAAGACTCTTTTATTGGCAGGCTTTCAGAGGTGTCATCAATAATTTTACATTTCAAAATACTACTTGTAATATTCAATACCAGTTTTTTGAACATTTTAGCTTTTTCTATACTATCTTCTGTAAAAGGGATGAATTCACCCCCTTTTTCATCAAGATATGTAAAATCTAGGGGCATGTGGGAATAGTCAATTTTTTGTGAATAATCTTTCAACCAGTTCACCAAAGTTTGCTGTATTACTATGTCATCTCTTTGCAATACAACTTCTAATTGATTTATTTCATATAAAAAAACGATAGAAGATAATGTTAATATTTTTTTCTCTTGGGACAAATAATTTATCTGTAAACTATTCAAATTTATATTTTCATTGTTCAATAAATAAGGGATTAATGTAAAATAATTTTTATAATTATGCTGGGCTAAAACATATAACCCTTGAAACGTATTATCACTATATCGTTGAAATAAGTCTTTAGTACTATTAGTTCGATTATTCATGAATTCAAATAATTCAGATAATGGTTCTTCACTATCTTCATTAAATTTTACAGGAGTCATATTTGGATTTTCACATCTAAATGCAAAAGGTCCAACTATTCTATAAAATAGTGACTTTTCTGAATAGTTTTCATCTTGCTTGTTTAAAAAATATTCATTATCATCGATTGAAATAAATCCAAAATTATTTTGATTTTCGTCTGAAACGGTGTAGCTATTTTTAATATAAGTTTTACCATCTTTAACTAAACAAAAGTTGCCACTATAAAGAAATATATCTTTATAGTTTGATAATCCATGTTGAGTTTCCATGAATATAGTTGATAGTATTATCTTTATCTGATTATCCAAGTTTTGTATGTCTAAATTTAATAGTTCTTGGTTTAGAATAGGTAAAACTTGCCTTGTGTCTTTTAATATGTATATAGAATATTGTAATAAAAAAATCAAATTTTCAAGATTTAAGCCTTCTTTTTTAGCAATCAACAAATTGAAAATTTCTCTTTGTTTAGAATCTTCAAAAATTTGAAGTGATTTATTATAATAATCCCATGTAACTTGTAACATAGCAAACATAGCCTCAACGCTCTTATTTTTTTTAGATTCTAAATAGTAATAATTAAATGCTTTTTCAGGTCTATCATGTTTCACATAGATATTTCCAATTACTGCACTGTAATAATCTTTGTTTAAAATATTGTTTATGAAATCTTCAAAATCTTTAAAGTGTAAGTTTTCATCTTTTTCACATATTTTTAAAGTTTCAAAAATGATACTATTAAATGTATTTTGTTTATTTAATGCTAAATCAAGATATTCTTTTCTTTTATCCAGTTCTTTTAATAGTTTGATTACATCTAAAATTCTAGCTTGTTTATTATTTTCATCTAAACTAAGTTTTATAAGTTTATCAATGTCTTCATCTTGAATTTTAATATTTACATAGTGTTTACTCTCAATAAAAGCTAATAAAATATCTAAGCTGTTATATTTATTATTTTCCAAATATTTTATTATCTCTGCATCAATTTTATTGCTTAATAAAATTTGACCTTTTACATAGCTGTAAATAATAAAATTATGCTCATATAAAAATTTGACATTGCTTTGTAAAAATTTTACGATTTCTTCAATTGTTTTGTTGGAACCGTTAAGTATTACGGAAGAATAGACCAATAAATCATTAACTTGGTAATTATTTAAAATATATTCTTGAATTTTACTGTGTTCATATTCAGTATTATTGATATCTGAATATTGAATATAATGTTTTATTGATAAATGTTTTTCATACTTTTTGTAGAATATACGATATTCGTCTTTTGAACCAAGATATGGAAAAGTATAGATATAATTTTCCATAATTATTTTTATATAATCAGGATTAAAATACTCTCTATTTTTTAAAATAATATCTAAAGATTTTTTGTAATCATCGATACTGAACAATAAGTCTTCTCTAGCTATTTTATTTTGAAAGTGATTATTTAATAAATAAATAGCATAAAATCCTTGGATTTGTAATTTGTCAAGAAAACTCAATTCTTCCAATTCTAAGACTTCTCTATAGTATATATCTGCATAATTAAAATTAATTATTTCATTTTCACCATATTCATATAAACTAGAATATATTTGTCCACCAATTAACAATAATTTATTTCGATATATTGTATTTATTATCTCATTTTCAAATATTTCTTTCGCTTTTGGAATATCTCCACTATTTAAATAGAATACTATATCAAAATGTCCTTGCGGTTTGCTATTTGGTGTTTCTATTCTTAGTTGTTTTGAAAATTCAAAAAAAGCTTCATTCTTATTAAATGCCATTAAAGTTAATTTAAATTCTTTGAACTTAATTTCAATGAAACTTTTATACTCTTTTTCAATAAGTTCAATAAGTTCTTCAAATTCATCTATTTTCATTAACTGCATTAAAAAACTTGCTTTTATAAGGAATAATTCATATTTTACCGATTTTAAAGACTCATTGCTGTTATCGGTAATTAATGAATCTAAATCATCTATTGCTTGCTTAAAATTGCCATCAAAAAAATCTTTTTTTATTCTTTTAATTGATACACCAATCTTTGGATTAATTGAAATATTTTGATTATTATCTCTTTGCCAGAAAGCAAAATTAAAATTAAGCACCATAATTATTGATTACTTCCATTTTTCTGGTTGTTATCTCTTTGAAATAATGACCAATTACTATTATTTTGATTATTTTTTTTTGTAGTAATTTTGCAAATTCCAAAACCTGCAATAAAACTCAATATTAACCCAATTATACTAGCTAAACTACCTATATCTGATAACATATTTTTTCCTTAAATATTTAATCTTTACCTATTTCTCTTTGTAACCAAAAAACATCCTTCTCAATCTCCGCTTTCAACTCTTCCTCAGTAGGTAGATACAGCTGATACTTAGAAACAAAAAGATTTTCATTGTCATTTAAAACCGAGTATTTTACCACCGTGTTATCTTTATCTGTGCAGAGTATGATTCCGATAGTTGGATTGTCATTTTTTGATTTTTCCATATCGTCATACATTCTCACATACATGTCCATCTGTCCGACATCTTGATGGGTTAGTTTGCCTCTTTTTAGGTCTATGACTACAAAACATTTTAAGATGTAGTTGTAAAAAACCAAGTCTATGTAAAAATCGCTTAGTTCTGTTTTGATTCTTTTTTGTCTGGCTACAAATGCAAAACCGCGACCTAGTTCTAGTAAAAACTCTTGTATTTTTTCGATGAGGGCGGATTCTAAGTCACTTTCATAAAAACTATTGTTCTGCTTTAAGTCTAAAAATTCTAAAACATAAGGGTTTTTAATTATATCTTTTGAGGTTAATTGTAAATCTTTTGTTTTTTCCTTGGCTTCATCTATGAGGGGTTGTTTTTCTTTACTTGAGAGAAGTCGTTCATAATAAAAGCTTCCTATCTGTCTTTCTAAAGCTCTTGTACTCCAGTTTGAAGAAACTGCTTCATTTGCATACCATTCTCTTGCATTTCGATTTTCCACTCGTAAAAGTAGCGTATAGTGACTCCAATTCAATTTGGCAGACACTGCCTGCCAAATTAGAAAATAGGCATAAAACTGTCTCATATTTCTAAGGTTTCTTTGACTAAACCCCTTTCCAAACTCTGTTGTAAGTTCTAAGGAAAGTTCTTTTATGAGGTACGAGCCATATTCAGCCCTGTCTTTTCCGCTTTGCTCTTCTTGAACTATTCGCTGACCGATGTTCCAGTAAGCCTCAACCATTATGAAATTTACTTGTCTGTAAGCATTATCTCTTGCGGATTGAAGTATATTTTTAATGTTCAGATATACATTATCGCTTTGTGCTATACTATTCATCTATACATCTCCATTTCAAGATTCTTCTTCATTACTTAATCTCCTTCTTGAGAAAAAGTAAACCAAGTGAAAAAAATAAAATCGCAAACCCTGCCAGTAAAAAAAGGTAAAAAATAATTTTAGAAGACTCAAATCCCTGACCGATAAGAAAGGTGTCGTAAACAATATGATTATAGTACATCACAGGGTAGATATGCGCCATGATATAAGCTTGTCCGCTCATAGAAGTAATCGGCATGAGCATACCCGAGTACATGAATCCTGGGATAATTGTGAGCATCAAAGTTGCAATAACTGCAACTATTTGACTGCTTGCAACGATGGAAACCAAAAGTCCAAATCCTAATGAAACCAAAATATAGAGCTCACTGCTTAACCAGTAGAGAAAAAAGTTTCCTCTAAATGGAAGGTCAAATACAGTGATGACGACAAAGAAAAGGATAAAAACATTTAAAGAGTGGAGCGTAAAAACAGAGGATAATTTTGCCACTAAAAACTCCACTTTTGTCACGGGAGAGGAGTAAAAGTTAAAAACAGTCCCCTTCTCTTTCTCTTTTGCGATAAGAAGTGCCGTTAAAATTGCAGGTGCAATGAGCAAAACAAGACCGAGTAATCCCGGAACTATCATCTCTTCATCTCTAAGTGCTTGATTGAACATGTTTATGTTGTTTAGTTTTATTGTCTGCGGAGCATTGACACTAAAGTCGTTTGCAAAATCTAAAATCACACCTTGTACATAATTTTCTATCGTAGTTGCGCGTGATGGAAAAGACGCATCTATAAAAATACCGATTTCACTTTTCACATTCTTTAATATGTTTTTCTCAAAGGATGATGGGATGATTATTATCACATCACGCTCAGCCTGTTTAATTGTTCTTAAGGCCTCTTTTTCGCTTATGTTTTCAACAGTTGTATTAAAATATTTAGAATGTTCAAACTTTGATATTAAAGTGTTTGATATTTTAGAATGGTCATTATCAAGTATCAAAACCCGTGCACCAGTAACTTGCAGTTTTATGCCAAAACCAAATAATATGACAATGAGAAGAGGCATGACATAGGGCATGATAATCAGTTTTGTTCTGATGAGTTCGAGTATTTCTTTTATGAAATAAGCTTTAATGACTCTGTATTTCATCTCTCATTCCTCATTTATAATACTCCAAGAAAATCTGTTCAAAATCTTTTGCATTTGGATGAAGCGCATGTAGATTCGACACACTGTCGTCTGCTATTTTTTCACCATCTTTGAGTAAAACAATTCTGTCACAATACTCAGCTTCACTCATATAGTGCGTTGTGATTAAAATAGAAATATTTCTTTGTACTTTCAGAGCTTTAAGCAACTCCCAAAACTGCGCTCTGGCTATTGCGTCCACTCCACTTGTCGGCTCGTCCAAAAATAAAATTACAGGCTCATGTAAAATAGCAACCGCTAAAGAAAACCTTTGATTGATTCCAAGCGGCAAATCTTTTGGCATATCATTTAAGTACTCACTAAATCCTAATTCTTTTGCATATTTATCTATCAATAAAGTTGCCTCTGATGTTGAGATACCATGCATCGACGCAAAAAAAAGCATATTTTCTCTCACACTCATGTCATTATAAAGAGCAAAATGTTGACTTACATAGCCTATCTTACTTTTTAACTCTCGTCTGTCATCTGCATTTTTTATTTTGTTATTTAAAAGAAACAACTCACCGCTGTCAATCCTAAGAAGTCCCAGAAGCATTTTGATAAAAGTTGTTTTACCGGCTCCGTTTGCTCCTAAAAGTCCGAGTATTTCCCCACGTTTCAATTCAATATCTATATCTTTATTTGCTATAAAACTTCCAAATCTTTTTGTAATTTTATCTGTTTTCATAACGATACTGTTTTGATAGTCTGGTGTCTCCTTTTTTGAAATTTCCAGCTTAGAGAGAAGAGTGTTATTTTTTAAGGCATTTATAAAAAACAAAGAATCCAAAGTCGGTTTTTGATATTTAGTACCTAACTCTTCTAAAGAGTAAGTTGTATCTGCCAAGGTTATATGTTTCTTGTCGGTTAAAGTTTTTTCATATACAAAAGGTTTAGCTTGACTCAACAATTCATCTACACTTCCCTTTGCAATCACTTCGCCATTGTCAAAAAGGAGGATTGTATCCATCTTTGAAGCTTCTGCCATGTAGGCTGTGCTAATGATGGAGATAGTTCCGAAATCTTTTGCATTTTGCTTTAAAATCTCCCACAACTCTATGCGGCTGAGCGGATCAACTCCGGTCGTGGGTTCATCCAAGATAAGTAAAGATGGACGGTGCAGCATAGTGCAAATAAGCGAGAGCTTCTGCATCATGCCGCCGCTTAATTCCCCTGCTCTTCTGTCTAAAAAATTCTCTAGTCCAGACATCTTGAGAAGATGTTTTTTATACTCTAAAAACTCTCTATCAATTGTAATATCCCGAATATCTGCAAAAAAATTCAGATGTTCTTGAACTGTGAGTGTATCGTACAAAACAAGCCCTATGCCTTGGGGCATGTAGCCCATAGAACTTTTTACTTGCTGTGACTCTTTTGGAGTTTTATATATATGTTGATCATAGCTTATTTGTCCATCAAATTTTATAACGCCCGAGATTGCACTGAGAGTTGAACTTTTTCCAGCTCCGTCCGCACCGATGAAACCGATAATGTCACCCTGCTGTGCTTCAAATCTCACACCTTTTATAGCAATTTTATTTTTGTGAGAGACTGAGAGATTTTCAACTTTTAACATGATTTAGATTTCTGGAATTTCTTTTAATGATGCGGGCAAGTCTGCACCATCAATGGCAATAACTCCAATAGCCGGAATACCAAGTTTTAAAATCGCATTATATTGAAGCGGTTTTAAATGCACTGCATATACTCTTTGAATCCTGTCGCTTCTTACACTTACATCTTTTGGTGTAAATTCGGCTTTTGCAGAGATAGCCGTGACTTTTGCCTCAATACCTTTGTTTGGATAAGCATCTACAAATATTACAGCCCTGTCACCGATTTTTATCTTACCGTTTTGCATAGTATCTATAAAAATTTTCAGATAATAACTATTCGTATTACTTAAAGTTACAACACCCATTCCCGCACCGATAACTTCACCGATATTTGCAATCTTTTCTATCACGAAACCATCTACGGGAGATTTTAAAGTGAGTTCTTTTATCATAGCATCTATCTCTGCGGCTGCAGCTTTTGCCTGAGCAATTTTATTTTCTATGGAGCCTAGCTTTGTCTGTGAGGCTAAGAGATTTTCTTTTGCTACGTCAATATTTTTTAAATTATTTTCTTCAATCTCTAAAGATACTTTTGCAATCTCTATGGAATTTAGTCTATTTTTTTTGTTTACTTCAAGCGATTCCAACTCTTTAGCAGTTGTTTTGTATTTTAACTCTATCAACTCAAATTGGTCGTTGCTGATTGACTTTGAATTATGGAGTTTTTTATTTCTGTTGTAGTCAATTTTAAATTTATCATAATTTAATTTCACTTCATCAATCTTTAAATTTACGGCTTCAAGAGAATTTTTTAAAGTGCTCAAGTTTTTCTCTTTTATTTTCACCGCTTTAGGTAAATTAAGCTCCAAAAGTTTCAACTGTATTTTTTGTGCTTCGAGTGTTTGCTCGTAGGAGAGTTTATCTTTTTTTAGACTCTCCACCATCTGCCAGGCTTGCACTTCTTTACTCAAAAACTCATAGGAGCCTAGCTTTGCAACAACTTGATTTAAAGAGACCTTGTCACCATCTTGTACGAAAATATTTTCTACTCTTGCGCTATATTTAGTATTTAACAAGATTAAATCCCCATCCATCCTGCCGCTTCCTGATAACAAATCTTTTGGTAAATCTTTTGATGATAGCTTTTGGAAAATAAAATATGCTGAACTCATTAACAATAATCCTATAATAACAAACGAGATGTATTTTTTTAAAAAGTTCAACATAATATCCCCTTATTTCGTAATAATATACCCATCGCCAAAAAGTCCAACCATAAAACTCTCAGCCACCACTTCAGCTTTTATTTTTCTGTTATCTGAGTTGGCTTGCGGATAAATTTTTGATATTACACCCTTATATTGAGTGCCATCACCATCCACACTATACTTGAAGGTTTGTCCTACTTTTACACTTTTGTGATATTTTTGATCAAATTCTAAAACCAATTTTCTTTTCTTTAGAGTTTGAATTTTAAAAACAGTTTTAAGCATCATGCCACTTACCGTATCTCCAACTTCAATATCTTTGAAAAATATAACGCCATCAAAAGGAGCTCTTAAAAATGTTTTATCATAAAGTGCTTGCTCGTAGGAGAGTTTATTTTTTGCGCTCTCATACTTAAGTTCATAGGCATCAAACTTACTCTCATCAATCAATTTTTTAATCTTTACTTGCCTCTCATAATCTCGCTTGGCAAACTTCAGTGTTGTTTTTACACTCTCTAACATGGCATATTTATCATCATTTTCCAAAACTGCCAATATATCACCCTGCTTTACTTCACTTGATATGCCAACATTTACTTTTTTCACTATGCCGCTCGCATCAAAAGCCAAATTTGCACTTTGGTCTGCTAAGACGTTAAATGTTGCATAAACCTCCTGCGCATTTAAACTCATAACCAAAAGTAATAAACTTAAAATTCTTTTCATTTAATATACTCCTCAATATTCTTTCCAGAATAATAATAATAAATTGCGTACGCCACTTCCAAATCATTCAGCGATGTTTTGTATAAAGAATTTGCAACCGTTTTAGCTGTGAGTGCATTAAGATAGACCACATAATCAACTATGCCTGCATTGTATTTTTCTTCTATTGTTTTAAAGGCACTCTTGGCTGCTATTTGTGCACTATTTGCACTTTTAATCTTAATATAACTCGTTTGTATTCTTTCGTCTGCCAACTCGTACTGCATCTTTTGCTCTTTTGTTTTATAGTTTATTTGAGAGTTTAAAGCTTGTGAACTCAGCACAACAGACTCTTTATTTTTGGATATGGCACCGTAATCAAACAGCCTCATGTTCATAGTGAGCATCAGTTTATTTTGCTTATCTTCCCCTTTTGGATGAAAAGCATCTACTCTGTCATAGCCATAAAAACCATAAGTATCTTCCACCCTTATTTGCGGATAGTAAATACTGCCTATTGCTTGTGAAGCGTTAAGAAGTGCCTTTTTTTGCGCAATCAAAGCTTTTAGATTATCAGTTAACTCATAGTTTGATTCTTTTGGATTTATAAATTTTGAATCATCTAAAGTTCCAAAATTTTTGCCTACACTGAGTTGCAATGATTTTTTCAAAGAAAGAATCTGAAATTTTAAAGATTCCATATCATATATATTTGTGTCGTACGATGATTGAAGTCGATCGACATCATCTTTTGTAGCGATGTTTGCCTCATAAAACTTTTGAACACGTTCTAATTGTGCCTGAAGATATTTTTGTGCCTCTTTTTTAGAGTCTAGCGTAGCATTGAGACTTTTAATATTGAAAAAATCTTGAACAATTTTTAAAACTAATCCTTTTGTCATATCCGCTTTTTCGTAAGAAATAGTTTTAAGCTCATTTTTTTTCTGATTTATTAAAGAAGATTTTTTGCCGCCATCGTATATATCAACTCCGACTTTAGCGTATCCGCTATAAACGTCACCCGGTTGAAAAGGGCTTCTATCATCTAACCTTTTGTAAAATGCGCCAACATCAAGAGTGGGGTAATAGGCGGATTTTTTAGCTTCAAGTTCTTTTGTTTTTGACGCTTGATTGAACGATTTTGCCACAATCAAATCATTTTTATTTTTTGCAAAATCTATGAGCTCTTTTAAACTATCGGCATGTATTAATAGTGGAAAAATTAGAAGTAATAATATCTTAAGAGTCGGCATTTAATGCCTCCCTATACTGGATTTTT
>Ga0316206_1000648_pt1 | contig 41526 bp, 25 predicted proteins | sample 6monthpyrite_MG_FD_204942 | JGI IMG/M metagenome (GOLD analysis project Ga0316206, IMG submission 204942) | Microbial mat bacterial communities from mineral coupon in-situ incubated in ocean water Damariscotta River, Maine, United States -... | ecosystem: Environmental > Aquatic > Marine >...
GGCTTGATTAGGGCATACCCGTTTGATTTTTGCTTAGCCACTGAGTCACGCTTACAAAATTCAAGTAGCTCGGGTTTACGTGCTTTTAACAGGGCGCGTAATTCATCTGAAAGGCCTCCCTTGGGGGCATCAATTTTTAAGCGATGACCTTCGGCACTGATTTTGATATCTAGACTTTCCAGGTGGGATAAAAATGTTTGGCTATCTTTGAACTCTATCACTTAATATATTCCATTTTGTACATATCAATTTAAAACAGCTTCTAGAGTATGAGCATACTTGTACGCAAAGAGTATTGATCCGTCAAATATTGCTACCACGTATTTGATGTTCCTTATTTCGTTTAAAAATTATACTTTCTCTAGCATTGTTAGGCTGTATGATAGGATTGCTTGGAAGAATAGATCGCATTGTGATCAAATCGGCCGAGACGATGAATCAAGGCCCAATTCTTATAAAATTTGAGGTACTTTATTTTCTTGGAATAATAACAGTGTTGCAACAGGCGCTCAAGCCTGGATGGTTATTATGAACAGAATAATGATTGCCTAGAGGAAGCGGTGTTGATAATATACGCATCTATTTTATAGGTTGTTTTATCTGTTGATTTTATGACAAGGATTGTAAGTGCTGAATAGCCACATTATTTTTCGATTGATTCATTAGCGTACTTTTTTGCTGGTTCCTATCTTCTATTTTTAACGCACCCATTGTCTCTGATCAGGTTAACGTACGGTAGAAAAACTATCCTGATATTTTTAAAACGATCGCTACCGATCAGGCATTAGATGAAAAATTAAATGATGCGCAAATAAAAATCGCAAGGCAAGATCTATTACAGCGAAATGTAGGTTATAGATCTGGCAATTGATATCCAGTCAAGTTTAGGGTCGCTCCCCAGCTCAGGGCGTGGGCTTGGTTTCAAACACCTTCCTTTTCAGGGATGAAAAGGCAGAGCGTATAGGGATATATTCACCGCGTGTTTTGAAACCAAGCCGACCCCCTGGGCCTTCGGCTAGCGTACAATCGCTAGTTAATGTCTGGATATCAATTGCCAGATCAATACAACAACACTGGAAAATCTAAAATGGAAAACCTTGTTCACAAAAAAGACAATATAAACATAGAAAGTTTTTTGTCTCATCTACGCAGTTTGGATATTCAGCTCAGTGTTGAGAGTGGCCGGTTAAAACTGAATGCCCCGAAAGGCGCCGTCTCGGCCACCCTGCGGGAACGTATCAAACGGTACAAGACGGAGATTATCCGTTTTCATCAGAGCAACGCCACGCACGTAACGGGCATCACCCAATTTTCCCGGCAGGAACCACTACCTTGTTCATTCGCCCAACAACGCTTATGGTTGTTGGACCGATTGGAGCCGAACAGCTATGCCTACAATATTCCGGTATTCCTGCGTGCTTTAGGCGAGCTGCAAATACCTGTTTTAAAGACCGCAGTTAACGACATCATCCAGCGTCACGAAAGCCTGCGAACCGTGTTCCGTGAGCCGGAAGGCGAAACCAGCGAACCGCGTCAATGGGTGCTGCCAGTCGTAAACATCGATACGCCAGTGACTGATCTGAGCCGCCTGCCAGAAAACGAAGCGGAAGCTAAAATCCGCGAACTCGCAGTCAACAATGTGGAAGCACCGTTTGATCTGGCACAAGGGCCATTGCTGCGACTGAATATTCTGAAAGTTGCCGAGCAGCATCATGTGCTGCTTTTCACCGTGCATCACATCGTATTTGATGGCTTGTCACTGGATATTTTCCTGAAAGAACTGCGCACACTGTACAGTGACTTTTGCCAACAGCTGCCATCCCCACTGCAAGATCTCGACATTCATTATGCCGATTTTAGTGTCTGGCAACGCGACCGGCTAACGGGAAAACATCTGCAAGAACACCTAGACTTCTGGCGTGATGGACTGGCAGGTGCACCGCCGGTTCTCGGTCTGCCCACGGATCACCCCAGACCGGCAGTGCAGAGCTATGCAGGCGCCAGGCAATGCTTCGATGTGGATGCAGTAACCACTCGAAAACTCAGAGCATTAAGCCAGCAAAACGATGCCACGCTGTTTATGGCGTTTCATACCGCACTAGCGATCTTGTTGGCCCGTTACACGAGTAACAACGATATCGTCATCGGCGTACCCGTCGCCAATCGTAACCACCGCCAACTGGAAGCCCTGATCGGTTTTTTCGCCAACACCATGGTGCTGCGTTCCGAGGTAAAAGCAGAATGCAGTTTTAACGAGTTGCTGGCGCAGATAAAAACCCACGATTTGCAGGCCTTCAAATACCAAGAATTACCGTTTGAAAAACTGGTCAGCGAGCTAAAAATAGAACGCAGCATGAGCCATAGCCCGCTATTCCAGGTGCTGTACAGCTACCAGAATGCACATACCGAAGGCTTTTCCCTACCAGGGGTGGACATGCTACCGCTGGAATTCGATTACACTGTTTCCAAGTTCGACCTGAGCTTTATTGTGCGCGAGCATCAGGATAAATTCACTGTCATTCTGGAATATAGCACGGCACTGTTTGAGGCAAGCACTATTGAGCGAATGATGGGACATTTTCGAACACTGATGGATGCGATTGTGGAACAACCGGAATGGCCGGTCGGTCAGTTATCCATGCTCACGGAGCAGGATACGCGACAACTGCAAGCGTGGAATGAGACGGCTGTTGATTATTCGCTGGATAAGACGCTGATCGATTTGTTTGCGGCACAGGTTGAACGGACACCGGATAAAATTGCTCTTTTATTTAACAATCAGACATTCAACAATCAGTTATTCAGTTACCATGAACTCAATGCTCAAGCTAATCAGTTAGCCCACTTCCTGCTGAAAAACACCGCTTGCAAAAATACCCACAACCCACTGGTCGCCATTTGCGTAGAACGCTCACCGGAGATGATTATTGGCCTGCTAGCAATTTTAAAAGCCGGCGCTGCCTATGTCCCCATCGATGCCAGCTACCCGGAAGAACGTATCCGACACATGCTAACAGATAGCAAAGCGGCGGTGGTTCTGACCCACAGTGCATTGAAAGATGCATTACCGTTAGATACGGCTGAAACAGCGGCTCAAGTCTTGTGTTTGGATGAGGATATTTTCGCAGACTATCCCACCGAAAACCCGCCATCAATCAGCCAGTCTGATGATCTGGCCTATGTCATCTACACTTCTGGCTCTACTGGCCAACCCAAAGGGGTTATGGTCGAACATCATAGCCTATCGAATTTCCTGCAAGATATGCAGCAACGCACAGGCATCAATACAACGGATAAGCTATTGGCCGTCACTCCTCTGTCATTCGACATATGCGCGCTGGAGTTGTACTTGCCGCTGATTTCGGGCAGCTGTCTGCATCTGGCGGACAAAGCCACCAGTAGCGATGGGCAAGCACTGCAACAGCAAATTGACCAGCATGAAATCAGCTTCATGCAAGCGACGCCTGCGACTTGGCAGCTCTTGCGGTATAGTGATTGGCAGGCCAAGCCGCCTCTGAATATCCTCTGCGGTGGTGAAGCGCTGCCGCCGGAACTGGCAAATTATCTCCTGGCAAACAGCGTTAATCTGTGGAACGTTTACGGCCCGACGGAAACCACCATCTGGTCCACTGCCTACCGCATTCAAACTAGCCAGGATGACTATCCACCCATTGGTCGACCGATTGCCAATACACGCATTGTCATTGTCGATGCACAGCAAAATATCCAGCCCGTTGGCATCCCCGGAGAACTCTGTATCGCTGGCAACGGTCTGGCGCGTGGTTACCTACATCGTCCCAAATTGACGGCGGAAAAGTTCATTAAAACCGAACTGTTCGGCAAGCGTGAACGCATCTACAAAACCGGCGATCTTGCCCGTTGGCTGCCGGAGGGCAATCTGGAATACCTGGGTCGCATAGATCATCAAGTCAAGATACGCGGCTTCCGCATTGAGTTAGGCGAAATAGAAACACGCTTGTCCCGACATCCTGATGTTAAAGAAACGATGGTGATGGCGCGGCCAACCGCTTCCGGTGAACAGCAACTGGTGGCTTATGTGTTGATGCAGGCGCAAAGTGAAGAAACCGCTGCCGGACTGAAGAGCGTCCTACAGGAACAATTACCAGACTATATGATCCCGGCTTTCTTTGTGGTGCTGGAGGCATTCCCACTGTTGCCCAATGGCAAAATCAACCGCCAGTCCCTACCAGAACCAGACCGGTTTAATACCCAGGGCAAAGGCTATATGCATCCCAGGAACTCGCTGGAACTGGCCCTCAGCCAGGTGTGGGAAAAAATATTGAACATTTCCCCCATCAGTGTGTTTGACGACTTCTTTGATATCGGTGGTGATTCCCTGTTGGCTATCCGCCTGATTACCGATATCAACCAACAGTTTGGCATTAAAATCCCACTGAACAGCCTGTTCCAAAACGGCACGATCGAACAAATGGCTTGTATCCTGCGCCGAGATACGCAAGCCAGTCACCGAAATTCACCACGGGTTGCTTTACAGGCCCATGGCACTAGCGCGCCCATCTTCTGTGTTCACGCCGCAGGTGGCATTGTGTTCCGTTATCTGCAAATAGCAAAAATGATGAGTTCGCACTATGACCATCCGTTTTACGGTTTGCAAGCGAAAGGGGTTGAGCCGGGTGAAACGCCTTATGCCAGTATCGAAGTTATGGCTCAGCATTACGTGCAGGCCATCCGCGAGGTCAAACCGCAAGGCCCTTACCTGTTGGCAGGTTGGTCTATGGGCGGGACAGTCGCTTTTGAAATGGCGCGTCTATTGGAAGCCATGGACGAGACCGTTTCCGGGGTGATCATGATCGATGCGCCATCTCCGTACATGGATGCTTACGAAGCAGATGATATCGACTTTTTGCTGGAGCGACTGGAACCGGCGGCAGGTATCAACATTCAGGATGTCGTCGAGCAACAGCAGTCCGCGCAAGCCAAGAAACAATATATTCTTGAGCAGAAAAAACAGTTAGGACTGTTTCCACCGGATATTCAACTGGCAGAAGCTGAGCAACGCCTGGCGGTACACAAACACCATAACCAGTTGCTGTGCCGCTATCAGCCGGGGGTGGCCATTGATGCCGGGATTGCCTTCATTAGGGCCACAGAAGAAACCACGTTTGACGAAAAGATGAAAGATCCCGTGCCTGCCTGGGCTAAATTCACGCGCAAAGGTATTGTCGAGTACGAATCACCCGGCAATCACTTCAACATGTTCTCCAATGAACACAGCCCGATTTTGGCCAGCAAACTGAAAGCCTGTATTGGAGATCTTGGAGTTTAAGTTTCATTCCTTAGAGCGAGAATTTTAGGATAGGTCACGGCAATGATCGAACGGGATCTTACCCAAGGCAATGAACGCAGGCAACTGATTGAACTGACCATCCCGACGATCTGGGGTGCGCTGGCCATTATGAGCATGCATCTTGCCGACACCTGGTTCGTCGGCCAGCTGGGTACGGATGAACTCGCCGCCATGGGTTTCATGTTCCCGGTCGTCATGATCATCAGCAGCCTGGCTCTGGGTGTTGCTACTGGCGCTTCGTCAGTCATTGCACGTGCGATAGGCAGCGAACAGACGGACTGGGTGCGCAGTTACAGCACCCAATCGATTATTATTGCGGTGGCGATCGCACTGGTGTTCGTCAGTGTCGGGGTGGTGACGGTTGACCCGGTGTTTCGTCTGCTGGGAGCGCCCGATCATTTATTGCCACTGATTCACGACTACATGGACATCTGGTATCTGGGCAGTTTTCTGATCGTAGTGCCGATGGTAGGCAATGCAAGCATCCGCGCTGCGGGCAATACCCGTTTGCCTAGTTATGTCATGATCAGTGTGTCGCTGGTCAATTTAGCGCTCAATCCGATTTTCATTTTCGGTTTGTTCGGTTTTCCGCGCATGGAATTGCAAGGTGCCGCACTTGCCACGGTTACGGCTTTCTCTGTGGCCTTCATCATTATGTTGTATGTGCTTGGCGTCAAACTGAAATTTCTTAGCCTGCGAGCCTGTTCCCAGCGCGTCATACAAAGCTGGAAAGCCATTTTATATATTGCGATTCCGGCAGCAGGCACCAACCTGATTATCCCTTTCACCGCCGCTATTACTACTTGGGTAGTGGCGCAATACGGCAGTAACGCGGTAGCCGGTTATGGCGTCGCATCACGTATCGAATCCTTCGGACTAATTGTGCTGGGTGCACTGGCAACAACATTGGCTCCCTTTGCCGGACAAAACTGGGGGGCACGTAAACTGGATCGGCTTAACCACGCACTGGATCTGAGTTTCCGCTTTGCCTGGTTGTGGGGTTCAGTGTTGGCGATACTGTTATGGTTTAGCGCCGAGCAGATCATTGGCTGGTTCACGACTGAACCGCTGGCTGTTGAATCGGCAAAACACTACCTCTACATCGTGCCTATTACTTTCGGTATGCTAGGCACCATCATGATGAGCAGCAGTGTTGCCAACGGCACTGGCAATCCGCTGCCAGCCATGATTATGACCATCTCGCGTCTGCTGCTGGTTTACTTGCCGTTGGTTTGGCTGTTACCACAATGGTTCGGGCTAGATGGGGTTTATCTGGCGGTCGCCATCGCCAATGTGCTGGTAGGCATCGGCGCTTTCATCTGGATTAAGCGAAAATGCAAACAGGGAACCGCTTCGCGTCAAGCCGCCGAAAAGAGAAAAAACATGTGGGATGAACGCTATGCCACCGATACTTACCTGTTTGGCACCGAAGCTAATGACTTCTTGCTCGAACACGCTATGACTCTGCCCGTGGGTCAGACCCTGAGCATTGGTGAGGGCGAAGGCCGCAACGCGGTATTTCTGTCTGGACTGGGTCACAAGGTTACCGCACTGGATTTCTCGGCGGTTGCGCTGGAAAAGGCGCAAAAACTGGCGGAACAGAAACAAGTTGATATCGAAGCCTTATGCACTGACCTTGACACTTACCGCTTCGAAGCTAACCGCTGGGACGCAATTGTTTCCATCTTCTGCCACTTGCCAGGCCCCATGCGCAAGCGGGTGCATCAGCAGATTGTAACGGCGCTTCGCCCCAGCGGTCTGTTTATCTTGGAAGCCTACACACCTGGACAGTTACAATACGGCACGGGTGGACCTCCCGTTGAGGCAATGATGATGAACCTGGAATCCTTGAAGCGGGAGCTGAGTGGATTGGAATTTATCTATGCCGTGGAAACGACGCGGGAAATACATGAGGGCGAGTGCCATCATGGCATGAGTGCCGTCGTACAAATCATTGCACGACGCAGCGAGTAGTTGCTATTGGATAACCATAAAATTACACGAGGAGGTTATTTTTTGTTTCGGCGAAACTCATTCAACAAGGGTAGCATGGCATTGCTAATGCTCAATCCCATACCTGCCACGTAATAGACGATCGCAGTGGCTAAAGTTAAGTGAACGGTGAATACGCCACCGATAATAACAGCGGTGGGAATAGCGCTGGCGACCACGGTTGCTTTATAGGTCGCATCAAGGCTTTTGGCTATTTCAATCAACTCAACCAGTTGATCTAATTGTCCGTTCATGAGTACGACTTGGGCTGTATCGGTGGCAATGGTTGATGCACCGCGTAGGGAAATCGAGACTTCGGCTTGTTTTAGCGCGATGGTATCGTTAATACCATCGCCGACGTAACAGACCACTTGACCGTTTTGCTGCATCTTTTTAAGTAAATTAGCTTTCCCTTCGGGCAGTATTTCAGCAAAGTAATGATCAATACCTAATTGTTGGGCTAAATATTGGGTGGGTTTCTCATGGTCGCCCGAAATAATGTAGATCTTATATCCGAATTGTTTAAGCTTGGTTATAGTTGCTACGGTATTGGCTCGAACGGTTGTATGTAGTTCGATGGCGCCGACAATCACATCATCGACAGCAACGTAAACCAACGAGTAACCAAGCTGGTGAGCGTCATCTTGTGCAGTTTGCAAGGCTTCAGGCAGTGGCAAGGCTTGCTGTTCCATGAAACGGTGACTACCCACCCGAACCGTATGGTCATCAATGATCACTTTAAGTCCGTGGCCTATTTCATAAGCGGCTTCACTAATGGTTGGGATGTCGATATTCTGTGCTGAGGCGGCGGCTAAAATGGCGAGGGCAATCGGATGCATTTGTTTGTGTTCGGCTGCCGCCGCGTAGCGTAAAATGTCCTGTTCACTCATGTCCTGACAGGTATGAACTTTAACCACTGAGGGTGTTTCCTCAGTGAGCGTGCCTGTTTTGTCAAAAACAATAGTATCCACCTGACGCAAGGTTTCTAAGGCACGTCCATCTTTAATCAAGATGCCACGCCGCAACGCGATATTCAGATAATTTAATACCCCCAAGGGACCGGCAGCGTAGAGTGCATCATCTAATGGCGCCCAAAAAATAGCTAAACCATTGCCAGCCTTGGTGAGCAGAGATGCTGCCGAACCCAGTGCTAAATAGGGCAGTGCTAAGCGATCTGCCGTGTCAATACTGCGCAGTTCCAGGGTGTTGGTAAAGGTGGTCATTTTATTGAGTACTTGGCTCGTTTGGCTAGCAATTGTCTGCTCACCGGCTTTTTCAACATCAACTAAAATGCGCCCAGTCAACAGCATGGTGGCTGCGAAAACGAGATCACCTTTCTGTTTTTCGACAAGTTGCGCTTCGCCGGTCAACAGGCGTTGATCGACAGTGGCACTGCCTTCAATGATGGTGCCGTCTGCGGGAATAATCTCACCCGCCCCAATGATCAGCGTATCGCCCACTTGGACGTCTTTTAAAGTCATTTCAACTTCGGCGCCGTCACGCATAATATAGACAATACGGTTGGAGGGCGTGATAAAAACCTCAGCTAAATTTTGAGTGGTACGTCCTTTCGCTTTAGCAACCATATTGAGAGCAAAATATAAAAACCAGTAGGCGATAGCCGCCGCAAAATATTGACCGGTTAAAAGAGTGGCTGGCAGCACCATGGACTCTAAAACCATGCGGGTAAAGCGGCGTTTTTGGGTTACATCATAATAGGCGCGTTTCCAGGTGGGATACACAAGATAGGCCAGTCCGCCGATGCCTATCAGTGCGAGAGGGGCAAAGAGGATGTGTCCGGCAACCACGAAACCCAATGAAGCCGAAGCAATCGAGAAATTTTTGCTAGCGGATGCTTGTGTGATTGTTGTATCGTTATTTTTATCCGACGATATATAACTTCTGTGCTTTAGAGCTAAAGACTTTTTTCTAGGGTAGTCATTTTTTTTACTGAAAACCGTTGTTGATAGCTCTTTATTGTTTAGTGTTTTGTGTGTTTTGATACTGGCATAGATTGATAGGCCACCAATAATTAATCCACTAATGATCACGTTTTTTCACCTGGATGATAATTTCTGGTCATAACGGGACGCAGAAACTTTGAGTAAATACGCCGCTAAGCTGCCAGCGAGAATATCCAATCCTCTATGTTTTCCAATAGGGTATTGTGGGCTTGGCTAAATACAGTAGGGAATGAGCGAGCATAGCTGCGGACATTGGACTCCTGTCGTTTAAAAATTTCCATAATATAAATAATGTCAGTAATTCACATAAGCTAAATTGGGAGAATATTCCTTTAAAAAAAATAGCTCTGGACTCTCTAGCGACAGTGCATTAGATATGGCTAAATAACGCAGTCCAACTTTGTAAGTGATAAGCTAGTGCACGACAAAGGAGTGGAAAATAAATAGTTTATCGATTTTGCCTTTCGGCTTTACCTATTGAGTCGCCCTCGACAATGGCTCCTGCATCAGTGCTGTCGTTCATTCACGACGTTCAGATAGGAATCAATTCTGAGCGCAACTTGAGTCAATTATTTCCACGCCTAAAATACTTTTTGTGAAATATTAGAGTACTGCTGTATCCTTTAAATAATCTATCAAATAGCCCCTCAAGTAGGGAGCATTGCATGCACCAAACGGCGGTGAATCGGGCAACCAACATGATGATGGGTAGCTGTTGGGTTTATTTTGAGGCCGGTCATGGTGCGTATAACGCACCCTACCCATCGAATGATGGCCGAATTTATAAGGATGTAGCAGTACGTTATTGTCCTGGGATAATAGCAGTGTTGCAACAGGCGCTCAAGTCTGGATAGGGTCATCAATAGAAAAATGATTGCCTAGCGGGAGTTGTGTTGATAATATACGCGGATATTTTAGATGTTGTTTTATAGGTTGATTTTATGACAGGGATTGCTGATGCTAAACAGCCACATTATTCTTCAATTGATTCATTAGAGCATCTGCTTGCAGACTTGTGGGAAGAGGTTTTGCAAACCAAGGTATCATTTAATGACAATTTTTTTGAGCTTGGTGGTAACTCCATCAAGGCTGTGATGGTGATGAATCGGCTTCAGGATAAGATGAATGCTATCTTCCATCCAGCGTCTATTTTTAACGCACCGACTGTCTCTGATCTAGCGGTATACTGTAGAAAAAACTATCCTGATATTTTTAATGCAACAAATACCGATCAAGCATTAGATGAAAAATTAAGTGATCAGCAAATAAAAATTGTACGGCAACATTTGTTACACCGAAATTCCGGAAAGAGCGTACAAGTAGACACCAACGGGGGAAAAAACAAAGCGGCCATCTTCGTTCTCTCACCTCCGCGCTCAGGTTCAACCCTATTACGGGTTATCTTAGGTGGCCATCCCGAATTATTTAGTCCACCCGAGCTGTATCTGCTTTCTTTTAATACATTAAAACAGCGTAAAGAAAAATTTTCAGGGCATCTTGACTTCTTCAGGGAAGGTCTAATTCGTGCCTTAATGGAGTTAAAAAGCTGCTCTAAGAAAGAAGCGGAAGCATTGATGCATCGTCTGGAAGAGCAGAATATGAGCACCAAGGCGTTTATGGGTTTGATGCAAGCGTGGGCGGGTGACAAACGTCTGGTAGACAAAACGCCCACCTATGCTTTTAACCCAGAAGTTTTGCGTCGGGCTGAAATGGAATTTACCGATGCCCGGTTCATCCATCTGGTGCGTCATCCCATGGCCAGTATTGCTTCTTTTGAGGAAATACGTGCTGACTTGGTTACTGGTGATGCTGACGGGGAGCTGCCCTTATCAGCGAAACAAAAAGGAGAGTTATGGTGGTTGATTGGTCACCAAAACATTCTCTCATTTCTGAAAGACATTCCTGAGCATCGTCAACATCAGCTCAGATTTGAAGATATGGTCGCGGATCCTGACGGCATTACTCAGCAATTATGTGATTTTCTTGGCATTCAGTTTTATCCTGATATGTTGAATCCCTACCAGGAAAAGAAAAATCGTATGACAGATGGCGTTAGCGATGTTTCCAAAATCATGGGTGATCAGAAATTTCATACCTATAAAGGCATTGAAGCGAGTGTAGCAGATCGATGGCGAGACAAATATAAACAAGACTTTTTATGTGAACAGAGTTGGCAATTGGCAGAGACATTGGGTTATATGAAAGAAAGCTTCGTAGAGACTGAAAGGGAAGAGTGGGAAATATAAAATGGATGAAAAACATACGGAAAATTCTATCCTCGGACTTGCACGTGGTTTCACCAAAAGTCGGGTGTTTATTACCGCAGCAGAACTTGATCTTTTCACTCTGCTTGCCAGCGACAGATTGACAGCAGAGCAAGTCAGTGCCGCCAAAAATGCCAACCTGCATGGTATGAGCATACTGCTCGATGCCTTAACTGCCCTGGGTTATTTTGTGAAAAAAGATGGATGCTATCAAACAGAGCCTTCGGTGGTTGCATTTTTGTCTGCCAAATCCCCCGATTCTATTCTTCCCATGGTGCGCTATTCCATCGATTTATGGAAGCGCTGGTCGAAGTTAACCGACATTGTATTAGGTCATGCAGAACCTGAGAAAGAAAATACGGATGCTGACGAAACACTGCAAACTTTAGTTAAAGCGATGCATGTGGTTAATTGCCAGAAAGCACCACAAGTGATAAAAAACATTAATCCTGGAAACGCTCGCAAACTGCTTGATGTCGGTGGTGGAGCGGGTACTTATACTCTGGCTTTTTTGCATGAAGTACCCCATCTGCAAGCAACCCTGTTTGATTTTCCGTCGATTGTGACAATTGCTCAGGATTATTTTCAGCAAGCGGGGATGGGGGAACGAGCACGTTGTGTTGCGGGGGATTACCTTAATGATGACTTGCCAGAAGGATATGATATCGCCTTACTGTCCGCAGTGATTCACCAACATAGCTCTGAAGAAAATGGAATACTTTATAACAAGGTCTATCAGGCATTGAATCCAGGCGGCCGAATTGTCATTCGTGGTTTTGTTATGTCTGAAGAAAAAACCGAACCACGAGAGGGTGCCATATTTGCGGTCAATATGTTAACTAGCTCCCAAGGTGGCAAAACCTACAGTTTCAGTGAAATAAAGCAAGATCTAGAAAAAGCAGGATTTAGCAATGTAGGTCTGATTAATAACGATGGTTTTTTTTCCCTTGTTGATGCTATTAAAGACCCTGATCAAAATAATATCGGCATACCAGTGTTCTGATCTTCTGCACAGACTTTGGCGTGAATCTATGTGTTGGAAAAAAACATCCTCTATATACAAATCGTACAAGCAATATCTCAACAACACATTCTCTGAGCTAGTCCATTCCTAAGGTTTTTGATGCTATTTTTTAACTAAACCACTTATTGCTGAACCAAAATTAGATCCCACTCTGGAGTGGAAAACATGAATAATACCGTAATAAACATATCCTCTGAAAAACAGCAAACGTTAAAAAAAATTCCGGGACTTAAGCTGCTGATCAGATCAACCCTAATGCAGCAAGAATCAGTCAGGGATTGCTACATTCTTGAAAAACAAGCTCGACTTATTGTGTATGTGGTATCGAATCAAAGTTTGGTAGATGAGTCACTTGCCGCTACTTTGACAACAGTCATGCCTGAATCCATGGCATTTTCATTGGTGCATATATCCTGTTTACCTTTGACGGAAGCTGGGGACGTAGATGAAGCTGCATTAGGCGCGGTGCCTATTATCGATGAAACGCTTGCTAAGCAGTTAGAAAATCAACTCAAATCAATACCAGAGATAAACAACGTTGCGGTACTGATACAGGACAGACAACACCAATCTACGCGTTTGCATGTTGCAGATTTGTTGGTGAATCGCCAGGAAGATAGCAAGCAAGGTCATATTGAAATTATTCCAGAAAAAGACGACTTGTCTTTACTGCACTCACAGGAATCAGTGATTAAACCACTAGCGATTAGTGACGGTGGTAACATCGAATTTGATCCTGAAGACGGGCTGACCCTGTCTGATTTATTGCAGGATGCCACCGCTAAAGCGGCCAATAAAACCATTGTTTATTTACTGCCCGATGGCACCGAAAAAGTTCAGTCGTATTCTGCTTTGTTACAGGAAGCCAAATGCATCCATGCAGGATTAATACTGCAGGGACTCAGAGCAAAGGACAATGTGATTTTTTTATTGGAAAAAAATCAGGATGTGATTCCCGCTTTCTGGGCCTGTATGCTGGGTGGTTTTGTGCCTGTCATTATGGAAGTGCCTTCCCATTTTGAAAGTTCAAACCGTGCTTATCAGCATATTTGCCAATTATGCCAGCGATTGGATGCTCAGCTAATTATTACGGATAGTGGCTTGCATGAAGACGTAAAACAGCTACAAGACAGTTTGTCAGATCATGTGCTATCCATTGCTGTGGTTGATGAGCTAAGAGAAAACATTGCAAGCAAGCCGTTTCATGTTTGCCAGTCGGACGATATTGCTTTTTTCTGCCTGACGTCAGGCAGTAGCGGAACCCCTAAATGTGTGCCCATGACCCATGAAAACGTCATGATTCGCAACCAGGGAACCAATATTTTCAATCAGCACGACGATCGCGATGTTTATTTGAACTGGTTGCCTTTCGATCATATTGGCAGTCTTGCTGAACATATTCGCTGTCTAGTCGCCGTTTGCAATATGGTTTATATGGACAAAGAATTTATTCTCAGCAATCCGCTTAACATGCTGCACACCATCGATAAATATCGTATTACTCATACTTGGGGACCGAATTTTATTTATGCGTTGATTCGTGATGCTTTGAAAGAAAACACGATGGAATATGCATGGGATTTATCCAGTGTTAAATTCCTGATTTCCGGTGGTGAAGCGGTTTCCTCCCAGATAATGGCCGACTTTCTGGCAAGAGCTGGAAAATTCGGTTTTCCGATCACCGGTTCTCGTCCCAGCTTTGGTATGGCAGAAGTTTGTGCCGGTATCACTTATGCTGAACCTGGCGAAGATCCATTACGTTCATTTTTTTGGATTAAAAACGCCGCGTTTAATGGCAAAGATGTGATAAACGTGGCGCCCGAAACATCCGGAGCAAGCAGTTTTGCTAACCTGGGTCGACCGATCCCCGGTGTTAGCATTCGCATCGTTGATCAGGCACAGCAGATTCTGACAGAAGACATCATTGGGCATGTGCAACTCAAAGGTGGTTTGGTTCTCAATGCGTATTATGAAGACTCGGAACTTAATGTTAAAAGCTTTTCACCCGATGGCTGGCTCGATACCGGTGATTTAGGTTTTATCAGTGATGGCAAGCTGGTGCTCACTGGCCGTGCCAAGCAAATGCTCATTATCAATGGCAGTAATTATTATAGCCATGAAATTGAGGATGTTGTCGAACAAATTAAAGACGTTGAAGTGTCTTATACGGCAGCTTGTGCCGTCAGAGACAAAAACAGCGTGACAGATAAATTGGCTGTTTTTTTTCATCCACTAGTTGATGATGATCCTTCCTTAAAAGCATTGATCCAACAAATTCGCCAAACGATTGTGAGTCGAATTCATTTAAACCCTGACTACATCATTCCGGTAGAAAAAATAGACATCCCCAAAACACCGATCGGCAAAATTCAGCATATGCCCTTAAGCGAGAGCTTTAATCAGGGTTTGTTTGATGACAAACTGAAAGTGGTCGATATTCTGCTTGAAAATGAAAATACCCTGCCAGCCTGGTTTGCACGTAAAGTATGGGAGCCAGCCGTCATAGTGCCACCGGCTTTATCGGAAGAGCGTGCTTATACCTTGATCTTTGGTGGTGAATCAGATCTGGCGAGTTATCTCTGCCAACATTTGCAGGAAAGAGGAGTTGCAGCGGCTCCCATTAGCAAAAATAAACAGGCCTTCGATCCTGATAACCCGCAACATTATCGGGATGCGCTCAAGTCTATTCTGGATCAAGGCACCAAGATAAGCGATATCATTTGTCTCGATGCCTATGGTAAAGTGGCATCCCCAAACGCGGGGCAGCAGGTCAGCAGACTTTTATTTCTGCTGCAAGCATTGGCAGAACTGCAGGCCGAAAAACCAACCCGACTGTTTTATATCAGTGACCATAGTCAGTATACTCATGAACATGAAGATGTTGAACCGGAAAAATCAGCCGTTTTAGGTATCATTAAAACCATCCCTCATGAAATGCCGTGGTTGAAAGTCTGCCATATTGATTTGCCGTTAAGTCATGTGGAAACCGATGGCAACGCTATCTTGCAGGAGTTTTTTGCGTTGTCCAAAGAACAGGAAGTCGCTTATCGGGATGGTCAACGGCTGGTGTGTCGCCTTGAGCGCATGGACTGGCATGAGCCAGCACAACCCACCGAAATATTCAAGCAGCACGGGGTTTATCTTATCATTGGTGGCTTGGGAGGCATTGGTGAGCAGTTAAGTCGTTATTTGCTGCAAAACTACTCCGCTCGACTGGTGTTGGTTGGCAGATCACCTTTACAGGAAACATCGACGGTCTATCAGCAATTGACACAACTGGACGGAGAGATCGTTTACCAGCAAGCCGATGTCTGTAACGAAAACCAGCTCAAGCAGGTGGCTGAGTCCTTGTCACGTTGGCAAAAACATCCCGATGGCGTTATTCATCTCGCCGGTGCTTATCAGGATAAATTGTTGCTAGATGAAACACCGGAAAGTATGGATGACATACTGGGGGCAAAGATCAGAAGCAGCCAATGGATGAACGAATTATTTTGTCACAGTCTTGATACCTTTTTCATTTATTTTTCTTCACTGGCGGGTCATTTTGGCGGGTTTGGTAGCGCCGCCTACAGTGCGGCCAATGCCTATCTAGAACGATTCGCTCAGCAGCAAAGAAAACAGGGCGTTGCTAGTTATTGCCTGGCTTGGACGCAATGGGTCGATACGGGTATGAACCAAGGCAGACATATCCAAGATAGCTTACAAGCGAAGAAAGGCTTCCTTAGTATTACATCGCAGCAGGGTATGGTCTCATTTGCTGCCGCGATGAAGTTTGCTATCAACGACATGATGATCGGTCTTGATATGGATAACCCTAATATTGCTGCCCAAGTAAAGCAAGCCCCTTTCAATACCAAAACACTGCATGCTTATGCGAGTTTAAAAACTGAGGCGCCATGCTTAAATAAGGTACTGCCGGTGGTGGATTGCTTGGGTAATACCACCGAATATACATTAGCAACACTGGGCAAACTTCCCTTGTTAGATAACGGAGAAGTAAACCAAGAAGTCCTGCGCCAACAGGTCTCTGGTGAAGCAGTCAGCAGTCTGGTTGCCCCGCGTAATAAACTGGAGAGCTTATTGGTTGATGCCTGGCAAGACGTGTTGGGAAACCAAGTCGGCATTCATGATAATTTCTTTGATTTGGGTGGTAGTTCCATCAAGGCGGTGATGGTCATGAATAAGTTCCAGGAAAAAATCGGTTCGATTTTCCATCCGGTTTCGTTGTTTGATGCACCGACCATTGCGGAACTGGCGGAATATTTCAAGGAGAACTATCCTGCCTTGTTTAAAACTGCTGAGCAGGCGGATCATGATACCGAACAATCGCTCACGGACAAGCAGATTAACCACATGCGAGACTATCTAACTCACAGTCTCAGCAGTCAATCTGTCAAATCTGACTTGACTGGAAATAAAAACAAACGGGCAGTTTTTATCCTGTCACCGGCCCGCTCCGGCTCAACCTTGTTGCGTGTCATATTGGCAGGCAATCCGCAATTGTTCAGTCCACCGGAGCTTTACTTGTTGGGCTTTAATCATCTCAGAGAGCACAAGGAGTTTTATTCGGGGCGTTTGAGTTTCCTCCAAGAAGGGGTGATTCGGGCTATTATGGAAATCAAGGGTTGTAATCAGCAACAGGCCGAACAAACTGTACACGAGCTTGAGAGGCAGAACATCAGCGTTAAGCAACTGTTTGCTCTGATGCAACAATGGTTGGGGCAGCGGATGCTGGTAGATAAAACCCCGCCTTATGCATTTAATCCAGATATTCTGCAACGCATGGAACAAGAGTTTGCCGATCCGCTTTACATTCATTTGGTGCGTCATCCGGCGGGTATGATTGCCTCCTTTGAGGAAGCCAGGGTGGATTTGGCGGTGGATGTGCATGGTGATGAGTCGCCGGATATGGCTTTCACGGCTCGCCAGAAAGGGGAATTATGGTGGATGATCAGCCATCAAAATATTCGCAGTTTTCTGAAAAACATTCCCGCTCAGCGACAACATGTGGTCAAGTTTGAAGATCTGGTTACACAGCCAAAATCCACCGTAGAGCAATTGTGCCAATTTATGGATATTGATTTCTGCGCCGACATGCTGGAACCACAAAAAGGGAAAAAGCAGCGCATGACCGATGGGGCGCACCAGCTTTCCCGAATGGCGGGTGATCCCAAATTCCATAGCCATCAGGGGATTTCTGCTAAAGCGGCTGACCGATGGAAGCAGGTTTATGCCAAAGACTTCTTGAGCGAAGCCACTTGGCAAATTGCTCGTGACTACGGTTACCGCTTTGATGATCATGTTTCTTTTGGTGACTTTCAGATAAAACCCGACCCGGCGAATCGCCATCAACCGTTCCCGTTGACCGATATTCAGCAGGCTTACTGGGCAGGTAGAATTGGTCACTTTGAGTTGGGTGGTTATTCCGTCCATTCCTATACCGAAGTGGATAGTGTCAATCTGGATGTCAGGCGGCTAAATCAAGCCTGGCAGAAAATGATAAACCGCCATGAAATGTTGCGTACCATTATATTGCCTGACGGACAGCAACAAATTCTGGAGAATATACCAAAATACAACATCCGACATATGGATCTGCGTTGTCTGGATAGTGAGGGTATTCAGATTGAATTGGACGCCACTCGGGAAGCCATGTCTCATCAGGTATTTACCTTGGATCAATGGCCACTGTTTGACATTGTGGTGTCTCGGATGGATGACAATAAATATCGGGTTCACCTGAGTTTTGATGCGATTCTGTTTGATGCCCGCAGCCGTTATATTATTTATTCGGAACTCAGACAGTTTTATCAACAGCCGGAATTACAAATGCAGCCTTTTGAGCTTTCTTTCCGCGATTATGTGCTGATGGAAGAAAAAATCAAAAACTCGTCACTGTATGAGCAGTCACGTGATTATTGGCTGCAACAGATACCCTCACTGCCAGAGACACCTGAACTACCTCTGGCGATCAATCCGTCAGAGTTAGCACGGCCTAAGTTTATTCAAAAAAATCACTTCTTTGAAAAAAGTGACTGGAGTCGATTAAAAACACTGGCAGCACAACAGCAAATAACGCCTTCTTGTCTGTTGTTAACGGTTTTCTCCGATGTTCTCCGAATTTGGAATAAGCTGGATAGCTTTACCATTAATTTGACAGCCTATAACCGACAAGATTTACATAAAGAAGTCAATCATATTATTGGTGATTTTACTTCCGTTATCCTGCTGGGCATTGATGCACCTGGCAATGATAGCTTTATAAGTCGCGCCCACCACGTGCAAAAAAGATTGTGGAACAATATCAACCATAATCATTTCAGCGGCATTGAGGTGTTGCGGGAGCTTGCCAAGCGCAATGATCACAAGCCCGGTGCGCAGATGCCTGTGGTATTTACTAGTGTGCTGGGTGATGAAATCCAGGATACCAGTCAGAAAACCACTGACTGGCTAGGGGATGTGGTGTTCAACGTTGCCCAGACACCCCAAATCTGGTTTGACCATGTGACCTTTGAAGAAGGCGGTGGTTTGTTGTGTCGCTGGAACATTGTCGACAAACTTTTCCCAGAAGGTTTGATGGACGCCATGTTTGACGGTTATCTGGGCTGTCTGCAACAGCTGCTGCAAGATGAACGTGCCTGGCAAGAGCCGTGGCCAAAAACTGCCAAACGGTTAGTATCCGGTTCACCATTGGAGCAACGTCAACTGGCTAACGCCACTGAAGCGCCCGTTTCCGGTGAACTATTGCATACCCTGTTTGCCACCCAGTGTGTCCAGCGGCCTCAGCAAACGGCAGTGATTGCTGCTGACAAGAGTCTGAGTTATCAACAGTTGTATGAGTTGTCCAACCAAATCGGACATCGCTTGCAGAAAATGGGCGTGCAACCGAACCAACTGGTGGCGGTGGTGATGGAAAAAGGCTGGCAACAAGTCGCTGCGGTGTTGGGCATACTGGCATCGGGTGCGGCGTATTTGCCGATTGATCCTGAATTGCCGGAAGAACGTTTCCAGCATCTACTGGAATTCGGCCAAGTGGATGTGGCCCTGACAGAAGCCTCGTTGCAAAAATTGATGAATTGGCCAGATAACGTTCAGCGACTGTGTGTGGATGATGTCTCTCTCGCCGAGGAAAGTCGCCAAGCCCCTGCAATCAGACAGTCGCCGGAAGATTTAGCCTATGTCATCTTCACCTCAGGCTCAACCGGGTTGCCTAAAGGGGTGATGATCGATCACCGAGGCGCCGTCAATACTATTCGCGATATTAATGCTCGCTTCAATGTCGGCTTTCAGGATAAAACCATTGCCCTGTCAGCCTTGAATTTCGACCTGTCGGTCTACGATATTTTCGGCATGCTGGCGGTAGGCGGCACCATCGTCATGCCGCAATCCTCCGATGTGCGTAATTCTCAGCAGTGGCTGAGATTGGTTAATGCGCATCAAGTGACGATCTGGAATACGGTGCCTGCCTTTGTGGGGTTACTGACAGAATATGTGGAAAGTCGGCCGGAAATATCGGTGGATTCATTAAGGTTGATCATGATGAGTGGCGATTGGATTCCGCTCAATCTCAGCGGAAAAATCCAACAACGATTCAACCAGTCTGAAGTCATCAGTCTAGGCGGAGCCACCGAGGTGTCTATTTGGTCGATTTTATATCCCATCAAGCAGCTTGATCCCGCATGGAAAAGTATTCCGTATGGTAAACCCATGCACAACCAGCAGTTTCATGTGTTAAATTCAGCCATGGAAGACTGTCCGGTGTGGGTGCCTGGTAACTTGTATATCGGTGGTATTGGGTTAGCCAAGGGCTACTGGCGCGATGCTGAAAAGACCGCAAAAGCCTTTATTACCCATCCTGGTACGGGTGAGCGTCTGTATCACACCGGTGATCTGGGTCGTTATTTGCCCGATGGCAATATTGAATTTCTAGGCAGAGAAGACTTTCAGGTCAAAATACAGGGCTTCCGGGTTGAAATCGGTGAGATTGAAGCCGCCCTGAGTCAGCACCCCGAAGTCAAGGCCGCTGTGGTTGATGCCAAAGGGGCCGCGCAGGCGGAAAAACAACTGGTGGCTTATTTTGTGCCCGTGTCCGATGCGGTTTTATCCGCTGAAGCCCTGCAGGATTTTCTTCGGCAGAAATTGCCTGCCTATATGATCCCTGCCAGTTATGTAGTTTTGTCAGAACTGCCCTTGAGTGCTAACGGCAAAGTTGACCGAAAAGCGTTGCCTGAGCCTTCCGCTGCGCTTGTCCCTAAAGCTGTTTCCAGTGAGCATCAACGGCAACAGCCAACTTCTGATGTATCGAGCAAGATTCTGCAGCTTGTGGAACAGGTGCTGGCAATCACGGATCTTGCCTATGAAGACAATATTTTCAATTTCGGTGCGACGTCCATCCACATGATGCGGATCATCAACCAAATGGAAATGGAATTTGGTGTCAGACCTCAGATTGACGCTTTTTACATGAACCCGACAATCAGCGGGTTAGTGGCTGCCTATGAAGAAGTGCATGGCAGCCAAACTGACAACAGTCCTGCCTCAGTCAGTTACTCCAATATGCATGGGTTATCTGGCGAACTGCTCGATCGGTTTGAGTTTATCACTGACCCTGAGTTACGCAACGCATTCAAAGAGCAGCAACTAGGCATCCGGTATTTAGATTTACCTTCCATACCATTAGCTAAATCAAAACAGTTAAATGAACTGTATGACAAACGACGCAGTTGTCGGTCTTATTCATCCACACCTGTTGCGCGAGTCGATTTTGGTGAATTGCTTTCTTGTCTGAGTCAAGAAACCCGGTTTTCGCAGCCCAAATATCTGTATGGCTCGGCAGGGGGCTTATACCCCATACAGACTTACCTATATATCAAGCCTGATCGAATAGAATCCCTTGAGGCAGGCATTTATTATTACCATCCGCTTGACCATCGATTGGTGTTACTTGCTAGCAATGTAGAATTGGATGAGCGTATTTACAATCCGCATATCAATCGCCCTATTTATGAGCAGGCGGCCTTTTCGCTATTCTTTGTTTCACAACTGGCTGCCATCGCACCCATGTACAAAGAATTGGCGCTGCATTTTTCCGTGCTAGAAGCCGGCTTGATGTCACAACTGCTGGAAACGCACGCCCCTGATGTTAACTTAGGACTTTGCCAAATAGGGGAAGTGGATTTCAATCGAGTCAGGCATCTGTTTGATCTAGATGATAGCCATGTGTTGGTACACTCATTGGTCGGTGGTATTCCTACTCAAGAAATCGGCAACGCTTTTTCTTATACCGGTATGTATGGGGACAGCTCGGTGCTGGATCAACAAGATCGTGAGGAAGAAGAGTTTTAAAGGGTTCGTGAAAAGGCGTATCCGGTGGTTTCGTCTCGCTTAATCCATCCTCTCATGGGGCAACAATGTAGGATTAATAAATAGAAAATTTCATTCGCTATCGATGATATATTTTATGGGTAGGGTGGATAAGCGTAGCGCATCCACCTATTTTAAATCTTGGCCTATCAGGTGGATGCACTACGCTTATCCACCCTACATGATTCGAGTATGACGTCATACGGCCAAACCACACAAAAATTTTTGAAACGCTGGGGTAAACTATGTTTGGTATTGTCGGCGGTTTGGGGCCAAGGGCCACAGTTGAATTTTACTCGGCATTCATGGATGCAATAACGAGCAAGGTAGCGGGGCGTTTACCGCGTTTGATAATGTATAGCGTTGCCATGAGTCCGCAGCTTGAAAATACTTTTTTGCAAGGGAAGGTGGATGACAACGCTCCGCAAAGGTTGCAAGTCAGAAGTTTGTTAAATGAAGCGGTTGATCATTTTTTGGCTAATCAAGTGACCACCGTCGCAATGCCATGCAATACCCTGCAAGATGAGCTGACGACCCTTTGCAAGGCAAGAGGCCTAGCGATTATCAATATGATTGATGAGACAGCCAATGCCATTTTACAAAAGTATGCCAAACGTGTGCTTATACTCGGTACTGCCAGTACTTACGGTGATGATCTCTATGGTCAACGTTTAGCGCTACATGGTGTTGAATGTATTTATCCAACTGCAAAGCAGCAGGACTTTATTGAAACCTATATTCGTTTTGCCCTCGATCAAAAGCTCAATCAGGCAGCAAAAGATCGCTTTGCTGAGAATATTAGACACATTGCTGGCGAAGCGGATGCGATTGTGCTTGCTTGTACTGATTTGACTGGTGATGTGTCTACAGAATCCTGTGGGCTACCGGTCTTTGATTCGCTACAACTGTTGGCAACAGCCTCTGCGGCACACGTGTTGGCACGTGATGAGTTATTTATATAAGAAGGTTTACCAATGCAATCTGCTGAACAATTACTTTTCAAGTTAGAGACGCTGGACGTGAAACTATCTCTAGCTAATGGCAAGTTATCTTGCAATGCCCCAAAAGGTGTAATAACACCCGCATTACGAGAAGATATCAAACATCACAAAGCGAATTTACTGCATATTTTGGGAAAAAGAAAAAGCACACCTGCGGGTGGTATGGCAAAAACACTGCCTCAAATAGCACGGCATGGTGAATTACCTTTGTCCTTTTCCCAAGAGCGGATTTGGCGGTTGAGCAAACTTGATCCTGATAATCATAACACAGGCAATATTCATTTTGCTTTCCGTATTGCAGGGTCGCTGGATGTCGTTGCCTTGGAAAAGACCATTCATGCGATTATTCAGCGTCACGAAGTTTTTAGAACGAGTTGTCAAACCATTAACAACCGTGCTGTGCAGGGAATTGTCCCAGAGATAGACTTCAAGCTAGCGCTGTATGATTTAACTGAGCTACCTGCTTTAGAAGTGCAAGGGGCTGTGGAAAAAAGAATTGAGCAATATGTACTAGCGCCTTTTGATTTGGCGAAAGCACCTATTTTACGGGCTGAGCTATTAAGAATAAAAGATGATGAGTATGTTTTTCTGCTAGCCACGCATCTGTATATTTTTGATGGCTGGTCGACGGCTATTTTATTCAAGGAACTTTCCAGCTTCTACAGCAGCTTCCATAACAATGAGCCGTCTGTATTAGCTCCTCTGACAGCGCAATATGTGGATTTTTCTCATTGGCATCGTCACTGGTTTGAAAGTGATGAAGTGGCAAAACAAGCCGCTTACTGGAAAGAAAAACTCAAACAGGCGCGTCTTGTTAATAATCTACCTCAGGATCGGCCCAGACAATTGAAAGCAGGCAATGAAGCTGCCCATGTTGATTTCATCTTGCCTAGTTTCCTAACCGAAGCCATTAGAGGCTTGTCACAAAAATTAGCAACCACTTTGTTCATCACGTTACAGGCCGCCTGGCAAACATTGTTATATGGTTATACCAGACAGGATAATATAACTACCGGTAGTATTGTCTCCAATCGTAGGATGGCTGAAGTTGAAGATTTGATTGGCTCTTTTGCTAACAATATTCTGATAAGCTCTGATATCTCTGCGCAAACCACATTCAAAGATCTGGTTGGTCAGGTGGGAAGATCCTCATTGGAAGCCTATGCCCATCAGGATATCCCGTTTGAGGGTTTACTGGGTGAATTGAATCCGAGGTTAAATAGCAGTCCTTTGTTTCGAGTCATGTTTGTTTTACATCAGCACCAATCGATTCAAAATGAAGGACTTGAGCTTTGCGGATTAAAAGTGCAGAAAATTGCGGATAAAAAAACCCTATCAAAGTATGACCTAGAACTTATCATGGTTGATCGCAATGGCGTGTTATCAGGGTTATTTGAGTACAATACCGGGATTTTTGATCGTGTCACCATTGAAAGCATGAAAGACAATTTCTTTTTGATCTTGAAAAAAATCACTGAAAACCCTGAACTTGCTCTTGCAGACTTACCTTCTTTTTCTCAAATTGGACAACTGCAAACCACTGCTGCGACTTGCCATACCAGCAATGCAGCCTATGAGAGCCCAAGCACCCCTGTCGAATTGAAAATTGCTAAAATCTGGCAGGACATGTTTGGCATGGAAAAAATCAGTCTGCATGATCGATTTATTGATTTAGGCGGGCATTCCCTGCTAGCGATTAAGCTAGTATCCATGCTGAAACAAGCGTTCAATGTGGATATCGCTTTGGTAGACATGATTGAGTTTCCAAGCATTGCGGAGCTTGCTAAGTACATCGACAAACAGCAAATAACTTGATGCCTATCCCTTAACTGATGGAAAATATAATGATTATTGATACGCACCTAGCTACTGAAGGAATTTGTTCATGAATCCTGCCGATCCTTTACCTGAAATGGCCGCCTGGCTGAAAGTCGAAGAAGTCCCCGCCGCAGATATGACGCATGATTTTTTTATAGAAAAGTACTTTAATACCCGTACCCCGGTATTATTGAAAGGCGCGTCTACCTATTGGGAGTTCATGCAGAAATGGACGCGGGATTACCTGACGTCTGAAATGGGCGATTTTTTGTGTACTGTCGCTCGGGATTCTCGGCCTGCCTATTCCAAAGAGAAATGTTCGCTAAGGGACTATTTTCAGCATTATTCGCATCTAAGCACCATGACCTTTGGGGCGTTCAAACCGGAAGATCAGCATTTGCCAAAGTTTTTGCAAGACATCCCGCTGCCCAACCCCTTTTTTTCTCGCCAGGCTATTTGCGCCTACTTTTTTTTCCATGCCAATGAACAGGGCGGCTCTTTGCCACATTGTCATCAAGATGCGTTCAATCTGTTACAGCAGGGGACCAAGCGCTGGATAATGTATGATGCCGATCCCGAGATCGCGCCCAAAGGTTGGCAAGCCCTGAAACATTGCCATGAAGAGTACGCAGCGGGAACCCACGCAAAAGACTGGTTCGTGGATGGCCCGGATCAGGTACGCAAGCAAGGCGTTACTATTTACGAATGTGAGCAGCAAGCGGGTGACATCGTATTTATTCCTGAACATTTTTCTCATGCTATCCTGAATTTGTCGGAAAATCAGGGTATGGTGATTATCACCGAACGGCCAGGCAAAGTGTACCAAAAGGAAGCGGGCAGTGGCTATTCACCAAACGCGGCGTATGCGAAGTATTGATAAAAATATTATGTTACCGAATACACAAGAATCCTTTGGTCCGATCGAATCCTTTCGCGATATCACCATCGTCCCCTATGAGGTCATCATTCAACGGGGTAGTGCGACGCCATTCGAAAATAAAGGGGGTCCCATATTTCCCGATTGGGATCAGCAAATAGCGGCTCGTTTTTGTCAAAGTGGGACGCCGGTAGACACGCTTCCAGAAACCCCGAATTCCATCAGTGAGCACATAGATGCACCAGCGGTGTGGTGTGGCCCTTGTTGTACCCACTTCGGTCATCAGATTACCGATTTCAGCACTCGTATCTTGCAAGGCGTCACCGCGTATCCGGGCGCTCGTTTTCTGTTTGCACCGGCGACTGACTCAGGAATTAAGACCCTTGATGATACCCCTGATTTTTTTCGCGCCATCCTGGACTGGTACGGTGTTCCTAGCGATCAGGTGACTCTGATTACCAAGCCGACGCAAGTGTCAGAACTCCACGTTCCACCCCAGGCAGAGCAGTTGTTTGATGCAGGACCATCTTCGGCCTATCTTGATTCGCTGGACCGCATTGTCGAACAGAATTTTGGTGAAGTTCAGAAAACAGGAATCATCTATGTCTCACGGGCTGGCCAACCTTATTGCATGGCTGGCGAATCCTACCTTGAGGCGCTGTTTCGGGAGGTCGGTATCGAAGTTATGCGGCCTGAAACACTGCCGCTACAAGATCAACTTCAGCGCTACTATGCCGCCAGGCATTTGATTTTTTCGGAAGGCTCCGCCCTCCATGGGCTGCAATTATTGGGGCGCTCCGTTGGGGATGTGACACTTATACAGCGAAGGCCTAAGCTTAGACTTAGCAAAGAGAGTTTCCAACGACGGGCAGATAAGTTTGATTGCTTGAATTTGCTGGCTGGACTGGTACATGGCCTGCGTATCAATGGACGTGAGCGTCTTCATCAAGCGCTATCGATATTTGATGAAGCGCTATTATTGGATTTTCTCGGTTCTATCGATCCACAATTGGTTGCGCGCCGGAGCATTGACCGGTATCGAGAAGCTCGTGATCAGGATATCAAGCGCTGGATTGATGTCGAAAGCCGCAATCCTGCCAGTCAAGCGCCTAACTCCACCAAGACCGTTATTCTTCGACTCCAGGAACTACACCTAGATCATATGATTCCGTTGGTCAAAGAGCGTTTACCAGACTGTTGATTTCATATGTAGTGAAACCCATCAATACCAAGCAAAGCAATAATTGAATTGAAAACAGCTAATATTTTGTATTAATGAAATGCAAACAAAACTTGCATAACCAGCACAACTTCACAAGAGACTCCATCGCTATGAATTCCATTGATCACATATCCCGCCAGCCAGTTCGGGAAAACTTCCGTGATTCAAGCAAATGGGATCACGTTAAACCACGCAGCGACGACATCATCATCGCTACCTGTTACAAGTCCGGTACGACCTTGACCCAGCAAATCGTCAACCTGCTGCTGAACGGGGATAAGGATTTTACTGCCATGCGCGATCTGAGTCCCTGGGTGGAGTCTGGCCTGCATGCGCCCAAACCCGAAGCGATTGAAGCACTCGCCTCGCCTCGCTTTTTGAAAACCCACCTTCACCCTCAAGCGCTGCCTTGGCATGAGCAATGGAAATATATCTATCTTGCCAGGGACGGGCGTGATGTGGGTATGTCGTTGTATAATCACTCCCGCACCATGGAAGAGGAGCTTGAGGCCATGGGAAAAGCTGGCACCAGGGATAATGGCCCGACTAATTTTGCCGATTTCTGGGATCAATGGGTGGAAACCGGAAAACCCCGCTGGGATTTCTGGGAAAACGTCGATAAATGGTGGCAAGTACGCCACCAACCCAATGTTTTGCTGATACACTACACTGACCTGGTTCATAACAAACCGGTAGAGGCTGAACGGATCGCCAGATTCCTCGGTTGCGAATGGAGTTCATCCATCTGTGACCGAGTTTGCGAGCATTCTTCTTTGGAATACATGCGCGAGCTGGAGCTAGTCGGTAAGTTTGGCTCACCGAACAAAAACAAGCAAAAAACCGGCTTGGTGCATAAGGGGACCAATGGTCGCTGGAAGGATTTACTGACAGACAGACAGTTGGAACGTTATGAGGAAATCGTAGCACAAAAACTGGAACCGGAATGCGCTAACTGGCTACGTAATGGTGGGTATGTTGGTTAAGGAATGGAATACCAAATAACTTTTACAGGTTGCGCTCAGATTTGGTTTCTATTTGGACGTTCTGATTGAGAAAAAACGCAGCTCTAGTTGGACTAAAGTGAGTATTTTTTGATTGAAAAACGTTCAAAGAGGAGCCGAAGCTGGGATGCAAGATGTGTAAGTTACTTGGTGTTCCATTCCTAAATAATAGAGAATTAATCGCCCAATAATATGCAACTACTTAACTTTCTCGAAAAAGAAGCAACAGAGTCCTATCAACAGGTACTGCTCATCGCGGCCATCTCGGGTATCGCTAACAGTCTTTTGCTGGGCATTATCAACCATGCCACAGAGGCGGTTGCTAATAATGAAGACCTGACCGAATACTTTCTGCTTTATCTGATTGCATTTGTCTTGTTCCTCTATGCCCAATGGTATGCTTTTGAGCGGGCTATCCTCATTATTGAGAAAGCCATTTACGGCATTAGAATTCGTCTGACTCACAAGGTGCAGCAGGTTGAACTGGCGTTTATGGAAATGATGGGAAGCAACAATCTTTATGGCCGGCTGACCCAAAACGATACCCTGGTTTCGCAGGCGGTTCCACAGATTGTCGGGGCGTTTCAAATGTTTTCCCTGATGATTTTTTCATTTCTTTACCTGGGTTACATTTCCCCCATCAGCTTTATTATAACCATCGCTGCCTTGGGGCTGGGTGCCTTGTACTTTATGTCGCAATCACGTTTCGTCAAAAAATCTTTACAAAACGTCAGGCAAAAGGAAGAAACCTATTTCAAATCTATCTCTCATCTGGTCAATGGTTTTAAGGAAGTAAAAGTTAACCATCAAAAAGGCCAGGATCTGCTGGAACGTATCTCGGATGTTTCCCGTGAAGCCCAGGATATCAAGGCCGTCGTCAGAAAACAGGAATCCCGTTTATGGGGTTTTGGACGGCTGTTCATTTACGCCTTGCTGCCTATTTTGGTGTTCATTGTTCCCAGTTTTAGTCACGAACATGCCGAGGATATCTTCAAGATTTCGGCAACCCTGCTGTTTCTCATCGGCCCTACCACCATCATCGTCAATATGATTCCCCTGTTGAACAGGGTGAACATGGCCATTGAAGACCTATCCACCCTTGAAAAAGAAATGGATGAGGCCATTGCCGGTTCTCATGATGTCGCGGTTGATGACGCAACATTGATTGATTTTCAGCAAATAAAAATCGAGAATGTCAGCTTTCGCTACCCGAATGGAGACACAGCATTCGCGGCAGGTCCTTTTGACGAGCATGTCGTCAAAGGGGAATTGCTGTTTATCATTGGCGGTAACGGTAGCGGAAAATCCACTTTCCTCAAGCTGTTAACAGGTCTCTACTTCCGGGCAGAAGGAAAACTTTATGCAGATAGCACCTTGATAGAAGAAGATAACTATCGAGCCTACCGCAACTTGTTTTCCGTGATATTCACCGACTTTTACTTGTTTGACAAATTCTACGGTGTCTCCGACTTGGAGCCGAAAAAGGTCAATTACTGGCTGGAAAAAATGCAGATGCAGCATAAAGTCCGCTATCAAGATGGCGGGTTCACCAGCACCAATCTGTCAACTGGGCAACGCAAACGGCTTGCCTTTATTGCCGCCATGCTGGAAGACAAACCGATCTTGGTCATCGACGAGTTTGCCGCTGACCAAGATCCCCAGTTCCGCAAATACTTCTACGAAACTTTGTTGCTGGAATTAAGGGATATGGGAAAAACCATCATTGCTGTGACCCATGATGACCATTACTTCCATGTGGCTGATCGGGTATTGAAAATGGATGAAGGTAGATTTATTGAATATGATCAAGCAGAAGGCCCACACAAATAAAAGCTGATGATTGCACATGCCATAGAGAAACAGCAAACAACATGCTATTAATGAACAAACAAAATATTGATACTGCTTGGTTCACAACCTATGGTTTGCCGCAGCAACAACAAGCGCGCATCTTTGTTTTTCCCTACTCCGGATCAGGGACATCAGGGTTTTATCAATGGGCGCAGACTTTTCGAGAGAGTGGCATTGACTTCATGGCTATTCAGTTGCCTGGCAGGGAAAATCGTCTCAAAGAAAAACCTATTGCCGATTTATCCATGTTGCTGGAGAAATTACTGCCTGCCATCACTGCCTTACTGGACAAACCTTTTGTTTTTTTCGGCCACAGCTTAGGGGCATTGATTGCCTTTGAGTTATGCCGGGCATTACGTAGGCAGGGGTTGCCGTTACCACAGCATTTATTTGTTTCTGCCTTCCGTTCTCCTGAATTATCTAATCCCAATAAAAAACTGCATCACCTTGCTACGCCCGAGTTTATTGCTGGCATCAGGGAATATGGTGGCACGTCAGAACAAGTGCTTGTCAATAGGGAGATGATGGACTTATTTCTGCCCATGTTCCGTGCTGATTTTAGTTTGCATGAAACTTATCAATACCGGCACGAGTCTGCCTTGGCTTGCCCTATCACGGCTTTAATGGGTACCGAAGATCCGTTTGTTAGACCTGAATATATGCTCAATTGGCGAAATCAAACGCATGCAAATTTTCAGCAAATCCAGTATCCGGGTAAGCATTTTTTCTTGCATGAGCATATGGCCTCCATTTGTCAGCGGTTGCAGCAGGCGGTGATGGGTTAAATACGAAAGGCTTGAATAAATCAGTGCTTATACCCGTGACACGTAGAATTTAGGTGTAAATGCGATGGGTATAGACTTTCTGAAAGGCAAAGCAGGAAGACGTTGATTAAACGCTGCCCACTGGCTTTATCAACAACAACTTATCTCCTGAGTTAAAGAGCTTATTTATGAATGTACACATGAATCAACTGTACCGAGCACTATTTCCACTCACATCTCCGCAACGCGAAATTTGGTTTGACCAAATCCTTCACCAAGAGATTCCCTTATATAACATTGGTGGTTACGTCAAAATACCGGGCGTTATTGATTCAGCGTTATTTGAAGAAGCGATTAATTTACTGGTACAAAAACACGATACGTTGCGCACGGTGCTGACCGAGGACGAAGATGAAGACGGCGTACCGATGTTGGCTTATGCTGAAAAGTTGACTGTTACTGTCTCTGTGCAAGATTTTTCTAGCAAAGCGCAGGCGCATGAAACCGCTATGGCCTGGATGCAGCAACAGGGCAATCGCTCTATGAAAACATTCCAGCGAGTACGGTTTTAAGGTAATCGTTATCCCAGCCGGCACGAAGCCTTTTCGTTTCAATCCCCGTCTTCTCTGTTTTCTCTTTTTTTAGCAGATTAAGTGCAATCCGTCTTAAAATAGAAAAGTTTTCTGCACCATGGCCTTTTCGCAATCTGGATTCATCCTCACGAAAAGCCACATCCAAGACCCAGTGCAATTTATTTTCAACATGCCAGTGATCTCGTGTCGCTTTTAAATAATACGCCGCCGACTTCTTTTTACCGCTGGTGATATAACACCGGCTTTCCAGGGTGGTCTTATCACCCTGAGTTCTTTCTGAGATAATCACGACAATGGCTTTTAGTCCTTTCCATGCACTCGTATCGAACCCTAACGCCTCAATATTGAAGCAAACCCAGCAGCGTCTTGTCTCGATGCGTCCATGTCCTTGATTCGCTTGCTCTGAATAATTTGAAAAATTTTCATTGAAAATAGCTTCGTCAGGCTCGAAGAACAGTTCCTGTATGGCTCGATATAATGTGGGTTGATTGTCTTTGACTGCGAGCAGATAGTCAGCGCCTCGACCAAGAATCGCCTCGGCGATTTTCTTTTGGCACCCCATGGCATCAATCGTCACTAAACACTTCTCAATCGAAAGCATTTCAAGGAGCATCGGTATGGCCGTGATTTCATTCGATTTCTCTTCTGTCTTAAACTGACCTAATACTATGGCATTGCTCGTCGACCAGGCACTGATCATATGAATGGATTTCTTTCCATTCGCCTGGTCATGGGATCGGCGTAACGTTTTCCCATCCACGGATATTACCTCGCCGGGTATCAAATTCGATACGGAGGAGACCCATGAAATAAAACACTTTTCGAATTGTTCGGCATCAATTTTTGCAAAGACATCATTAAAGGTGTCATGCGAGGGAATGCCCTCTGGAAGCGCTAAAAACGTGCGAAACCAGTCTTCCTTGGCTCGACCATAGGCGGCGATTGCCGTCCAATAGTTGGCACCACTGATCGCACCACAGATGGCAATGACAAGGATATCGATAAAATGATGATACTGATTTTCAGTGACTCTTCTCGGGTCTTTCAGTTCATCAAAATGCATTTCAATGGATTCAATTAATGCCGTCGCCATCTCATCTCATTTCCTTTCGCTCGATTATTTAATACTGCAGATAACCGTTCCTTTACTCTTTTTTTAACACAATGTCAAACGACGATAGAGTGATTATTGAATGCACAACCGTCACGAAATGAGGAGAAAATGATTCGATCATGCGTCATTTGGTCGCCATTATAGAGCGATTGCCCTGCGTCCTATTTGGGTCAGCAGCAACCCTTTTATGCCTTGCAAACGCCTGGATTGGATGGCTCCAACACGCCTGCGAGTGTTGAAGCGCTGGCCAAATATCATTTGCACGCCTTGCAACAACAGCAACCTTCAGGACCTTATCAGCTGATCGGTCACTCCTCCGGTGGTCGAGTCGCTTTTGAAATGGCTTGGCAACTGGAGCAGCAAGGAGAAACCGTGGCCTTGTTAGCCATCCTGGATACCAATGCACCGAACTCAAATCAACCGCATCCCATGATTGATTATACTGAATTGAACTGGTTATCAGACATTGTGTTGGTCTTTGAAGAATTGAGTGGTGTTGCATTGAATCTATCGTTGGCCGACTTGCAAAGCCTGCCCGACTTAGCCACGGCTTATGCCCTGGTGATGAAAGCCTTTCAGCAACAGCTCAGTCTGTTTGCCCCCGAAGCACCCATTGATGAACTCAAAGCCTGGGTCAACACCTATCGTATTACCGTACAAGGACATGCTCACTATCAAATACCCGGCAAGTTACATTGTCCCATTCAGCTGTTTCGTGCCAGTGAACAAATGAGACCTGATGAAAATATTGAATTTGAAGAGACCCGCGAGACTTGGGGTTGGTCGGAATGCACCCAGGCTGAGGTGGAAGTGCATTGGGTGCCAGGAACCCATGTCACGATGATGACCCGTCCACAGGTCAAAACCCTGGCGGATAAGCTATCTCAGGCTTTGCGCCATCACAAGACGGAGGAGAAATTATGCTCATTGAATTGATGTTAATCGGCGGGGGGAGGGCGACGTATTTACGCAAACGTAATCAACCCAATACCAAAACTACCGCCTTGGAACCGAAAAACAAAGCAAAGAAAACCGTTTCACTCCATTTCAGTGGGAAAAAACTGCTGCAAGTTTTAAAAACGGCGATGTTAAGTAATGCACGCGAGAAGCAACGGCTCACACTTGAAGCGAACATGCAGATAAGCATGGAATCAACGAGAGTGAATACTAAAATAGCAACCCACACTAAAGTGCCAGCTCTTATCAATCTACATACTCTACAATTAGGAAAGGAGACCCCATGACAAAGCCCATTTCTATACTTGGTATCAACTGTGTGTACCATGAATCATCGGCTTGTTTAATTCAGGATGGACAATTAATCGCTGTGGTGGAAGAAGAACGCTTCAACCGAATCAAACATGGCAAACCAGCTCAAGTAGATAATTCTGATGAATTACCCGAACAGGCGATTGCTTTTTGTTTGGAGCAAGGCGGACTAAATGACATTTCACAGGTAGATTTTATCGGTTATTCTTTTGAGCCAGAACACCGGTTGCGCAAAAATAACGAGCACCAGCATAGCTATGCCATACCAGATGGCGATTTTGGTACACAGGAAGTGAACAGAAGTTCTATCAAGCCAATATCAATGTTGAAAAGAAAATACGTGCCAAGGGTTATCAGGGGGATTTTTTCTATCTTGATCATCACGCTTGTCATGCCGCCAGTGCGTTCTATGTTTCTGGCTACAAAGAATCTGCTGTCATGGTGATTGACGGCATTGGTGAATTTGAGTCGACAACATTTTACAAAGGCGAAGGTACAGGCCTGAAAAAAATACGTCATTTTGAATACCCGCATTCGTTGGGATTCTTATGGGAAAAAATGTCCGCTTTTTTAGGATTTAGCGTCTATGAGGCTGCCAAAGTCATGGGCTTATCCTCCTATGGAAAACCAGATACCTATAAAGCAGAATTAGCGAAATTGATGGATGTTGACGACAATGGACGCTTTATTATTGACGATAATTTAATGCAGTTTAGAAACGATAACTTTGAATATCTGGAAGCTGTTTTTGATGTTGTCAAACTAGATAAGCCAGTCAATGAAATTAACGAGAATACCCAAAAATACGCCGATATTGCTGTGGCGTTGCAAATCGCGACAGAAGAGATCTTCATTAAACTGGCTAAACAACTACAACAGGAAACGGACAGTCAACACCTCTGCATGGCCGGGGGTGTGACACTTAACTGTGTCGCCAATGGTTACCTGAGTTACGAAAAAGTGTTTGAAAACTTTTATGTGCAGCCAGCAGCTAACGATGCAGGCACGGCGATTGGTGCTGCCTATCTGATTTGGCATCAGGAACTCGGCCACCCCAGGCAAGTGGTTAGCAAAAGTCCTTACCTTGGTCCAGATTATTCCAATGAGCAGATCAAAACCGTGTTGGATCACTATGGATTGCGTTATCAATATCAGGAGAACATTGAAGCGACGACTGCACATCTCTTGGTTGACGGTCATATCATTGCCTGGTTTCAGGGGCGCATGGAGTTAGGGCCTCGCGCCTTAGGTAACCGCTCTCTACTGGCTGATCCCAGGCGACAAGAGGTGACAGACTTGATGAACATCAAGGTTAAACATCGTGAGGCTTTTCGACCCTTCTGCCCTAGTGTGCTAGCGGAGAAAGCAAATGAATGGTTTGACTTGCCTGATCCAACACCAGAAATTGCTAATTATATGCTGGGTGCCTTTCGCGTAAACAAAGAGAAAGCTCACCTGATTCCCGCCGTTGTTCATTTCGATGGCACCTGCCGCATTCAGACAGTGCGAGAGGACACTAACCCAAGGTTTCACCAATTGTTAACGGAAATGGATAAACGCACGGGCGTCCCCGTGTTATTAAATACATCTTTTAACGATCAGGAGCCTATCGTTTGCACACCACAGGATGCTGTTAAAACATATTTAAAAACCAATATTGACTACCTGGTTATTGGGGATTATCTAGTAACCAAAGAACAAAATAGCCCACTTTTTAAATGATATAAACAGAACCCTCTTATAATTTATTTTTGGATTGAAACCAACAAAATGAAAGAATTAAATATATTAATGCAAAAGCTTTTAAAAGACAGGCGATTGAGTCAAGTACATGATATTACGGTTCTAACGGATGAAATTGACTATCCCGACATTGACCAAGTATTTCCCATGTATCCAGAACAGCCTTTTTTTCTTGATGAATTGGTAAAGCCCGATATTCAAGCAGCGCACGTGCTGGAAATCGGTTTGGGATCGGGCGTGCTATCCATCGGTGCGCTCAAAGCAGGTGCCAAACAAGTTACCGCCCTAGAAATTAATCCTCGTGCAAAATTATTCGCGGGTTTCAATGCCGTTCTTAATGGTGTCAGCGATGGACTGCAGATCCTTAATGGCAATACTGACGACATCTGGGCACCCATTAAGGGGAAGACTTACGATTATATAATATCCAACCCACCGTTCATGCCAACCCCGCCTGATTCAGCGCACTATTTCCATTCTGGCGGCGGTGGCATACTGGGACTGGATTTTGTCGAAAAGATTTTTAGTCAATTAGACGCACATCTGGAACCGAATGGACGCGCTCAAATTGTCACGGCTGCCCCCGGTAACGACAAACTGCCAACCGCTCTCATGGAACTGGCAGAAATTCACTTAAGCGGCAGTACATCTTTGGTAATTGATCCCATTTCTTTTTCCTTTGATGTATTAAAACATCATTTACCGGAAGGTATTTCCGACGAAACGATGGCGATGCTTGGCCAACAATTACAGGAAAAAGGTATCAGTCATCAGTATTTGTGTGTCATTCACTATGTGAAAGGTGAGAAGTCCATAACTACTCGGTTTTCTGAGCCACACCCTGCTTGGGATATGCCATTGGAGAATACGCTATGAGTATAACAGCTATCGGACGTAACCCGTCTGTAGAAACAAAATGATTCTGCTAATTCTCATTGCTTTCGGAATTTGCACTAGATGGTCAATGTTTCAAGAATCTTGGCACCTCGTCAGAGAGGAACACCGATTTAGGAATGGGCACGTAATAACTTCCCTGTTTGGCGCTCAGATTTGGTTTGTATTGGTTCGTTCTGAGTGAACAAAAGTGCAGGAATAGTGGTTCTCTTTCGAGCTTTTGTGATTGAAGAACGGGCCAAGACGGGCGGAAGATGAGATGCGAAACCGGGAAGTTATTACGTGCCTATTCCTTAGTTTATTATATCTGTTGCTAGTGTATTTTAGCTTTCTATGGCTCGGCGGATATTATCTGACGGATAAGCTATCTCATGCTTTGCGCCACCACAAAACGGAGGAGGCATTATGCTCATTGAATTGATGTTAATCGGTGGGGGGGTGGCGACGTATTTACGTAAACGTAATCAGCCCAATACTAAAACCACCGCTTTGGAACCGCAAACGAAAGCAAAAAAAACCGTTTCACCGAATTTCAGTGGGAAAAAACTGCTGCAAGATGTGAAAACGGCAATGTTAGGTGATGAACGTCAGAAACAACAACTAACACTTGATCCTGAAATGCGAGCAGATATTGAAAAACAGGATAAAGAAGCGAGCCGTAATTTGCGTTTGTCAGTGGGGGCAACCGCGCTGGCCTTATTGGGGGCGGTTTCCCCAGTGTTCGCTCTTTTGAGCATTGGGGCGGTGTTATATCTGGGGCGAGATGTGTTTGCTTTCCTCTGGCGAGATTTGAAGAGAGGGCATGTTCTCAGTGTGTATTTACTGGGTGCCATTATGTTTATTGGCATGATTGCCAGTGGCCATTTGGTCTTGGCCGCCTTGGCGGGGGTGCTGGGTGGTTTGATGATGAAAATCATTAAAAAAGCCGAAGACAGCTCACAAAAGCAGTTGCTCAGTGTGTTTGCAGGCCATCCCACCCAAGTCTGGGTTGAAAAAAATGGGGTTGAAATACAGGTGGATTTTAATACCCTCAAAAAAAATGACATCGTCATCGTCAATGCCGGCGAAGTCATCCCTGTGGATGGCCGGATTCAAGCGGGACTCGCGACCATCGACCAGCATCTGCTGACGGGGGAGAGTCAACCCGTCGAACGGACGGTGGAGGATAAGGTCTTTGCTTCGACCTTACTCTTGTCCGGACGCCTTGCAATCGTGGTGGAAACCGCCGGGGAAGAGACCATCGCCGCCGGTATTGGTCAGGTGCTCAATAAGACCCAACACTATAAAGATAATCTCATGGCGCGGGGGCAAAAAGTCGCGGATAGTTTCCTGCCTTGGGAGGCGGGTATTGGCGGCCTGACCTTGTTAACAATGGGACCGACAGCAGCCCTCGCGGTACTCTGGTCTAATCTCGGCACTAACATGTTTGCGCTCGGTCCTTTCAGTGTGCTCAATTATCTGCAAGTGCTCTCACGCCAAGGTATTTTGATTAAAGATGGTCGGGTCTTTGAATCTTTGCGCCAAGTGGATACCGTGATCTTCGATAAAACGGGGACGTTAACGTTAGAGCAGCCCACGGTAGGAGAAATCCATGCCCTGCTGGATTATGATGAACCGACGATTTTGCGCTACGCGGCGGCGGCTGAATACCGCCAAACACACCCCGTTGCCCTCGCTATCCTCGCTAAAGCCGAAGCCATGGAACTGACATTACCTTTAATGGAAGAGGCGAGTTATGAACTGGGTTTCGGTATTCAGGTGACGGTGGAAGACAAACTGATTCAAGTCGGCAGCGTGCGTTTTATGCAACAAAAACAGATTGCACTGCCTGAGTCGATGATTGCCCATCAACAACAGGCCGAAGAACAAGGCTATTCGCTGGTGTATGTCGCCATTAATCAGCAATTGGCGGGAATACTTGAAATGCGCCCCAGTATTCGTCCCGAAGCCACCGAGATTGTTCAATACTTAAAACAACGGGGTTTAACACTCTACATTATTTCGGGTGACCATGAACAACCCACGCGTTATATGGCCGAGCAACTGGGCATCGACCACTACTTCGCAGAGACTCTGCCGGAAAACAAGGCGGATATCGTGCAACAACTGCGTGATGAAGGTAAGTTCGTTTGTTTTATTGGCGATGGCATTAACGATGCCATTGCCCTAAAGTCCGCCCAAGTTTCTATCTCCCTCAAAGGGGCTTCCAGTGCTGCCACCGATACCGCTCAAATCATCTTTATGGATGGTCGACTGCATCGCCTGCCCAGCTTGTTTAAACTTTCCGATGAATTTGAGAAGACAATGAATAGCAATTTAATCACCAGTGTGGTGCCGGGTATTATCAACATCGCCGGGGTCTATTTGTTACACACCGGGATTGCGGTGGGCATGGGGATATATTATGTGGGATCATTGCTTGGTTTGGGCAATACTTTCTTGCCTTTGGTCAAGCATCAGGAGAAAAGCTTGAAGCGGCGGGATGAGTAGAGGTTTAAGTACTATACCATCTGATATTTAGGTTTTATTGCTGGCCTATTTTCGCCCTGACGGCGTCACCTAAGGCGACTACTGTTGGTGTCAGGACGAAAATAGGCGTCGCACTCAACACCTAAATTTCAAACGCTACGAGTATATTGTTCTGGAAGTTATTCTCCAGACATTCGCCCAGGATTGATGGGTTTTTCACTGCGCTCTACCCATCCTACCTTTGACTGGATATCAATTGCCACAATAAGAAATGATTTTCTAACGCCAAATCGTCTATTTTTGTATCTTAACAGGCTGTCCGATTTATGGGGTCCACTATAGTGTCGCGAAACTCGCCAAGTGGTAGCCTATGCCATTGGGGATCGAAGCGAGGCCACCTGCCGTTGTTTGTGGGCACGGATACCTTTTCAGTATAAAAAAACCACTTGTTATAGTGACTTTTGGGAGGCTTACTCATGTGTCATCCCCGAGGCGCAACATGTTCCCGCTCATAAACAATCGGGACAAACCAATCACATTGAGCGTTGGAATAATACTTTGCGTCAACACCTCGGTCGTTTAGTGAGAAAGACCCTTTCCTTTGCAAAATTATTGGAGATGCATGAGATTTGTCTCAAGCTATTTTTGCATCGATATAATTTAGAATTATTACCAGACCTTGCATAGGGAAACTAGAGGTATCATTTAAGGGTTAGCCACTACCGAATATTCCAGTCTCGACATTCTGGCCACTGCTTTATATCCAGGCCAATTTTAAATCGCGTCAGTGGATTCAGTGATTTTTTTAAACGACAGGTCGTATCCTTCCCTGTGTATTCTAATAATAAGCCCGTTAATGCAACGACTTTGGTCGTGTAAAAATGACAGACCAACGTTTTAGCACGCTTGACCTGTTTATCATCCAGCTTCGAAAATCGTTTTGCCATGCGTACCAGGGTTTCATTCGCATTGGCATCGGGAATATCATTAATATCTTGAAGTACATCCAGATACTGCAATATCATCACATCTGCCGCTTTAACCGGCGCACGGCTTTTAACCAATTTGGCTCGCAGTGTACCAAAGTTTTTTTCCTGCCTACCGCCCTGGATAGCCACCGTTATGGTTCGAGGAAGCTGCGTGGTTAATCCAAGCTGATTATATAAAGCGGTCCCGGTGATATAACCTCTCAATCGTCCTCGTTTATACAAGATCGTCTTTAATAGTTCTGAATCCGAAGGTTTCAATTCACCAAAAATACCCCGTTTTGGCTTATAAAATAGTCCTTTACTTAATCGCTTGATTTCACCCTTTTTGAGCAACCGACTCATTGCTTTGACCACAGCGGAGGGGGCCTCTTGATACACCGGGATATCTCCATAATCAAACACCTGGCCTGGCTCAAATTGCTCAATTTTCTGTTTAATGGTTGACGAAATACTCATATCTTCACCTCTTCAAGACGGGTATCGGCTAGAAAGCATCAAATGTCGAGTTTTTATTGATAATAACATGACATCGACGTTGGGCAACCTAGCGCTTGAAAATCGCGAAATAAATTGATTTCACAGGAATTTTTCTGAAAGAGGTAAGGAATGGGCACGTGGTAACTTCCCGGTTTGGCGATCAGGTTTGGTTTGTATTTGTTCGTTCTGACTGAGCAAAAGTGCAGGAATAGTCGCTCTATTTCGAGCTTTTGTGATGGAAGAACGGGCCAAGACGAGCGGAAGATGAGATGCGGAACCGGGAAGTTATTGCGTGCCCATTCCTAATACTTGTTGTATTGCTGCGTATAAATATTATTTTGACTGACCAGTGATTATATATTTTGTTCTTTGCTTTCCATCGCTCTTATGCTATCTTCATGTGAGATCAACGATGGCATAGGTGCTAGCATGGCAAATTTAAGTATCCGTGGGTTAGATGACGATTTATCACAATTGCTCAAAGAAGACGCGCAAAAACATGGCCTGAGTATCAATGCACGGGTCATCGAATTAATACGACAGGGGTTAGGTGTCGCAAACGATGCGACACTTGGATACCATGATCTTGATGGACTCGCAGGGACTTGGGATGAAATGCAAGCGAAAGCATTCTTAGAAGATATTGCGGATTTTGAGCAAATCGATGAGTCCCTCTGGTCATGAGAAAAATTCTTTTTGATACCAATGCCTATGTCGCCTTTAAACGTGGGGAAGAGACGGCAATCAATATCGTACGACTAGCAGATAAAATCGGGATTTGCTCGGTGGTATTAGGTGAATTACTGGCAGGCTTTGAACTCGGGTCTCGTAAAGCGAAGAATTGCCTTGAGTTAAAAGAGTTTCTCAGCTCACCCCGCGTGCATGTGCTCACCATCTCAGGGAAAACGGCTAATTTTTATGCCAATATTTTCTGTCAATTAAAACAGAAAGGGAAACCCGTCCCCTCCAATGATATGTGGATTGCCGCCTCAGCGTTAGAGAATGGCTTCCATGTTTATACCTATGACAAACATTTTGGAGCCATTGATGGGCTTCTCATTGGAAAAGAGGAAAGTGATTTCATCCTATAAGCACCGGCACCATCCCCCTGTGTCAGCATACCTGTCGCCTCTACCGTTTAAATCCATACAACGCTAGAAACGCTAGAGGCCATATGAAATGAGGCGACAGATACCTTGACAATTACCGCTATCTCCTGACTGTGCTCAAGTCTTTGTCTTTGTTTCTTCACTTCTTTCCAATTTTACTGTGGCACAGGCCTATCAACAAGCCACAATGCCCTGACATCCTATCGTCATAAGATAGCTGGTCAGGGTGTTTTCGCGAGGGCATCATCAATGTCCCATCCAATTTTTCTATTTAACACCGATTTTCACAGGCCTTTAACCGCAAGAAAAGCGATTACTTAAATTTTATCCATTTCTCAATATTTTTTTATTTCTACATATAAATCAAATAATTATAACTTTTGTTTTTACTCTCGA
>Ga0316206_1000649_pt1 | contig 41487 bp, 38 predicted proteins | sample 6monthpyrite_MG_FD_204942 | JGI IMG/M metagenome (GOLD analysis project Ga0316206, IMG submission 204942) | Microbial mat bacterial communities from mineral coupon in-situ incubated in ocean water Damariscotta River, Maine, United States -... | ecosystem: Environmental > Aquatic > Marine >...
TTCTTTCTGATCGGCGGCGCGGCGTTCGCCAGCTTCTTGTTCGCGATGTTCGCCTTCCGCGAACCCGCCGGTTCGTTCGCCGAGGAGTATCACTTGTCGTCCGTCGATCGCGCGATCGAAGCCGAAAACGCGGGGCAGCGGTGAGGGGCGCGGCAATGGCGGGGTGGCGCTGTCGTGACGGCCCGCCGCGAATGACGGTGGGAAGAGAGCCGAATCACGGCAAGATTTGCAAAGAGAGGATTGGACATGTCAGATATTAAAGAGTGGAACGTCGAGGATCAGACGTTTTGGGAATCGACCGGCAAGAAGATTGCCTACCGTAATCTATGGATATCCATCCCCAGCCTATTGGTCGGGTTTGCGGTGTGGCTTTACTGGGGCATTATCACGGTGCAGATGCTGAATCTCGGCTACTCGTTTTCCAAGCCCGAGCTGTTCACGTTGACGGCGATCGCCGGCCTGACCGGCGCCACCTTGCGCATTCCGTCGAGTTTTTTCATTCGCATCGCCGGCGGCCGTAATACGATTTTCTTTACGACCGCGCTGCTGATCCTTCCCGCGTTGGGCGCTGGGCTTGCGCTGCAAAGCCACGATACGCCGCTGTGGGTATTCCAGGTATTGGCGTTTTTGTCCGGCTTGGGGGGCGGCAATTTTGCCTCTTCCATGTCCAATATCAGCTTTTTCTTTCCCAAGCGGATGCAGGGGTTGTCTCTGGGGCTAAACGCCGGGCTCGGCAACGCCGGGGTGACCACCATGCAGATACTGGTGCCGCTGGTGATGACCTTCGCCTTGTTCGGGCCATTGAGCGGCGACCCGATGATTCTCAAGGCGGCTTCCGGCACGCTGATCGGTAAGATTCCCGCTGGCAGTCAAACGTGGATTCAAAACGCCGGTTACGTCTGGCTGCTGTTCTTGATTCCGTTGGCGTTCGCCGGTTGGTTCGGGATGAACAATATTCGCACCGAGCACGTTTCGCCCCACATCGGTTCGCCGCTGAGCGCTTTCGGCAAGATTACCGGCATGCTGCTGATCGGTTTTCTCACCGCCGGCGTCGGTTTGTATTTCATCCTGCCGTCGCCGGTCGGCCTGGGGTTGCCCGGCTGGACTAAATGGCCGGTACTCGCCGCGGTGATCGCCGCCACGGTGTTTCTGCTGAAGCTGATTCCTGGCGATATCAAGCCCAATCTGCAACGCCAGTTCAAGATTTTCGACAACAAGCATACCTGGGTGATGAGCGTGATCTACACCATGACCTTCGGTTCGTTCATCGGCTATTCCGCCGCCTTTCCTTTGGCGATTAAGGTGATTTTCGGCTATACCCATGTGATGGGGGTGGATGGCGCGTGGCATCACAACGTAGTGAATCCTAATGGCCCCAGCGCGTTGATGTTTGCCTGGATGGGGCCGTTCATCGGTGCGCTGATCCGCCCCGTCGGCGGCTGGATTGCCGATAAGGTGGGCGGTGCCAAGGTGACCCAGGTCGTTTCCATCGTGATGGTGGCCAGCGCGCTGGGCGTGGCGTATTACATGAATGCCGCTTATCACTCGGCAACACCGGAGACTTTCTTCGTGCCGTTCTTCCTGCTGTTCCTGGTATTGTTCGCCGCCACCGGTATTGGCAACGGCTCCACGTTCCGCACCATCGCCATGGTGTTCAACAAAGAGCAGGCCGGCCCGGTGCTGGGATGGACGTCGGCGGTAGCCGCTTACGGCGCGTTCATTATTCCCAAGGTGTTTGGCGAGCAGATCAAGGCTACCACGCCAGAATATGCGTTGTACGGTTTCGCGATCTTTTACTTCATCTGTCTGTTGCTCAACTGGTGGTATTACCTGGGCCCCAAGGCAGAGTACAAAAACCCTTAAGGATGTTGCGCGCTTATTGAGAGGCGCTGCTTAAACAGAACCCGATCGCTAACGCGACTACATGATCGAACAGAGGGGGCGGCCGTCACGGCGCTGCCCCCTACCGGAAGGCCGGCCGCCGCGCCGGTCGTTGAGGAGACATTGCGATGAGCCATTTTTTGGATCGCCTGAAATTTTTTGCCCAGGTTAAGGAGACATTCTCCGACGGCCACGGCGTCACGACGCGGGAAGACCGTCAATGGGAAGACGCGTATCGTCACCGCTGGCAACATGACAAGGTGGTGCGCTCCACCCATGGGGTGAATTGCACCGGCGGATGCAGTTGGAAGGTGTTTGTTAAGAACGGGCTGGTGGCGTTCGAGATGCAGCAGACCGATTACCCGCGCACCCGGCCGGATATGCCTAACCACGAACCGCGCGGCTGCCAGCGCGGGGCGTCGTTTTCCTGGTATTTATATAGTCCGCACCGGATTAAGCATCCTTTGATTCGCGGCCGCTTGCTCGACCTGTACCGCGCCGAGCGCCAGTCCGGCAAGGATCCGGTGGCCGCTTGGGCGGCGATTCAGGCCGACGAGAAAAAGCGCAAGCACTATACTGCCGTGCGCGGCCTGGGCGGTTTCATCCGCACCTCTTGGGACGAGGTGACCGAAATAATCGCCGCCGCCAACGTCCATACCATCAAGCAATACGGCCCCGACCGCATTTACGGGTTTTCGCCGATTCCCGCCATGTCCATGATTTCCTACGCGGCCGGCAGCCGCTATTTATCGCTCATCGGCGGCGCTTGCGGCAGTTTCTACGATTGGTATTGCGACCTGCCGCCGGCGAGTCCACAGGTGTGGGGCGAGCAGACCGACGTGCCGGAGGCGGCGGACTGGTACAACTCCACCTATATTATTGTGTGCGGCGCTAATTTACCCATGACCCGCACCCCGGACGCGCATTTTTATTCGGAAGTGCGCTACAAAGGAGCCAAGGTGGTATCGATGGCGCCGGATTATGCCGAATACGTGAAGTTCGCCGACTTGTGGATGCCGGTGCGCCAAGGCACCGACGCCGCCGCTTTTCTTGCCATGGGGCACGTGGCGTTGAAGGAGTTCTTTCTCGATAAACAGGAAGCGTATTTCCAGGAATACGCGCGCACCTATACCGACTTGCCCATGCAGGTGCTGTTGCGCCAGCATGGCGAAGGCTATACGTCCGATCGTTTTCTGCGCGCTGCCGATTTCGATGGCGACATGGGGGAAAGCAATAATCCCGAATGGAAGACCGTGGTTTACGATGAAACCACGCAGGCGTTCGTGGCGCCGAATGGTTCCATCGGTTTCCGTTGGGGCGAGGAGGGCAAATGGAATATCTTGCCCAAGAACAGCGGCAACCAGCAAGATATTGTCGCCGAGCTTTCTTGTATTCACCGCAAGGATACGGTGCTCTCGGTCGCTTTCCCGCATTTCGCGCCCGGAGAGGATAGATTGCTGTACCGCAATGTTCCCGCTCGTCAGTTAACACTGGCTTCCGGCGAGACAGTCTACGTCACCAGCGTATTTGATTTGCAAATGGCGCAATACGGTCTGGACCGCGGTTTGGGCGGCGCGAATGTGGCGCTGTCCTACGACGATGAGAACGCCGCTTACTCTCCCGCCTGGGCGGAGAAAATCACCGGAGTGAAACGCGCCGATCTGATCCGCACCGGCCGCGAGTTTGCCTATAATGCCGCCAAGACCCACGGCAAGTCGATGGTGATCCTGGGCGCGGCGATTAATCACTGGTATCACAACGACATGAATTACCGCGCCATTATGAACCTGCTGCATTTTTGCGGCTGCGTCGGCCAGTCCGGCGGCGGCTGGGCGCACTATGTCGGCCAGGAGAAGCTCCGGCCGCAGGCGGGCTGGGCGCCTATCGCCTTTGCGCTCGACTGGCACCGGCCGCCGCGCCACATGAACAGCACGACGTACTGGTATTTCCATACCGATCAGTGGCGTTACGAGACCATCACCGCGGATGACTTGCTGAGTCCGGCCGCCAAGGGAAAATATAAGGGCTACAGCCTGGCCGACTACAATGTGGTGGCGCAACGCTTGGGCTGGCTGCCTTCCGCGCCGCACTTTAACCGCAATCCGCTGGATATCGTTGCCGATGCTGAGAAAGACGGCGCTGTCGATGAGGCCGGTGTCGCCAAGCATATGGTGGAACAGTTGAAAAGCGGCGCGTTGGCGTTCGCTGCCGAGGACATCGACAATCCCGTCAATTTCCCGCGTAATTTGTTCGTGTGGCGCGCGAATCTGCTCGGCTGCTCGGCCAAGGGCCATGAGTATTTTCTCAAGCACCTGGTCGGCGCGCAGAACGGCGTGATGCAGGAAGGCGTGCACGGCAAGGACAGCAAGGAAATCCAGTGGGTGGAAAACGGCCCCACGGCCAAGCTGGACTTGATGGTGGATATTAACTTCCGCCTCAATTCCACCGGCGCGTATTCCGACATTGTGCTACCCACCGCCACCTGGTACGAGAAGAACGATCTCAACACCACCGATATGCACCCCTTTATTCATCCGTTGTCGGAAGCGGTGTCGCCGGCGTGGGAGTCTCAATCCGACTGGCAGATATTCAAGGCGATCGCCAAAGCCTTTTCTCCGCTAGCCGAGAAACATCTGGGGACGCGTAAGGATGTGGTGGCCCTGCCCATGCAGCACGACTCGCCGTTTGAGCTGGCCCAGCCGTTCGGCGTGAAAGACTGGAAGAAAGGCGAGTGCGCGCCGGTGCCGGGCAAGACCTTGCCGTTGCTGAAAGTGGTGGAGCGCGATTACGCCAATACCTATAAGAAATACACCGCGCTGGGGCCACTGCTGGCCAAGGCGGGCAATAGCATCAAGGGCATCGACTGGAATACCGCGCAGGAGGTCGAGGAGCTGAAGCAGGTGACACATACCATTCAGGAGGAAGGGATCACCCAAGGCATGCCTTCCCTGGAGGACGATATCAGCGTGTGCGAGGCGGTGCTGCGGATGGCGCCGGAAACCAACGGCGAGGTGGCACGCAAATCCTGGACGGCGTTGGGCAAGAAAACCGGCATCGACCACCATCATTTATATGCCGGCCGCCACGAGGACAAGATTACATTCCGCGACATTCAGGCCCAGCCGCGCAAGATTATCACCGCGCCCACCTGGTCCGGCATCGAATCCGAACAGGTCAGCTATAGCGCATGTTATACCAACATTCATGAGCATATCCCGTTCCGCACCCTGACCGGGCGCGCCCAGTTCTACCAAGATCACGAGTGGATGCTGGATTTCGGCGAGGGGTTTTGCGTCTACCGGCCGCCGGTGGATCTGAAGGCGCACGAAACCGTGCCCGACAGCGTGCGCAATAAGCCGCACCTGGTGCTTAACTGGATTACGCCGCACTCCAAGTGGGGCATCCACTCCACCTACAACGACAACCAGCGGATGCTTAATCTGTTCCGCGGCGGGCCGACACTGTGGCTGGCGGAGACGGATGCGCAATCCATCGGCCTGCAGGATAACGATTGGGTGGAAGCGATTAACGCCAACGGCGCGACCGTGGCGCGGGTAGTGGTCAGCCAGCGGGTGCCGCGCGGCATGGCGCTGATGTATCACGCGCAAGAAAAAATTATCAATACGCCGGGATCCAACACCACCGGCAAGCGCGGCGGTATCCTCAACAGCGTGACTCGGGTGGTGGTGAAGCCGACGCACATGATCGGCGGTTACGCCCAGTTGGCGTATAGCTTCAATTATTACGGCACGGTGGGTTCGCAACGGGACGAATTCGTCGTGATCCATAAGATCGAAGACAGCGCAGTGGATTGGTTGGAGCGGCCGCTGACCGCCGAGCGCGAAGCGCAACTCAATCCGCCGGGAATCGGCCCGCGCTGAGCCGTACCGGGAATAAAGACAAGATAGCTAGGAGAATGTCATGAAAATCCGCGCACAATTCGCACTGGTATTTAATCTCGATAAGTGCATCGGTTGCCACACCTGCTCGGTGACATGTAAGAACGTTTGGAGCAACCGCAAGGGCGTGGAATACGCTTGGTTTAATAACGTGGAGAGTAAGCCGGGCGTCGGCTATCCCAAGCGCTGGGAAGATCAGGAAACATGGAACGGCGGCTGGGTGAAGCGCAACGGCGCGCTGGAGCTGAAATCCGGCGGCCGCCTGAAGCGGCTGGCGACTATTTTTTCCAATCCCGATATGCCGGAAATCGACGATTATTACGAGCCGTTTACCTTCGATTACGCGCATCTGCAAAGCGCGCCGCTGTCGGAGGCGGCGCCGACGGCGCAGCCCCGCTCGCAGATCGACGGTAACCGGATGGAGAAAATTCATTGGGGCCCCAACTGGGAGGACGACCTGGCGGGCGCGTTTGTCGATCGCGCCGAGGATCGTAATTTCAACAATATCCAGAAGCAGATTTACGCCGAGTTTGAGAATACCTTCCATATGTATTTGCCGCGTATTTGCAATCACTGCCTGAATCCGGCATGCGTCGCCGCTTGCCCGTCCGGCTCGATTTATAAGCGCGAGGAAGACGGCATCGTGCTGGTGGATCAGGACAAATGCCGCGGCTGGCGCATGTGCGTTTCCGCCTGCCCCTATAAGAAGGTGTTTTACAACTGGGAGTCGGGCAAGGCGGAAAAGTGCATCGGCTGCTATCCGCGGGTGGAGTCGGGCATGCCGACAGTCTGTTCCGAATCCTGCGTCGGCCGCATCCGCTATAACGGCATCATGCTCTACGACGCCGACCGCATCGGCCAACAGGCGTCAACCGATGACGTTCAGGGTTTATATCAGGCGCAGTTGGATATGTTTCTCGACCCCAATGACCCGGAAGTGATCGCGCAGGCGCGACGCGACGGTATTCCCGACGATTGGATCGTCGCCGCGCAACAATCGCCGATCTACAAAATGGCCATCGACTGGAAAATTGCTTTCCCCATGCATCCCGAGTTTCGCACCTTGCCCATGGTGTGGTACGTGCCGCCGTTGTCGCCGGTCCAGTCCCAGGTCGATCAAGGCAATCTGCCTACCGGCCCGGACGGGGCGATTCCGCTGATGGAGACATTGCGCCTGCCCGTCAGATACCTGGCCAACCTGCTCACCGCCGGTCAGGAAGCGCCCGTGGTCAGCGCGCTGAACAAATTGATCGCCATGCGCAGTTACCAGCGCTCGATACACGTGGAAGGCCAGGCCGACACCCGCGCCTTGGACGCCGCCGGCTTGACCGAAGCGCAAGCCAAGGAGATGTACCGTTATCTTGCCATCGCCAATTACGAAGACCGCTTCGTGATTCCCACCGGCCACGAGGAAGTCCGGCTGGAAGATTTTTACGCCTTCCAGGGACAGAACGGTTTTACCTTCGGCAACGACAGCTCCCCCGGTATCAGCGCTCACTCGCTGTTTCCCGAGCGGCGTAAGGAAACGGTGGATTCCCTGGCGCAGGCGCCGCAGGCTGAAGAGAAATAAATGGAGGACTTATGTTGATTTACCAATTGTTATCCGCCCTGTTGGAATATCCGGATCAGGAACTCAAGGATTGTCTGGCGGAAATCGAGACGGCGCTGGACGATGATCCCGACGTGAGCGACGCGGAGGGCCAGGCGATTCGCCAATTTCTGGCGTGGATGGGTGAGACCGGTCTCACCCCGCTGCAAGCGGCTTACGTGCAAACCTTCGATTTGACGCCGGAGAACAGCCTGCACTTGACCCACCATCTGTTCGGCGAGGAAAAAGGGCGAGGCCCGGCGCTGATCGATCTCAGCGAATACTACAAGAGTTACGGGGTGGAAGTGCAGGGCAATGAACTGCCAGACTTTTTGCCCCTGATGCTGGAGTTTTCCAGCCGGTTGAGCGATGCCGAGGCGCGGGTGTTCCTCGGCGACGCGGCCAAAGTGCTGAACGTATTGGCCGCGAACCTGGAACGGGCCGGCAGCCCCTATGCCCCGTTGGTGCGCATTATTGAGAACCGGGGGCGCTTGACCCGGTTAGCGGCTTGAGGAGAAAAAAATGATGACTTATTTGCATAATTTCATCTACGGCGTCTATCCCTATATCGCGCTCACGGTGTTTCTCATCGGTAGTTGGATTCGCTTCGACCACGAGCAGTACACCTGGAAGAGCGATTCCAGCCAGTTGCTGTCGAAAGGGGGAATGCAGCTGGCGAGCAATCTGTTTCACGTCGGTATTATCGCCATTTTCCTTGGCCATCTGATTGGCCTGTTGACTCCGCACAGCGTATTCCGGGCGCTGGGGATATCCGACACGGCGCACCAGTCCCTGGCCATCGTGGCGGGCGCGCTCTTCGGCAGCCTGTGCTTGATCGGCGGCGTCATGCTCTGGTTGCGCCGCTTGTTCAATCCGCGGGTGCGCGCCGCCAGCCGCTGGATAGACATCAATATTCTGGGTTGGTTGATGCTGACCTTGATTCTCGGGCTTTCCACCCTGCCGGTATCCATCGACCATCTTTCCCACGGGAACACGGAGGTTATGCTGTCGCTCACTCGCTGGGTGCAAAGCATCGTCTACCTGCATCCCAATCCCGGCCACCTGCAAAACGTAGATCTCATCTATAAGATACATATCTTCCTGGGGCTATCGGTGTTCCTGTTCTTTCCCTTTACCCGGCTGGTGCATATTTGGAGCGCGCCCTTCGGCTATCTTGGCCGCGCCTACCAGATCGTGCGCGCCAAACGGCCGGCCATGCGTTAACGGTAGGCGGCGATGCGCGCGGTCGCGCGCATCGCCGCGTTTTCCTAGCAGTTACCCGCCCCGGCTTCCCATTGACCCTCCCACCTTCCGTCGCCAAGGGAAGCCGGACAAGCGGGTAATCCTAACCGGGAGCACCGCGTAGCGGTGATAGCCGTCAAGACGGCAAGCGGTCAGCCCGCTGCCGTCAGCGCTAAAGTAAACTTACTGGCCGGTGGCGTTTCGGCGGCCGCCGCCGGTGTTCCGATGGTTTCTCGCCGCCTCAGCCGCTAGGGGGCGCCTGGCCCTGGTCTTCCTGCGTATTCCGGAACGTTGCGCGCCTTGTGCGGCGTTGCGTTGCCGTCACCCGCCATCGGCTGGAATCGATAGCCGATTGTCCGATTATTTCCTCCCAGTCATCCCCATTTCCGCTCGTGGTTTTTCCTGGTGCGGTGCGCCGCAGCCATGGCGCTAGCGGTCGGTCGCTTAGCATTGCGCCGGACTACGGCATGGCGGGGCATGCGAACCGATTCAAATATACCCGCAATGAATGTTCAATGGCTTCCACGGACGGTCTCGGCGTTGCCGGGTCGCCGCGCGCCAAAGCAGTGCGGCCGTTTTTGATTGGAGTCGAGAGCGGTTCGGGGTTTTGATTTGAATCAATGACGGTGAGCGCCGTTGGCGTTACCTTCATGCTGCCATGAAACGGGGAGGGGATTTCCACCCGGCGAAGGGAGGGCCGCCAGTGACTGGCGGCGTGGGTCTCAGGGGGATTTAAGGAGAGAAACATGAGCCAAACGTTTACTAAGTCGATGGCGCGGAATATTTTTTACGGGGGGTCGGTATTCTTCTTCCTGTTATTCCTCGCCCTCACCTTTGATACCAGTCAGGCGCTGCCTAAGCGGGATCACCGGGAAAATCTGACGCCCGCGGTGGTGCGCGGCAAGCATATCTGGGAGACACGGGACTGCATCGGGTGCCACACCATCCTGGGGGAAGGCGCTTATTTCGCCCCCGAACTGGGCGACGTGTATAAGCGGCGCGGGCCGGCCTTCATCAAAGCGTGGATCAAGTCGCAGCCGACGCATGTGGCGGGCCGTCGCCAGATGCCGCAATTCCATTTGACCGATCGGCAACTGGACGATTTGGTGGCGTTCTTGAAATGGACTTCGGAAATTAATACCAACAACTGGCCACCGAATATTCAGGGTTAATCAATAACGATTCCGATAGTCAAGGCTGAGGAGCATAACGATGCAATATAAATCGCAAGCGGTCGCCAAACCGTATTTCATTGCCGCGATCGGCTTATTCGTCGGGCAGATCCTGTTCGGCTTAATCATGGGGCTGCAATACGTTGTCGGGGATTTCCTGTTTCCCGAAATTCCCTTCAACGTCGCACGCATGGTGCATACCAACCTGCTGATCGTGTGGCTGCTATTCGGCTTCATGGGGGCAGCGTATTACATTATTCCGGAAGAGTCGGAAACCGAGTTGTTCAGCCCCAAGCTGGCGTTGATCCTGTTCTGGATTTTCCTGGCCGCCGGGGTGCTGACCATTCTCGGTTATTTATTGGTGCCCTACGCGACCTTGGCGGCCATGACCGGCAACAATATTTTGCCAACCATGGGCCGGGAGTTTCTGGAACAGCCGCTGATTACCAAGCTCGGTATCGTGGTGGTGGCGTTGGCGTTTCTGTTCAACCTCACGATGACGATGCTCAAGGGACGGAAAACCTCCATCAGCCTGGTGTTGATGCTGGGGTTGTGGGGCCTGGCGGTATTTTTCCTGTTTTCCTTTTACGATCCCGCCAATTTGGTGCTCGACAAGTTTTACTGGTGGTGGGTGGTGCATATGTGGGTGGAAGGCGTATGGGAGCTTATTCTGGGCGCACTGTTGTCCTTCGTGCTCATTAAGGTGACGGGGGTCGATCGCGAAGTGATCGAGAAGTGGTTGTACGTCATTGTCGCTATGTCGCTGATTACGGGCATTATCGGCACCGGTCACCATTACTATTGGATCGGCACGCCGGCGTATTGGCAATGGTGGGGCTCCATCTTTTCCGCCATGGAGCCGATTCCCTTCTTCATGATGACGGTGTTCGCGTTCAATATGGTCAACCGCCGCCGCCGCGACCATCCCAACAAAGTCGCCACCTTATGGGCGTTGGGCACGGGGGTGATGGCCTTCTTGGGTGCGGGTGTCTGGGGTTTTCTGCATACCTTGGCGCCGATCAATTATTATACCCATGGCACGCAGATTACCGCCGCCCACGGTCACCTCGCGTTTTACGGCGCCTATGTGATGGTGGTGCTGACCATGATTTCCTACGCCATGCCCCTCCTGCGCGGCCGCATCGCCAATAGCAATAAATCGCAGGTTACCGAAATGTGGGGCTTCTGGCTGATGACCATCGCCATGGTGTTCATCACCTTGTTCTTAACCGCCGCCGGGATTTTGCAGGTTTACCTGCAACGGGTGTCGGATACGCCCCTGCCGTTCATGGTGGTGCAACAAAAAATCGCACTGTTCTACTGGCTGCGCGAAGCGGCGGGCGTGATATTTTTTGCTGGGTTGGTCACTTATCTTGCCAGCTTCTTTGTTAAAGGGGAAACCAAGGCCATCACGGCCTAACGGCGCGGGAGGAGGGTTTTCCCTCCTCCTTTTTTACGCAAACGAAAGGATTTTGTATGGCGCAGCTTGGGGTGGCGTCCGTCAGTTTCAAGGCGGAAAACCCGCCGGGCGATCTGGCCATCTGGTTTTTTATTTTTGCCGAGTTGCTGGTGTTCGGTGTATTTTTTATCGCCTACGCGGTCGCCCGCAGCCACGACGTGGCCTTGTTCGATCAGTCCCAGTTGTTGCTCAATCGGACGGCGGGAGGGGCCAATACGGTGGTGCTGATTACCAGCAGTTACTTTGTCGTGCGCGCCGTGGCTGCTATTCGGCGCGGCGACGCCCAGCGGTGTAGTGGGTGGTTGTTGGGCGCGATCGGCCTGGGCGCGGTGTTTGTCGTCATCAAACTGGCCGAATTCCACGCCAAATTTGCCGCGGGTATCACGCTGAGCACCAATACCTTCTTCATGTTTTACTTGTCGTTGACGTTTTTCCATTTCATGCACGTCGTGATGGGGATGGTCATTCTTACCGCCGTGGCGTTCAAGGCGCGCCGTGGCGGCTATAGTGCCGAGGACTATACGGGCGTGGAAACGGGCGCGTCTTACTGGCATATGGTGGACTTGGTCTGGATTATCCTGTTTCCGCTGGTGTACGTGGTTCACTGAGCAGGCCGATGAGGAAAAACGCGCAAACCGCGCACCGATTGCGTTCCAGTGCCGGGATATGGCTGCTGCTGTTGGCGTTGACCGGAATGACCATCAGCATCGGTGAGACGGGGCTGGGCGGCGCGTGGGTGATCGGGCTGGTGATGGGGATCGCAGCGCTGAAAGGATATCTGGTGTCCGGCTTCTTTATGAGGTTGAGACGCACGCGATTATTATGGCGGTTGTTGATGCTAGGCTGGTTAATCGGCGTTGTCGGTACGGTGACTACGGTCTGCTTGACTGCGGTCAAGTAACGCTGGCGCTGTTTACGGCATAGTGAAAGGGTGACTATTGGTGGATAAGTTGGTAATGCAGCGTGAAGCGATGGACGATCTGCCATTCTACCAGGCGTTCGGCAACGAAACCGCGCTGTTCGAGCAAGCATGGCGCAACCGGCTGCCGCTGTTGATTAAAGGGCCGACCGGCTGCGGTAAGACGCGCTTCGTCGCCCATATGGCGGCGCGCCTGGGGCGGCCGCTCTATACCGTCTCCTGCCATGACGACTTGACCGCCGCCGACCTGGTGGGGCGGCATCTCATCGGCGACGGCGTGACCTATTGGAGCGACGGGCCGCTGACCCGCGCCGTGCGCGAAGGCGGCATTTGCTATCTGGACGAAGTCGTGGAGGCACGCAAGGACACCACGGTGGTCCTCCACCCGCTGGCCGACGACCGGCGTATTCTGCCGATCGAGCGCACCGGCGAGATTCTCCAAGCGCCGCCGGAATTCATGTTGGTGGTGTCATACAATCCCGGTTACCAGCATTTCCTGAAAGGGATGAAACCCAGCACCCGGCAGCGTTTCGTCGCGCTGCGTTTCGATTTTCCGCCGCCGGCGTTGGAACGCGATATTGTCATCGGCGAAACCGGCATCGATTCCTTGATGGCGCAGCATCTCGTGACGCTGGCTAACAGCCTGCGCGCCCTTAAGGCGCACGACTTGGAAGAGGCCGCCAGCACCCGGTTGCTGGTTTACGCCGCCACCCTGATCCATGGCGGCATGGATGCGGTGGCGGCCTGCCAGGCGGCGGTGGTGGAGCCGCTGACCGACGACGGCGAAACCGCCGCGGCGCTCATGGAGCTCGTTTATGTCACCTTCGGCCGATGATCCGCCGTTTCCCGATTGTCCCGACCCGCCGGGGAAAACGCTGGCAGTGGCTGCGGAAGCCTTGTATCTGATGAATTTGTTGTTGTTGCCGGGATTGGCGTTTCTGGTCTTGCTGGGGCTTTATTTCAAGGGGCGCGGCGCACCGCAGCTGGCTTGTTGCCACTTGCGCCAGACCGTTGCCGCCAGCCTCTGGGCGATTGTCTTGCTGGGGGCGGCCAACGGCCTGATTCTTCTGCTCGGCGGTTATGCGATGCCGGCGACTTGGGTCGTGGTGATTCTTTATTTTACCGTGTGCCATTCCACGCTGGTGTTGCTCGGTGTACTGGGGCTGGCAAAGGCCATGGCCGGGCGCGTGTTTATCTATCCCGTGGTGGGCAGGCGGTGCGATGGCTAACCCGATGGGTTACGCCGGTCGCATAAGACGGCGCGCGCGGGAAAGGGCGCGGCGATGCAGCGCGGCGGGCGATAATCTGAATTATCCGACGGGCGTTAAACCGGCGTGTTTCGCTATTACGGCGTGTGGGCGCGGGGAGCGGCGCCGATGAATCGCGTTGCCGATGTTACCCGGTTGCAACGCCGCCGCCTGGGACTTCAGGTCGGGTTTTTCATCCTATTCGTGCTGGCGCCGGTATTGGATATTTTCCGCATCGACCTTAACCTCAAACACCTAATCTTTTTCGGCCACGACTGGACGCTGGGGCTGGACGGCTTTCTTGCTGGGCGGACGGGAATCGCCGACGTGGCGTTGAATCTTCTGCTGCGGGGTTTTATTCCCCTGGCCGCCGTGATCGGTGGCGGGGTGTGGTTGTCCTGGAAATACGGCCGCCTATATTGCGGTTGGTTGTGCCCTCATTTTTCGGTGGTGGAAATCCTTAATCGATGGATGCGTCGCGCGTCAGCCAAGCAAAGTTTGTGGGATCGCCGCACCATCCCGCCGCGTGACCCCGATGGCGCCGTGGTCCGTGCCGATCCACGCTATTGGCCGTTAGTCGTGGCGCTGGCGATTTTTTTCGCCGGCTTATGGGCGGTGACGCTACTGACTTATCTGCTGCCGCCGAGCGAAATTTACCGTAACCTGTGGCAGGGGACGCTGACCCGAAATCAGCAGATTTTCCTGACCGTCGCCACTCTCGTTTTTTCCGTGGAATTCCTATTTGCGCGCCATCTATTTTGCCGCTTCGGCTGTGCCGTGGGGTTGTTCCAAAGCCTGGCGTGGATGGCGAATCGCCAGGCGATGGTGATCGGGTTCGACCGCCGCCGCGCCAACCATTGCACCGGTTGCGCGTCGGCGTGCGAGCACGTCTGTCCCATGCGGCTTAAGCCGCGCACGATTAAGCGCGCCATGTTCGCCTGCACGCAGTGCGGACGTTGCACCACGGCGTGCGCTCACGTACAGGCGGACCATCCGGCGGGCACGTTGCTGCAATGGGTGCGGGGAGCGGCGGCGCTGGACCAGACAGGGCGCGATTTCGGGTTACGCCCCGCCCCGCTGGCCCGCCATGTCACGGATGCGTCGCCGCTGGGCCATTCCCGGCTCGCGGCAAACAGGAAGCGCTGACCCATGGAAGAGCGCGTCGGTCTTTTATGGCACCGGCTGATTAGCCGCGGCGCGGAGCGGCGCTACCCTGGCGCCGCGGCGCCGCTGACGGCCATCGCCAAAACCGCCGGTGTTCTGTTTCGCGCCATGGGCGGCGACGCCGGCTTGCAGGTGCGGGCCGCCAGCGCCACCGAGCACGGCGCACGCCGCCGCTGGCGGGAGCGCGTCGCCGGCGCGGGGCGTAAAGTAGAACTGGCCTGGGTTGACGGTGAAACGCTTTATCTTCCTTCCGTGCTCGATGTGCTGCCGCGGCGGGAATTGAATCATGATCTGTATTTGTGGCTGATTGCCTTGGCGGCGGCGGAGCCGGGCGATGATCTGCCCTGGCTGGAACATAACCAGCAAGCGAGCCTGCGGGTTTTCGCGCGTTATCCGGGGATGGCGCCGCGTTACCAGCGGTTGCGGGAAGCCGTCATGGCGTTGCGCCCTTCCCCGGAGCGCTTGTCCGCCGACGAGGCCGCCCAGGAGCGGCTGATTCGCCAGGCGCTGGCCCGGCCGGGCAGCGTCACCGCGTTGCCACCGGCGCGGCGGCTGTTTTTCCCGGTATGGCTGTGGCTGCATCCTTTTCCGCCCCATGGCAATCCCGCCGCGTCCTCCTCCGCCTCGCCGGCGGCGGGCCGCCGGGAACGCGGTCGGCAGCAGGAAGATTTCCGCCGTCGCCAGGCGGAGCGGGTATCGACCCCAGAGAACAAGCACGGGTTAATGATGTTGTTCCGCGCCGAGAGCATTTTCTTCCTATCCGACTATGTCAAGGTGAGCCGTTCTATGGATGAAGACGATCATCCGCCAGCGGCCAGGAACGCCGACGAGTTGGAAACGATTAGCCTGACCCGCGACGGCGAAAGCGCCGCCTCGCGCGTGCGTTTCGATCTCGATCTGCCCTCCGCGGAGGAGGACGATACGCCGTTGGGCGAGGGCGTTCTGTTGCCCGAGTGGCACTACCGCAAGCAAGTGCATCAGCCGGATCATTGCCGGCTACAGCCGATGGCGGCGGTCAAGGCGCCGCCTTGCGTCTTGCCGCCACGGCTAGCGCCGGTGGCGCGGCGGCTGCGCAGCCAGTTCGCGGCGCTGACGCCGGCGCGGGTGTGGCGCAATGGGCAATACGACGGCGGTGAATTGGACCTGGACGCCTGCGTGCAGTTTACCGCCGACCGGCGCGGCGGCGTGCTCGCCCCGGAACGCGGATTGTACCGCGCCCATCATTGCCGCGACCGCGATCTCGCGTGCTTGTTGCTCGCCGATATGTCGTTGTCCACCGACGCTTGGGTCAGCGATCAGGCGCGGGTCATCGATGTGATTCGCGACAGTCTGTTTCTGTTTTCAGAGGCCTTGTCGGCGACCGGCGACCGTTTCGCCCTCTATGGTTTTTCATCGCTGAAGCGCGGCAATGTGCGTTTTCATGGGCTAAAGGCTTTCGCGGAAAAATACGATGCGGCGGCGCGTGGCCGTATCGCCGCCATTAAACCCGGCTTTTATACCCGCATGGGCGCCGCCATCCGCCATGCCGGTCATTTGCTGGAGCAGGAAGACCGCGCTCAGCGGCTGTTGTTGCTGTTGACCGACGGTAAACCCAATGATCTCGACCAATACGAGGGCCGCTACGGCGTCGAGGATACCCGCATGGCGCTGGCGGAAGTGCGGCGCCTGGGGATCCGGCCGTTTTGCGTGACAATCGACGAGGCGGCGAACGATTACCTGCCCTATTTGTTCGGCGTGGACGGTTACGTCGTGATCCACAAGCCGGCGCAGCTTCCGCGGGAGCTGCCGCTGCTGTATATGCAGTTGACGCGCTAGCGGCGTTTTTCACGGTGGGGCCGAATGGGCCGCTTGAAGATTCGGCTTCACCGTGGTACTGTCTAAAATTGGATGGCCGGATCGGGATTTTTCGTTTAACTAGATGAATACGTTGATTATTTTTATAACAATGGCGGTCGATTAAGCCATGGTGTTATCCGATCGGGTCAATACGTTCGGCCAATGGTTGTTCCGGCGGTTCGGGGAGCGGGTGCATAAAATTTCCCTCGATGCCGGCTTTACCTGTCCTAACCGTGACGGCGCCAAGGGCATCGGCGGCTGTACTTTTTGCAACAACGCGTCGTTCAGCCCAAATCATCGTGCCGCGCCGCTGGCGGCGCAGCTTGCGTCGGGACGGCTGGCGATCGCCCGCCGCACCCGTGCCAAACGCTTCATCGCCTATTTTCAGGCCTACACCAATACCTATGATCGGGTAGAGCGGTTGCGAGCGCTTTATGAACCGGTGCTGGCCGAGCCGGATATTGTCGGCTTGGCGGTGGGCACTCGTCCGGATTGCGTGCCGCCGGAAGCGCTGGACTTGCTGGCGAGTTATCGCGCCCGCGGCCTGGAGGTCTGGCTGGAGCTCGGGTTGCAGTCCGCGTTCGACGATACCCTGGCGCGGGTCAACCGGGGCCATGGTCTTGCCGACTATCGCGCCGCCGTGGCCGCTGCCCAACGGCGGGATATTCCGGTCTGCACCCATTTGATCGTCGGCCTGCCCGGTGAAACCGAAGCCCATTACCATAGCACTCTGGATACCGTGCTAGCGCTTGGGGTGGCGGGACTGAAGCTGCACCCACTGCACGTGGTTAAGCATACGCGGCTGGCTCAGCAGTGGCGGCGCGGCGAATACCGGCCGCTGGACATGGCGGAGTATATCCGTATCGCCGCCGACCTGATTGAACGCACTCCGCCGGCGGTGGTGTATCACCGGGTGACCGGCACGGCGCCCCGGGATATTTTGCTGGCGCCCACTTGGTGTTCGATGAAATGGAAGGTATTGAATGGGATCGAGGGCGAACTACGCCGCCGGGGCCACGAGCAAGGGCAGTTCGCCCGGTTGCCGGAAATGATGAAGGAAATAAAATATGTCGCCTAAGACATCGCTGGAACTGGTGTGTCCGGCGGGTAATCTACCCGCGCTGAAGGCGGCGGTGGATAACGGCGCGGATTGTGTCTACATGGGATTCCGCGACAATACCAACGCCCGCAACTTTGCCGGTCTCAATTTCGATTTGACCACTGCCCGCGAGGGCATCCGCTACGCGCACGCCAAGGGAGCCAAGGTGCTGCTGGCGTTGAATACCTTTCCCCAGGGCGCGAATTGGCAGCGGTGGCAAGAAGCGGTGGATAATGCCGTGGCCGTGGGGGTGGACGCGGTGATTCTGGCCGACCCCGGTCTGATGCGTTACGCCGCCCGCACCTATCCACAATTGCGGCTCCACTTATCGGTACAAGGCTCCGCCACCAACTACGAGGCGATCAACCTTTATCACGAACAATTCGGTATTCAGCGCGCGGTACTGCCTCGGGTGTTGTCGCTGGCGCAAGTGGAACAGGTTGTGGCGAATACGCCGGTGGAAATTGAATTGTTCGGTTTCGGCGGGTTATGCGTCATGGTGGAGGGGCGCTGCGTGTTGTCTTCCTACGTCACAGGTGAATCCCCGAATACCTGCGGGGTGTGTTCGCCGGCCAAGGCGGTGCGCTGGCAGCAGACCGCCGAGGGATTGGAATCCCGCCTGAACGGGGTGCTGCTCGACCGCTACGCCGCGGGCGAGAACGCCGGTTACCCCACCTTGTGCAAGGGACGTTTCCAAGTCAACGACGACACTTATTACGCCATCGAGGAGCCTGCCAGTCTCAATACCCTGGAACTGCTGCCGGAGATGCTGCGCATGGGAGTCGCCGCCATCAAGATCGAGGGCCGTCAGCGCAGTCCCGCCTACGTCGAGCAGGTGACGCGAGTGTGGCGGGCGGCGATCGATCAGGCCCAGCGCGCGCCGCAAGACTATATCGTGAAGGACGCCTGGATGGCGCAATTGAACAAAGTCGCCGAAGGCCGCCAGCATACGTTGGGCGCGTATCACCGGCCCTGGAAATAATCCGATGAAACTTGCTCTTGGCCCCGTACTTTATTATTGGCAGCGCGACAAGCTGCTCGACTTCTACGATGAAATCGCCGCTGCGCCGGTGGATATCGTGTATTTAGGAGAAACGGTTTGTTCCCGACGCCATCTCTTGCGTACCGACGACTGGCTCGCGGTGGCGGAGCGGTTGACCGCCGCCGGTAAGGAAGTGGTGTTGTCCACCCAGGCGCTGCTGGAGTCGGAATCCGACCTGAAAACGCTGCGTAAAATAACCGCCAACGGCTGCTTTACGGTGGAAGCCAACGACATGGGCGCGGTGCATTTGCTGGCCGGACACGGTGTGTTTGTCGCCGGCCCGCATTTAAATATGTATAACCCGCAGATGCTGGAGTGGCTCACAGAACTCGGCGCCAGCCGGTGGGTGATGCCGGTGGAGATGTCCCGCGCCAGCTTGCGTCAGATGCAGGCGGGGCGGCCGGCCGGAATGGAAACCGAGGTATTCGCTTATGGTCGTTTGCCGCTGGCTTTTTCCGCGCGGTGTTTTACCGCGCGTCACTACGATCTGCCCAAGGACGACTGCCAGTTCCGCTGTCTCGACCATCCCGACGGGCTGACGCTGAACACGCGTGAGGGCCAGCCGTTCTTGACGTTAAACGGGATTCAGACGCAGTCAGCCAATCGCTACAATTTGCTCGGCGAGTTGGACGCGATGATCGGTCTGGGCGTGGATAGCGTGCGGGTCAGTCCCCAGGCGTTCCACACGCCGCGTATTCTGGAATTGTTCCGCGGCCGGCTGGACGGGGAAGTAAGCGCCACGGAGGCGATGCGTCAACTTAACCGCTGGACGGCGGACACGATGTGCGACGGTTATTGGTACGGCAAGGCCGGCATGGCGCAAGCGGCGCCGGCCGGGTAACGGAGGCAATGCCCGCATTTCCGCCGGACACTCCCTCCAGGCGCTTGTTTAAGGAGTTTTTGCGATGGACGATTATACTTTCACCTTTCCGAGTCCAATGGGCCGGCTTTTTTCCCTGCTGCCGCAATATCCCCCCTCGTTTGCTTTCGCCAAGACCTTGAATATGGCGCTGGGGCGGATTATCCCGCCAGCGGCGCTGGAGCCGCTGCACGGCAAGCTGATTTGCCTTCACGTGAGCGACGCCGGACTTCGCTTCCATTTCACCATCGACCGCCGCGGTTTCGTTCCCCGCACGGCTAGCGCCGTTCCCGACCTGGCGATTCGCGCCTCCGCTTATGATTTTCTGATGCTGGCGTTGCGCAAGGAAGACCCGGACACCCTGTTTTTTAATCGTCGCCTGGTCGTGGAAGGGGATACCGAATTAGGGTTGCTGGCGAAAAACACGCTCGATAGCCTGGATTTGCCGCGGCTGGAACTGGCGGCGCTGACGCCGGCGAAGCTGGCGCGGCGGTTGCGGCCGCATTGGCTATAGTACGCGGCGGGTCTTGATCGAACGCAAGGAAATGCAATTGATGTCTTGACCATCCACAAGATAATGGCTATCTTGAGGGTATTTACAACTAGATGTTGTGGTATCTGCGAGGCCAAGGGGGCAACCCGCGGCTAGGGGAAAGTCAATAAAGTAAGGCGCTAGGAGGGATGAATGGCGGTAACCCACTCCGGGAGCAATGAGGAAAACGTGCTCTCTCTTCCACGGAATATCATTAAGCGGGACGGTTCTCAGGTTTCCTTCGATAGTGGCAAAATTCGTTCCGCTATCGAGCGGGCGGGCGCCGCTTCCGGAGAATTTAGTTGCGGGGAAGCAGAGCTACTTGCCCATCAAGTGAGTAAGGTGCTCATTCACAAATTTCGCAGCGAACCGCCGTCTATCGAAAAAATTCAGGATGTGGTGGAGCAGGTGCTGATCTCCGCCAACCATTTTAAAACCGCTCGCGCGTATATCGTTTACCGGGAGCGGCACCGTTCCCTGCGCCAAGATCGCAAAACGGTCGTGGACGTGGCGAGTTCGGTCAACGAATATCTGGAGCAAATGGACTGGCGGGTGAACGCCAACGCCAACCAGGGGTACAGTTTGGGCGGATTGATTCTCAACGTATCCGGTAAGGTGGTGGCCAACTATTGGCTCAATCACGTGTATGCTCCGGAAGCGGGGATTGCGCACCGCGAGGGCGATATTCATATCCACGATCTGGATATGCTGGCGGGCTATTGCGCCGGCTGGTCGCTGCGCACCTTGCTCACCGAAGGCTTGAACGGTGTGCCAGGCAAAGTGGAGGCCGGCCCGCCCAAGCATATGTCGAGCGCGGTGGGGCAGATCGTCAACTTCCTCGGCACCTTGCAAAACGAGTGGGCGGGGGCGCAAGCGTTCAGTTCCTTCGACACCTACATGGCGCCGTTCGTGCGCAAGGGCGATCTCTCTTACCGGGAAGTCAAGCAGTATATCCAGGAGCTGATCTACAACCTCAACGTACCGTCTCGCTGGGGAACCCAAACACCGTTCACCAACTTGACGTTCGACTGGACGTGCCCGGAAGACCTGCAGGAACAAGTGCCGATCCTCGGCGGCGAGGAAATGCCGTTTACCTACGGCGAGTTGCAGCGCGAAATGGACATGATTAATCGCGCCTACATCGAGGTCATGACCGAGGGCGACGCCAAGGGACGGGTCTTCACCTTCCCCATTCCCACCTACAACATGACAGAGGATTTTCCCTGGGACAGCGAAAACGCCGAGCTGCTATTCGCTATGACCGCCAAATACGGTCTGCCGTATTTCCAGAACTTTATTAATTCCGACCTCAAGCCGAACATGGTGCGCTCCATGTGCTGCCGTCTCCAACTGGATTTGCGGGAGTTGCTCAAACGGGGCAACGGTTTGTTCGGTTCCGCCGAGCAAACCGGCTCGGTCGGTGTGGTGACGGTGAATTGCGCACGTCTCGGCTACCGTCACAAAGGCGACGAAGCCAGCGTGATGCGACGTTTGGACGAGTTGATGGAGATCGCCAAGAACACCCTGGAAGACAAGCGCAAAGTCATTCAGCGCCATATCGACAATGGCTTGTTTCCTTATACGAAACGTTATCTTGGCACCTTGCGCAATCACTTCTCCACGATCGGCGTCAATGGCGTCAATGAAATGATCCGCAACTTCACCAACGACGCACACGACATCACCACCGAATGGGGGCACGACTTTGCCAACCGGCTGCTGGATCACGTGCGCGCCAAGATGGTGGCGTTCCAGGAAGAAACCGGCCATATGTACAATTTGGAGGCAACGCCGGCGGAGGGCACTACCTACCGCTTCGCCAAGGAGGACCGCAAGCATTATCCCGGCATTCTCCAAGCCGGTACGCGGGAGATGCCCTATTACACGAATTCTTCTCAGTTGCCGGTGGGGTTCACCGACGATCCGTTCGAGGCGCTGGAGCGGCAGGATACGTTGCAGCGTAAATATACCGGCGGCACCGTGCTTCACTTGTATATGACCGAGAGCATCAGCAGCAGCCAAGCATGCAAGTCCTTGGTGCGGCGGGCGCTGGAACGGTTCGGCCTGCCGTATATTACGGTAACGCCGACATTCTCCATTTGTCCTAAACACGGCTACTTGTCGGGAGAGCATAAATTTTGCCCGAAATGCGACGTCGAGCTGATTGCGAGAAAACAACAACGGGCGAACGCCTAACTGGATTCAATTTGTCGTGAAGGAGGGAACTATGACCGATCTGTCCAATCAAGAGGGCCTGAAGTCGAAAGAAATCACGTTGCATGATGATGAGCGCCAGCCATGCGAAATATGGACGCGGGTGATGGGTTATCACCGGCCGGTATCATCGTTCAATATCGGCAAGAAGGGTGAATATCATGAGCGCACTTACTTTATTGAAAAGCGAGCCGGCCAAGGCTGAGCTTTCTCCTCGTCTTTTATCCGTCGGCGGCCTGACGCCGCTGACCACCACGGATTATCCCGGCTGCCTGTCGCTGGTGGTTTTCTGTCAGGGGTGCCCGTGGCGTTGCGGTTATTGCCATAATCCGCATCTGATTCCCCGGGCCGGGGATCAGGCCGTCACCTGGGAGTGGGTGCTGGCGTTTCTTCACCGGCGCCGCGGTTTGCTGGATGCCGTGGTGTTCAGCGGCGGCGAGCCGACACTACAATCGTCGTTGATCGATGCCATTGAAACGGTGAAAGCCATGGGCTTTAAGGCGGGGTTGCATACCGCCGGCCCGTATCCCGATCGCCTGGAACGCTTGCTGCCTCGTTTGGATTGGGTGGGTCTGGATGTTAAGGCGCCTTTCGATGCGCGCTATGATCGCGTGACCGGCATTCCCGGCAGCGGCGAGAAAGCGCGGGAAAGTGCCGCGCTGGTATTGTCCTCCGGGGTCGACTATGAATTCCGCACCACGCTGCACCCTTCCCTGCTGACTCGGCAGGACATATTGGAGATGGCGGAAACCCTGATGGAGATGGGCGTCAGCCACTACGCCTTACAGGAGTTCCGTCCCATGGGATGCATTAACGCCGCGCTATGTGATTTCACGGAAAGCGGCGGGTTGTTCGACCCGGCGTTTTACGCCCGTATCGAGAGTCGATTCCACGATTTTTCCCTGCGCCATGCATGAATGTCCGTGACCGCCATCCCGGCGGGAGCGGAAGGCAAGTCGTGCTGTCCCTGCTCGCCGTATTGGCTTTACTCGCGTTCGCGGCGGCGCTGGCGCTACCGTTGGCTTTTCCCGTGGCGCCGGCGGTTCATATCCATCTTGCCTTGGCGGCAGGCGCCATGCCGCTGATCATTGCCGCTGTTTCCCACTTTGTCCCGGTGCTGACCCGCAGCCGCGCCGCCCCTGCGGGGATTGCCGGCCTGGGGTTGCTCGCCGCCGTTGCCGGATTGCTCGCCGCCGGCCTGTTTTTCCGCGCCGACGAGGGCGATCTCTATATACCAGCGGTGGCCATGCTGGGCATTGCCGGTGTCATGGTGCTGTGGATGCGGCGGCGCGCGCGGCGCGCCTTGGGTGCGCCGCACCCGTGTCTCTACTGGTATGCGGCGGCATTAGGCTGTCTTATGCTGGCGTTATTGGCGGTAGTGGCAATGAATGTGTGGCCCAGCCAGCGCTTCGCGTTGCGGCTATTCCACTTGCATCTCAACTTGATCGGATTCATTGGGTTGACCGGCATGGGCACCTTGCAGGTGTTGCTGCCGACGGTTGCCGGCCGTTTCGACCCCGGGGTGACCGCGCGGATGCGGCGGGGGTTGCCGTTTTCCGTCGCGGGAACGCTGCTGATTGCCGGCGGCGCGGCGTGGTTGCCGTGGCTGGCATGGGGCGGCGTGGCGCTGTGGCTGGTGGCCTTGGTTCCCATTGCCGCGTCCTGGATTCGGTTATACCGGCGGGAAATGCTGCGCTGGCATGGCGCCGCGCCCTCTTTAACGGCGGCGTTTCTCGGCTTTTTCTGCGTCGTGGCCGGGGGGGAGGCGCACGCCCATGGGGCATTGTCCTATGCCGCCATGGGACATTTATATGTATTTGCCTTCCTGCTGCCGCTGGTCAGCGGCGCGGTGAGTCATTTGTTACCGCTATGGTTGCAGGGGGAGCGGACGCCAGCCTGGCATGAGGAAGCGCGGCGGCGACTAGGGACGGGCGGCGGCTTGCGCGGTCTTCTGTTTCTGGCGGCGGGCCTGCTTGCCGCCGCCGGCTGGGGCGGAAGCTTTATCCTGGCGCTAGGCGGAATGTTCTTGGTTTTCGCCGTGCTGCTGTGGATGCGGATGACGCCCGCGGTGGCGGGCGCTAACCTATGATTATCGCGTAATTATGCGATTTTTATGCACTTTTCCCCGTTGTTTCTGATATAATTTTCCCATGTATTGGTCCGCCGTAAAGCATTTGCCGTCCGCTTAATCCAGCGTCGTCAGCTGGAGCCGCTACCGTTCTTTCTCCTGAGTTCGTTGAAGAGTTTCCGTATGTCACACACTGTCTTGCCGTCGTTTCAACTGAAGGGAAAATCCCTCTTGCCCGTCGTTCAGGGGGGTATGGGCGTCGGCGTTTCCGCCCATCGTCTGGCCGGAACGGTGGCGAAGGAGGGCGCGATGGGCACTATCGCCAGCGTTGATTTACGTCACCACCATCCCGACTTGCTGGAGCGGACGCAACGCGACAAGCGCCAAGAGGCCATCAATCAAGCCAATCTGGAAGCGCTGGATCGGGAGATCAAAGCGGCGCTGGACCTATCCGGTGGCGAAGGACTGGTGGCGGTCAACGTGATGAAGGCGGTCACCGAGCACCCCAGCCATATCCGTCAGGCTTGCGCCAGCGGCAGCGGCGCAATCATCATGGGCGCGGGTTTGTCGTTCGATTTGCCCGAGCTGGCCAAGGGTTTTGCCAACGTGGCGTTGATCCCAGTTTTGTCCGACGTGCGCGGCGTCGCGGTCACCCTGAAAAAATGGATGCGCAAGAAGCGCCTGCCCGACGCGATCATTATTGAACATCCCCGTTACGCCGGCGGCCATTTGGGCGCGACCCGGCCGGAGGAAATCAACGACGCGCGTTTTGATTTTCCCGGGGTACTGGAAGGCATTTTCAAGCTGTTCCGGGAATTATGCATCGAGAGCGAGCCGATACCCTTGATTCCCGCCGGCGGCGTCAACTCTCACGAAAAACTGCGTCATTTGCTGGGTCTTGGCGCGAGCGCGGCGCAGATTGGCACGCCGTTCGCCGTTACCGAAGAGGGGGACGCGCACCCCAATTTCAAAAAAGTGTTGGCGGAAGCCAAGCCGGAAGATATCGTCACGTTTATGAGCGCTGCCGGATTGCCTGCCCGCGGCGTGTTGACGCCCTGGTTGAAAAACTATCTGCGGCGGGAGGGAAAGTTGCAGGCCAGCGCCAACGCCCTGCGCGCCCGCTGCGCGACGGCGGTCAATTGTTTGTCGCATTGCGGGTTGCGTGATGGGATGTCGAAAATGGGGCAGTTCTGCATCGATTCCCAGCTTGCCGCCGCGCTGCGCGGCGACATCGACAAGGGATTATTTTTCCGTGGCGCGGAAAGTCTCCCACTCGGCGCCGCGATTCGGCCGGTGCGCGAGTTGCTGGATTATTTCGTGACGGGAAGGAAACCCGTTGCGGCGTAACCCGCCGCCTCGGCAGGGCGTTGCCGGTTTTTTCGCGCCCACCTCAGTGGGAATGACGGTGATGGATATCCGGCAGATGGGGATGGTGATGCCGCATGGACCAATGGACGTGCCAGTGGGCATGCGGCGCGTCGCCTTCGTCGCCGGTATGTTCATGTTGGTGGTGCGCGTCATCGTGGGTATGCCGGTGCGTGTGCGCGAGGTACTCGTGGCGGTGTTCGTGCGCGTGTCGCTCGGTCAGCGCGAGCAAGGTGGCGCCGAACATCAGCGCCGCCGCCGCGGCAAGGATCGCCGACAGCGGTTCCGCGAGCAAGGCAATGGATAAGGCGGCGCCGAAAAACGGGGCGGTGCTAAAGTGCGCGCTGGTGCGGGCGCTGCCCAGATGGCGCAGACCATACACGAAGAGCACGACACTGACGCCATAGCTGAATAGTCCCAAGGTCATTGCGGCGACGATTTGTCCGACGGCCGGTAGCAGCGCCCCCGTAAGCAGCGCCAGCCCGATATTGATCCCGCCGCCAGCCAGCCCCTTGATGGCGCCGATTGCCAGGGGGTCGCCGCCGGAAATCCTGCAAGTCAAATTGTTGTCCAGCGCCCACAGCAGACAAGCCCCCATGATCGCTAGCGCATGCGGAGAAAGCGAGAAGGCGGCGCCGGGATCGTAGGCCAGTAGCCCGCTTGCCGCCAGCATGAGAGCCGCCGCTGTCCAGATACGCTTGCCAACGGCCTCGTGGAAACCCATGGCGGCCAGCGCCGCTGTGAGCACGCCCTCCAGATTAAGCAGTAACGACGCGGTGGACGCGGCCGTTCCCTGTAATCCCCACAGCAATAAAACCGGCGCGGCGATGCCACCGGCCAGAATGGTCGCGGCCAGCCAGGGAGTATCCGCTCGTCGCAGGGGCGCTTCCCGCTGTTGCTTCGGCGATAAGCGGCGCAGCAGCACAATGATCCCCAGACCGGCGCCGCTGCCGCCGTACAACAGTCCCGCCAGCATCCATGGTGTCAAGTGGCCAACGAGCAGCTTAGCGAACGGCGTGCCGGCGCCGAATAGCGCGGCGGCTAACAATACCGCGGCGGCATAGCGCTGGGATGGCCGATCGTTCATGGTGGCTTACCGGCCGTTGAGTCCAGTACCGCGGATGCGGTCGAAATAGCGCGCGCGGTAGATCAGGCGGCGATGGGTGGCGTCATCGCTAAAGCCGCTACGGTCATGGAGCACATTGTTGCAGATGAGTCCCATGCCCGGTTCCAGGCGGCCATGGAAGATATAGGGGGACGGGGCGTTTAATAATTGTTCCAGAAACGCCACGGCTTGTTGGGTCGGCGCGTCTTGGCGCCAGGCGATGCTACGGGTGCGCGCGGTATAGCGCATGTGCAGGCTGCCGCTGTCGGGCAGAATGGAAAACACCGGCCCGGTTTGTTCGGCCCGCGCGATGCCGTCATCGTCGGTGCGCGCCGGAATGGTCATGGCGTCCGGCTGCATGAGGGCGCGAATGAAATCCGGGTTGGCGTCGCGCATCAGCAGATAGGCGATTTCGTGGTCCATTAAGGCGTTCTCGCCGCCGCTGGCCGCCGGCGACACGCAATAGAGTTGGAGACCGCGGATTTGCCGCGCCATCGTATTGTAGTAGCCGTCGGTATGCCATTTGATGGGACGGTTGGTATAGGGGATGAAGTGCTGGCGGTCTCCCGCCTTCGCCACGGTTAACGAGGTCAGGCCATCGTCGTCCGCCATGAGATTGCAGTCCAGTTGTTCCAGACCGAAACTCCGGCCAAGAGCGCGTGAAATGTCCTTGTCCGGGTCGGCGCCGAGACCGCTGACATAGAGCGCCATGTTCGTCTGGCGGCAGCGCGTCACAATGGCTTCCTGCTCCGCCGGGGTTGGCGCGCGCGGGTTGTTGACGGACACGATCAAGTCGGCGAGATGCGCGGGGTAGTTGTCCAGCTTGCGGTCGCGCCATGCCTGGTAGGCGTCGTCGTTGTCTGGGTGGAATGGACTGGATACGCGTAAATCGTTCATGGGGCCTCGGTTGCGGCGGCGCAACGATGGGAAACTTTTCTCCAGCGCCGTTTTCCTAAGTTAGAATCTACCACTCTATCGCTATTGTACCCAAGCGGCGGTGTGCCGCCAGTGACCCGTTGGGGTAAGCCGGCGACCGGCGGTTTGTTGACGCGCGTCAAGGAGGCGGTGGCGGAATTCGCCGAAAATAAGCGCCACAGGCAATGGCCAATATCTAAGGAGAAGCGGGAATGACGACGATTAGCGCATTTATGATTGACCAGCATCATCACTGCGACGATTTGTTCGCGGCAGCGGAAAATGCCGTCGCGGACGGACGCTGGGAAGCGGTCAGCGATGATTTCAACCGTTTCCGACGTGAAACGGCGCATCATTTCGACAGGGAGGAGAACGTATTGTTTCCCGCCTTCGAGGAAGCCAGCGGAATGACCGGCGGCCCGACGCAGGTCATGCGCATGGAGCATACGCAAATGCGCGGTGTGTTGGCGGATATGGCGCAGGCCGTCGCCGGGAAAAACGGTCAAGACTATTTAGGGCATTCGGAAACGCTGTTGATGCTGATGCAGCAGCATAACCTCAAGGAAGAGCAGATACTCTACCGCATGATCGACCAGACCTTGGGCGGGCGCAAGGACGCGCTATTGGACGAGGTGCGCGAATTGGCGGCGAGCGTCTAGTGCCGTCCGCCGCTTGCCGCGTATTGGATGTGCGCGATCTTGAGCCGCCAGAGCCCATGGAGCGAGTGCTCGATGCGTTGCCCGAACTGGTGGAAGGGGAGCGGCTGTGCATGATTCACCGGCGCGAACCCTATCCGCTGTACCCGATTTTGCGCCGGGACGGTTATCGTTACGAAACGTCATTAACGCCCGACGGCGATTATCAAATTATCATTTGGCGTTAACGGATGGTTCCTGGCGGTTTATCGTTCGAGCAAGCGCCGCCCATTGCGGTGCCGTTCCGCTTTTTTCTGACCGCGCCGCTGTTTCTGTTGCTGGCGGCGGTGGTCTTCGCGTGGCGAGGGCCGGAGGTGTTGATGTTTCGCCATCTGCCGGCGGCCTTGGCGGTTACCCATCTGGTTACGCTGGGCGTGCTGACGATGGTCATGTGCGGCGCGTTAATGCAAATGATGCCGGTGGTGGCCGGGTCGCCGATTTGCTGTGCCCGCGGCGTGGCGGCGACGGTGCATGCCGGACTGACCGCCGGCGCCTTGCTGCTGGCGGCGTATTTTTTGTGGCGCGCGCCGCTTGTCGGCCAGTTGGCGTGGGGTTTTCTGGCCGTTGCCCTCGGCGTTTTCCTGGCGGCCCTGTCCCATAGTTTGTGGCGTGTCGCGGCGCGTAACGCGACGGTTACCGCTATCGGCTTCGCCGTCGCGGCGTTGGCGGTAACGGCGGTGTTCGGGTTGACGCTGTTGCTGGCGCGGCTGGGAGTGGCAGGTGTTCCCTATAGCGCCTTGGCCGCGCTGCATCCGCTGTGGGGGTTGCTGGGGTGGGTCGGCGTGCTGGTGGCCGGCGTGGCTTACCAGGTGGTGCCGATGTTTCAATTAACGCCTAATTATCCGCCGCAGCTTACCCGGCTGCTGGCGGGCGGTCTATTCGCCGCCTTGGGGTTGCGCACCGCCGGCCCGTTTTTTCCGGGGCGCGGCGGCGAATGGCTAGCATTCGCCGCCGATGCCGGATTGGCCGTGAGCGTTGCGTTATTCGCCGTGACGACGCTGTTTTTGCAGCGCCGCCGCCGCCGGCGTCAAATGGACGCCACGTTGCTATTTTGGCGTGTGGGTATGGTGGCGTTGCTGCTGGCGGCGGCGGTCTGGGTGGAGGGGCGCGTTTTTCCCGGCTGGCGCGGCCAGCCGCTGTTGCTGGGGATCTTGATGCTTGCCGGTTTTGCCTTGGCGACGATCAACGGCATGCTCTACAAAATCGTGCCTTTCCTGGCCTGGTTCCACCTTTCCAGCGCGTTGGGCGGCCGCCGCCGCGTACCCAATATGAAGGAATTGCTGCCGGAGGCGCGCGCGCGCGGCCAGTTCCGGGTCTACCTTGGGTCGCTGGGCTTACTGCTGGGCGCATTGGCGGCGCCCAAGGTGTTCACGTATCCTGCCGCGGCGCTGCTGGCGGTGAATGCCTGCTGGCTGTGGCTTAACCTCTGGAGTGCGTACCGGCTGTACCGGCGCAGCAACCCGTTTGCCGGCGCCGCGCATTAGGTTATGCTATCCAATCATTAGAATACTTCCGGGAATTACGCGTGAGCGGTGTCCGACCAAAAATTGAAGCCATCCTTTCCCATGTGCCGCTGTTCGACGAAATGTCCGCCGAGGAAGTCGCGCGGCTGTCCCGACAAACGCGGGAGGCGCGTGTTTCCCGTGGTCATATGGTGTTTCAGCGCGGCGACCCGTCCAATGGGTTCTACTGGGTAGTGTACGGCCAGGTCAAGTTGGCGATCGCTTCTGCCGACGGCGCGGAAAAAGTGATCGAGATTATCGACGCCGGTCAGAGCTTCGGCGAAGCGGTGATGTTCATGGAAAAGCCCTACCCGGTTTTCGCCCAGGCGCTCAGCGATGTCTTGTTATTGCATGTCTCCAGAGCGGCGGTGTTCGAGGAAATCGCGTGCGACCCGGGGTTCGCGCGTAAAATGCTGGCCGGACTGAGCCGGCGGCTGCACGGATTAGTGGGTGATGTGGAGGCGTATTCGTTGCGTTCCTGTACGCAGCGGGTGATCGGCTATTTATTGCAGAGCGACCGGGAAGAGACGCCGGCCAGCGGCGAGGTGACCGTGACCCTGCCGGTGGGCAAGGCGGTGATCGCCTCTCGTCTCAACATCACGCCGGAAACCCTATCGCGGGTGTTTCATCAGCTCAGCGGCGCGCGGTTGATTACCGTTAACGGGCGGGAAGTGTGTATTCACGACATCGACCGGCTGCGTGCCTACGAGGGGTGACCGCTATTGCAGCGCTTAGTGGCTGGTGCCGGGCGAGAGCGTGATCTTGTTATAGACGTTGTATTTCCCCACCGGCTTGCTCATGGGAATCAGCTTCACGAGTTTCAGCGTCTTGGCGTCGTAGACCGCGATGGCGCCGTTTTTCTCCCAAACGCTTACTAACGCGTAGCGTCCGTCGCGGGTAAATTCGGTGTGAATCGTCGTTTTGCCGGGCTCCGGTCGCAAGGTGGCGACAATCTTCAGGGTGCGCTTGTCGATCACTTGCATGGCGTCCTTGTCGGGTCCAAAGGCGACATCCACCCAGGCGTAGGGCGTGTTTTGATGGCTGCGGATGAAGAATCCCGGCCCCAGTGTCTTGATGTGCTTGACGGTTTTCCAGGTTTTCATGTCGATGACGCTGACGATGCCCTGTTCTAAATTTGGCGTGGCGAACACCCGGTCGCCATGGTATTTCCATGTGATCGCCGACCCCAGGTGCGGCATGCCGGGCAGATCGACGTGGGCGATCACTTTGCCGCTATCCAAGTCCACGACCTGTCCTTCCTTGGCGTTGCGGGCGGTGGCGATAAAGTAATGGTAGCGGGGGCCCAGGAAAAAATCGTCCAGGTAATCATGGACTCGAATACGGCGGATCGAAAAAACCGGCGGCCGCGCCGCCGTCGGTTTGGCGTCGGCGCTGGGGGCCCGACGCCGCTTATCCTGGGCGGCGGTTGCGCGATAGGAAATTTCCCATATTTCCGGCACATCCTTGAGGGCGACGATGAAGCTATGGCGGGGTTTCGCCTCGTAGACGGCGGATACTCGCGAGCTGTGGCCGTTTTCGCCGATTGCCGGAATGATTTTAATCAGCGACAAATCCGCCGCGTTCAGCAGCACCAGGTTATGCGGTAGATAGTCGCCCACCAGGATATATTTGCCGTCGCCGGAAATCGCCAGATTGCGGGTGTTGATGCCGGCGCGGACTTCCGCCGTGATTTTCAGGTTGTATAGATCGTAGCGGGTGATCCAGCCGCCGCGGGACGCGAAGTAGACATAGCGGCCGTGGGGAGAAAACTTCGGCCCGCCGTGCAGCGCGTAATGGCTGCGAAAGCGGGCCAGGGGGGTGAAGGTGTCGCCGTCCAGGATGGTGACATGATGATCGCCGCTTTCCACGACAACGAACAGATTCAAGGGATCGGCCCGGTATACGGGCCGATCCGGCAGGCTGCCGGGGCGGAAAAACACCCGGTGCGTGGCGTCGATTTCCTTCTTGCCCCATCGAGGCTGTACCGCTGGCGGCGTGTAAATCAACGTGACCAGGGCGTTGATTTCCGGGGTCGACAGTGTGCCGGCGAAGGCGGGCATTTGGGTGGCCGGCCGTCCCTCGGCGATTGTGCGGGCGGCGGCGGGGCGGCGTAACCGCGCGAGGTTTTCCGGCAGCAGCCCGGGACCAATACCCCCGAGACGCTTCGCGCCATGGCACGCCGCGCAGTGTTGCTGGAACAGTTGGGCGGCGTCGGGCGTAGCGGCGAAACCGGGGGCGGCGAGCGCGGCGGTCAGAAACAATGCGCCGCCTCGGCCGATCAGGTTTTTAATCATAGCGCGATTCCGTATCAAATGACTGGCGCGGGTGTTTCCCGCTGCGCCGGGGCGAGGCCGATTTCCGCGTCGTTGAGGTAGCAGCCGGGGTCTTCGCTCCACGGGTCGCCGGTCAGCTGCAATGCGCGGGTGCGGGTGTTGCCGCCGCAAATATCGGCGTAGGCGCAGCGACCGCAGCGCCCCGTGACGGGACGAGGGCGGGTTTTCAACCCCGCCATCAAGGGGTCGGAGCGGTCTGGCCAGATGGCCGAGAAGGGGCGCTCGCGTACATTGCCGAGCGTATGATTCCACCAAAACGTATCGGGATGGACATTGCCCAGATTATCGATATTGGCCACGTGGAGACCGGAGGCGTTACCGCCCCATTGCGCCAGCTTCTCCCGTAAACGGGCTTCCTGTTCGGGATAGTGGCGGCGTATCCAGTGCAGCAGGAAAACGCCGTCGGCGTCGTTGTTGCCGGTAACGAATTCCTTGCGGATTCCCCGTTGCAATAGCCGCCAGTTGGTTTCGATCAGTTGTTCCATCGCCTGCCGGGTGGTGGCGAAGAAGGCGTCCGTGTCGCGGTTCTTGTTGCCGCGGCCGGCGTAATTGAGGTGGGATAGATAAAATTTGTCAATGGCCTCGTCTTCCAGCAGTTGCAGCAAGGCGGGAAGATCGCCGGCGTTGTCCTGTACCAAAGTGAAGCGGACACCCACTTTCACGCCTCGAGTCTTACAGAGGCGGATGCCCTGAAGCGCGGCGGCAAATGCACCGTCCCGGCGGCGAAAGCGGTCGTGGGTAGCGCCCAAGCCGTCCAGGCTGATGCCCACGTAGTCGAAGCCGGCGGCGGCGATGGCGTCGATGTTACGTTCGTCGATCAGAGTGCCGTTGCTGGAAAGGGCGACGAAGAAGCCTTGCGCCTTGGCGCGGCGGGCGATGTCGAAAATATCGGCGCGCAGCAGCGGTTCGCCGCCGGACAAGATCAGCACCGGCACACGGAATGCCTTGAGGTCGTCCATGACGGTGAATACCTCGGTCGTGGAGAGTTCCCCGGCGAAATCTTTATCCGCCGAGATGGAGTAACAGTGCCGGCAAGTCAGGTTGCAGCGCCGCACCAGATTCCAGATGACCACCGGGCCCGGCGGTTCGCGCCGCGGGCCCGGCGGCGCCGGCTGGTGTAAGGCTTGTAAGAAATGGGAAAGACGGAACATCGGCGCGGTTTTCCTATGATTGGGTTGGTGGTGCGGCGCGCCGCGCGTTTTCCGGCGGTTCGCCGAAGCGCAGCCCGGTTTTTTTCAGAATGCGCGTACTGTAGAGAATCTGGTGGCCGCGGCTGGCATGGCCGATGAGTTGAGCGATTTGCGCCGTTTTGTTTTCCACTTCCTCGCGGCTGCGTCCATGCACCATGGCGAATAAGTTATAAGGCCAGTGGGGCGGATGACGCGGGCGATGGTAGCAATGGCTGACGAATGCGAGTGCGCCGACTCGCGGTCCGATGTCGGCGATGCGGGCGTCGTCCACGTCCCATACCGTCATGCCGTTGGCGGTAAAACCCAAGGCGTAATGATTGGGAACGATGCCGATGCGGCGGATGACTCCCTGCGCCAGTAGCCGGCGCAAGCGGGTCATGACCTCTTCGGGGCCTCGTCCGATTTGCGCGGCGATTGCGTGGTACGGCTGCGTGACCAGCGGCAGGCCGTCCTGGGTGGCGAGCACGATTTGGCGGTCGGTATCGTCTAATGGGGCCGTCATATGTCGAACCGCAAGCCGATATAGAATTCTTCGATCTTCGGCAGGTGATACACGGCTAGGCCGGTGCGCCGCGTGATTTCCGCGAGCGTTTGTTCCATGGCGTCGGGCGTTTCGGTGGCGAGCACGAACCACAAGTTTAGGTAGTGCTCTCGGCGGTAGTTGTGGGCGACCTGGGGTAGGGCATTGACGATGGCCGCCACGCGATCGAAGTCGTTCTCTGGCACGGCCAGCGCCGCTAGCGCGAAGGCACCGCCCATGCGTTCGGCGTCATACATCGGGCCGAAACGAGAGAGGGTGCCCGCTTGCAGCAGGGCGTCGATATGCGCGATCACCGTTTCCTCGGTGGTGTCCAGCCGTTCGGCGACGGCGGCGAAGGGTCGGGCGCAAACGGGGAAATCGCCTTGCAAGGTGTTGATGATTCGGCGGTCGAGGCTGTCCATTACGCCGCCCTGGCCGATTCTACGTAGCGCGCGCCGCACTGTTTGAAACGGCGGCGGCTGAATAGCACCTGGTGGCCGAAATCGTGTAGCCCGCATTCGTCGCGCAGCTTGGTCAACGCTGTCTCCACGGTGGCGCGGTCGCGTCCATGCACCATGCAATAGAGATTATATGGCCAGTCGGGTAAATGGCGCTGGCGGCGGTAGCATAGGGTGATGAAGCGGTATTGGCTGATGCAGCGTCCTAGCGCGGCGACCCGTTCGTCGGGGATGTCCCATACCGCCATGGCGTTGGCGCGGAACCCCAATTCGTGATGGCGGACGATAACGCCCCAACGTTTGATGAGCCCTCCTTGCACCATTTCTTTCAAACGCCGAATGACGTGCTCTTCCGTCATCCCCGCCTGGCGGGCGGCTTCCCGATAGGGGCGCGAGACGGGCGCGATCCCCGTCTGAATGGCGGCGATCAAGCGCCGGTCCAGCGTGTGCGGCGTAAACGGCGCTTGCGCGGGGTGGTGTTGCCGCCGTGGCGGCTTACCGTGCAGGTCGAAGCCGAGATCGATATGGTAATCCTCGATCATCGGCAAGTAGAGCGGACGGTAGCCGGATTGGCGCGCGATATCGTGTAGCACCGTTTTCATGCGGGCGCGGCGGGCGGCGGCGATGACGAACCATACATTGTAGGCATGCTCCCGTTCGTAATTGTGGTTAACCTCCGGGTAGGCGTTGATTTGTCGCGCTATCGCGTCTACCTGCTCGGGCGGCACGGCCAGCGCCGCCAGCGTGCTGGCGCCCAGCCGGTGCGGCGGGAACACGGCGCCGATACGGCTGATGGCGCCGTGTTCCAGTAGTTCTTTTAGTGTGCGTCGCACCGTGTCCTCATCGCACGCCAGCGTCCGGGCGATTTCCTCGAAAGGCGCGGGCGCGAGAGGAAAGTCACGCTGGAACTCGTTAAGCAAACGCATTTCCAGGGGGGTCGTCATGGGGCTCCTCTCCGCGTGTTATCCTACCAGCCGAGTTTATATGCCCGTGGGGTGAAGAAAATCCCGCTCGGCTTATGAGAAGGCAGTTCCGTCAGCCGCTGGAACGTGTCGGTGTCGTACACGACCAGCTTGTTGCTGTCGCGCGCGGAAACCCACACATTTCCGCCGCGAGGGGTGAATTCTAGGAACAGCACTCCCTTGCCTGGCTTGAGCGTGCGAATAATCCGGCGGGTGGGCGCGTCGATCACCTGGATCGCGTCATTATCGGGGAAGGCGAAATCAACCCAGATATGGCGGCTATAGGGTTGGCCGACAACGAATACCGGCTGGCCATAGGTTGGAATGACACCGGCCTGGCGCCAAGTATCGGTGTTAATCACCAGCACTTCGTGATGTCCCACCGCCGGAACGAACGCATAGCGTCCGTAAAACCCCCAGCCTTCCAAGTGCGGCATTTTATACACCGGCAGCCGCCGCGAACCCTTGCCGTAGCCATTAAGGATTCGTTTGACGCCGTTCGGCAAATGCCACAGATCGAGCAAGGCCATGCCGTCCTCGCCGAACAAACCGGCAAGGTAATAGCGACCGTTGGGGGTAATAATGCCGTCGTAGGGTTCCTTGCCGACGCCGGTAAATTTATGGATCACCGGGTGAGCTGGGTCTTTCATGTCCGCGGTCCAGATTTCCCCGGCATTGTAGAGGGAGAAGACGAAGCGGTCGCCGGGCGCGCTCACTAGCCCCACGACCTTGGAACGTTTACCGTCGGCGCCGATGGCGGGAATATCGGCGACTGGTGCCAGGGTGTCGCTGCGGAAGAATTTCACGCCGCCGGGGGTATAGTTGGCGGCGGCAATGAGCCGGCCGTCCTGGGAAATCGCGCCGCCGATGCTGTTGCCGGATTGCAGTACGCGCTTGACGATCCGCCGCCGCAGAATGTCCACCTTGGTCAAGCCGCCGTCACGTCCGAACACATAGGCGTAGCGCTGATCGCGGGAAAATACCACCGTGGCGTGGGACAAATCGCCCAGCCCGCTAACTTTCCCCAGGATGGCGCGGGTCGTGGTGTCCACGATTTGCAGCTTGCCGCTGGCGCGTTCCACCACCACGCCCAAGTCACCGGTGCCGCGCAAGGGTTGCGTCGCGCAGCCTTGCAAGGCGAACAGCGCGAAGAGGATGACGAACAGGTTACTGCGCATGCGGAAATCCTTTCATCAGTTGATTAACGATCCACGTCGCTTCCGTGTCGCTCATGAATGGGTTCCACGGCGGCATCGGGGTATTGGGACGGCCAAATAGAATCGTGTCCTTCAGGCTCACCGGGTTTTTTCCTTTGAGCGCTCGCGGCGTAAGCGCCGGCCCGAGCCCGCCGGTAAGCCGCGAGCCGTGGCACGAGCCGCAATCTTCGCGCACCATGTTAATTAGCACCGCCCGCCGCGTGGGAGTAGGGGACGTGACGGTCTGCGCGGGCGCGCCGTGAGAAAGAGGTAAGGCGGCGCTCAGTATTAGGGCCATCAGACCAGCGGTCATTTTTTTTTGGGGCATGGTCGTTGTGCTCGATATAAGCCGGGAGGCGTCACAATGGCCCGGCGGAAAAGGAACGATGCTGGCCGGGCGGATTGCCGCCCGGCCAGCAGGCTTAATACACGTCGTGTTGCGTATTGTGGACGTTGAACTTACCCGTCGGCGTAATCAAACGGGGGTCTTTGATTACCGCTTTGAGCTTGAGGGTTTTGTCGTTTACCACCACGAGCGCGGATTGGTCCTTGGCGGCATTCCAGACCGAGAACCACACCTCATTGCCGGCGGCGTTGTATTCAGGCTGTACGACGCGCTTCGGCCCCGCGCCTAAATTCGCCCATTGCGCGATCGGCAGCACGCGATAACCCTTCTCTAAATGGCGGGTGTCAAATACCGCCACCGACTGATGAATCTTGGCATCCGGGTTGAGCGGTGTATCCACGTACAAGTGGTGCGATTTGGGGTTGGTTTTGATAAACAGCGAGCCACCGCCCTGACCTTTCAGGTAGCGCACCACGGTCCAGGCGTATTGCTTGTGATGCACGGGGTCGGTGCCGATAATGGCGATTTTGTTGTCTCCCAGGTCGCTGGTTGCCCATACCGGCCCGTATTTCGGGTCGATAAAGTTGGCGCCGCGCCCCGGATGCGGCGTTTTGCCCACATCGATTAGTTTGACCAGCCGGTCTTTCTTGGTATCGATGACGGCAATTTTATTGGAGGCGTTGGCCGCGTCCATGAAGTAGCGGTGCGTCGATTCGAAGCCGCCGTCATGGAGGAAGCGGGCGGCGTCGATCATGGTCACTTTAAGGTCGTTCAAATTAGAATAGTTCACCATGTATACTTTGCCGGTTTCCTTGACGTTGACCACGAACTCCGGATGGTAATGGGAAGCGACGATCGCCGCGACGCGCGCTTCGCGCAGGAATTCCTGCTTATCGACAGTCATGCCGCTGGTGGAGACGATTTTGAGCGGCTTGAGGGTCGGCCCATCCATAATAACGAACTGCGGCGGCCAGTAATCGCCGGCGATGGCGTATTTGTCGTCCCAGCCCTTGTACTTGGAGGTTTCCACCGAGCGGGCTTCCATGCCGACCTTAACCTTTGCCACGATTTCAGGTTTTTTCATCCACAGGTCGATCAAATCGACCTTGGCGTCGCGGCCGATGACGTAGAGATAACGGCCGGAAGCGGATAGGCGGGAGATATGCACGGCGTAGCCGGTCTTATACGTATCGATGATTTTCTTGCTATCGCCATCGATCAAGGCGATTTTTCCGGCGTCACGCAGGGTGACCGCGAATACATTGGATAAGTCGAGATGGTTTTCTTGCCGGGTGGGGCGTTTGTCGACCGGCACCAGCACCTTCCAGGTCGCCATCATTTCCTTCATGCCGAATCCCGGCGGCGTGGGTGGGGTTTGCTGCACATAGCGTGCCATCATATCGACTTGCTGGTCATTGAGTACGCCGGAAGTTCCCCAGTTTGGCATGCCACGGGGAGAACCGTACTTGATGAATACCTTGAGATACGCCGTGCCCTTGGGAATCGTGAGGTTTGGCGTGAGCGGTTTGCCGGTAGCGCCTTTGCGTAGCACGCCATGGCAGCCGGCGCAGCGCTCGAAGTAGATTTTCTTCGCCGCGACAAACTCGGTCTCGGACATTTTCGGCGCTTTGGGATTGATATCGTGGTGCATCGGCACGTCTTTCAACGGCGATGTTCCCGCTTGGTGGTAGGCGGTGGACACTTGGTCGCCGTGGGCGGTTTTAGCGTTCCCCTGGGCGAGTGCCGGGCCGATGGCGAATGGTAGGATGGCGAAAGCGAATAGCCCTGCCGTGAGTTTTTTCCCCTGATACTTCATCGTTCCTCTCCTATTCTTCAAGTTGCTTTATGGAATGGCGGATTGACAACGGTTCCGTAATGAGAAGGATGAATCAAGCGCGACTTTTTTCCTTGATTTGAATCAACGGGTCTGGCAGGTCGTGCACAGAAAAATGGCGCGCCAGCCTTTAATTTTTCCGACCATCGTCCGCCCGGCGCTATAGGAAAATAGTTATGAAGTACCCAGGGGAATGAGGATGTTATCCTGGTCGGCCATCAACGCGGGGCCGTAAATAGATCGGCAGATATTTCCTCGCCCACAGGAGGAAACTGACCAGCCACAGACAGGCGGCGAGCAGATAAAAATGCACGGCATCGGCGGTGGGAACGAAGGGAAGATCACCCGCGATACGGGTGATGGCGGTGCCTTGGAAGCCGAGAAACAAGGCCCAGGTATAGCCGTCGGCGACCAGCGGCCGGCCCGCGTGGCCAAGAGTCACCCGGGTGACCATGGCGATGGCCATGGAAGAAAAATAGCCGATAGCCAGCGCGTGCAAAGGGGCCATACCCAGCACGGCATACCCCGTCAATCGCGCAAGGGATTGGAGGCTGTATAGCGCCAAGGCGATGCCTAGCCAGAGGAAGGCGATGTGCAGCACCGCCACCAGCCGTACTTCAAAACAGCGATGAAAACCCCAGCGCCAGGAAAGATGGAAGGCGACCGCCATCATCGGCAAGTCCACCACCCACAGCCAAGACGCCGCTCCCGCGATTTCCATGACGCCATGGGCGTACATGCCCGCCAGCAGCGCGAATAATGCCCAGTAAGGGCGATGGAGGGGATAGTCGCGTAGCGCCGTGCTGGAAAAGAAGGGCAGCATGCGGTGGGTGACGGAGACAAAAATCGGCAGCAGGAAAAACCACAAACCGCCGCTAATGGCCAGGGTGAGAAATAGCGGCTGGTCGCTGGCCAACCAAACCAGATAGGCGGCTGCGCCCAACCCGCCGACAAGGAAAACCAGAATGACCACGTAGGCATGGCGTTTGTCGGCGTGCGGGCTTTCCATAACGATCTTGAACAGAGCGAACCAGCCGGTCAGCATTCCCGCCAGATAGAGCGCGACCGCGCCGATTAACCAATCGTTGCCGCTATACAGCCCAACATAAAATAATCCGATGCCCGCTGCCATGAGTAGGAATGCCGGCACATAAAAGCGGGCCTCGACCTTGGCGCCATTGACCCAATTAGGGGCGGCGGTCATTAAGAAGCCGAAAATAAAAAACGGGAAAAAGCCGTAAATCATTAAAAAGGCATGCGCGGCATAAGGCGGCACCGTGATCGCCGGCGCGGGAAAGAAGCCAGCGTAACGCGACAGTAATTCCGATAGCCACCAGGCGATGGCGAGGAGGCTTTGGGTAACGCCGCCGAAAAACATCATGCGATGGGGGGCGGCGCGGAAAGTTTGCCAGCGGGATGCGAAATTCATAGTCATGGAGCGCCTTGCTGCTGTGTTCAGTGAGTTGGATATTAGCGAATGGGGCGTGGCGGGGCCTTGATCTAAGTTAATGGCGTAGTTCGCGCGAGGGGTTATCATCAGAGCCCCGTCGTGGCGGGCGCGCAGGGTTGCAAAGCGGCGCATCATCACTGCCAGGCATAGCGGGAATCACCCAGCTTCCGGGTGTCGCGGGCGATTGAGCCGAATATCGCCACGGGTGGAAGCCCTTCGCTTTTCGCATTCTAACGAGAGTTGGCCTTTGGGGGAAACGGCGACCGAGCGGATGACGGCTCTACCCAGCGCGGGCACAACAGCGACAATGGCTTTCATGTCGCTCCGGCCGATGACGGCGTGGATGGTTTAAACGCCCGGTGGAAACTAACGCATCTCGGTTAACATCATGGTCTCCTCACCTGGCGAGGAGACCATGATACAGGGGCTGCCGTCCCCCGCGACGGGGTTGTCTGCTATCGCCGCGTTCACCAGCCAATTCGCCACGCAGCGAAAAATTTGTCTAAGTGCAGCGCGGTGTTAGGGATTTTTGCTAATCCAAGTGAATTATCCCGATGATCGGGACATTCCCTAATTCTTTTGGCTCAAGTTTATGCCGATTCCCACCATCTGCATGGCCTTCATCCAGCATGATTTGCCCCGTGATTTGATGCAGCGCTTCAAGAATCCCGACGTTGTCGGACAGAATTTCCCTCAATTTTTTTTCAAGAGCGGTGGGTGGACAGCCCGATAAGCGATCGTCTTGCGCAATCCATGGCGTGAAGGTCATGGCAGTCCAAGGGGCATGCCCATGGAAAGGACGAGAAGGCATCCCGCAGCGGGATTCAAGGTCGAGGCAACTTAGTCCCCGGCTCGGGGCGGCCAGACACTGGGGGCTTGGTTGAACGTATTGATGCGCGTCCCAATCAGATTATGGGCGCAGCAGTGGATGGAATGAGTGACTGACGTGTTTCCTGGTGGGGCGAAAACCAAAGCAGCCGATGCTGATCTCAACGCGCCTCGCATCAAGATTGGGTGATTCGCGTTGGAGAATGATTTTTTGAGACAGGCGTGCCCGCCAAGGCGGGATTGCCGAGCGCAACCTGATGATCGGCCGAACTCACAAGCTGCCCCTGGCGCGGTATGCCAATATAGATGCGTTGGCCCACGCAACGGCCTACCGCCGGCAGACACCGGTACCCCCGGGGAACTGGCGTTGATGCTCGCCAAGATACGCAAACGGGAAAGGTTGTCGGCCGACCGTCGCTGGGTTTCCATGCCGAGGTTCGAAATACCACTTGACGGCGGGTAGGATGGCTGGAATAATGGCGTCCTTTCGTTGCTGAGGCAGCGACGCTCTTTAAAAAGATACAGCCGATAAGTGTGGGCGCTTGTTTCGAGGTTAGCTAGCTAATT
>Ga0316206_1000650_pt1 | contig 41467 bp, 34 predicted proteins | sample 6monthpyrite_MG_FD_204942 | JGI IMG/M metagenome (GOLD analysis project Ga0316206, IMG submission 204942) | Microbial mat bacterial communities from mineral coupon in-situ incubated in ocean water Damariscotta River, Maine, United States -... | ecosystem: Environmental > Aquatic > Marine >...
CATTACTCTGGTGGGCTTTATCAACGGGATAATGTTAGTGTACATATTGGCGAGGCACGTGATTACCTGACAAAAACTAATCAACAGTATGATTTGATTCAATTATCGTTACTAGATGCCTTTAATGCATCGTCATCGGGTTTATATTCATTAAATGAAAGTTATCTATATACAACTGAAACATTGCAACTTTACCTTGATCACATTAAATCAAACGGCTTTTTAAGCATCAGTCGATGGATAAAAATACCACCTCGTGACACATTAAAACTATTTTCGACTGCGATTAAGGCATTAAATAATACTAATTCCCAATTCCCGGAATATCAATTAGCACTTATTCGGAGCTGGCAAACCAGTACTCTATTGGTGAAAAAAGGTCATTTCTCACAAGATGAAATAAAAGCAATAAAAGTATTTTGTGATAATAGGCTGTTTGATATTGCCTATCTACCCGATATAACAGAGAGCCTTGCTAATCGATATAATGTTCTGCGTACGCCACTTTTTTATCATGGCGCGATATCTTTATTAGGGTCACAACACAATGAGTATATGAGCCAGTATAAATTTAACCTGACTCCTGCTACGAACGATAAACCGTATTTTCACCATTTTTTCAAATGGTCCACCTTGCCAGAAATATTTCAACTACGTGAAAAAGGCGGTATGCCCCTGATTGAATGGGGTTACATGATTCTAGTCATAACATTGATCGCTGCAGTAACAATGAGTATTATATTAATTATTTTACCCCTGATTTTTTTTCGCAAAAATACAAGCAGTGAAAGTAATAACATAAAACGGGCATACGTATTGTGTTATTTTTTTATTATTGGCCTGGCATTTTTATTTATTGAAATAGCCTTTATACAAAAGTTTATCTTATTTCTGCATCATCCAATTTATTCAGTCTCAGTAACATTGACAGCGTTTATGGTTTTTGCTGGCTTGGGTAGCAATATATCCACAGTAATAGCAAAAAAACGTCTTGATCGACAGATAGTAACGTTTGCTGTGTTTGGAATCTCTTCACTGTGTTTGTTGTATATTTTTATACTAGGACCTATATTTTCATATTTACTTGCGATGCCTGTCAGTGTCAAGATACCTGTTACCATTATACTCATTGCTCCATTGGCCTTTTTTATGGGTATGCCTTTTCCACTGGCATTATCATCACTCACAAGACATGCCAGCAACCTTGTCCCGTGGGCCTGGGGAATAAACGGTTGCGCCTCAGTTATTAGTGCCGTTCTGGCAAGCCTGCTTGCAATTCATTTTGGTTTTACGGTTGTTATTCTCATTGCAATATTATTATATATTGCTATTATTTTTTTATTCCCAGCAGGGGTTAATCTTGTTAAAACGAAGTAAGCTAGTATTGATAGGTATCATCGTGTGAATAGTATACTTGCGGATTTAATTGCCTTGATTCATGCGATCTACATTCTCTTTGTATTATTAGGCCAACTATTAATACTGGTTGGATGGTTAGCAAGTTGGGAATGGACAAGGAATATGTTATTTCGTTTGTGTCATCTTGCTGCTATTGGCCTGGTAGTGGTAGAGGCATGGACTGGTTTATTTTGCCCGTTAACGCTACTGGAAAATCGACTACGTCGGCTTGCAGGGGCATCGTCATATGAATCAAGTTTTATCGGTTACTGGGTAGACTGGTTAATCTACTACACAGCGCCTGAATGGGTCTTTACCTTGATCTATTCTATTTTCGCCATTATCGTGCTAGTTACTTTTTATGTCTATCCACCTATTCGTTCTACTAAACATGAAAAATAAATGAAAAAAAAGTCATACTAACCGTATGATCGATCTTCTATACGTAACTTAACAGCCTTAATATTGAAATTAGCATTAATCAGCTTGCCAATATAAGTCAAATTGACATCAACCAGTTACTGCACGACGAATTCTCCTGAATCATGTGCCGTTATGGATAGATTAATGTGCAATCTATGATTTCCAGCCCAATTTTTTAGGTAAATGTTGCAGAATCTCGTCCGCAGACTGTTTCACCAGGTTTTTGTCCAGTTCCATAGTAATATGCCGGGATATATCTGCGGGTAGATTTTCGCGTAATAAACCAAGGAAAGAAGGGGCCGCTATAATAATTAATTCTTCAAATTCCTGTTTGTTTATAGCATCTTCAAGATGTCCTGTAATCTCACTGACGAAATTTAAAGCCTCATGTTTTTTTGGCTCAGTTTCATTACCTACTGAGTGATGGCTCCCGGTAGACCCACCAGCCTGACTTCCAGGCAAATCCGATGTCAATTTCTGTTCATGTTGCCTGGCCTCAGGATGCATGAGATCTTTCATCTCAGTAATTGACGAAGTAGCAGAATCTGCACCAAATATTCGCGCGCGGCTGCTATCAGCAACCAAAACCCAGGTTCTTTTCATCATTCACCTCCTGATCTATAAAAGACTATGCTTCCAATTGTGACAGAGTATTAATTCTGTGCCTTGATTTAAATCAAGGTTATTTACTATCAATTCAGTATAGTCGTTTTCATGCAATACTGTATTAAAAGACCAAATTCTATATAAACGATTAACTATCACTAATTATCATCAATATTCGATTATGATAAAACACATTTATTGAGAACAGTTAATGATAAGACCATCAGCTGTTATGTGAATGATGCAATATCTACTAGAATAGAGTAATAAAACGGCTTCGTGTAAGAGGGCGTATCTTAAGCCCTACCACTTTTTATGATATTGTCACAAATTATGAAAAAAACAAATAGTAAAAAACTTGCATTATCGCCCAAAGAACTCTATCACGCTTGTGACCTGTCTTTATTACCCTTTAACACAACCGATGAAATTGAAGATATAACTGATAGTATTGGCCAACCTCGCGCCCTGGATGCGCTCAATTTTGGCATTGGCATGAAACATGACGGGTACAATTTGTACGTATCTGGCTCAACGGGCCTGGGTAAACATACAGTCGTAAAACGTCTACTAGAAAGAAATGTTATCGATACACCGACTCCATCTGACTGGTGTTACATTAACAATTTTAAAATTCCACACCAGCCCCTTGCGCTACAACTCCCCGCTGGCATCGGAAAGCAATTGCGTAATGATATGGCACAATTGGTGGAAGACTTGTTGATTGCTATTCCTGCGGCATTTGAGAGTGACGAATACAGGGCACTTTATCATAAAATCACTGAAGCACTAACCAAACAAGAAGAAAATGCATTTATTGAACTTGAAAAAAAAGCAAAAAAGAAAAATGTAACCTTAATTCGTACACAAGGTGGATACACTATAGTTCCTGTACGTGATGATAAAGTTTTGTCGCCAGAAGAATTTGAGAAACTACCAGAATCTGATCAAGAAGTAATAAAACTACAAACGACTGAAATCGAAAAAGAACTAAAAGAAATAATAAGACAAATCCCATTTTGGGCAAAAGAGAATCGGAAAAAAATCAAGAAATTAAATCAAGACACATCAAAATTTACCGTTGAACAATTTATCTCGGAATTACAAAATACATATCATGACTTGCCTAATGTGCTGTCATATCTAAAAGCCGTTAATGATGACATCATTGAAAATGTCGATGAGTTTCGAAAACACAGTGCCGGTGAGTCTCCTGTAGAAGATACCAATCATTTGATGGAACTCTTTTCATTCTTTCAGATTAATGTTCTGGTAGATAATAGTGATGTAAATGGTGTACCTGTTATTTATGAAGACAATCCTACGTATAATAATCTAATCGGTCGCGTAGAACATATTTCACAATACGGCACCTTGCTGACAGATTTCACCTTGATAAAGGGTGGAGCCCTACATCGGGCCAATGGTGGATATTTAATGCTGGATGCGCACAAGCTACTCACGACACCTTTTGCCTGGGAAGCACTAAAACGTGTTTTGCGCGCACATGAAATACGTATTGAATCATTGGAGCAGATGTTAAGCCTGGTTAGTACTATATCATTGGAACCAGAACCCATACCGATCGACATTAAAATAATCCTGTTAGGCGACAGGTACTTATATTACCTCCTCAAAGAATATGATCCCGAGTTTAATCAGTTATTCAAGGTTGCAGCTGATTTTTCTGAAGATTTGGAACGTAATCAGGAAAGTACATTGTTGTATGCGAACTGGATAACACATCTGCAACGTGAACATAAATTATTATCGATAGACCAAGGTGGTATTGCAAGAATTATAGAGGACTGTGCAAGAAAAGTAGAAGATGGTGAAAAACTGTCATTACATATGGGCAATTTATTAGATCTACTTCGTGAAGCAGATTATAACGCGCGAAAAAATAAACATGAGCATATTATCAATCAGGATGTACAGCAGGCACTGGATGCAAGAGTATACCGACTTGATCAGCTTCGTGAACACTTACATGAACAGATACTTCGTGGCACTTATTTACTGGATACACAAGGCAGCAAAGCAAAACAAATAAACGCATTGTCAGTAATACAATTGGGAGACTATTCGTTTGGTCGCCCTTGCCGAATCACTGCAACTGCACAATTGGGTAACGGCAAAGTCATTGATATCGAACGAGAGGTTAAACTCGGTGGCGCAATACATTCAAAAGGTGTTTTAATTTTATCCTCTTTTCTGGCGGGGAGATATGCAAGCAACCAACCGCTTTCGTTTTCAGCCAGCCTGGTATTTGAACAATCTTACGGCACGGTGGATGGTGATAGCGCATCAGCAGCTGAATTGTGCGTATTACTATCGGCCTTGACAGATTTACCCTTATATCAATCAATCGCTATAACAGGTTCAATTAATCAACATGGACAAATACAAGCGATTGGAGGCGTCAATGAAAAAATAGAATCTTTCTTTGATATATGTAATGCACGTGGACTAACGGGAGAGCAGGGTGTCATCATTCCGCAATCTACCATCAAGTTTTTAATGTTAAGGCATGATGTGGTTGAAAGTGCAAAACAAGGAAATTTTACTATCTATGCAGTGGAAACAATTGACCAAGCCATGGAAATAATGACAGGGCTAACAGCAGGGGAACTGGATGACAAGGGTCAATACCCTGAGCATTCGATCAACAGGTTAGTGCAGGATAAACTTGACGATATGGTTGCCAAGCGCAAGAGCTTCTCAAATAATCATGATGAGTCTAACCAAAATGATGACTGATTATAATAAGTCTTTTAACAAATCAACAACCTATATTGTCGCCAGTTCAATATTATTAATATTACCGGTATAACTTTCCTTTCGGCTAACTTTATTTTCCAGCGATAAAATAATCTCTCGAAAATAATTACACTTTTCAATTTGTGATGCACTATCAAGTCCACCTGGGCTAAATACGTTAATTTCCATTAATTTATCGCCAACAATATCCAGGCCGACTAAAAACATACCATCCTGTATCAGTTTGTCATGCACGATATCAGCCATTTCCAGCATGTTATCAGTAATATGAGCCTGTATAGCCACAGCACCCGCCGTCATATTGCTACGCATATCAGCATCACCTTGTTTTCGTAAGCGATGGAAAGCGGCGTACTTTCCTTTACAACATAGAGGTTTTCCATTCATCAAAAAAAGTCGCGTATCACCATGAATGGCATCAGGTAAATATTCCTGTGCAATAACATAACCTTCAGTACTGACAGCCTCTATCATCTGGTTAATGTTAGGTGCATCTGCAGGTTGAACAAGAAATACATTACGGCCACCTGACCCGGAAATGGGTTTTAGAACACCATAACCACCTTGCTCCTTAATAAAATGTTTTATGTCGGTTTTATTTCGACTTATTAATGTGCGAGGTCTAATTTTAGAGGGGAAATATTGTAAATACATTTTATTAATAGCTTGAGTCAAACCATCAGGATCATTAAGAACAATCACACCATGCTTGCTAGCCAGACGTCCAAAGTTAATACCGGCGAGACGCGCCCAGGGACGAGCAATAACATCCTCTGCCGGATCATTACGAAGCAATAATACATCCAGGTCTTCAATCGTTATTCTTTCTCTATATGATGTGTGATCACGAAGTGATTGAAGATAAACCTGATTCGAGCGATATTTTTTATCTATTACACGACGGGCATTTGCATGAACCATTTCATCTGGGTCATACGCAAAATCGGCTACACTTATATACCACACCTCATGACCCATATTGGTAGCGTTCATTGCCAGGTCAGTTGTAGTATATGCCGCCAATTCGGTATTGATATCATTCACAACCATTCCGACACGCATTATACGGTTTCCTTGATTAAATCCAGCACTGTCAAACCCTGTCTTAACCTCTCAAGGCGTTTTAGTGCGTCAGGGTTATCCATGTATCTTGGTCGTAATCGTGGCGGTACAATAACCTGACGCCATTGTAGCTCATCAATAAGAGACAGGTATTCATATGATATCTTTCCAATGTAAAGCTGTTCAAGATCACCTGATGTCGTCAAGTAATCAAGTATCTGTGTCAAACCCTTCAGATAAACCATGTCTTTGGTGTAACCACCGCCACGAAATACTCGCATGGTAATATTAAATGCCGTCGATGCTGAAAAATTATAATCTTTTTGCAGTTGCCGGAAAGTTTCGATGAAATCAGCACCTTCTGTCATCATCTGAACGGCAATAACTCGACTGGCCAGTAAATGGAACCGAGACAGATTTACTTCACCTGTCAAATATTCACTCAATACGGCTAAACCTTCCTGCATAGATTCATAGTTAACCATACCGGCATAAAGTTCACGAAAGGGCTGCTGACTACCATTATAATGCGTCAGAATATGTGTCCCTATTTCATGCGCCAATGTTGCATTTATTCTATCACGAGGAACTTTTACATCTGTACCGATCAGAAAATTCCCTTTTGATACCAGAATACCCGATACATCCTGTCGGATTTCTACTTTTGCTGACAGAGCCGGGTCCTGTTTTCGGTAATATTCTATTTCCTGTTGTGCAAGACCCGCCAGCTCAGTAGACAATACAAAGTTATCACCATCCCGATTACTGTCAGCGTTACCCTTAATGTTCAAGATTTGATGTGCCAGTTTCAATAATTCAGCACTAATGTCGCCAAATAATTGACGACTACCCAATATAAACCGCGGTGTATTACGATCAGCAATCATCGTAACTTGTCGATCCAGTTCCTCACGTTTTTTAGAAAATATTATCGCCAGAGTTGGATCTTCAATGTATTCAAGTGAAATAGCAAAAAGTTCGCGTTTGACCAGGTCAGGATCTATATGACGTGGTCGGTATAAAAACGCTGGGTGTCTTTCATAATTAGAACGCTGAAATTCATGCCAGGCTGTAGAGACATTAGTCGGGGTGACATGCAGTAAGATATCAAAATTATTACTGATTTTTGCGAGCTTTTCATCTGCCTCAAAAACTGCCCTGGTCATTGCATGACGCCCCAGTGCCAGAAAGTGTGCAGGTTTCATTGATGTACAACTCTGGACAAAAGTATAAAAACCACGCTTGAGACTTCTCGTCAGCTCACGATTCAATTGTCGTAAACGAAATGAATATAATGTGTTTTGGATTGCGTTGCGATAGATTGGGCTAACCTCAATACCAATGTAAAGACAATTAAATTGTTTGAGTACTTGTTGAGTTAACAGGGGAGGTGAGCGTTGTATCAACTCTCCCTTGTCATAAGTAATTGCAACTTTCGCACCCTGATTGTTAACACGAATATTAAGCAATGCATTTTCCAACGACTCCAGAAATTCATTTGATATAATGTCGTCAGGTGCAACGATACGGAAAACCACGGGCTCAGTCTCATCACTCACCTCAGGACCAGACCAGAGCTCAAGTACCAAACTGGCACCGAATAAATCATGCTGAATTTCAATAATCTTTTCTATCAGCGTACCCAGTTGTTGCTGGTTTTCTGGTTTATCATCAGCCAGGATGTAGGCGGGTTCTCCCAATAACAACCGTTCTGTACCAATATCATCATGTGTTGATGGACGACGGTACAACGAAAGAAAAGGTAATTGTCTATCGATATGAATACGCCCGCCATCTGACAGTTTATATCGTGTATGTTCATTACGACGCAAACTGTCAGCGACCGACTGAATCAATTTGTCGCTGATAGTTTCAGGACTTTTGCTCATGACTTATTACCAAGCTCTTCAAGGATACCAGGTATAGTACAGTGTAAGGCATCACGAACAGCCTGTATTTGATCTATGTCACCTACACCAGTCCATTCATCCATATAAAATTTCTTGAATTCAACCGACAACACACAAATATTCTCCGGATAGTTAGTGTGTATCCAGTTGGCTAATTGCCGCCCCTGAAATTTTACGTTTTCACGTACATCCAGATGTCTACCCATAAAATCATAAGCACGTAAATCAGTGATAAAGCGATTTATAATACGCTGACAATATTGCCGATTCTTCATCGTACCCGTTCCAACATTAACCTCCGGATTGGAAGAGGCGTCGGCAGGTGGCTGGTCAGGGCCACTGCGTCTATAATTATAAGAATGTAAATCAAATATAACAATATGGCCGAAATGTTTGGTCAGTTTATCAAGTAACGTTCCGAGCTCAGCGTAAAAAGTATCATACTCTTCAAGGGAACGATTTATCATTTCCTGGTTAAGCGGTTCTTTCCAGATATGCAGCCCCCATGCCATTTCCGGATTCAAGTAAATAGCCTCATCACGGGCTCGATTCAAGTCAACTTCGAAACGTGAGCGGGTAGGTACCAGCCATGTTGGTACAACCTTGGCCAGATAGTCTGTATAGGGATCCTCTTCGTGCGCCCGTTCTGACACATCCAGTGCTAATAATGGCACTAATTCATGTCGAAGCTCATGGCCAGCATGAACTGCCGTCGCCATCAGCGGACTTTCATCAAAGCGTTCTATCCAGATTCTATTCTCAGACATTTTATTCAGGATCAGTTAATTATGAGAAGCTATATATGTCAATTGCTTCTACCTATGGCCCTAAGAAATGCTTCAGAGAGTTCATTACGTCCTGCCTTGTCGATAATTTGCTCTGCTATCATAACAATTTCAGACAGAGGCCCATTAATTAGAACAATACACATCTGCAAGCTCGACTGAAGATCAGCAATTGGATTTTGCTTATTAACATGTTTAGGTGGGAATAGTACTATCTGAATCTCTTCCACTTCAGATGGAATTAACTCGCATCCTCCTCCAGGTGCAACAAAGGTAAATAATTCCTCTGGACTATGGACAGATATACTTTCTTCTTTGAATTCGCCATCACTGGTTTTTGCAGTAAATTCAATTGTTAGAATTGGATTCATGAGCAACTACTCCTTAATGAATTGTTTATTTATCCTTGCTTTGGATTAGGATTTTAATAACGATTTACAGGTTTTCCGGGTCACATGTTCCTTTTTGTACCCATATACCATTTTCACAACGAAGCAATTCACCACTGCCACTACAGACATACTCATCAAGGTCATAGGTTACATCGTTAAAATAACAGCACGAATTCTTTTCAATCGTTTGCGCCAATACATCAAAATCCTCATCCATTTCCTCCATGATAGGGGAGTTCTTTAACTCAGGATCAGGTGAACCAACATCAACAGGGGTATTGGGTTTGTTCATGATAGACTCCTTACATCTAATTAAATAAAGATAATCAGGGTAATTATATTCAGCAATAATTTTAAAGGCCTGTCAATTCTTATTATAGACCATGAAGTTGTCTGAATAGCCGTTTATTTAATCTATAGCCCGTCGATAGCAATAAAAAAGTAGCGAAATTATACATATGATGTAGCTCATGAATGACGTACGCCACTTACCGCATTAAAAGGACAAGCGCTGGTAGGCATTCCAAAGGTCAGTGTAATCAATACTGTACCAGGTATGGCATATTATCGCGTAACCGCGCGTTAGGTCGATTTTATCGTATATTGGGTAGTCAGAAAAATGGCTACGGACTTGGACTTGCTATAGTTAAAAAGAGTGCGCAATTACTCAAAACCAGGCTGGAGTTTCACAATGGGCCTGAAAATAAAGGGCTAATGGTTGAGATACAATTCACGCCACAGTATCAAACGTAAAACCAAACAAAACCCTATTTACGCAAAGGTCCCCAACTTAATTGAATTCTCGCGTAATATTATATTATCTTCACAAATATTAATAATGAAAAGAGCGTCCAACCTTTCTAGCATTCATCAAATACATTCACATCACACTGGCTGCATATATTTCTATCCAGCTTCTTATATATTGTATTGATTGCGCTTTTTTTAGTATCAAAAAAATACTCGTTACCAATTTTTGCTATAAAGCAATTTTTACTTATCACTTCATAGACGCTTGATTTTAGATCTGCGAAATAGAGTCCTCCGCCTAACCTTTTTAATCGATTTGCTTCTGTAACCAGCATTTCCGCACCGCTTAAATCAATGAAATTGATTCCGGAACTAATTATTAAAATATGCTTGATATTTTCACGCTCAACAATCTGATGTATTCTATTTTGTACATGATTAAGTGAGCCAAAGTATATCGACATGTCAATTCGAATGATCTTCAATTGCGGGCATGCATTTACTGGTTTTTTATTGATATTGATTAAGCATTTCTTTCCTTTATCAGTATCTTCATCAAGTGCAAGCGTGATGATCTCAGGTGTAGATGTTCTTGCTAAAAATACAATCAGAGACAATAACACACCTAAATAAATCGCAAACTCCAACTCCAGGAAAAGTGTAGAGAAAAAGGTTGTCAACAGGATAGCTGTTTCTGATTGACTATTTTTAAGTATCATTTTTATATGATGTATATCAATCAGGTTATAAGCCACGACCAGAATAACACCGCCCATGGCTGCAACAGGCAAATACGCTGTTAGAGGTGCAATAAGCAGGATTATCAGCATAAGAATAATGGCTGCAAATATTGCTGACAGTGGTGTCTTTGCACCCGCTGTATAATTAATGCCTGATCGTGTAAATGATCCTGAACCTGCATAACTCGAAAAAAAACTGCCTGTTATGTTTGAAAGACCCTGACCAATAAATTCCTGATTTGAATTAATACGTTGATTTGATTTTGTTGCTATAGAACGGCTAATTGAAACTGCTTCGATTAACCCCAGCAGGGCAACAGCAAATGCCTCTGGCGCAAGCATTTTAATGGAAGCAAACGAAAAATCAGGCATCGATAAGGGTGGTAGGTGTGCTGGTATCTCACCAATTAACTTCACATTGTATTCCGGAGCATCAAACAAAAGCGCAATAATGCTACCAATAATCAATCCTGCCAATAGATTGGGTGCTTTTGGAAAAAAACGTTTAATAATGATTGCGGACAACAAAGTTGAACTAGCAATAATAAATATATACATATTAATGCTACTAAACCCATTGAAGATATCGACCCATGTATGAAAAAATGATTCTCCTTTCGGGATAAGAATACCCAAAACATTTTTCATTTGACTGGTAGCAATCAGAATTGCTGCACCTGCAGTAAATCCTATAACGACTGTATGTGAGACAAAATTTACGAGCGTTCCCAGGCGTGCGAGCCCAAAAGCCAGCTGAAATACACCTGCAAGAAAGGTAATCGTTAATACCAGTGATATAAATTCTGGTGTTCCAGGTACGGCATGATGACTAATCGCCGAGAAAATAACAATCGATATGGCAGTTGTTGGCCCGGATATTAAATGGAATGATGAACCGAATAATGCGGCAACAATAGGTGTAACCATCGCAGTATAGAGCCCATATTGAGGCGGTAGTCCCGCTATCGTTGCAAATGCTATCCCTTGTGGAAGCACGATGACAGCCCCAGTTAGACCAGCTATGATGTCGGCGCGAATAGTATTTTTTGTGACTAATTTAAACCAACTTAAAAACGGGAATATCATACTTAGATTTAAATGCATTATCGGGTAGTGCCTTAATTAGTAATATACCTATAAAAAACAATAGCTTGCAATAATAATTCGACCAATTATCAGTTGTAAGATATTATGAAATGATATTGTTAGTGGGCTTTTAAATTGTTATCAAAGCTGATTGTATTGATAAGCTCAATACCGAAGTATATTACCAATCCCTAATATTGTAAATATTTAAGATTAAATTATAAGCAAGAGGCTGAATAGTCTCTCTTATATTTTAGTTTTTAATGAGTATCTGATTCTACAATAATAATACATACAGCTTACAATATAGTCACCCCTAGAAAGTTGAGTAAACAAACTACATTATAGTTTCGGATACAGATGTCATAATCGCAACCTCTATCATGAAAGTACAGTCATGGTCTGTGATATATTATTGTAGAAAGCTGAGTAGAAAAAATACGCGCGAGTTAATATCGAAATATTATTATTTTGTGTTACCTGGCTTATCCGCCAACATTGCATTGTCCATCTCTATCCAGAAAATGCTACCCTTGCCAGGCGTACTTTCAACGCCTATAGCGCCCCCCATCATTTCAACAAGCCTACGTGTAATCGCAAGGCCAATACCTGTTCCTTCAGTGCTTATATTATCGTCAAGTCTATAGAACGGTTCAAAAATATTTTCAAGTTCATCGTCGGCAATACCCAGGCCGGTATCTTCGATGCAAAGCCTGATTCTTATCCCACTTATATTCCTGCACAACAATGTAATCTTTCCACCTGCAGCAGTGTATTTGACTGCATTGGACATCAGATTAATAAGTGCTTGTAGCAGACTTCTGTGATCCGCTCTAATACTGTGTGCACCCAGAGAGCTAATATGATCATTGATTACTATCTGATTTTGTTCCGCTAGAGGCTCAATAATGGATAAGCACTCACGTATTATTGTAGGAAGATCGACACTCGTTATGTCCAGGTTATATTTTCCGGACTCAATCCTGGATAAATCCAGCAAGTCATTGACCAAAGACAGCATATGCTGACCACTGCTAAGGATGTGAGTCGCTAGTTCTTTTAGTTCATTTTCTGACTTCATTTCCAATATTTGCGCAAAACCTATAATGGAATTCATGGGTGTACCTAATTCATGGGACATGTATGAAAGAAAATCGGATTTTGACTGACAGGTTTGTTCAGCGATTGCTTTAGCTTTTTCAAGCTCCTCTGTACGCTCTACAATCCGATTCTCTAGTGTACCCTGTGATTGTTTAAGTAGCTGTTCAGTTTGTTTGAGTGAACTGATATCGCTTATAGATGCCCTGACTTGAGTAACATCATCATTTTTCATGGTTGCATTGCAATCTATTCTAACCCAATGTTGTTCACCTGCATGATCACGTAAGCGTAATTCACAAGATTGATTTTTATTAGTCGTAATCAGTCTGCGTAGCAACAGGTAGAGGCTGTCCTGGTCTTCTGTATCAACAAATTTTGAGAAAGATTTATGAATAATTTCAGCAGCGGCCAAACCAAGTATTTGAGCAAATTTATTATTTGTATCGACAACATTACCTTCTTTACTCAGTGTTACATAACCAATGGGAGCTGAATGATAGAGACTTGCATAACGGTCGCGTGATTCCAAAAGCGCCTGCTGGGTTCGGCGCAATTCATCGTTTTGCAACTCTAACTCAATCTGGTGTGTACGTAGTTCGTGATACAGCCGTTGACTATCATACTCTGACAGTTCTTCAGCCACTACAGGTTTGTGACTGTGTTTGAGTTTCTCTTCTGCAAGCTGTCGTAACTCTTTCAATAACATTTTATTTTCACTGTCAACCAATACAAATTTGCAACGATTAATAAAAGAAATAACCAGTTTAAGCTAACATATTACTAATTTATGTAAAATAGGTAAGAATACATAGATGTAAATAACAGTCCCTGCATACAATAATATGCTAACTGCCTATAAAACCCTTATTTATTGTCTGGGGTAATATCAAGCATGGCACCCAACATACGGGTTGCGCGACCATCTTCATCTCGCGTTATATAGGCGCGGTCAATAACAATGGCATAGTTTCCGTTTTCCAGACGATAGCGAAATTTATATTTCCAGTGATCTTCCTTACCATTAATTGCTGTTTGAATAGACGCCACAACCTTGTCACGTTCATCCGGGTGTACATGTTCCATACGCCACTGCCAGCTATTTTTCGTAGTGGCAGGCTGTTTTCCGAACAAGTCGTTGTAACCTGGGTTCCACCATAATGAGTCTTCGACCAGATTATAGTCCCAGACGGCATCATTAGTGGCCTGAAATCCGCTCAATAGTCTGGACTCACTCTGTTTCAGTTCAGATTCTGAATGTTTTCTCTGAGTTACGTCATAAAAAGTTAACACGACACCATCAATGATATTATTAACTGTTCGGTATGGGCGTATGCGTAACAGATAAGTCTTTCCATTTTTACTTTGAACTTCTTTTTCCGTAATAATCAGATCGTCCAAGACTTTGGACGCATATTTAGACAAGTCAGCATCAATAATATTTGATGCAAAATGATTCAGCGGTCGTCCTGAATCAATCTCTACCAATGGAATGATATCAGTTGCCTTTTTAGTGAAACGCCTGATATTTAAATCACTATCCAGAAATATGGTCGCGACCTCGGTACTCTCCAACAGATTTTTCATATCATCATTGGATTGAGATAACTCATCAATGCGGCTCTGCAATTCAACATTAACAGTTGCAGACTCTTCATTGAGTGATTGCAATTCTTCTTTTGAGGTTTCCAGTTCCTCATTAGTGGATTGCAGCTCTTCGTTGGTGGATTGCAACTCCTCGTTGGTCGATTTGAGTTCTTCGTTAGAGGTTTCCAGTTCTTCAATGGTTGTTTGCAAGGTCTCCTTGGTATAACGCAGATCCTCCTCAAGCTCGATAACCGACTTCCCCGAGGTGCTGATAGCAGGTTTTTTTTCAGGTTTTTGTTTCGAGACTGTTGAACTTGAGGAGGATTGAAAAATAACCATCATCATTCCATGAATATTACTTTGTTCCATTATCGGTTTGACAGTTAGATCAACACTCAAATATCCATCGTTATGCGGTACGCGAAGCCCATTACAACTAACGGCCTGTTTATGCAGGCCGACCTTACGAATAGACGCAGCAAGCTCTGATTTTAGCCCCGGGCGGGCCATCTCAATAATATTGGTGTTTATCTTGCCTTCGGCAGGTTCAAGGTAGTCACCAATATGCCCGTGTATGTATACAATGTTACTGCCGCTATCGATGATGGCACTTGGCGGGGCATCGCTTTCCTTGAGTATGGTTTCGATTAGCTGTAACGCACTCAGTTCTTCTGCATTTTTAACAATCGCGGTGCCCGTATTTTCCGACTCTTGTGCAATAGCATATCGGGGTGAAAATTCCATTGCCAGTCGCGTTCCATCTAACATTGATTTTCGTTGAAAAATTTTCCACTTTTGGTCTAAGGGCAAGAACAAATCAGTAGACTGGCCAATGGTCTCGGAAGAACCCAGAAACAAAATACCGTCTGGCTTCAAGCTGTAATAGAACGCAGGTAACAATTTTTTCTGTAACTCGGGGCCGAAATAGATGAGCAGGTTACGGCAACATAGCAGATCCATTTTAGTGAACGGCGGGTCTTTGATAATATTCTGTGTAGCAAAAACCAGCATTTCCCGGATACTTTTATTAATCTTGTACTGACCATTCTGTTCTTCTGTAAAGTTACGTTTTAGCCGTGTCGCCCCCACATCGGCTATAATGCTTTTGGGGTAAATCCCGGCACGTGCAGTATTGACTGCATCCTCGTCAATATCGGTGCCGAATATTTGTACATTGAAGTTGTGTTTATTATGCTCCATATATTCTTTTAACAAGATAGCAATAGAGTAGGCTTCCTCACCGGTACTACAACCCGATACCCACACTCGAAGGGTATAACCGTCTGGTTTACCAGCTAGTACATCCGGCAGGATTTTATTCTGTAATACCTCGAATGCCTCCGGGTCACGAAAGAAATTGGTAACGCCGATAAGCAATTCCTTATATAGGTTATTTGCCTCTCGATCACTGTGCTGAATAAAAGCTAAATACTCATTAAGATCATTCATCTGGTGCAAGTTCATGCGTCGTTCAATACGCCGATATATTGTGTTTTTTTTGTACTGAGAAAAATCATGCCCTGTCTGGCTGCGTAGTATGATAAAGATCTTTTGCAAAACATCGGGCATAAGCGGTGTTTTAGAGTCAATATTGGGTGTTGATTTATGCTTTATTGTATATTGTGTATATGCTAATAATTGCGCCGGCATTTTATCCGCGGGCAAAACATAATCAGCCAGCCCGGTAGAGATAGCGCTCCTTGGCATACCGTCATATTTTGCTGATTTCTCATCCTGCACCATAACGAGCCCCAGCTCTCCCTTGATTGCCTTCAATCCGAGCGTGCCATCGGTGCCTGTGCCGGATAAAATGATACCGATAGCATTCGGGCCTTGATCTTCGGACAGACTACGAAAAAAAGAATCAATCGGTAAATTAAAACCACGAGGTTGTGTGAGATCGACCAACTGCAGTACGCCATGAAGGATGTACAGTTCCTTATTAGGCGGGATCACGTAAATATTATTGGGTTCTACCTTGGTGCCATCCGTGATCTGGTGAACGGGTATCCGTGTGTTTTTCTGTAATAATTCGGGTAACAAACTGACATGGTATGGATCAAGGTGAGAGACCAGAATACAAGCCATGCCACTATCTTCCGGCAGGGCGCCAATAAATGACTCGAATGCCTCCAGGCCACCTGCAGAGGCACCTAATCCAACAATCGGGAAAGATTTTTTGTTACTCCGCTCTGATGTCTTGTCAATAAAAGCGTTGGAAGACGGCCTGTGTTTTTTCTCAGCCAACCTTTTCTTCTTGCGGCTGGTTTTAGTGGAGCTATTTTTATCGGTCATCTGTTTTATTCGACTTAAATTGGATAATTCAGTATGTCAAAAAAGTCAACCTTTTGCACTAGCGAAAGCTATACCGGGTAAAGCATTGATAAAAACACCATACCGGATATGCGATTATGCAACTCATTGAATTCTATATACCAGTTTACTGTCTCTTTGCTGTTCCTGTGTACCCAGAGAAATCCCAAGCCTCGTATCATGTATTGACAAGTTCATAGCCAATGCAGCCATTATTGACTGGTATTTTGTACGTAGTTATACGTACCTGTAAGGCTATCCGGTTGCAGCAACTTTGTATTTTACTATTTAACGCTATGATTAAAGGGGGTAATAATGTAACAATAGTGTTACGAACATAAACGAGTTGTAATTGTGGTGCGCCATTGAATATTTTGTTGATATCAAGTAGTAATAATAATAACGCTGATGCCTGGATGAAGAAAACATTAAGCGAGTTTCTTGATAAGCAAATCCATATTTATCAATCAACGGATTATAAAACAGCCATAAATCAGCTCGACGATCATGCCATTGACGTTATACTGATTAATGATTTTTCTCCGCCTCATAGCCTTCAGTTACTTGAAAAATTATTCGGCAAATACCCGAATATGCCAATTATTGTACTGGCCGATGTCATGGATGCAGACATGGCCCGTCAGGCATTGACTGCAGGCGCATTGGATTATTTGGTAAAAGCTCATGAGACCCCATTCTTGTTGGCACATTCAATCCGTTTCACCCGTCAGTTGAAAAAATCCCAGAATCAATTACAGCGAATAACAAGCAATTTCGAAAATGCCCAAAGAACTGCTCATTTGGGTAGCTGGGAAATAGACTTAAAGACAAGAAAAGGTTCCTGGTCAGATGAATTTTACCGTATATGCGGTCTCGAACCAGGATCAATCACAGCCACCGCTGAAAATGGGCTGCAGCTTATCCATCCAGACGATCGCGAGCGTGTACGGTCAGCAATCCAGCAAGCAATAGAAAATAAACAAAGATATGAAGTTATCAAACGCATTGTTCGGCCGGATGGAGAGGTCAGATATGTACTTTCACAAGGCGACATCATAACCGACAGGGAGCATGAGTCTGACCGCTTGGTCGGTTCATTTCTTGATATTACTGAACGCGTCCTGGTAGAAAAAGAGCTTGAAAATATTGATGCTGAAGTTGAAGAACGTGTCGCTCAACGTACTAGTGAATTAAAAAAATCCCGGGCTATTCTTAAAGGCGAGGTACGGGCACGTATACAAACGCAAGAATTATTACGTCAGGAAAACGAGTTTATTACTACTGTACTGGACACAATAAGTGCACTGGTAGTGGTTTTGGATGAAAATGGAAATATGGTTGGATTTAATCGTGCTGCAGAGCAAGCCACCGGTTATTCAGCGATTGATGTTTATGGAAAATCTGCATGGGAATATTTTCTACCTGAGAATGAAGTGGAGACTGCCAAGACCACGATTGATAATCTGAGCATCGAACATCCATCAAACACCTATCAGGGCCATTGGCTGACTCGAGAGGGAACATCAATACTTATCGACTGGATAAATACCGTTTTATTTGATGAATCAGGAAAGATAAAATACATTATTTGTAGCGGTATTGACATTACAGATAGTACACGTTTGCAGGAAGCTGGTAGTCGTCATATGCTGGATTTATTTCATATGTCCCGGCTCAGCACCATGGGCGAAATGGCGACTGAAATAGCACATGAGCTTAACCAGCCACTCGCCGCTATTGCCAGTTTCAGTGAAACCTGCCAACGCCTGCTTAATCAAGACAACTGGCAACTCGAAGATATTGCTACAACACTCAAAGAAATAAACCTGCAGGCAGCACGCGCAGGAGACATCATACGTGAACTAAGGATATTTGCGAGTAAGAAACAGGCCCATCGGTCAAGTGTTGACATTAATCAGCTGATAAAAAATGTCGCTCATTTGATTGAAGTAGAAACGCGTTACCATGGTATTTCACTGCAGATGAACCTGGCAGAATCCTTACCATTGATCATGGCAAATAAGGTACTGATTGAACAGGTTATACTTAATCTCGTACGTAATGCTATCGAGGCGATGACTCAGAGCAAAACTCATAATCAGCATATGAAAATAACAGTGAAAACCACAAAAAATGATATGGTCAAAGTGTCCATATCAGATACCGGACCAGGCATTAGCCCGAAATCGATTAGTCGTATATTTGAGTCTTTTTATACAACCAAGGAAGATGGCACCGGGATGGGGTTATCCATATGCAAATCAATCATCAGTAACCATGGAGGTGAGTTATGGGTAACTAACAACCTTGATGGCGGTGCAAACTTTCACTTTAGTTTACCCATTAATAATGAGGATGATTAATGATGTCTAATACCTTACCGACTGTATGCATAGTAGATGATGATACAGCTATTCAAATGGCACTGCTTTTCTTACTGAAAAGCGAAGAGATACCTGCCATAGCTTATTCGAGTGCGCAGGAGTTTCTTGAGAAAATGCCGAAAACAAAAATCGGCGCCTTGATTTTAGATGTACGTATGCCAGGTATGTCGGGTCTTGAATTACAGCAACAATTGCAATTACAAAATAGTCACATCCCGATTATTTTTCTTACCGGGCATAGTGATATACCGATGGCGGTTCAAGCAATGAAATATGGGGCCATTGAATTTTATGAAAAACCCTTCAAAAATGAATCCCTTTTGGTAAGTATCCGACGCTGTTTCGAGATAGAACAACAGCATGATCAGAACCAGGCTAACGACAAACATGCGCAACAACTGGTTTCACAATTAACAGCACGTGAACATGAAATCATGAATGTGCTGGTTACGGGTAACACGAACAAAGAAATCGCCAGGGAATTGAATATTAGCCCCAGGACAGTGGAAGTGCATCGAGCAAATATTATGCGTAAGTTAGAAGCTAACAACCTGTCTGATCTGGTGCGGTTAGCGTTACGCGCTTCACCAGAACTTCTATGAATATAAAGAAAAAACATTAGAAGTTCTTCCAATGTTAATTTCATGCACCGAATAATCCTAAATCACCACCTGAAAAAATTCATTACTGGTGACAGTATTCCCAGGGTTGCTTAGCCAAATTTTACACCTGATTAATTTAATATATAGAACTCATGTAACAATCGGGGTCTACAATTAACACCTTCTTCTTGTTTTTTCCAAAAAAACATCTGCACAATTTTACTGGTTATTATATAGGTAAATATACGGATATTTATCAGTGCACATTGGTGTTATTTTCCGCATTGACTGTTAAATATATTTTTAAAAGGAGAACATGTCATGAGCAAGGTCAGCAAGCTAAAAACCGGTAAAGACATTGAAAAATCTCAGCCCTCTGCAATAAGAGCCTGGAATCCATTTGAAGAAATGGAAAGGATGTTTGAAAATAATTATTTACAGGGTTGGTTACATCCACTCAAAAAGTCATGGCCATCACGTAGCGAAATGATGGTGCCATTTGAAGGCAAAATGCCGAAAGTTGATGTTATTGACAGGGATGGCGAAATTTTTGTCAAGGCTGAACTCCCCGGTGTCGACAAGAAAGATATTGATGTATCTGTAACCAAAAATACGGTGACAATTAAGGGTAGTGCGAGACGCGAAGAAAAAGAAGAAAAGGGCGACTACTATCGTTGCGAAATATCAAGCGAATCATATTCACGAACCTTGTCTCTACCTGCTGATATAAACGAGGATAAGGTAAAGGCTAAATACAAGGATGGTGTTCTGGAATTGACCCTGACTAAATTGAATGAAACAAAACGTCGCGAGATTAAGATTGACTAGAAATAATGCTGTTTAAAATATTTCGTCTGACTGATCACTTGGTGGTGATGTGATATGAGTGTGTATGCCATTCACTCAAACTTCCTGGGTCGGCTTATGCCGACCTTTTTATATCCCCCCCATTGCTATAACCTAGGACAGTGCATAAAATCATACTTCAAGCTATACTAATATCGTATTAAGCACTAATTAATATTGAATTGAGGGGTACAACATGAACGATATTAAATCACATATTGATGAGATGATCGATAATCTTAAACAACAACGTGATGAATTGCAGGTTAAACTACATCTAGCCAAGCTTGATGCGAGTGACGAGTGGGACAAGATAGAAAGCAAACTGGAGAAACTCGAAAGCAAAGCCAAAGAATTAGGTGGCGTTACTGCCGAAGCATCCAGGGATATCGGAGAGGCTGCAAAACTATTAGGAGAAGAAATACGTGATGGATTTAAAAAGATTGCCAAACATTTTTAGAAAATAATGCACGACATAAGTCCTTTGCTGTTACAACATAGTTTAAAGATGTTGTAAGATAATTGCTTTACTAAATAATCAACAATCATTATTTATAATAGTAGCTTTCATAATACCTTATTCTGATACACAAGTTACACCAATCAAGTGAGAGATCGTCAATAATCAACTTAAATAATTCTTCAATTTTTAGCATTTCAGATTAAGTAATTCTACGTATTTTAATTTTAAATGTTAGCCCCTATTATTATGTATATCCAGTCTATATTTGAGCAGCTTAAAGGCACTTGTAAAGACAAGTTACACTCGGTAACAATCAGGAGAAAGGCTATTATGAATGGGATTATCAGTATGGATCAACATGTGCAAGTTAAAGAATATTCTGCTACAGAATTAAACAGGCAGACTAAAAACAATGATCAGTATGTCGTACCCATATTATTAGCATTAGGCTTACTAACCATTATAATTTCATTACTGATGTCCGACTAGGCTACCAACCAATATGTTAAATAGCTGTACAGGAGTATTTATGAGTAGCAGTAAATCCACCGCACAAGCCACAAAACCATCCTTGAACATAACCAACATTGATGAACCATCTGAGCAGGAGCGTTACGAAATGATAGCAGAGGCGGCTTACTATAATGCTGAACTCAGAAATTTCAGGGATGGTGACCCTGAGTTGGATTGGTATATGGCTGAGGAACAAATTGAACATCAATTACTCAATCGTGTAGATTGAATATTTTACGTTAATGACTCCCTTAGGTCAGAGATGCTGGCCTTACACCTTTGAGCCGGCTAACGCCGGCTTTTTTTATGCAGTTATAATAATTTAACCTCTGTAATAACCAACCAGTTCAACTGTTTAAATATTAGGCATACAGGTTGCATATTATATTATTTTATATGCTCTTCAAGCCTTCAAAGTACTCTAAATTATCTCCAGGTAGACATGATTTTTTAGTGTAACCCATGTTTAAATACAGTAAAAACCCGAAAAATCGTAGAATCTATAGTATTATAAGCAACACGTCCTTTAAAATTTCATAATTAATTTGTCATATTATCGAGAGTAGTCATGGTATGTAATTTATTTAGATTAATATTAATCCTGATATGCGTTTTTCCCGCATATACGATGGCAGCAAACAAATCAGACGATATCGAAAATCAGCTGAAGAAATTTGAGGGGCGAGTCAAGGCAAAGGTCGTACAAGAAAGTGAGTTAAAAAACGCAATACGTAATCTGGGAGATCTGCGCACCAAACTTGCCGAGTTACTTGACAAAGAAGCCAAGCAGATCGAAAAAACAACTCATGATCTTACCAGTCTTGGTCAACCAATTAAAAAAGAACCAGCAGATGTAGCCAAAAAACGAAAAGAATTGGAGACCAGCAAAACAGAACACGAGAAACGGAGTTCCAAACTTCGCTTGCTTATCTTGAGGTTAGACGATGTTAGTAAAAATTATGCTGATCGCCTTGCTGAAATGTTAAGAACACACATGATGGCTCGAACATCTAATATAGCGATCCTTATACAGAAAGGTTTTGCGAAGCCAGGACATTGGGTAGAAGGGGTGAAGAAAATCGTTACCCAACCTGTTGGACTTAAAGAATCACATACAGATAAAATAATTTATATTATTGCCGTTGCTGTGTTTGTACTCATGCTCTCTATTGTTTTCATGCGAAAACTGAAGGTATGGGTTAAAAACCACGAATGGGGTGAATTCTTTTCTGATCAATTCGCCTGCGCGCTCTCGGTAACAGTCACGCGCTGGCTACCATATCTAACCACTACAACCATACTTGCATTCGGTTTTAGACTGGTTTCGGATGGCGAACAGGCTTACACATCATTCTACTTACTATTCATCTATGGTCTTCCGATATTTTTTAGTTTTTTGGCGCTGATCGAGTTCTTGTTAGTTCCCAGAGAACCTGCAAGCTCATTTCTTGTCGATGAACGTCGCCTTGCCTGTTCAATAGCCAGTCGCTTTCGTTTGCTTTTATTAATGTTGTTTATCGCCCTCATTCTTTTTTCTTCTTCTATTCGAGGTGTGCTCTCGAATGAAATGTTTTATTTTGCGCGTAGTATTTTTGCTGTCTTGTTTTTCGTAATGCTGGTTTCTCTTTCAAGAGTACTCGGTAAAATATCATCTTTAGATAACTTGTCCTGGTTACGTCTACTTTTTGTTGCAGCTATTTTTGTTGCTTTGATCTCTGAACTTACTGGTTATCGCAATCTCTCTGCAACGATTTCCAGAGTTTCTGTTGGTATTCTTATTGCCTTTTCATTATTGATGTTTTTACGAAGACTCTTCGGTGATATCTATAACGGCCTTGAAGGTGGGGATAAAAGCTGGCAAACAAAATTACGAAATGTTATGGGGATAAGCCCCGGCTCTGCGCTTAATTGGTTGCCATGGATGCGTTTTTTAACTGGTTTGTTATTGTGGAGTACGTTTCTGTATATTTTACTGCGCGTAGTTGGGTTACCTGAAGCCACACTACAGCAAGTATACGTGATACTAACAGAAGGTTTCGCCGTTGGGTCGCTCAAAATTATTCCTGAAAGAATCTTCTGGGCAATAGTCACATTTTTTATATTTTATCTCTTTAGTAGCTGGTTCAAAGTAAGGTTTGAAAAGTATCTGGGGGCACGAATGCGCATGGAGCGGGGTGCGCGTGAAGCCATGGCTACTATGGTCGGTTATATCGGCATGGCAGCCGCGATCATCGTTGCGCTTGGGATCTCTGGCTTTACATTTACAAATCTTGCCATTATTGCCGGCGCACTTTCTGTTGGTATCGGTTTTGGCTTGCAAAATATCGTTAATAATTTTGTTTCGGGTTTAATCTTGTTGTTTGAGCGTCCAGTAAAAACAGGGGACTGGATCATGGTTGGTAATACTGAAGGTTATGTAAAAAAAATACGCATACGTTCCACACAGATTCAAACTTTTGATCGAGCGGATGTCATCGTGCCTAATTCAGACATGATTTCCAACCAGGTTACTAACTGGATGTTGTACGACCTCAGAGGCAGGATCAGGGTTAAAGTTGGTGTGGCTTATGGATCTGATACGCAAAAAATAAAAGACATACTCTATGATATCGCTAAACAACATCCGGATGTCATTCATAATAACAATAATTATAAAACAAGTGTTTTATTTCTAGAATTTGGTGATAGCTCATTGAATTTTGAACTGCGTTGTTTTATTCGCAACATTGATAGTCGAATACAGGTATTAAGCGACCTGAACTTTGCCATTGACCAGGCATTCCGTGAAAACGGTATCGAGATTCCGTTCCCGCAACGAGACGTACATATCAAGGGAGAAACGAAAACATTACCTTCTGATAAAAGTGATGCTGAAGATTAATGAAATAAGATTATTTAATATATATGGTATTTAGAAAACCACTCATTTAATAACCTAATACCAGTTGTGCAGCACTTATCAGCGACCCACGCTGATCACCCAGAGGAATCGGAAAATAGTAATTAACTGATGTTAATACTGATTACCTCTGTGTCCTGCCATTTAGTTACACTTTGTTGAAGTGGTGATCGTATTAATTATTATTATCAAGGAATCGGCTGGTAAAAGTCTCGATTGAATCTATAGTAATGGATAGCGTTAGCATTGCCACAGAACTGATTGTCGTGACACGCTCGCTAATTGAATCAACCTTATTATACAAGGAGTTAATAATGATGAAACAAACATTGATTATGTCTACTTTAACGGTGGCCTTGTTAGCTGTACCTACCGGGCCACTATTTGCTGCTGACCAAGATCAGATTTACGGCAGTCAACTCATGACGCAACAAGAACGATTCGAGTATCGTAAAAAATACAGCAACGCAAAAACATCCATGGAGCGCGAACGCATACGAAATGAACATCACGTTATGATGAAAGAAAGAGCCAAGGTACGGAATATGAAACTACCAGACGAACCACCCGCTAGTGGTGCTGGTATGGGTCCTGGTCATGGCATGGAGAAGGGTGGTGGCATGGGCTCTGGCGGGGGTGGCAAACGCTGATCTTTTGATATCTTTACATTAATTTGGCACGGCGTGTGTGCCGACATGCCGTGCCATCCTGTCTCAAACAATCGTTTACATAAATATGCCATGGTGTAGTTTATAGCCAGTTGTTGTAAAGTAGATAACACACAAGCTAACCGAGTTATTCTCAACCTATAACATGTATTGGCTAACCCTTACCCTGTTTTGCGCATTTGCTCTTGCCGCCTCCGATGCTGTTGCTAAAAAGACCCTGAGTCATCTGGATATTCGTTCCTTAACCGTTATTCGTCTGGGCTTCGCAGGTTTGCTAATGTTACCCCAGGCATTTAGCGCACCATTGCATAATTTGCCATGGGAATTCTGGCTGTGGATGGCTATTCTTATCCCGGCTGAAATTACGGCGATGGTTTTCTATATGAAAGCCATTCGAGATTACCCACTTTCATTGACAGTTCCGTATCTGACTTTCACCCCGGTATTTGCGATATTCTCCGCCCAGTTCTTCCTAGGTGAGCAAATCGGTCTTTCAGGTTTGATTGGGATTCTGTTAGTTGTCACAGGTGCCTGGTTATTGAATGTACCTGAAATTGGTAAAGTATCACTACGCAATATCTTTGATCCCTTAAAGTCCATCTTTAGAAATGCGGGTGCTCGTTATATGCTGTTGGCGGCAATAATTTACAGCCTTACTTCCAGCGGTGGGAAAGTTCTGATGGCCTATATGCCCGCATCTCAACTCGGTAGTTTCTATTTTGCTTGTGTCGGTCTTGTCGTCATATTGATGTTTGGTAAACACAGTGCCAGTGCTATACGGAAAAATCTTATACCAGGATTTTTTGTTGCTGCTTTAATGGCAATCATGGTTTTCCTTCATTTTTTGGCACTTGAACAGATTGAAGTGGCTTATATGATTTCAGTCAAACGGTCTAGCGTGCTGTTTGGTATTATTTTTGGTGTATTATTTTTCAAGGAACGACACCTTGCCATGCATTTATTTGCTGCAAGCCTGATGTTGGCAGGTGTATTTGTTATCGGCATATTATGATTTCTTGGTAAATGATCTTTTCTAATAGTCATTCTTTACCCAAAATAGAGCATAATTAACGGAAGATGTAGAAATTTCAGTAACCATTTTTTCGAAATAGTGATGCGCGCTAAACCACCTGGATAAATATAAGGCTAACCCATTGCTTTATTGTAATAATTATTTTCAGATAAAAATCACAATGAATAGCACAAACAGGTGATTGCATGACAAAATATTTCAATAAATCTATTGAAAATAGTCTTAACGGGAATTCGAAACTATCAAGAATATCGAAAACTGATGTTATACTCAGTAGCAATGTATATTCTTGTAATCGAAGACAATCCCGATCTCGTAGCCAATCTTTATGATTTTCTTGAGCCACGGGGTTATGTTGTGGATGCTGCCTATGATGCGCGAAGTGGATTACGCTTTGTCCGTGAAAATGAGTATGATGTCATCATACTCGATCTGATGTTGCCAGGTATGGATGGTCTTGAAGTCTGCAGTCATCTCCGTGACGAGGGGTGCAACACGCCTGTTCTGATGCTCACTGCACGCGACACATTAAATGACAAACTGGAAGGTTTTGCCAGTGGTGCCGATGACTATCTGATTAAACCCTTTGCGATGCAGGAGCTGGACGTACGCCTGAAAGCATTGGTTCGACGAATGCGCGGAGAACAGTCACGTGAACTACTCAGTGTGGCTGACCTTAAATTTGATCCAGCCACTTTGACCGTAGAACGTGATGGCAAATCTATATCACTACCACCCATTCCACTTAAGATTCTTGCCTTACTATTACGTCAGTCACCACGTGTGGTTCCACGAAAAGAGATTGAACGACGTATCTGGGGTAATGTTCGCCCGGACAGTGATGCATTGCGAGCCCATATGTCTGTTTTACGCACAGCGATAGACAAACCTTTTACTAAACACCTTCTAAGAACTGTCCACCGAATGGGCTATCAATTAGCTGCACCCGATGAAATTCAGGACTAGTCTACGCTATCGCGTTACCGTCGCCTTCGCACTATTAGGGTTACTGGTAAGCCTGGGGCTGGCTGGAGGTCTCTATGTGCTCACCATCAGTATGGAAGAACGACTTGTTGCTGAAACACTGTCTGCCGAACTTGATGATTATATTGCGCGCTTTGAGTCTAACCACAATACACCGCCACCTGCCAGTACAACGATTCGTACCTACGTCATTCATCCCGACGATAAAAATGCGCCTAAAGAACTGCAAGAGCTTGATACCGGTCTGCATCAGATAGAATTTGAAGGTAAAGGTTACTACGCAGAAGTAAAGTTCAGTGGTGAACGACATTTTATCGTTCTATATGCCGACAAACAGATTCGCCATCGTGAAAATCAATTCAAACTTTTTCTCGGAATAGGCATTCTCGCAATGGTATGTTTATCTGCTATTCTCGGTTTTCGGTTGGCAGGTCGGGTTATCTCACCGGTAAGAGAGCTCGCATTACGCGTAGCAGGTCTCCGACCTGAAGATCATCCCGCACCCTTGGCCATTGACTTTCCACATGACGAAGTGGGGATACTGGCACATGATTTTGATGCCTATCTGCTAAGGCTGGGCGATTTTATAGAACGTGAGCAATCTTTCACAGCCGATGTTAGTCATGAATTACGTACACCACTAGCTGTCATTAAAGGCGCAACCGAAATTTTACTGGATGACAATGGGTTAGATGCTGCCCGCCGCACTCGGGTAGAGCGCATTGCACGATCTGCACATGAAATGACCGAACTGGTTTCGGCCCTGCTTCTATTAGCCAGGGAAGAGCAAAATCAGGATGTGAAATCTGGTTGCGCAGTCGCTGAGGTACTGCAACAAGCTGTGGAGGGACATCAGCATTTATTGCATCACAAACCAGTCAAAATAAAACTGGATATTCGTGTACAAACTATCCTGCCAGTCGAATGCAACTTATTACGTGTTGTACTTGCCAACCTTATCCGTAATGCTATTTACTTTACAGAAAAGGGATATATATCTATTACAATGGACGACAAAGGTATTTCAGTAATGGATACGGGCATTGGCATCCCACAGGAAGACATTCAACAGGTTTTTGATCGCCATTACAAAGGATTATCTGGAAGTGAAGGTATTGGACTCTCCCTGGTGAAACGTATTTGCCAACGCTATGATTGGAAAATAGATCTAGACAGTCAAGAGGACGCAGGCACAATCATCCGGCTGTTGTTTTGAGCAAATAAACAGCAGAAATACACCTACCTCACAAGTTCTTAACAACTCTTTAACTTTCTCTTAACCTTTATGCGACTAACATAACCTAATCGCAATACCCATTTTTTGATAGTTTATTTTGTGATAAAGCCAGTTGCCATCTGGTGTAATACCTCCGTGACCGCGTGGTGACGTATATTTATCTCCACGCGGTACCTTAATAAAAGGAGTTGGTTTGAATTTTCGGATTACTTTAGTTAAACATTTCACTGTTACCAGTGAATCTGACCTTATCTGCAGCTGGAAATCTACGTCATTTATCTTTCAAATAGCCGGACTGCCATCCGAAAAAAGAATACAATTTTATGAATAGTCTAGCCGATGAAGATCGTATCATTGTAGAAACCAAGGGTTTGAGCCGCACACAATGGGTCGCTGCTGTAATATTCGTTGTCGCAGCGCTCTACATTGCAACCATCGTACCCACCATTGAAATCGCCTGGGTAAGCGCCATCTTGTTAATGACCATTTACCTCTTTGCATTTGAAGTGATCGGTGTAGATATAACGGCGATTACAATGATGGTGATATTGGGATTAACTAGCCTACTGGCACCACTCATGGGGCTAGAGCAAGGCCTGGTTGATACCCAACATTTATTCGATGGGTTTGCCTCTAATGCTGTGATGTCAATCATTGCAGTAATGATCATCGGTGCCGGCCTCGACAAAACCGGTATCATGAGTAAGGTTGCATCTTTCATTCTGAAAATTGGCGGCACAGGTGAGGCACGTATCATTCCTATCATCTCAAGTACCGTCGGAGTCATCTCATCGTTTATGCAAAATGTTGGTGCCGCGGCTTTGTTCCTGCCAGTGGTCTCGCGCATTTCAGCACGTTCCGGAGTGCCTTTGTCGCGATTGCTGATGCCCATGGGATTTTGCGCCATTCTGGGTGGGTCCATCACCATGGTTGGATCGAGCCCCCTGATTCTACTCAATGACCTGATTCTTACTTCTAACAAAGCCCTTCCAGCCAGCCAACAAATGGAGACATGGTCACTATTTTCTGTTACGCCGATAGGTCTGGCGCTGGTCGCAACTGGCATTATCTATTTCGTATTGGCAGGACGTTTCGTTTTACCATCTGCTACTAAAGAAAATGGAACCACTGGCAGTAACACCATGAGTTATTTCCAGGATGTATATGGACTAAATTATGATCTTTTTGAAGTAGTGGTACCCGATAACAGTTCTCTGATAGGTAAAAAAGTTGATGATGTGGAGCACCAGTATCGTATACGAGTCATCGCAGCGCTGCATGATACTGATGACTTGCGTGTTGGTCCCGGCAGTTTGGCGCGTGACGTTGGCATTAAGGCAGGGTCAGTTCTGGGTATCTTGTCAGCACCTAAAAACCTGACAGCTTTTGTTAACAAATATAATTTACTACAGCGTAAGTCTATTCAAACATTTAATGAAGTACTGGCTACCACCAAAGCAGGTATCGGCGAAATTGTTATACCACCTGGCTCAAACCTGATTGGAAAAAGTGCACGCGATATCTGGATGCGTAAAGTACATGGCATCGCGATGGTTGCTTTACATCGTAATAGTGAAACCTTACGAGAAGGTGATGGCATCCGCGATCTACCACTACAAGCTGGCGACACCATGGTTGTGCATACTACCTGGGATGCATTTGCACGATTGGAGAAAGATCGAAACTTTGTACTCGTGACAACCGAGTATCCGCATGAGGATGCACGTCCACATAAAATTGTACATGCACTGTTATTTTTTATCATATCTTTAGGGCTGGTTCTGTTTACCGATCTTCGTCTATCAGTGGCCCTGCTTACGGGTGCTTTGGGTATGATGCTCACAGGTGTACTCAGTGTCGAAGAGGCTTACGAGGCAGTGAGTTGGAAAACGGTATTCCTGTTAGCTTCATTGATTCCTTTAGGTTTAGCTGTTGAAACCACCGGAACCGCCAAATGGATAGCCGAGCAAGTGCTTAGTGTAGTAGGGCATATGCCTATATGGGTAATACAGACCTCTGTGGCTGTATTGGCGACATTTTTTACCTTGGTCATGTCAAATGTTGGAGCAACTGTATTATTAGTACCATTGGCGGTGAATATCGCTATCGGTGCAGGAGCCGATCCTGCGGTGTTCGCATTAACGGTAGGTATCGCCACCTCAAATTCTTTCCTCATTCCTACACATCAAGTAAATGCATTAATTATGGGGCCGGGTGGTTACCGGGTAGCAGACTTTATGCGCGCTGGCGGCATTATGACCATTCTTTTTCTCATTGTAATGATGGTGATGATGAATTTGATCTTTTAGTTAATAGAATGCCTGCAATGTTTAAAAAAAATATCTATTATCGTTACCCAATTAGAGAGTGATAATGTTAGAAAACATAAAAAATATATTAAAGATAATAGGTAACGGAATTAGCTATGCCAATGCCGGTGAAATGCTCAGTGATGAAGAAAAATACAAAATTCTAGCTAATGATAAAGAAGGGGTTGATCTAACAATTGAAAAAGCTTCATACAATAAGACAAACTCATCAAAAGATACGTGTTAACATTCGATATACTTTTTAATATCAAATAAAACCCTAATCAAGGTATGATTCATACTAAACGTTAGAGAGGATTACATTTTCATTAAAATGCTGTCCAGGCGGCTAGTGATACTTGTTCTTGACTAGATTCTCCCTTAAACTGTCGTGGATGAATTATTTCCGTCAGACAAGTAAGCGAACTTTATTCCTCTGGACATTATTGCTCTCCATTGCATTATTGTGTTCCCAGGGAATCAAGCTACACGTTCATAATCTTGATCATAACCATGAACATAGTCATGCTGGACTCCAATCAACTACTGATCATTCCCAGCTAAGTAAAGTCCATCTTTCTACCGATATTACCCATGAAGATCACCACGATGAAGTAATGTCTGAGATTGATATAAGCTTATATGGTTTTATGAAAAAGGTTTCTAACGGTCTACTTGCGTTAGCTTTATTTGTCACCCTGTTTACTTTGCTTTACACCGGTTTCTACAGGAAGACATTCTATCGTCGTAGTAATAAAATCGTTCTTATCCCTTGGCGATATATTAATTCCCCACCACTGCGGGCTCCACCACTCTAAATCCGTTTCTATCTGATAGTTTTGACAGCAGGGATCTAGTATTGATCTCTGTTATGCAATGCTGTGCATTCAATTTTACTGCGGAGAACACGCATGAAACATTTGACACTTATTATACATACTAACGCCCAACAGGGCCTGGCCGATCAATTACGCGATATTGAGGAAGTATCCGGTTTTACCTTTTGTCATGTTGAAGGGCATGGGATGGAAGTTGAAAGTGATCCCTTCCTCTCGGCGAAGGATAAGGTGGTCGGATACACACCTAGAGTTCGAGTCGATATATTACTTGATGACGCAAACGTGGATGTCGTATTGACGCTACTACGGGAGTCAGAAAACGGTATAGCGGGCCAAGGCTACTACTGGGTAACACCCGTGGAATTAGAAGGGCACCTATGATGACCACTACTGAAGTAATTAGTCAATACAAAAACAAAAACCAGATTTCAATGGAGACTATTCTAAAATGTTATTAAAACGTAATTTTATTTTCCTAATAGCTGGGTTATTCATTCTTACGCTATTATCAAATCTGGCGTATGCGCATGGTATGTCAGAAGCCGAAAAGCTTTCCATTATCGAAGGTGGAAATCTACGTTATATGTGGCTTGGGGCAACGCATATGTTGTCCGGCTACGATCATCTGGCATTTGTGTTCGGGATTATCTTTTTCCTGACCACTTTCCGCGATATTGCTAAATACGTTACTGCATTTACGCTGGGGCATAGTGTAACCCTAATCTATGCAACGTTTAATGCTATTCAGCTTAACTATTATGCTATTGATGCGGTTATTGCACTGAGTGTTTGTTATATCGCTTTTGCCAATATTGATGGCTTCCGTAAATACTTAAATATTAATCCACCTAATATGATGCTAATGATAATTGGTCTGGGTTTGATTCACGGCTTTGGCTTGTCTACACGATTACAGGAGTTACCTTTGAGTGAAGACGGCCTGCTACTCAACATCATCTCGTTTAATGTTGGCATCGAATTGGGGCAGATTAGTGCACTGGCTTTGATGTTATTGATCATTGCTGCCTGGCGAAAAAGTCACGCTTTCCAAACATTTAGTCTGGTCGCAAACTATGGCCTGATTCTGGCAGGGGGACTTCTTTTTCTCATGCAAATGCATGGTTATGAGCATACTAGCAACCCTGTGGAATTTATTGCTAGAGCAGAAGCATCTCAGAACGATGTAGGCGATAAAAAAGTAGATGCGAGTGAGAGCTCTGGAGTATTTAATCAATCTGCATGGACAGATACCATCAATATCACTATCCCTGGTAGAGGTGACAAGGAATACAAGCTTTATCTTGCTAAAGGTTCAACATTCGAATACGCATGGAAAACCAACGGAAAAGACCTGTTTTTTGACTTTCATGGCGAACCTAGGGGTGATACAACCGGTTACTTCAAAAGTTTCAAAAAGACTACTGCCAGTAATTCAAATGGATCTTTAACAGCGGTCTTTGATGGTACACATGGCTGGTACTGGAAAAATAATTCGATATTCTCAGTCACTGTTACTTTGAAAGTCAAAGGTGCATATAAGCTAATAGATGCAAAAAAGAAAGCGGGGCAATCCAAACCAGTACAAAAAATGAATACGACAACACACGATACTATTGATTAATTTTTGGAGATTTATATTATGCAATTTAAAAAAATATCAATTAACGTTATTTTTATCACTTTCGTAGGCATTGCTATATCGGGATGCAGTAACGATAAAGGAGCCGAAGGTGGAAATGGGCATGGGCATGGGCATTCACATTCACAATAATCGGTAGTACATGGAATAAATATAAAATGCATTAAATATGGCATCTCTAGCTACACTTACATTAACTTATCTTAGGAAATATTTATGATATTAAAAACATTATTACTTGGATTATTTATTAGCTTTTCATCAATGGCAGCAATTGCAGGCGGCGGACATGATCACGGTCATGGGCATTCACATTCAAATGTTCCAGTCAATGAAGCTACCGCACAAGCAAATGCAACAAAAATTGTTGCCGAGTTTGTATCTAGAGGCAAACTAGATAAAAGCTGGGCATCTATAGCTGCAAGTTCAATTGAGAAAAAAGAATTTAAGGGTAAACAGGAATGGGTAGTTGTTTTTGTTAATAAAAAAATCACCGATTATACCAAACAAAAACTATATGTTTTTCTTACGCTAAGTGGTGATTATATTGCCGCAAATTACACCGGGAATTAGTCGGGTGTTATTATAAATTGATAAACCCATATCTTTCGTGGCCAATAATCCATGATTGATATGGGTTTTCATTTGTGCGTACTGGACTTAATTTAATATCAAAAATGATGTCGAATACGATATATAAGCTAGCTAATGTATGACTTATTATATAACAAAGATTATGATTGCAACGCTAATCATTGTACTCATTTCTGAAATTGAAAAACGAATTACATTTATGGGTGCTATTCTCGTTTCGGTTCCTTTGGTGCCTGTTGTAGCAATGCACTGGATATATAGATACGAAAGATATATGTAAAGTTAGCATATTATCATCCAGTATATTCTGGCTTGTAATACCATCACTTGCACAGACTATGGTTAATGTGATCTCCGCATTGTTCATTATGGTGTTCAAATTCCAAAGTTGAGTGATCAATCATATAATCTTGCAATAATCTCGATTTAATTATCTTTTTAATTTCTTCGTCCTTCATTGAGGACCCGTCTGTAACAATATGTGCCTCTAGTGCATTTTTATGTTCATCCAACTGACGAACATGGACGTGGTGGACATTACAGACTCCATTTATACTTTCAAGTGATTTAATGACTTCGGTGACAGATAAATGCTCTGGTGTTCCATCCATCAGAATATGAATGGTTTTGGGAATCTCAGTAAAACCCTGGTATAAAATATATCCGGCAATCATAAACGTAATGACTGCATCAACCCAGATCCAGCCAAATAGCAAAATTAATGTGCCCGCAACCATAACGCCTATTGATGAAAGTGCATCAGATACATTATGCAAAAAAGCAGCTCTGATATTCAGGCTATTTTTTGACATCGAATAGGTTAATGCTGCCGTAATAGCATCTACTAGCAAAGCAATACCAGCAACAATAATAACAATCCAGCCCTCAATATCACTCGGCTCATACAAACGCCAAATAGCTTCATAAACTAAATAAAGGCCTATTAGTACCAGTGTCGTCAAATTAATCAACGCAGCAATAATCTCTGCACGTTTATAGCCAAAGGTTTTAAATGCATCTGGTGGCTTTTGAGCTATTTTTCGTGCAAATATTGCAATGCCCAGTGATACAGCATCACTAAAATTATGTAGGGCATCCGCTATCAGGGACAGGCTGCCTGATATAAGGCCACCTACGATCTGTGCTAATGTCAGTAGTACATTGACTAGGATGGCATAGATCAGCTTTCTATCACCATTTGTTGTATGTATATGAGTATGAGTCATATTAATTTATGAAGCATTGCATATTAAGAATATAAATTATTCGCTTAATCACTACTACTAAAATAGTGATGCTTGATAGTAATGGTTGATTTATCTTCGATTGGTAAATTCAATGTCACTGAGAATTGTGCTGTTCTTGCCTTCACACTTCTCCTTTTGTAATCAACAGTGTCATTAAAAATTGATTTTCCATCCGGTGATTTAACGTTGACATGCAGATGACCGAAAATCGGACCCCGTGTTTGGATGCAGGGTTTGATATCACCGCGTATCCATGTTTCCTGATCACTTCGTTTTATATTAACAAAACCAATTTTTGCATGTTTGGAATCAATGCGCTCTATCTTTACAGTCTTATCGTCTAGATATTCACCCATATTTATCGTTGCACAGCCTGACAAAGTCAATACAACAACTGACATGGCTAAAGCATGAAGTAAACGTTTTATCATATTCATATTATGCCTCCTATTAGTAAATTGAATCTTACTTGTGAGTTGATTTTATATAGACCAAGCGATACAGCACAGGCAACACAAGCAGGGTCAGCAATGTTGAAGAAATGATTCCACCTATAACGACTGTCGCTAATGGCCGCTGGACTTCTGCGCCTGTACCCACATTCAGTGCCATTGGTACAAAACCGAGACTGGCAACCAGGGCTGTCATCAAAACCGGTCGCAGACGGGTGAGTGCCCCATCAACAATAGCCTGTTCAAGTTCTACTCCTTTGGCCAGAAGTGTCTTGATAAATGACAGCATGACAACGCCATTCAGAACAGCAACACCAGACAGTGCAATAAAACCAACCGCTGCAGAAATAGATAATGGTAAATCACGTAATGCCAATGCTGCGACACCGCCAGTCAGTGCCAAAGGCACACCGGTAAACACCAGGGCTGCATCCTTGGCAGAATTAAATGCCATGAATAGTAGTCCGAAAATGATTACCAATGTCAGAGGTACAACAATTGAAAGACGTTTCGATGCTGAAATAAGTTGTTCGAAAGTGCCGCCATAGCTCAACCAATAACCAGATGGCAAATCAACATTCTTTGCAATTGCAGCCTGAACGTCTGTGACAAAACTACCCAGATCGCGACCACGGACATTAGCCGTAACAACAATACGGCGCTTACCGTTTTCACGACTGATCTGGTTAGGGCCAGTAGTAAACACAATTTTTGCAACTTCTCCCAAGGGAATAGTTTGCGGTGTGTTTAGAACTATGCCGAGATTATCAGCATCGCCTGTAACCTCGCGTTGTTGCGTTGCTGGTAACTGGATGGGCAATTGTGCCAATGTATCAATATTGGTACGCAATTTTTCTGGCAAACGTACGACGAGATCAAAACGACGATCTCCTTCGAAAATTTGACCAGCCGTCTCACCTCCAATCGCGATACGCAATGTATCCTGTATACTACTGACATCCATACCATAGTAGGCCAGCCGATCACGATCAGGGATGACTGACAATATTGGCAGGCCGGTCACTTGCTCAGTACGTGCATCAGCAGCACCCGGTACTTTAGCGATAACACCTTCTATTTTCTCAGCCACTTCAACCAGGGTATCCATGTCATCGCCATATACCTTGACCGCTAGATCCGACCGAACACCCGAGATAAGCTCATTGAAACGCATCTGTATTGGTTGAGTAAATTCATAGCGATTACCAGGTATGGTCTTTGCGACTTCCTCCATTTCTGCAATCAGGTCTGCTTTATACCTACGTGGATCAGGCCATTCCTTACGTGGTTTGATCATGACAAAGGTGTCTGCCACACTGGGTGGCATCGGGTCGGTGGCTACCTCTGCAGTCCCGATTTTAGTAAAGATATGTGAGACCTCAGGGAATTGGCTCAGTCGTGCTTCCAGCGTTGATTGCATTTCCACGGCCTGGCTCAGACTGGTTCCCGGGATTCGTAGGGCGTGAAGGGCGATATCGCCTTCATCCAGACTGGGTACAAATTCCGTCCCCATGCGAGACCCCTGGATTCCAGCGAGTAAAACCAGTGCAATGGCTGTAGTTACAACCGGCCATTGATGTGCCATGACCCAACGCAGTGCCGGTTCATACACTTTCCGCAACCCGCCCATCAATATATTCTCTTTTTCCGAGACTTTGCCACGTACGAACAGGGCGACTGCGGCAGGTACAGCAGTGACTGACAGAATCAATGCGGCGAGCAGGGCAGTCACAACGGTAAATGCCATCGGATGGAACATCTTTCCCTCAACACCACTGAGAGCAAAGATAGGAACATATACAATCATGATAATAAAGACCCCGAACACACTGGGCCGTATCACTTCAATCGTAGCCTCACGTACCAGCCTTAAACGCTCTGACAATTTTGGCACACTACCATGCATGCGCTGATAACCTGCCAGATGGCGAAGACAATTCTCTACAATGATGACTGCACCATCGACAATCAATCCAAAATCCAGTGCCCCCAAACTCATCAGATTACCGGATACACCTGATTGAACCATGCCGGTGATGGTCATCAACATGGCAACAGGGATAACAGCGGCAGTTATCAATGCGGCACGCCAATTACCCAATAGCAACAGCAATACAACAATGACCAGCAAAGCGCCTTCAGCCAGGTTTTTTTGCACTGTTGCTATTGTCTTGTCTACCAATGAGGTTCTGTCATAGAGAGGGTTTAGTTCCACCCCTTCCGGTAAAGAAGGTTTTATGCTTTCAAGTCGTTCTGCTGCAGCTCGTGCGACATGCCGGCTATTTTCTCCCATCAACATGAAGACTGTTCCAAGCACAACTTCCTTACCATTTTGAGTTGCTGCACCTGTTCGTAATTCACTGCCCAGCGTCACTTCGGCAATGGATCCTAACTGGATCGGCACTCCATCACGCTTAGCGACAGTAATGGCTCTAATATCAGCCAGTGATGCCAATTGACCCGGTGAGCGTATTAGGTATTGCCCACCAAAGCGTTCTATGTAACCGGCACCCGTATTAATATTATTTCGTGCCAAAGCAGCCATAATATCTTGGAAACTCAGGTGATAGGCCAGTAACTTGTCTGGATCCGGTAGTACATGAAATTGCTTGGTATATCCGCCAATGGTGTTGACTTCAACAACGCCTGGCGTTTGCCGAAGCTGTGGACGGACAATCCAGTCCTGTACCGTACGCAGTTCCATAGGGTCATAGTTCGATCCTTCTTTTCCTGTTACCGTGTACATGAAAATTTCACCCAATCCTGTTGCAATCGGGCCCATGGCAGGCTCTATACCGTCAGGTAGTCGCTCCTTGACTTCCGAGAGTCGCTCATTAACCAGTTGCCTGGCCAGGTAGATATCGGTTCCCTCCTTGAATACAATAGTCACCTGGGATAAACCATAGCGTGAGATTGAACGTGTGTAATCCAGGCGAGGAATGCCGGCCATGGCAGTTTCCACCGGAAACGTAATACGTTGTTCCGACTCCAGTGGTGAGTAACCGGGTGCCTCGGTATTAATTTGCACCTGCACATTGGTAATATCAGGCACTGCATCAATAGGCAGTTGCTGATAGTTATATAACCCTAATACCGACAGGCCGATAACAGCAATCAATACCAGCCAGCGATGTGCGAGGGATTGGGTAATTATTCGATTTATCATAGGTTATTCCCTCAGTGGTCGTGACTGGCGCCAGACTTTTCTATGTCGGCCTTGATCAGATAGCTGTTCTGGCTGACATACTCAGTATCAGGTTTTAACCCACCCAGTACTTCGACCCACTCCTGGTCCCGTCGCCCCAGTTTTAGCATGCGTACTTCATAGGTATCTTTAAAGCGTGCAAACACAACCTGAAAATCGCGAAAACGCTGAATAGCAGAGAGTCGCACAGCTAATGGAACAGCATGCCTGGCTATTGTCACCTGTCCACGTACAAATTGGCCTGAACGAAATCGTCCATCCGGGTTCGGTAATATCACACGTGCGCGCACACTCTGGCTGGCATGGGCTGTTAGTGGCGAGATCCAGTCAATTTTTCCGTTTATCTGTTGATTATCCAGAGTCTCAATGGCGATCGTCTGGCCCTCTTTTATACGACCCAGGTCTCGATCAAAAACATCAAACTCTGCCCAAACCTGTGATAGGTCAGTAATGATAAACAAAGGTTCATCGCCCGTAGCCTCACCAATTTGAATGTCGCGACGTACGATCATCCCACCTATCGGTGCCTTGATTGCATAGGTCTGCAGGCTTTCGTTACTTTGAATGGTTGCAAGCACTTCGCCTGCACGCACCTTATCACCAAGATTGCGTTTTACGCTTTTAACGATTCCTGGATAACGTGCACGAACACGCGATAGTCGGTTCGGGTCAGTCTGCACACGACCGGTTAACATCAATTTTTCCTTGATTGTTTGTGATCCTGCCTTTTCAGTTTTGATGCCCGATTCCACAGCCATTGAACTGGCGATTTGTGTACGTCCTTCATAGTTGTCATATGTCCATTGATGTGTTTTTCCCTGATAGACAGCAGTTACAGTGACATCAAATGAATGAGGTTCAGTGACCACACCGTTACCACGAAGATAATCCGCTTGTGGTTTGAAATTGAACTTGTCGACTTGCCCATCAATACGGGTAAGTTCAATTGTTAAATCTACATCCACAAGTGGGGCAGGTTGTTTATTAATAGTCGGGTACAAATGAAATTCAGGCGGTACGCCCGTTTCGTAAATGGTCATTTCCAATGCGAAATCATCATTGACCAGCAAGCGACCACCATGAGGACCTTTTTCTATTTCTTCCGTAGGAGATTCAAGACCATGATCGTTGTTTCCTGACATATTATCTTCTGGCTTGTTCAATAACCACCAGGCAGACGCGGTCATTGCCAGTATGACAACAAGTGTCATAAACAGAGAATATCGATTGTTAGTCTGCCTCATTGTCTTACTCCTGTATTCATTTGAGTACCTGTTAAGCGTTCTATTTCAATTCGGCCACGATGGTATTTTGCGGCTGCATCAAGGATTTCCAGTCGTGCCTCCAGTAGTGATTGCTGGGCTGAGGTGAGTTCAAGTAATGAGTACCTGCCAGCCCGGTAGCCTATTTCATAATCACGCAGTGCGCGTTTTGCTTCAGGAATGATCTTTTGGTCCAGTGTTTCAACAGCGGTTTGCGCATGCAGCAGTTCCTGATAAACCTCAAACAAACTCGTATATAATTCGAGACGACGCTGCTCGTGTAAAAAAGGTACGCGGTTATTCATGAAATCCGACTCCTGAATACCAGGTAATGCACGGGACTGATGGCCTAAAGGTATTCTGGCGGATAAAACAAATGCACCATCATCAGTAGCACTAAAATGTCGAATACCACCTGATAATTCTATGTCAGGTTTGCGTTTGGCTCGTGCAAGATTAAGACGGGCTACGGCAAGGCGTTGCTTTGTTGCAAACCTGACCAGGTCGGGGTTATTTTCCAGTAGTGATTCCAGGTATTTAAATGAATTAATTTTTTTCAGTTCGAAAAGCGCGGCTTGTACAGATAAATTACCTACCTTTGTTTCTCCCCACATCATCGTTAATTTCAGTTGAGAAGTAAGTAGTTCGTGTTCAGCATGTTCCATTTCGATCTCGGATCTAGCAATAGCAATTGTAACCCGGCGTCTTTCTGCTACCGGACTTCTGCCGGCCTTAATCCTTTGTTCAACAATTGATGCTGTACGTTTTATCAGCGCCAGCTTATTTTTTGCTATTTTCAAGCGCTCCTGATCTACCGATACATGAATAAAACGTCTGGCAGCCTCTGATAATAAATCCAGTCGTTTTGCATCCAGTTCATTATGTAAAAGGCCGGCTTCCTGCTGAGAAACCTGTCCACGCAAGATCGGTTTCTTGCCTGATTCAAGGATCTTTGCCAGACTAAGCGTGGTATCAATAGCATCGAAACCCTTATACCTTCCAGAACCTGCAAAATTTTCCACTTCAACACTGATTTTTAAAGGTGTGGATAATCTTGCCTGTCTTATTCTTGCTGCGGCTGCATTTGCTTCGTAGTCGCTAGCTTTTAGTACTGGATTATTTTCCAGAATGTTTACTATTATTTGGCTCATTGTGAGCGGGTTATCATATTGTTGTTCAGCCACAACTGCCATGGGTATACACAGGAGCAATATCCCAAGCCTAAACCGGTTCCGCATTATCTTTATCTCCAGGCAAGTTTATTTGCCCAAATTATAATTATGAAATTCAGTGCACACAGAAGTATTGATGCAACGCTCCTGTGAAGGATGCACAAGTTGTAAATAAATTGGGTGTTAAA